>ERZ773228.2070-NODE-2070-length-19191-cov-3.942151_pt1 | contig 19191 bp, 18 predicted proteins | sample MGYA00580524_ERZ773228 | MGnify/ENA primary metagenome ERZ773228 (study PRJEB29015, sample SAMEA2737768) | human gut metagenome | biome: human gut; feature: human-associated habitat; material: faeces | place: China | collected 2012 ... | reverse complement strand
CAAGCAAGTATTTTGATGCTAATATGCAAAAAATAGTGGAGAGATTATATGGGAATTATGGAAACGGAATGCTGCGGTGTGCCAATCGAAGAAATTCTGTCAGTGAAGCAGAAATATATTTATAAGATAAAATTAATCGAGGAAATGATACAGTACAGAAACAGACTGGATAAAAATAGAAATAATCCGGAACGTTCAGGAGAGGAGGAAGAGTAATGGAAGAAAAATCGATCAAAGCGAAGTATACAAAAATATTAAAATATGAAATAGAAGCGGAAGCGGAGTCAGCACTGCATATCGGAAATGGAATGAGTGATGAAGGCGAAGTGCTGGTTGATGACCGTACAGGAGAACCATTTATTCAGGGAACAAGCGTTGCCGGAGCATTTTTGGAAGCAGCGGATGAGGAGCAGAAAAAATGTTTCGGAAATAAAAATGAAAAGAAAGATAAGAGTAAGGAAAAGAATACCAGTAATAAGGGAAAAAACAATGATAAAAATGACATTTGGGGAAATAAAAGCAGACTCACATTTTCGGATGTCCATTTTAAGGTTAATGACCGTTTGAGACTGGAATATCGTACAAGAGTCAGACTGGATGCAAAGAGTGGGACAACGGATCAGGCAAATAATTCCGGACAGCTGCACAATATAGAACTCATCAGTGCAGGAGCGGAGATGACATTTGATATTTACCGGTTTTTAAAACCGGAAGAAAATGAAGATGAACTGGTGGAGGAACTTCTGGCAGCACTGGACAGACAGGAAATTCTGTTGGGCGGAAATGTGACGAATGGATGCGGAAAGGTAAAACTGACCAGTGTCAGGAGAAGCGAATATGATCTGACAACACCGGAAGGACGAAAGGACTGGAGCGATGAAGGGAAAAACAAAGGTCAGGAATGTCTGGGAGAAATCCGGAAGATAAAAAGAAAGTCCAACAAAAAGCAGCCACTCAAATTCCGGCTGGAAGTTTCCTATCCAAACGCAATACTGGTCAAAGGAAATTATGTCAATGAAGAATTGCTGGAAAAACAGCTGGACACGGAATTTGAAGAAGACGAGAGCAGAGTGCCGGATGCCATGAATATCGTAAATGGCAGGGAAGAATATATCATACCGGCTACCTCGATAAAAGGTGTATTCCGTCAGAGAATGGAAGCAATAGAGGAACATCTTGCACAACCCTGCAATAAGGAGGATAGGGAAAAAACAACAATATGTGAACATATATTCGAGGGTAGGCCGGAGATATTCTTTGCGGATTCTGTCATAAAGGGAAAAGTGGTGCGGCAACAGATGCGTACCGCAATCAATAAGTTCACCGGAGCAGTAAAAAATAATGCATTATTTTCAGAAGCTATTGTAAATGGAGAGGGTGTAATAGAGATAGCACTTTCAGCCGGAGGGGATGGTAATGAAAACAATAAAATAGATGAACGAAAAGAAAAGGCGGCAGCTGCATTGCTCCTGTTCACCTGCAGGGATTTGGCAATCGGAGCAATATCACTCGGAAGTACTTCCTCCGTGGGAAGAGGATTCGTCAAGGTATCAAAGCTTGAAATCACACATGGAGAAGAAATCTCTGTTATTGATTTTGAAACACAGGAGCAGACAGCGGAAAATAGTTTTATCACGGAATGTATGGAGAGCTTAAAGGAGGAACTGGAATATGCGTAAAAAATATGATTCAGCCAAAGAAGCCATAGAAGCCAAAGAAACAGAAAAGGAATATACATATAAATATGCACTTATCTATCTGATGAGCGAAGTTTATCTGGGAGAAAATAACCGGAGTGACCTGCCGTTTGATGAAATTCTGGAAGCAAGATTCTTTGATGAAAGTGGAGAATTACATATTTATAATGAAGAGGACTGTTGGTATAGAAGTGAAATCAGGGATGATGGAGAAGAAAATACCGAAATTTATAAAGAGATTTATCCTGTAAGCGGGGAGATATTTCATGAGCAGGAAGAAAACGGGCCAATAAGACTGGAAGTCTGGAAATATCTGAACTATGATGAGGATGGACAGATTTATGTAGAGCGGACAAGATGTGCAGGAATTTTGACGGAGGGAGGAAAAAAGGATGAATAGTAATGGAAGTAAGTCGAATCAGAAAGGTAATAATGGAAATTACCAAAAATATGTAGGAGCACCATATAATTTTGTGTCATTACCAAAGAGTATAGTAACAAGAAGAAATAAAGAAAGTGAATTGCCGGATCATCAGAAAATTTTAGAAGTGTCTGGAGAGGATAAAATGTATTCGGGAGAAATCGAATACTCTATTGTTCCACAGACAGATATTTTCGTGGGTGGAGTGACTGAAAAAAATAAAGATGGCAAGGAGATACAGAAATTTTATCAGGCAACGGATGGAACTTATGCGATACCTGGAAGTACAGTCAGAGGATTGTTAAGAACTAACACACAGATACTGGGACTGGGAAGTATTGATGATGATGTAGAAGATAATAAAATGATGTATCGAAAAGTTGCAGGGACAAAAGAGAATCTGTTAAATACATATAAAAACACGATGAATGGAAAAGGGAAAAAAGGCAGTCAATATGATGGAGTCAGGGCTGGATATATAGAATGTAGAAATGGACAATACTATATTTATCAGCCGGGGAGAGAGTTAGATGAAGAACTTCCGAAAGAAAATTATTATACATTAAATGAGAAATATATATTTGCAAAAGAGGATGAAGCACATAAAGAGAGAAAACCAGATCCGTTTGCATTATTGAAAGATTATCAGGAGAAGCATGATTATCTACTTCAATATAAGAGAGAGTCAATAAATGAAATGCAAGAAAATGAGGAATATGTTCCTTTCTATATCCCAATATCTTATAATATAGAAAGAAATGAGAAGAAAGAACCAATGGTTACTGCTGTTGGAGAGCTAGGTGAATGTGAACGGAATGGATATCTGATGGGAACAGGAAAAATGAGTGGGAAGAAAATATGGTATGTAATTCCTGCGGTAGATAAGAAAAGAGTTTTTAACTTAAAGTCGGATGAAGTCAACATATTTAAAACAGATTATAAAGCAAAAGAAAATCAGCTGGGGACAACGGCATATGGAAGTATAGAAGATGAGGAAAAAAGAAATGAATGTATAGAAACAACGAAAAGCTTTTTTAAGCTTCCGGAAGAGGGAAAGATTAGACCTGTGTTTTATGTAAGGGAAAATGGAATGGTATTTTTTGGATATGCACGAAATCTGAGATTGCTATATCATCATGCAATTAAGGATGGAATTCCGAAAGAACATAAAAAAGAGAGCAGGATATTTGACTATGCACATAGTATGTATGGGTATAGTATTGATAGCAGCGGAAATGAAAAGAAGAGTTATAAAGGAAGAATTTATGTAGAAGATGCAAAGTTGCAGCCATTTCGTCAGAAAGATACAATAAAGAAAAATATGGTAACAGCGGTATTGGGAAGTCCGAAACCAAGCAGCTATCTGGATTATCTATGTCAGGGTAATGTTAAAGGCGGGATATCCTATAATGATGATGCTTTTGAAATCAGGGGATATAAGCAATATTGGCTGAGGAAAAACGCAAACAATGTGAATCAAACAGAAAATGATAATACAGTATCAAATTTTTGTCCATTAAGTAAGAGGTGTGGAAAATTTACAGGAAAAATCAGATTTAAAAATCTTACAAAAGATGAATTGGGTTTATTACTGTGGACGATACGGTTGGAAGAAGGAAAACAACAAAATATAGGAAAAGCAAAGGCTTATGGGTATGGAAGAATAGTAATGGAGGTCGAAAAGTTACAAATTTACGATTATGAAAAAATGTATAATCTTAATCAGTTTTGTTTAAATCCATTTGAAGATTATTCAGACCAGGTAGAAATGCTTATTAAATATTATAAAAAATATCAGTCAATTTCGAAAGATAATTCAAATCACCGGTCTATAAATGAATTCTTTATGATGAAAGATGCAGACCAGATGCCAGATACAAATAAGATTAAGTATATGAAAACTGAGGATTATAAGAGTAGAAAGTTGAGATTACAAACAGTAAGTGAGATACATGACAATGAAAATCCCGATTTAGACATAAGCCTTAAGCCTTTCAAAAATAGTAAATTTGATAGAAAAATGTAGGAGAGAATGGAAGAAAGTCTGTGATTTAATAGAATGGACTTTCTTCCATTGTCAAATAAAATTGAAAATGAACTATTGAAAAATAGTTGGAAAGATGTTATTATAAATATGTAGATAGTCGAACAGAACAAAACATAATATGTCTAAAACATGAATAGGAAAAAATCACTGTGCAAAACAGTAGAAAATAGAATTGTCTGATAATTACTTACAAAATGGAGGCTGGAAAGCCAGTAAAATCAATGAGTGCAGAGACATAGCGTAGAAAAGAAAGAAGCCCGAAGTAGGGCATTGAAACTTTTCATTTTTTTCTCCTTTAATTAAAGATAGAAAGTTGTAGAAAAGAAAGAAGCCCGAAGTAGGGCATTGAAACATTCTTGTTCCCTCAATAATCTTGAGTAAACTCTTAGTAGAAAAGAAAGAAGCCCGAAGTAGGGCATTGAAACACATAATCTACCTCCAAAAAATTAATCTATTTTTGTAGAAAAGAAAGAAGCCCGAAGTAGGGCATTGAAACCTTTCTTTTTTACCTCATTTGTATGAATTTCTTCACGTAGAAAAGAAAGAAGCCCGAAGTAGGGCATTGAAACACTAGAAACTAGCAACTAAAAATCCTTGTTTATCGGTAGAAAAGAAAGAAGCCCGAAGTAGGGCATTGAAACACTTTGTCATTTACCTCTAACATTTTGTGTTCCTCCTTGTAGAAAAGGAAGAAGCCCGAAGTAGGGCATTGAAACCCATTTACAGGATAGCGATTATTTTTATTAAAATAAATAGTAGAAAAGGAAGAAGCCCGAAGTAGGGCATTGAAACAAGTTGAATATTCATATCGCTATATTCATAATCAATAAGTAGAAAAGAACCAAGCCCGCCATAGGGCATTACCCGAGAAAATTTCACATTCAGGAGAGGGGCGATATATCAAAAATACGGGAAGAAACTTGTGGAGTGATATGAAACGAATGAGGTTCGTGGAAAGGAGAATTTATGGCAGATGAAACGAAGAGAAAAACTGCGGATGAGACAGAGAATCCGTTACAGACGATGACGGAGCAGTGGATGCAGTTGGAGAGAAAGACGACAAAGCAAAGAGAAGCAGCGGATTTATTTTATGAAAAGAAATTAATGAATTTGATTGAGGATAATTTTATAGCCAGAAACAGGGAACGTGTGGAAGAAGAAGTGGAATATCTGATTATGTCAGTAGGAACTAATCCTGGCAGCATTAAGTGAGATTCCACAGTACATTGCAGAAAAGAGAAATGCGGAATTATTGCAGAAAGAAAAGTACATTGTTCCATTGATGTTCACCATGTGTCAGAATGCCATGATTCGTGAAGAACAGGAAAAACTGGATATGGCAACATTGCTTTTGTACCGGTTGTTAGAAATGATAGAGCAGAAAAGGTTAGCCGGATATAATTTATATGTTTCAAAGATGAATTATAAAGAAATAAAAGTAAATACACAGATACATCCGGAATGGGATGGTATCGATGCGAAAGAACTCTTCAGACAGATAAAAGAAAGATATCTGGATATGAAAATCCAGTTGTTTGGAAAAACCGGAAATACCTATATGCCGGAACAGATATCATTGTTGGAAGGGTTCATTTTATTGGCAGCTCTTGACGATGAGATGTTAGTCAGGGGAAATAGCAGTGTAATAGACAAATTAAAGAGAATCCGGGCAATGGTGTATTTGAGAAATAACAGTATTTTTGCACATGGACTCGGACCGGTAAGCCAGACGGATTATTTAAAATTCAAATCATTTGTATTGGAGTTATTCAGAGAATTTTGTGATATTGAGCAGATAAATTTCGCTCAGTATAATAGCAAAATGACCTGGATAACTCCTTTTGATTCTGTTTATTATTCCGGATTGGAGGGAAATTAAATGTCGGTTCTGTATGTAAAGGAGCAGGGAAGCTGTATACAAAAAAGAAGTGAGAGGATCGTTGTTACCAAGGGACAGATGACTTTGTTGGAAATACCGCTGGCAAATGTTGAAAACATAGCAATTATAGGAAATGTGCAGATTACGACGCAGGCATTGCATATGCTTTTACTGCAGGGAATCGATGTGAATTTTTTTACTTTTTCGGGAAAATACATCGGGCAGACAGCTTCTGATGTTTCAAAGAATATTTTTCTGCGTTTTTCGCAATATGAATTATACAATCAGCTGGAAAAGAGGATTCTGATTGCAAAAAAAATTGTGGAAAATAAAGTGAAGAATCAAATTTATGTAATAAAAAAGCACAGGTACAGGGATGATTATGATTGGCACAGAGATGTGAAATCCATGGAAATCATGTTAGAAGAATTGCATGAAAAGCAGACTCCGAATGAAGTGCTTGGTGTGGAAGGCTATTGCAGCAATATTTATTTTTCAGCATTTGCACATATGTTTCAGTGTGAATTTGAATTTAACGGAAGAAACAGAAGACCGCCCAAAGATCCTATTAATGTATTGATAAGTCTTGGTTATACATTTCTGACAAAAGAGGTATCATCGGCACTTGATGCGGAATCATTCGAGATGTATCTTGGATTTCTGCATGGAATCCGTTATGGAAGAAAGTCGCTGCCTCTTGATATTGTGGAAGAATTCAGACAGCCGGTAATAGACCGGTTTGTAATTACCCTGTGTAATAAATCCATGATTAATAAATATGATTTTGAGCAGGAAGAGGAAAGAATTATTCTGAATGAATCCGGATTTCAAAAGTTTTGCAGGGAATATGAAAAGTATATTTCCGGAGCAGGAGGAATAAATTACCGGAGTCTGATACGAAAGCAGGTTCAGAATTTAAAGGCGGCAGTTATGGAAAAAAGAGAATATGTTCCCTACAGAATGGAGGAAAACCATGTATCTGGTGAGTTATGATATAGAATCGGACAGATTAAGAAAAAAGATATCGGACACGCTGGAAAATTATGGAATTCGTATTCAGTACAGTGTGTTTGAATGTGAAATAAGCGAGCAGCGATATAAGAAAATGTACCGGGAATTAATGCTTCTGATGGAACAATCTGAGGATAATGGGAATATCCGCTTCTATTATATCTGCAAAAACTGTGAGCCAAAAAGCAGAGTGATTGGAGATTCCGGAAAGAAAGATACAAGATTTCAAAGAGATGATGTAATTATTATCTGAAAGGAAGTGGGGCAATGAGTTTGTATTCAAAAATAATTGATATACAAAAATTACAGGCAGCGTGGAGAAATGTAAAGAAAAATAAACCTGCAAGAGGAGTGGATGATGTTACCTGGGAAATGTTTGATAATAATATCCGTGAAGAATTAAAACAGCTGAATATTGAATTAAAAAATCATGAATATCATCCATTTCCGGTAAGAATGGTAAATATGTATAAAGAAGAAAAAATACGGAAAATAGCATTGTTTTCTATGCGTGATAAGGTGGTTCAGCAAGCCACGGCACAGGAACTTACGCGGATATATGATGCAGATTTTTCTGAAAATACCTATGCCTACCGACCAGGAAAATCGGCATTGTCAGCGGTAAAAATAATAGAGGATATGGTAGAAAGCGGCGAATATCCATGGGTTGTAAAACTCGATGTCCAACATTATTTTGATGAAATTCCGCATAAATTACTGGAAAAGAAGCTGAAACAGAAAATAAAAGAGGAAGATTCACTGGAATTAATTATGTACTCTGCAACGACACCATCGCTGCAGGAAGGTGGAGAAGTAAAAGAAAAAACTGTAGGAATTTATCAGGGTTCGATTGTTTCGCCAATTCTCTCTAATATTTATCTGAATGACCTGGATCACAGTTTTGATGGCAGGGAAATATTCTATATGCGGTATGCAGATGATATATTGATTGCGGCGAAATCAAAAGAAAGTGCAATGCAGGAGTGGAAAAGAACCGAAGTGTATCTGGAGAGTCTTGGGTTATCGCTGAATCAGACAAAATCAAAACTCGTAGAGTATACGGGTACATTTGAATATCTTGGTTATGCATTTTCGCCAAAAGGAAAAGTAATTCCGAAAAAAGCAGAGGAAAATCTGAATGACAGGCTGGAAATGATGTGGCTTTCGCAGACAAAATTGACATTTTCAGAAAAATTGAAAAAAGGTGCTGAGATTCTGGAAGGATGGGAACAGTATTTTAAAAACAAGAAAAATATTGGGAGCATATACGAATATATGATTGTTTTGTATATGACACAGCAGAAGAATGTTGATATAAAATATCTGTTATCTGAGCGCAAAAAACTACATAATGTAAATCCGGAAAATATGAAATTCCTTATTGAATACTGGAAGAAAAAAGAACTGCCGGATATGATATTGTACGAATACGAGGATTATTACAATGTGGCAGAGATGGATACTGATGTAAAAATAGAGGATATTTATAAAAAAGAATTGCTGGATGAATATGAAAAAATGTTTCAGAATCAGCAGGAGGAATCCTTACAGAATATTATGCAGATTTATTCCGATGTTACCTGCTACCATAGGGCGGCAGTATTTATGAAACTGGCTTCTGAGCAGAAAAATCATAAAAGAGATATGGTAATCATTCAGCCACAGACAAAACTGGATCGGAATCCTTTGAGCCTTTCGGATGAAATGATTCATGAATATATGGACAAATTCGTTGGGCGGGAAGATACTTATGTTTCAGAGAGTATGGGAGAAAATGGAAGACGGTGCTGTGAGCAGATGGCAGAACCATTGACGGAAAATGTATTAAAAAGACATTTTAAAGGAGATGATACGGTAGGTACTTTTGTACAGAGAAATAATGGAACATGCAAGTTTCTGGTAATAGACATTGATATTTCCAAAAAAGTATTATTGTCCATAAGAAACACACCGGAAAAAATGCAGGAATATTTGCAGGCTGCGGCAGGTGTGGCGGTGGAGTACAGGAAAGAATTAAAGCATATGGGAATACAGGCATATATCGAAGACAGTGGGTACAGGGGATATCATGTGTGGGTATTTTTTCAGGACTGGGCACAGGTCCGTTATGTAAATCTGTTTGAGGATATTTTAGAACAGAACGTAAATAAGACGGATGACAGTGTGACCGTAGAATACTTTCCAAATAAAACACATTCCAAAGCAGCAGCTGCAAAACAGGCAATAAAACTGCCGTATGGATATCATGTAAAAACGATGAAGCAGAGTTATTTTCTGGATGAAGAGTTGCAGCCGGTGCAGGATGTAGGAAAATTTATCCGTCAGATAGCCTTGTATACACCGGCTGCCCTGAAAAGTATAATTGCAAAATACAGTTCTGCACAGGAATTAAATCAGGAAGCTGCATCTGTAAATGTGGATGAAAATCTGGACGACTTTGGAGAGATGAGCGAAAATATCCGGATTGTTTTACAGAAATGTAATCTGATGAGGTATCTGTGCCAGAAAGCAAGAAAAACAGGGTATCTTACCCACTTTGAGAGGCAGTCACTGCTCTATGTATTTGGCCATATGGGCGAAGAAGGAGCAGACTTCTTACATCAGGTTATGAGTTTTACTATGAATTATCAGTATCAGGTTACGCAGAAATTCCTGAATAAAATACCGGCAAAGCCAATCAGCTGTATTAAACTCAGGGATCAATACCAGAAAATTACTGCGGAATGTGGATGCAACTGTAATTTCAGCAGAGTGAAAAATTGCTATCCATCGCCTGTTCTGCATGCAATCAAATCGGGAAATGAAGAAAGCAGGGAAATCACACTTCCTACAAGCAGAACAATCACAAAGGAAAAAGAAAGCAAAGTATGCGAAGAACTTAATATCAATAAAAAAGTACAGGATATAGCCGGCAAAATTCTGGAAATGAAAAAGCAGAAAAGAGGAATCGACAAAGAAATAACAAAACAGGAACGGGAATTAGAAAGAATATTTAATGAAGCAGGTGTGGACTGCATGGAAGTATCATTCGGTATGTTAGTAAGAAGAAAAACAGCAGACGGATACGAGTGGGTAGTAGAATTGTAAACGTGAATATGAAGTTATTTCAGTTTGGGGCAAAAAATTTTTTGTCCCAGACTGATGTACACGAAGTGTTTTACAAAAAGCGATTTTTGTAATTTTGCAATAGGACATATTTTAGAACTGAAAGTTTTGTAAGGAATAATTTGCTATTGCAAAATGACAGGTATCATGTTAAAATAAATATGGCAGGGAAAACGAACAAAATAGAACAAAATGTGGCTAAAATATGAATAGGGAAAATAGCATGAGAAAAATGGTTGAAAATGAAATTGTCAGATAATTACACGCAAAAACGGATTTGCAAAGCCAGTAAATTCAAGGGATGCATAGACATAGCGTAGAAAAGAAGAAAGCCCGTGGTAGGGCATTGAAACCCCAATATTTGTTTCTCTCTTAACCTCTTGTGAAAGAAGTAGAAAAGAAGAAAGCCCGTGGTAGGGCATTGAAACATATCTCCTTACGAAACTGTCAATATTGCCTTTAGCAATGTAGAAAAGAAGAAAGCCCGTGGTAGGGCATTGAAACACATAGTCTTAAAGTTTCTTCCATAATTTCCTCCTTGGGTGTAGAAAAGAAGAAAGCCCGTGGTAGGGCATTGAAACGCTATTACTCATAGCTAATACCTCCAAAAAATTATTTGTAGAAAAGAAGAAAGCCCGTGGTAGGGCATTGAAACTCTAATCACGTAAAAGGTAGTAATGTCACTATCCTCGTAGAAAAGAAGAAAGCCCGTGGTAGGGCATTGAAACAAGGTTTTTTAGTCTTGCTAAAGGATAATCAATTGATTGTAGAAAAGAAGAAAGCCCGTGGTAGGGCATTGAAACAACTGGGAGGTATAGCTAGCCTCTTTATCTTGTAGAAAAGAAGAAAGCCCGTGGTAGGGCATTGAAACACATTGATCTTGGAATCATGAAGTGCGATTACTCTATCGTAGAAAAGAAGAAGCCCCGAGATAGGGTATTGAAATACACTATATACATACGCAACTTCCTTAACAATTTCAACCTAGAAAAGAAAGCCCGAGATAGGCTATAGACATAAATTAGATATTTATAAACAATGGAGAAAGTTTTTTTGATTGAGTCGTTAAGATAAGGAGAAAAAATATGTTAAGACCAACTGCAATAAAAGTCTTTTCGCAAGAAGATTATACATTGCGTATAATTTTCGATAACGGTGAAGAAAAAATCTTTGATGTAAAACCATATATTAAAGGAAATTGGTATGGAGAATTATTATTTAAGTATCAAAATATAGAAAAAAGGGATAGTACAATAGATATAGAAAAATCTGATAGATACAAAAAACGCGGGGAAAATGACCTGGTTAGTCATTTTCCCACGCGTTTTTTCTGGCCTGAAGGGATTGAATGATTCGCTGGCGAAGCCATTTTGGTTCGATAACGATGGCAGAACTGCCATATCCATAGATCCAGTTAGAGAATTTACTGAATCCGTATACGATGTCTTCGTAGTAAAGAAAGCCATTTTTTTCATAAAGATTTCCATTTGTCCGACATTCAAGATCTCGCCTGACTTTTTCCCATACACGCCCTTCCTTGTAGAATTTAACTTTTACAGATTTTGGAGCGTCGTGAAAAAGATTTCCCCATACATTAGGAGCTATTTCGCATAATTTGTGTTCCATTTCTGCATTTTCAGGAGCATGGTGTCTTGTATCCAGATTAAGACGGGCAATAAAATCAAGCCGGAGGCTTTTTATCTGGTTATTTTCAAAATAAAGAATGGAGTACAGATTTTCATCGGTGTCATAAGTGATTCTGACTGGGTGAATATGATATCGATTAAGGTTTCCTTGCTGGGAAATATAGTTAATATTTACATAATATCCATTTTCAATAGCTGCATGAATATCACTAAGTGTTTCATTTAAGCGTAGGTGTTTATAATGATGGATGGAAAGATAACTGTCTTTGATGGCATAAGGGTAGGTTGAAGTTTGTATAAACTGCCGGAACTGACCAAAGTTTTCATCTGAACTCAGGTCATCAATGTTCTGAAGTGCAGAAAATACGTCCGGGGAAAATGAGATTTCATAAGTATCAATTGATGTATTAATGTAAAGTGGAATATCATCAAAAGCACCGTTCATTAAAAGCTCTTCAAATTTATCCGGAAAATGTCCTGACAGTATATGTTCATAAATCTCATCGATATTATATTGTTCATTTATTTTTTCGTATTCCGCAGACATATCATTAAAATGTATTTCGTGTTCCAGATTAAGTGATTCTTTTTTGGACAGACTGCTGTACCATTGAAAGATACACAGAAAATCCTGCTGTATGATTTTGCACGGAATATTTGTCAGTGTATGGATTTTGGACATACTGATACCGAAGGTTTCGATGTTGTCGTCAAAGTCATCTTCCGGGAGTGAGAGAAGTGAGTAGTATGTCTGTATGCGGGTATAAGGATTGTAATTATTCATTGTTTGTCTCCTCTTCATATCGTGATAATGCCTTTTCTACAGATTCTTCCATTTCTTTTTTTAAAGAATCCGGTTCTAATACATGGGCATTTTTACCAAATGTTCTTAGATATCGCTTGAAATCCGGCAGACCGTTGATTGAGTCGGTATAAATAATAGATTCATTTTCTTGTGTCATTGTTGAATTGCTGCGTTGCTTTATGAGATATTCTAATTTCTTTTTTATATTGGCAACATCATCGAAACGGACACAGACATTGACCGGTACTTCTGTGGAAATGCCAAACATATCGCGGAATAGTTCTTTAAAATATGCAGAATCATAATAATCATGAATCATATCGGTTTCTGTGGCTTCTAAAATAGAGGATACATTAATTGTAGTATTTTTTTGTTCTCCACGCATGGATTTTCCCAGAATATAGAAATTATCTTTTTCCATACTGTAAATAATTTTTCCGACAGCCAGTTGCTCGGGGATGATTTTTCCGCTTTTGGTTCTGTATTTAATAAGTAATATTTTATGCATATAGTCCAATGTGGTTATTTTTCTCAAATTTTCTGTGGAAAGGGAGCGGCCGTTCATTTTCTTTCCGTAAATCAGATAATGGTCATAGTAAGGTGTGTCGTGATCGAAATAGCCAAGCATGAGACAGGTGTCCTGGTAAAGCTCATGTAATTCCTCAAAATAAGGATTTCCTGTTGAAATATTGGATAAGATATCATTAAAAATCTCCAGATTTGCCCGGTTTAGTTTCCTGTTTAACGGAATATTTTTTGCGGTAAGTGAGAAAATGGAAGTACCTTTTTCGTTCTTTTTTGACTCTTCAATATCCCCATTTTCTATAAGTTCCTTTATTAATTTGTTAAACTGCGTCAGGGCAATATCCATGGACTGCCTGTCAGCGGGAAAATCTGAAGTTGCCAGGGGAAATGAGTCATACAGTGCATTGCGGCTCATAGGTCCATTTTGTAATTGTGTCATAACCAGGTTTTTCCGTAATATGGTCAGTGTTAATGGAAGGTAGCGGATAAGTTCGGCTGATTCATTTTGTTCTAAAGAATAAATAGTATGGTTGTGTTCCGTATATTTATTAAGGATACAGCCTTTTTCCTGTAAAAGCTTCAGATAATTGTAGGCACTCTGACGGTTACAGGAAATCGCGGACTGGATGTCGCTTATGGACATAGTGCCTTCTTCCATGAATGCATTAACCAGAAGAGCCAGGTTTTTACCTGTTTTTTCAAATTTTGATTTCATAAATTCCTCCTGTCTGTATTTTTCAGGTAATTCTGATGTGAGTTGTACAAAAGTTGTGAAAAGGCTGTGTTATATTATGTATATCGGATGGAGAACCGATGAAATAAAGTTGATATTAATGTTCAGAAAAAGAAAAGATTAATGGAAAAGGAGTAGTGGTATTATGGCAATGATTGTATGTCCGAATTGTGGAGAGCAGGTATCAGATAGAGCAAAGAAGTGTGTACATTGTGGAGAAATTCTGATCCCGGAGGAGAAAAAATATTGTAATGAATGTGGTACGGAACTTGAAGATGGAATGACAGAATGTCCAAATTGTGGATGTCCAATGAATGATACGCTGGATGTAAATGAGAATCCACAAAAAGTTGAAGTAACAGGTGTAAAGCTCACAAAAAAGTGAAGGTTATCATTGGAACAGTGCTAGCAATATTGATTGCCGGAGGAATAACGGCATTTGGTGTAACGCAATATCAGAAGCACAGGGAAGCAGAAGAATATTCCCAGAGAGTTGAGGATTACTACGATGATCTTGAATCAGTCACATATACAATGCTGGATGGTGCAGCTGAGGCAGAGGAGAGTGGAAATCTTATAAAACAGGTATGGTATAACGCGATTTATAAAAAAGAAGATGAAGCAACAGATAAATATACAAAAATAAAAAATAGTTTTGTATCAGATTTTAATGATGCCTTGAGTAATTTATTTGCAGATAGTAGATTTAGCAAAAAGATAAGCGATATAGAAGATAATCAGAAAACTGTAAACAAATTGATGAAAAAACTCAAAAATCCACCAGATGAATATAAAGATGCATATGAAGCAGTGTCCAAATTATATGATGCATACATATCATTAACAAACTGTGTAACCGATCCGTCAGGAAGTTTACAGACGTATTCAGGTACTTTCAATGATGCTGATACAAATACAGCGAATGCATATAATGCAATGAAATTATATCTGGATGATTAAAGAAAAAGATTTCCTTTTTTCCTTTTAGTGGTGTATAATGGAAAAAAGGAAATTTTTAATGGTTATCATTGATGTTTACAACGAAAGGAAGAAAAATGAGAAGACATTTTATGGCTGTGTTAGGAACTGGAAAGTATAGTGAATGTGAGTATGTGTTTGAAGGAAAAGGAGTTATAACGCCGTATATACAGATTGGTGTTTTGGAAATGTGTGTGGGGAAAATAACAAAAGAAGACAGGATTTCTATTTTTATTACAGAAAAAGCAAAAGAAAGTAACTGGATTGGGGAAGGAAAACTGGAAGAATTATTGCAGAAAAAATATCCGGATATAAATATAGAGGCAGTACCGATTGTAGAAGGGAGAACACCGGAAGAACTGGATACATTGTTTGACAGTATTTATAATCAGATTTCGGAGAATGAGGAAGTGTATTTCGATATTACATATGGATTAAGAAATATACCAATGCAGGTTCTTGCGATTCTTAATTATGCGAGAGTATTAAAAAATATAAAAATTGCGGGAATTTACTATGGCGCATACGAGTTAAAAACAAAGGAGGAGGGCGATAAATTTGATAAAGCTCCTGTTTTTGATTTGAAAAAATACAGTGATACACTGAACTGGACGTCTGCTGCGGAAGCTTTTGTAAACACAGGAAATTGCAAAATGATGAAAAACCTGCATAATGAAAAGAGCAGACAGATTCAGAAAATGTGGGCAGTTGAAAGTAATGCGGAAAAAAAGAAAATGCTGGAAACAGAACGTGATGAGTATAAAAAAATAGGTAAAGTGCTTGACGGATTAAATGATTTGACATCCTGCCTGAATACCGGAAGAGGAAAGAATTTTCCGGATTTGAAGGGGAAAAATGCACAGTGCAGTATCAAAGGGGCTTATCAGGAATTTGCAGATGGAATGAAAGATATAGACAAAGATGATTTAGATAAAATTAAACAGTTAAAACCTTTGTTTCAGAAAGTACAGGAGGATATTGCAGAGTTTGAAAATGCAAAAACAGATGGTGAGGTAGGAATTGCAGCAGCAAAATGGGCATTGGATAAGAAACTGACGCAGCAGGGATATACCGCGTTAGAAGAAACCATAAAAACAGTGGTTTGTGAAGAATATGGAATCCCGGCGGAAAATGAACATGGCAGGGACAGAATAGTTGGAAGCTGTATAAAAACATTTGCAGCGAAGATAGGTGAATTTAAGGGAGACCGGGAAAAAGTTTATGGGGAATGGAAAACAAATTATACCAGAGGATTATCGGATGAAAGTATTGAAAAAGGAAAAGAAATTATTTTTACGATATCAAAAAAATATGCACAACTGGCATATAATGTGTCACAGGTCAGGAATAATATGAATCATTTCGGATTTCAAAATGACAGCAGAAGTTATCTGAAACTGGAAGATAGTTACAAAAAACATTATGAAGAATTTAAAAGTTTTGAGAGTGTAAGAGAGGAAGAATAATTATGAAGGAAATTATGAATCATGACAAGGCATTTACACATGGGGGGATTTTTCATGCGGATGATGTATTTTCAGCAGCTTTATTGAGAATGATGAATCCGGATATTTTTATAGAACGTGGAAATCAGGTTCCGGACGGATATGACGGACTGGTATTTGATATCGGCGGCGGGGCATTTGACCATCACCAGGAGGATCGCAGAGTCAGGAAAAATGGTATTCCGTTTGCGGCATTCGGATTGTTATGGGAAAAATATGGAAAAAATTTTCTGGAGAGTGAAGAGGACAGGACAGACTTTGATGAAAAATTCGTCCAGAAATTAGATGAAAGTGATAATACGGGTGAACCAAATATGATTGCCGAGTGTGTTGCGGAATTTAATCCGGACTGGCTGGAGCCGGACTGCAACAGGGATGAACGATTCTTTGAAGCAGTAGAATTTGCACAGGCAATTCTGGAAAGAAAATTCAAACAGATTCAGGCAAAACGGCAGGCTTATACGGTCGTGCAGGGATATCTGGAAAAAAGCAGGGATGGTATCATGATTATGGACAGGGCTGTTCCGTGGAAAAAAGCACTGAAAAATACGGATATTTATTATGTGATTTTTCCATCCATCCGTGGTGGTTACATGGTGCAGGCAGTTCCGCGGGATGAAAGTGAAAGTGGAAGGGAATTAAAGAAACCGCTTCCGGAAAAGTGGAGAGGAAAAACGGCAGAAGAACTTACTGAACTTACAGGAATTGCAGGATTTACCTTTTGCCATTTATCAGGATTTATCTGTGCGGTGAAGGAACTGGATGAAGCAGTCAGGGTAGCAGAACTGGCTATGAAAATGGAGGAAAACGAATGATGGATTATGAAAATGTGCTGCTGTTGTTTTTGAGTGTTTATATTCCGAGAAAGAAGGAAGATGGTACGGAAAAGGGATATAAATATAAGTATGATAATAAAGAAAACGGTAAGGAAGAAATATTTAATGGAAGACAGACGAATGAAGCTCCGGTAAATTGTCTGATATCCCTTGCGGAAGCAGATGCCAAAATTCATAACAGGAAAAAGGCATTTGATAAAATTTTGTGTATTGGAACAAAAGAAGTTTTTGAAAACAAGGCCTGGGAGGGTAAGACAACCTATCAGTTATTTGAAGAAAGATTGAAAGCATATTGTAAAAAACAAAATATAAATTCTGATTTTGAAATCTGCAAGATTAGATATAATAAGGAAGATGAAGAGAAAAATGACACTACAACAGAGGCCAGGGCGATGCACATATACAGCCAGATTCGTAGTGCATTGAATATCGATGGTCCTGATAAGAAAAAGACATATATGTATGTAGACTATACGGGTGGGTTCCGGGATATCAGTTTTCTGATGACAACAATTATCCGCTATCTCGAATTTGCAGACATTGAATGTAAAAAAATTCTGTATGCGAAGTTATCAGGAGAAAAGCATATTTATGAATTAAACTGTATCTATGATATGTACCAGATGATTAACGGGGCCAGTGAATTTGTCAGCACCGGAAACGCGGTCCAGCTGAGAAAACTCTTTGAAAAGGAAAATATACCGGATTTAATTAATGCCATTATTGAATTTTCAAATTCCATGGCGGTCTGCGATATGAGTAAAATAGACAAAACAGTAAGCGATATGGCAAAATTGACAGAAGAAGTGCAGGAAGAACACAATTCTGTATATTATGAAATGTTTCAGAGTATGATTCCAATGATCCGGGAAAAGATGAGATTAAAAGAAGTGGTAAAACAGGGAAAGATTAATTATCCTGTGTTAATTGACTGGTGTACGGATAATGGACTGATTCAGCAGGCAACGACATTATATGTAGAGAAAATGCCGTTTTATTATAGAGAGAAAGGATTGATTGAAAAATATGTCTGTGTGGATGAAGTCGATCCAAAGCTTGGTGGTACAAAAGAGGGAGCGGCATTTTATGAGGTGTTATTTAATCAGGCAGGAATAACGAAGGAAGATAGGGAACTGGAAAAATTTGCTGCCTGTATTTCTAAAATATGGGAAAGAATAGATCGCAAATATCCAGAGTTTATGAAATTGCAAAAAGAGCAGAAACTTATAGAAGAATTGAGAAGAAATAAAAAATATCCGGAAGCCTGTAACAGAATTATAGAAATTATAGATTATCTGGGCAGAAGAGAAGAAGAAAAGGAAGAATATAAGAATTTAGGAATTAAGCAGAGAGACCTGGGAAAATTTATGAATTATTTTGGATTTAATAAAGATGTCCAAAATTACTGCATGACAGGTAAGAAGAAAGTCAAAGTTAAGAAAAAAAGTACAGATGTAAAGGAATCAAACACAATAAGAAAAAAAGTAAATTGTCTAAAAAATCTGGAGAAAAAAGATGATTGGACGATTGGTATTTATAATGATTTATATGACCGTATGTTATATTACCTCGCAATGAAAATGCTCCGTAACCGGATGAATCATGCCAGCAACAGTCTGACGGATGATGACCGGGCCGGCATAGAATATCTAGCATCAAAAGGAATCCACTTCATGAAAGAAGGAACGGATATCAATGCAGAAGACGCACAGTTTGAACTGGATATTGATACAATCAAAGAAATAATTAGAGAAGGAATCGCACCGGAACTGAAAGAAAATAAAAAAATTAAATAGTAAGAGAGATAAAAAAATCCCCTGGGCAGTAAAGGTCTGCTTCGGGGGATTTTTTTACAATTCTGGTCAAAATAAATTATATTTGACAAATTGTATTCTTTGTATTAATATAAATAATACAAAAAGGACACACACTTACCTATACATCATCGTAGTTAATTGCGAAACTCATAATTTATCTTTATTGTATATGCAAATCAAACAATT
>ERZ773228.2055-NODE-2055-length-19269-cov-3.078797_pt1 | contig 19269 bp, 16 predicted proteins | sample MGYA00580524_ERZ773228 | MGnify/ENA primary metagenome ERZ773228 (study PRJEB29015, sample SAMEA2737768) | human gut metagenome | biome: human gut; feature: human-associated habitat; material: faeces | place: China | collected 2012 ... | reverse complement strand
GTTTCCAACGCCTACGTCAAGAGCCCCTCGCTGCTCCGCGCGGACGGATTCTCCGCAGGCAGCTTCCTTGACCTGACGAGAGTTGCAAAGCTGAACGAAGAAATGTGGTCGAGCCTGTTCCTGTGTAACAAGGACGCCCTGCTTTTTGAGATCAACACGATAATCGAGAAGCTGTCGGAGTACCGCGACGCGATGGTGAACGACGACAAGCCCACGCTGAAGGAGCTGCTGAAGGTCGGCAGGGAGCGCAAGGAAGAAAGCATGAAGTACTACGGTCAGGAGAAGGCGCTGAATGGCTGAGAAACAAAGCCCGGGCATTGCCTACGTCGTATCCCTGTGCGGAATAATGTGCGGACTGTCGCTCGCGCTGATGTTCTGCCTGGGAATGATACCCGGTTTCGAGTATGTCAGCCCGGCGGTCGCCGGGGTCCTGATATGGGTCGTGAGGGAACGCCTCGGCGTGCGGTACGGGCTGGTAAGCTACGCCGCAGTCGGGATACTTACCATGCTGTTCACCGCGAATTACGAGGCGAGCATGATGTATATTTTCCTGCTCGGCTACTATCCTATCGTGAGACAGTACCTCATGAAGCTGAAATATCCCGTGCTGCGCTGGGTCAGCAAGCTGGCTCTTTATGCCGCAGCGGCGATCGCATGCTATTTTGTGCTGATAAACATTTTTGGAATGTCGCAGCTTCTTGAGGACATGGGCGAGTTCGGACAGTACGGTCAGTGGGTGCTGCGCGGGCTGGGCGCAGTCGCGTTCGTGCTATACGACATTTTCCTCGGGCTGTACTACCCGTTCTATGAAAAGGTACTGAAACCCAAGATATCCAAACGAATGAAATAAAGGAGAAGTTGATATGTCAGAAAGGATCCCACAGAGAAACGAGATACCAGCAGAGCACAAGTGGTCGATCGAGGATCTTTACGCCACCGACGCCGCATGGGAGCAGGATCTCAGCAAGGCGAAGGAATTCTCGGCGAAGATCGCTTCCTATAAGGGGCTTCTCTCCACAGATTCTGCAAAGCTGCTGGAATACCTGAAATACGACGACGATATGACCGTCATTCTGGAGAATATGATAAACTACGCTCAGCGCAAAAACGACGAGGACACCCGCGAAGCGAAGTACCAGGACATGGTAAGCCGTCTTGAGATGCTGTTCGTAGACATTTCCGGAGCGTCCGCGTTCGTAACTCCCGAGATACTCTCCATCAATGACGAAACCATGGAGCGCTTCTATAAGGAGCAGCCCGGCATGGAGCTTTACCGCCTGTGCATCGACAGAGTACGCCGCAGGAAGGCGCATATCCTCTCCGAAGCAGAGGAGCGTATAATGGCTCTGGCAGGCGACATGACGAACTCACCGGACACGATATTCTCAATGCTGGACGACGCCGATATGAAGTTCCCGGACGCAGTCGATAAGGACGGAAACAAGCACCAGGTAACTCATGGCAGCTATATCCCGCTCATGCATTCCAACGACCGCACGCTGAGAAAATCCGCGTTCGAGAGCCTCTACGGCGTTTACGAGAACTTCAAGAATACCTCCGCAGCGGTGCTTGCTTCCCAGGTCAAGTGCCTGACGTTCAACGCAAGGGCGAGAAGATACGAAAGCACCCTCGAGGCAGCGCTCAGCGGCAACGAGGTACCGGTCGAGGTATACAAGCAGCTTATCGAGGCGGTTCACGAAAACATGGATTACATGTATAAGTACGTGAAGCTGCGCAAGAAGCTGCTCGGCGTTGACGAACTGCACGCCTACGACCTCTATGCGCCTATCGTAAGCGACATTGAGGTCAAGATTCCGTTCGACCAGGCAAAGCAGGAGGTCTACGACTCCCTGGCGCCGATGGGCGAGGATTACCGCGCGATATTCCGCGAGGGAATCGTAAACCGCTGGATAGACATCTACGAAAACGAGGGCAAGCGCAGCGGAGCGTATTCCGCAGGCGCGAGGGTACACCCGTACGTCCTGCTGAACCACAAGGACACCCTTGACAGCGAGTTCACTCTGGCGCACGAGATGGGCCACGCTATTCATTCCTACCTTTCAAATAAAAATCAGCCCGTTGTTTACGCGGATTACGTGATTTTCGTAGCCGAGGTTGCTTCTACCTGCAACGAGAGCCTGCTCATGCAGCACCTTCTCAAGACCACCACGGATAAGAAGCGCCGCGCGTACCTCATCAATTATTTCCTCGAGCAGTTCCGTACAACGCTTTACCGTCAGACTATGTTCGCGGAGTTCGAACTGATGATAAACGAGAAGGTCGAAAACGGCGAGAGCCTTACTGCGGAAGCGCTCTGCGACATGTACAGAAAGCTGAACCTGCTGTATTACGGCGAGGATATCGTTATCGACCATGAGCTTGACATGGAGTGGGCAAGGATACCGCACTTCTATTACAATTACTACGTTTACCAGTACGCCACAGGATTCTCTGCTGCGATCGCGCTCAGCCAGCGCATACTCAAGGAGGGCGAGTCCGCTGTCAAGGATTACATCGGATTCCTGAGCGGCGGCTGCTCGAAGGATCCTATATCGCTGCTGCGCGGCGCGGGAGTGGATATGACTTCCAAGAAACCGGTGACGGAAGCGCTCAAGCTGTTCGGCGAGCTCATCGACGAGATGGAAGATCTCATGCAGTGACGGAGGCGGTATGCAGGTAACTTCAAAAGAGGAGATTTTCAAGCCGTATCTCTGCCTGTTCAGCGGAAGCAAAGTCGTGTGCCTTGACAACAGGTTCTGCGTGGTGAGCTGCGAAGGCTCTCTGCTTGAGTCTGGCGAGTGCGTGCTGAAAAGCGTCCGCGAAACGGTGCCGGAACCTCTCGGCATAGTGATGGATACCACGCTGTACAAAAACGAGCATTTCTACTGCCTGAGGCTCCACCCGATAAAGAACGGAATAGGTGAAACGATAGCGTATATCGGCGAGATCCTGGATTCCGGGTCGGTGCGCGGAATGATGGAGCGCACCGAGGGACCTTCTGACATACTGCCGCTTTATAACGCGGTGGAGATGAACTCCGCAGCAATCTGGAAGCACGCCGCGAATCTGCGCTACGGCATGGTAAAGGCGAAGGATTACACGCGCCTGACCGAGGTGCTCGGAATAGAAACGGCGATGTCTAATCTGTCGTCGGTGTGCGAGAATGCTTTCAACTACGCTGAAATGCTGTACCGCACCCAGCGCGAAACGGTCGTAGACGCAGGCGAGCTTTGCGAGAATCTCGCGAAACGCTGCAACGCTGCGCTCGCCAAGTGCGGAAGGCGCATAGAAGCGCTGATAGACCCGGGCAGTCTGTACATCTACGCCGACAGCCGCCGCGCCGTTGTCGCACTGGTGAACGCAGTGCAGAACGCGCTGCTGTATTCCCCGAAGGAGACCGAGCCGATACTTACCGTGTGTTACCGTGAGTCCCGCGGCAGGAAGTTCGTAGAGATACGCGTCGTAAATGAAAGTTCCATGTTCAGCAGCAAGGATTTCAGCGGCAGCGTTGACGTAAATTTCAGCTACCAGCGGATGGGCTACGGAATTCCGATAATCAAGCGGTTTGCGCAGGTCAGCGGCGGGTGGTTCGACATGACGGAGGAAAACGGCAGGGTGACGGTGACGATATCGCTTCCGGCGGCGCATTACGGCTCCGGCGCGGAGCTTCCGCTGAGGAAACCGTCCGCTGCTCAGTACGATACTGGTATCCCGGATTTCACAGAGATAATGATGCGCGAGGTCGTGCAGTTCTTCGGCGAGAGCGCCGAAAGCGCGGAGTAAATTCACAGCTGATATTCAGTGTATTTTCACAGCGCTGTCATATTTTCTGTGTATAATCAAACTAGTTTATAAGGCGGCGTCTGAAAATGGCGCCTGCTTTTAGCAGAAAAATTTATTGTGAAAAGAAACGGTTAGAATCAATACTTGACAGGAGATGGATCTATGTACAGAATTCTTGTTGTTGACGATGAGGAGAATATCCGCGAGGTGATCAAGGAGTACGCCGAGTTTGAGGGTCATAAGGTATCCGAGGCGTGCGATGGAATGCAGGCTATCGAGATGGTGAAGAACAACGATTACGACATCATCATAATGGACGTAATGATGCCGCGCCTTGACGGCTATTCCGCATGCAAGGAGATCCGCAAGATCAAGCAGATCCCGGTACTTATGCTGTCCGCCCGCGGCGAGGAGTACGACAAGCTGTTCGGATTTGAGATAGGCATTGACGACTACGTTGTAAAGCCGTTCTCTCCGAAGGAGGTCATGGCGCGCGTTAACGCGATAGTTAAGCGCAATCAGGGGGCTAAGCAGGCGCCAGCGGCTCCGGCGCCCGAAACCGTGAAGTTCGGCGGGCTGGAGATCAACTTTACCTCCCGCGACGTGTACATCGACGGAGTAAAGGCGAACCTCACCCCGAAGGAGTACGACCTTCTGTTCTATCTCGTGCGCAATAAGAACATCGCGCTCACAAGAAACAAGCTCCTCGAGGAAGTCTGGGGCTACGATTTCTTCGGAGACGACCGCACCATTGACACCCACATCAAAATGCTCAGAAACAACCTCGGTCCGTATCGCAACTATATTGTAACGCTCAGGGGAATGGGCTACAAGTTCGAGGCTGACTGATGAAATTCCGCAGGAGCATTAAATTTAATGTCTGGGCGCGCTTCGAAGCTATAGTCATTGCAATGCTGGCGTTCACCTATGTGTTCCTGATAGTGCTGTTTCCGTCGTTCTACGAGTGGATGAAAACTTATGAGATTGCCGAGTCTATGGCGTACATCAAAACTAGCTGGAGCCTCGGAGATTCCGACAATTTCGGCACTGTAGTGACCAACATTGCACGCAAGAATAAAATGTACATCGAGGTCTCAACGCCATACCGCATCGGTTACGTTGACTATCTCGGCGGAAGCCAGTCGCTGTCTCAGCTGTCGAAAACGCAGTACCAGCAGGCGGCGCTTGATTCGGACACCGGCGTATACTACGACCAGATAAGGGACGAGCGCGAAAATAACACCGTGCTGATGATGTGCACCTACATCGGCACCAAAGACGACCCGCAGGCGTATATATTCATTTGCAGCTACCTTCAGCCTATCGGTACAACAGTGGCTATATTCCAGCGGCAGTTCCTATTCGTATCGCTGATTATGATGATGTTGACGCTGTTCGTGTCGCTGTTCTTTGCGAACAAGATAACCAACCCGATAATCAACATCAACAAACATGCGAAGGATCTTCCGCAAGGCAAGTTCGACGCAGTGATTGACGACCACGACTTCAACGAGATCCAGCAGCTTGCTTCCACGCTTCAGGAGGCTTCAAAGGAGATTGCAAAATCCGACGACCTCCGCCGGGAACTCATGGCGAACATCTCCCACGACCTGCGCACGCCGCTGACGATGATAAAGGCGTATGCCGAGATGATACGCGACCTTTCCGGCGACAACCCGGAAAAACGCGCACGGCACCTTAAAGTCATAATCGACGAAACCGACCGCCTGTCCTCGCTGGTTAATGATATCCTCGACCTGTCGAAGCTTCAGGCAGGTGTTACCGAGATGAACATGACGGTGTTCGATCTGTCGGAACGGCTGTCCGGAGTTATCTCAAGATTTGACATTCTGAAAGAGAACGACGGCATAATAATCAAGCTGGAAGCGGAGGATAATATCGTTATCAACGCGGATATAACAAAGCTTGAGCAGGTGGTCTACAACCTGATAAACAACGCCGTGACCTACACCGGGGACGACAACACGGTCATCGTGCGGCTGTTCCGTAAGGAAGGCGGGCTGATAAGGTTTGAAGTGACCGACCACGGCGACGGAATCGCGCCGGAGTACCTGCCGTACATCTGGGACAGATATTACAAGGTCAGCGAGCGCAACAAGACGCACAAGCGCGCCAAAATGGGAAGCGGTATCGGACTTTCCATCGTAAAGAACGTGCTGGAGCAGCACGGATTCAAGTACGGCGCAGACAGCGAGGTAGGGAAGGGGAGTACCTTCTGGTTTGAGGCTCCCGAGTATCACGAGCAGCCCGAGCCGCAGCCTGAGCAGCCGAGATTATCCCTCAGGCTGAAAAAGCAGCCGGAGAATAAGGAGCAGTCCGACGATACCAGCAGGAAATAAATCCCGGCAGTTTATGGGAAACATCAAAGTAATATAGCTGCAAATCCGCATTTTAAAAGGATTTGTAGTGACGTATAACCAACGCGCCATACTTTGACCAATAAAAAGGACGCTTTTCACTGGAAGGCGTCCTTTTTCTATATAAATTATGAAACAATGAAATAAAGTTTTTTTCAAGCTGCAAGCAAAGTGCAAAAGCACATTGTTCCGATTTGTCACGTCATGTTTATAAAATGTGATATAATTTTATTGCGAAATTTTGCATCTGATGTAGTATTTGCCGCTAAAACCGTAGTATATAGGTGAAGCCGTAAAGGAGGCGATAAAATGATAGAAGATGAAAAAATCGTGGAATTGTTTTTCGAACGGTCAGAACAAGCAATACAGGAGCTTGGCAATAAGTATGGCAAAGTCTGCCGCAAACTGTCATACAACATCGTGAACAACATGCAGGACGCAGAAGAATGTGTAAACGACGCTTATCTGGGAGCGTGGAACGCGATCCCGCCGGAAAAGCCTGATCCGCTGCTGACCTACCTTTGCAAGATCGTTCGGAACATATCTCTGAAAATGTATTACAGGAAAGAAGCCGCCAGGCGAAACAGTACGTATGCAATCGCTATGGAGGAGATCGAAGCCTGCTTAGCAGCCCCGAATACAGTAGAAACCGAATTTGAAGCAAGGGAGCTGGCGCGGGTAATCGAAAGTTTTCTGGATACGCTGACCGCCGAAACCAGTGTAATCTTCATGCGGCGGTATTGGTTTTCGGACAGCTGCAAGGATATAGCCAAGTTTGTAGGCCTGACAGAGAAAAATATCTCTGTCAGGCTGACGCGCATACGTCGGAAAATGAAAAAGTACTTGATCGAGAAGGAGGTGTTTATATGAACTCAAAGAAGTTTACCGAAGCTATGAGCAAAATCGACAACAAGTATGTCGACGAAGCGCTTTTCTACAACGGAACCCGTTTGGCGAAAAAAAGCTCTAAAAGAATTGCGGCTTTAGTTGCTGCCATCATAGCCGTATTAGGTCTTTGCGGATTCGCTGCATATGAAATTGGGCTGTTTGACCCGTGGCTGCAAAAACCATCTGCCGAGCCAATAGAAACTGTTCGGAGCGCGATCGAAGGTCAGGCTGACAAGGAATATACAATTGCCCTGCGCGTTGAGAAAATAAAGGTCGATGAAGATGAAACGGCGCGTGTTAAAGCTATGTATTCCGGCAGCGAACTTGCAGAAGCAAGAGGTTGGACAGACGAATATCTTGAGGAACACTTTATTGTCGTATGGGCTAAATATTATACGGAGTACGACCATAACAAGACATTTTTAGACGACGGTTATACTGAACAGTATTTTTACCTGACCCAAGATATAAAATCCGGGAAATGGACAATTAACGATAATACATCTCCAAATCAAAGTTCAAAATAACAGAGTAAACACCATTCACAAGGACAGTTACGTTATGGCTGTCCTTATTTTGTACAACCGGGTAATAAAGCGAACGGTCATGACAAAGAAGAAAAGAGAGAAAAACTGAAAAAGCTGATGTCAAACGCCGACAGAACATAGAGGTTTACTTTATCGGTGTCGGGCAGATCTTGTAAGACACAAAAAAGTCCGAAACAATCGAGTGACCGTTCGTTTCGGACTTTTGCGTGATAATATATCCCACAGGCGTTCCCGCATTACGCTGCCGGGATTTTTATAGCTTAAATATATCTGAGAATGTCCTTTTCCTTGCCGTTTTCGATGAAGATTCGGGGAACTCGCGTTCCTATGCAGCAAAGCAGTTCGTAGCTTATCGTTCCGATGAGGTCGGCTGCATGGTCGACCGAGGAGCCACCGAAAGTTTCGTCAGAGTAGACCGTTACCTCGTCGCCTATCTGCGCTTCCGGAATATCCGTGATGTCCACAAGTGTCTGATCCATGCAGATACGTCCACAGACCGGAGCCGGCTTGCCGTGAATCAATACATTCCACTGACCGGAGAGCCTGCGGTTGAAGCCGTCTGCATATCCGCAGGGGATAAGCGCGAGCCGGGTCTCGTGATCTGCCTTGAACGTCCTGCCGTAGCTTACCGTGTCGCCAGGCTTGATAGTCTTTATCTGGCTGATTACCGCCTTCATGCTGAATACGGACTTGATTCCGTCCGGGAGCGGGTATTCGGTGTTCGGGCGGTGTCCGTACATCACTATGCCTGCGCGGATAAAATCGCCGTCGAAATCCTTGTGGAACAGTATGCCGCCGCTGTTCTGGGAATGCATGGGAAGCTTCCTTGCATGGCAGATGTCCGCGAGCTTTTTGTACTGTTTCTCGGTGAACTCCACATCTTCCTTTTCGAGGGAGTCCGCAACGGAGAAGTGCGTGTATCCTGCGCGGCAGTCAAGCCCCGGAAGGGCAAGTATCTGGTCTGCTTCCTCCGCCGTTGTTATACCTACACGGCACATTCCGGTGTCGAACTTGATATGCACCGGTACCTTCAGACCAGCCTTCACAGCCGCCTCGGAAAGCTCTCTGGCGTAGGGAACGCTTCCGACTGTAAATATATAGTTCTTGTCAAGATTTTCGAAAATCAGCGGAATATCGCAGTAACCGAAAAGCAGTATATCTCCCTCGACCCCGGCCGAGGAAAGATTCTGAGCCTCCCACAGATTGGATACCGCGAAGTGCTTTACGCCGATGTGGTTCATTGCAAGCGCGCATTCCGCGTCTCCGTGACCGTAGGCGTTTGCCTTTACAATGGCTATTATATCGCGGTTTCCGGAGTATTCCCTGATGATCTCTATATTATTTTTCAGGACGTCGAGATTGATTTCCGCCCATGCTCTGTGATAAAAATTCTTCATGTTCGCTCCTCAATGTGTTGAAATTTCAGAAAAAGTGTGGTATAATATTAAAAGGCATTTATTAATGAACAACTATTGACTTCTTTTTCTGATATCGCCTTGTATATTATATTACTAATTCCCGAAAAATTCAATACCTTTTCCGGGTGATGGCATTTTTTTTGAAAAAGCAGTCGCGAAAGGCAGAATCTATGGCAGTACGCAGAAAAAGCAACTGGTATATATATTTAATAGCGTTTTGTATAACTCTTGCTATGATAATCATGGCGATATTTTCCTTCCGGGACTTTCTGTTCCCCAAGTCGCAGGAGACCGGGCTGAGCACCGACGGCACCCTTTCCGATGATTTTGTGCCGGATCACAGCATGGATCTGTCGGTCATGACAATGATATCCGACGGCTCTGCGGATATGCCGTCGCTGTTCATCGCGGTGACTTACAATGCAGTCGACAACCGCCTGCTGTTTATTCCGGTTACTGACGGAATAGCGCTTGCTTCCTCCGGCAGAACGCTCCCGAACATCTATGCTGCGCAGGGCGGTCAGGGGGTTGCCGCCGCAGTGTCCGACGCACTTGGTATAAAGATTGACGGCTACGTGAAGTTCGACCGCGCGACCCTCACCGGTCTGATAGCAACCTACGGAAACGTGGAGTACAACGTTGCGAAAACGCTCCTCATCACCGACGGAACTGAAGTCGAGGCGATAAACTCCGGCGACCAGATCTTTACGGCTGAGAAGGTGTTCCGTTATATAATGTTCGCGGATTTCGGCGAGGGCGAGTCCTACAGATTCAACATGATCGGTTCCCTGCTGATAGAGCTTGTGAACCAGAATGTTTCCTACATTGACGGCTCTCTGCTCACCGCATACGCCGAGGATATCCTCAACGCGGAGACTGACCTCACGTCTGATATTCTTTCTGCGCGCAAGGCGGCAATGCTGAACACTGTAAAGTACGGCATCAACCCCGCCGATTACTACGTACCCTACGGCGTGTACGGCGACGACGGAAGCTTCACCGTATCGGATAACTCCATCACGACAATTCAGCAGAAGTCCGGTCAGAACGAGGAATAACAGGAGGCACGGCATGGAAGAAAGAATACAGCGCACGATGAAAGCGCTGGAGCGCAACAAAATCAAGCCCTACTACGTGGAAACGCGCGAGCAGCTCTACGGCCTGGTTCGGGAACTTGTAAAAAACGATAAGCTGATAACCGCCGGAGGCTCCATGACGCTTGAAGAAAGCGGCGTGAAAGAGCTGCTCATGACGGAATTCAAGGGTGTGTACCTTGACCGCTCCGAGGGAAAGACCCCTGATGAGGTAGAGGACATACTGCACAAGGCGTTTGTTTCTGATACATTTTTCGCAAGCAGCAACGCGGTCACGGAGGACGGCGCACTGTACAATGTCGATGGCAGGGGAAACCGCGTCGCGGCAATGATCTACGGACCGGCTCAGGTAGTGCTGATCGTTGGAACCAACAAGATAGTGAAGGATATGGGCGAGGCGGTCTGTCGGGTGGAGCAGGTGGCTGCTCCGATGAACACGAAGCGGCTGAACTGCAAGACCCCGTGCGAGGTAACGGGTACCTGCTCGCACTGCCGCAGCGAGGGCAGAGTATGCTGCTCGTTCGTAAGGCTGGAGCAGCAGAGAGTCCCCGACCGAATAAAAGTAATCATCGTCAATGAGAGCCTGGGATACTGAGCCAGGCTGCTGAGACGCAAAGAAAGGATACATAATTATGGCAATTTTAAAGCTTAAAGCGCCCTGCAAGGACTACATCTGGGGCGGCAACAGACTTCGTGAGGAATACGGCAAGCAGCTCGATTCCGACAGAATTGCGGAAAGCTGGGAGCTTTCCTGCCACAAGGACGGTCAGAGCGTTATCACAGGCGGCGAGTTCGATGGAAAGACCCTTTCCGACTACATAGCGGCAAAGGGTAAGGGCGTCCTCGGCAAGAACTGCGGCCGTTTTGAGTACTTCCCGGTGCTGATAAAGCTCATCGACGCGAAGGACAACCTCTCCGTTCAGGTGCACCCCTCAAATGAGTACGCACTGCGTGTAGAGGGCGAGTACGGCAAGACCGAAATGTGGTACATCGTTGACTGCGACCCCGGCGCGGAGCTTCTCTACGGCTTCAAGCACGAGATAAGCAAGGAGGAGTTCGCGGAGCGCATCGCGAACAATACTCTGCTTGAAGTTACAAACAACGTTCCGGTGCACAAGGGCGACGTGTTCTTTATTGAGAGCGGAACTCTGCATGCAATAGGCAAGGGAATCCTCATTGCTGAGATCCAGCAGAATTCCAACACCACCTACCGTATCTACGACTACGGCAGAGTTGGCAAGGACGGCAAGCCCCGTGAACTCCACGTTGAGAAGGCGAAAGAAGTCACCAACCTTGTGCCTCCGAAGTACCCGACCACCGCTCAGGGCGCTCCCACAGCCATCGAGGGCGGCAAGGAGACGCTGCTGCGCTCCTGCGAGTATTTCAATGTAAACAAGCTGGAGCTTGACGGCACCACAAAGCTCACAGCGGGCGAAGGCTCGTTCAATTCCCTGCTCGTGCTCGACGGAGCATTTGAAATCGCGGCAGGCTCTGAGAAGGCTGCGGCAAAGAAGGGCGACAGCCTGTTCATCACCGCCGGCACTGGCGAGTACACCGTAACCGGTAAGGGAACAATTATTCTCACCGACATCATCTGAACCTGACAGGAGGCGCAGCATGGCAAACATGGAGAGACACCTCGGCATAGACATCGGCGGAACCAACATAGCATGCGGAATCGTGAATGAAAACTGCGAGATAGTCGCACGCTCCAAAGTCAAGACAAACTCACCGAGACCCTACGCGGAGATACTCGCGGACATAATCCGCGCCGCGGAGCTTGCCTGCGCTGAAGCGGGAATAACTCCGCAGCAGCTTGCTTCCATCGGTATCGGCTGCCCGGGAACCTGCAACCAGGCGACCGGCGTGGTGGAATACTCGAATAACCTCGGATTCGTAAATGCTCCGCTGCGTACCGATATTGAATCCAAGTTCGGCGTCCCCACATACCTCGGCAACGACGCGGACGCGGCAGCCTACGGCGAGTACTGCGCAGGCGCAGCAAAGGGCGCGGGAAGCGCGGTAGTGATCACGCTCGGAACAGGCGTAGGCTCTGGTATCATCATTGATGGGAAAATCTACAGCGGCTCGAATTTTGCGGGCGGCGAGATAGGTCATACGGTCATCGAGGTGGACGGCAGACCCTGCACCTGCGGCCGCAAGGGTTGTTTTGAAGCGTATTCCTCCGCGACCGGGCTTGTGAATACTACGCGCGAGTATGCCGAGAAGTTCCCGGACAGCCTCATGGCAGAATTAATAAAGAATGAAGGAAAGGTCAGCGCCCGGACTGCTTACATAGCTATGAAGCAGGGCGACGAAGCCGGAAAGCTCGTCACGGACCTTTATGTGAAGTACCTCGCGGTGGGGATAACGAACGTTATCAACATTTTCCAGCCGGATATACTCTGTATCGGCGGGGGAGTCTGCAACGAGGGCGACACGCTGCTCGTTCCGCTGAAAAAGGCGGTCGCAGAGCAGGTTTATTCCAAGAGAAGCGCTAAAAATACCGAGATCGTGATTTGCTCCCTCGGTAATGACGCAGGCATAATCGGAGCCGCAATGCTCCACCGTTCCTGCAAATAAATTTCGTGACCCGGAATCCGGGCGGAAAGGAAAAATCATGAGAAGTGATCTTATTAAAGAAGGAGTAGAGAAAACTCCTCACAGAGCGATACTCAAGGCTCTGGGCGTAACTGACAGCGAAATGCACAGACCGTTCATCGCGGTTGTCTGTGCTGCCAGCGATTACGTCCCCGGACATATGCACCTGCACGAGATCTCCCGCTCAGTAAAGGACGGTATCAGAAATGCGGGCGGCGTTCCGTTTGAGTTCTTCACCATCGGCGTATGCGACGGCCTCGCAATGAACCACAAGGGCATGAGATATTCCCTCGCTTCCAGAGAGCTCATCGCTGACTCCATCGAGGTAATGCTGACCGCTCACCCGCTGGACGGCGTTGTATTCATTCCGAACTGCGACAAGATAGTACCCGGAATGGTGCTTGCAGCGGCAAGAATGAACCTCCCGGCTATCTTCTGCAGCGGCGGTCCTATGAACCCAGGCTGCGTACAGGGAAAGCGCGTAGGCTATTCTGAGATCTACGAGGCGATCGGTCAGTACTCTAACGGCGAGATCGGCGACGATGTTATCAAGGATTTCGAGGATAACGCATGCCCCACCTGCGGAAGCTGCTCCGGTATGTACACCGCAAACTCCATGAACTGCCTGACCGAGGCTATGGGTCTTGCTCTCCCGACCGCCGGAACCGAGCCTGCTGTAAACTCCGCACGCCGCAGACTTGCAAAGGAGTCCGGCGAGCGCGCTGTTGAGCTTGTAAAGCAGAATATCCGTCCGCTCGATATCCTCACCAAGAAGAACATGCTGAACGCTCTCGCAACCGATATGGCGATCGGCGCTTCCTCCAACACCGTACTTCACCTGCTTGCTATCGCACACGAAGCTAAGGTCGACATCTCCCTCGACGACATCGACCAGATGAGCAGAAAGACCCCGCAGCTTGCAAAGCTGAACCCTGCTTCCAGCGTGTTCATCACTGACCTTAACGCGGTAGGCGGAATCCAGACTGTGATCCGCGAGCTGTCAAAGGGCGGCCACGTAAACACTGATGTACTGACCGTTTCCGGTACTCAGGCTGACCGTATCGCAAAGGCAAAGGACGCAGACGGCGTTATAGTTCACAAAATCGACTCCCCGATACGCAAGGACGGCGGTATCGCTATCCTGAGCGGCAACCTTGCAGAGCATGGTTCCGTAGTTAAGCAGGGCGCAGTAAAGCCCGAGATGATGGACTTCACCGGTACGGCGCGCGTATTCAACGGCGAACAGGCAGCATGCGACGCTATCCTCGGCGGCGACATCAAGGCAGGCGACGTTGTAGTAATTCGCTACGAAGGTCCGAAGGGCGGTCCCGGAATGCCTGAGATGCTGGCTCCGACTGCGGCGATCGTTGGTAAGGGTCTTGACGGAAACGTTGCGCTCATCACAGATGGACGCTTCTCCGGCGCTTCCAGAGGCGCGGCTATCGGACACGTTTCCCCTGAGGCCGCCGAGGGCGGTCTGATCGCATTCGTTGAGGACGGCGATAAGATCCACATTGACATTCCGAACCGCAGCATTACTCTGCTTGTTGACGACGCAGAGATCGCAAAGCGCAAGGAGAAGGGCATTCTTCCTCCGAAGGAGCTTGAAGGCTACCTCAAGAGATACGCGAAGATGGTTACTTCCTCCAATACCGGCGCAGTATTCGCTGACTAATAATTACAGCCCCGTCAGAAATGGCGGGGCTTGTTCTATTTTTGGACAGACAGGAATACATTGTAGCATGATAGAGTTGAAGCTGAAGCGGACGGCGCTCCGCTGGGATTTTTCGTTTTTTGCCGTGCTTGCTGTGTTTTTCATTTGGGATTATTCCGGGTTTGGTTTCGCCGCGCTTGGGATATGCACCGCTCACGAGCTTGCCCACCTTGCCGTAATGCGGCTCTGTGGAATGTCGCCCGACAGCCTGACATTCTACGGAGCCGGGATACGCCTGAGCGCCAGCGCCGTGGAAAGCGCTCCGCCGGGAGTTCAGGCGGCAGTCTACGCTGCGGGGTGCGCGATGAATTTACTGCTCGGCGGAGTTTTCCTCGCGGCAGGGGAGGCGCGAATAGCTGCGGTCAGCTTTGCGGCTGGAGCGTTCAATCTGCTCCCGCTCGGGGAGTTCGACGGACGCCGCCTGCTGAAACTACTGCTGATATCCCGTGCGGCCCCCGAAAATGTAGATACGGCGCTCAGAATCTGCGGAATTATTTCCGCGGTAATAGCCGGAGCGGTGCTTTTCAAAGCCGGGGGAGCGAGTCCTACTTTCTTCATCACGGCGGCGTATCTGGTGATTCTTTCAGCAAAAAGGCTGTAAAAACTTGCAAAAACAGCTTGACAATTGGATATTTTTACTGTATAATAAGAAAGGCAAATGTCCGGTACCTTACAACTATATATTTGGCTATGGAGGAAAATTATATGAGATATGAAATCAAAGGCGAGCCGCTGCCTGTCGTAATCGTTTATCTTGAGGCTGGCGAGTCCATCAAGTGCGAGAAGGGCGCAATGTCCTGGATGACTCCCAACATGAAGATGGAAACCGGTGCAGGAGGCGTTGGAAAGGCGTTCAGCAGAATGTTCTCCGGCGAGTCCATTTTCCAGAATACATACACCGCTGTCGGCGGTCAGGGAATGATCGCGTTTGCGTCCAGCTTCCCCGGTTCCATCATTCCTATTGATGTAAGCAAGGGCGATTTTATCGTTCAGAAGTCCGGCTACCTGGCTTCCGAGCCTTCCGTTGAGCTTTCCATCGCGTTCCAGAAGAAGCTCGGCGCTGGATTCTTCGGCGGCGAGGGCTTTATCATGCAGAAGCTCCATGGAACTGGTATGGCGTTCGTCGAAATCGACGGCTACGTTGTTGAGTACGAGCTGCAGGCAGGTCAGCAGATGCTTATTGACACCGGTTATCTGGCTGCTATGTCAGGCTCCTGCACAATTGATATCCAGACCGTAAAGGGTATCGGTAACGTACTGTTCGGCGGCGAAGGTCTGTTCAATACTGTTGTTACTGGTCCTGGCAAGATCTACCTCCAGACAATGCCTATCAGCAATGTTGCGGGCGCGATCGCTTCTGTTATGCCCAAGAGCAATTGATTTTTCCGGCATATTGGGGCGGTGCAGTTATGCGCCGCCTTTTTTGTACAGTTTCTTAATATAATATTACATTTCTGTAACAGTTATTGACAAATAATATCAAAAATGATATACTGTTATGTGAAAATGATATATTGTTATCTTTGGAAAAAGTGCAACCTTAACCATATTACGACTGTTTTATTGGTAGAAAGCTAAAGGGGGTGACAGCATGGAAGAAAACGAGAAGCCAAGAAAACGCAGGGTGATGATCCACGTCAAGGATCTCCGTAAGGAGTACACGCTTGAAGGCGGGGAATCCGTAGTTGCGCTGAAACGAATCAACCTCAACATAATGGAAGGCGAGCTCTGCTGCATTTTCGGTACGTCTGGCTCGGGTAAATCCACGCTGCTGAATCAGCTTGCCGGTCTTGAAAAACCGACATTCGGGGACGTTTACATAAGAGGAGTTCCTATAACGCGGCTGAGTGAAAATCAGCTTGCGGCGTTCCGACAGAAACACATTGGATTTGTGTTCCAGTCATATAATCTGCTGCCGTTCATGAACGCGGTGGAAAACGTAGCAATGCCGCTGATGTTCCGTGGAGACGGCAAGCGCGACAGAACGCGTAAAGCGGTCGCAATGCTGAAAAAAGTAGGGCTGGGGAACCGAATGAAGCATTATCCGCGGCAGATGTCCGGCGGTCAGCAGCAGCGAGTCGGCATCGCGAGGGCGTTCGTCGCGAGACCTGACGTAGTGTTCGCCGACGAGCCTACCGGAAACCTCGATTCAAAAACGACCATTGAGGTAATGGACATGATCAAGTCCTTCGCAAGAAAATATAATCAGACCATAGTACTTGTAACGCACGACCCGGAGCTGGCGCAATATGCAGACAGAATAGTAACGCTCGTCGACGGAAGAATAGTAAGCGATACAAAAGGAGAGCACAATGAGCAAGAGAATAAGTAAGATATTATCAATACTTCTGAGCGCGTCGCTGGCAGCGGCGTCCGTTCCAGTGATCCCGTTAGCCGCGTATGCTGATGACGGTACCACTTCCAGCACGTCGGAAACACAGGATCCCGGCGGCAAGAAAGACGACGCGGGACTTACCTTGAACCCTGTTGTAGTAAATTACTCGATACTTGACAGCAAGGGAAAAGAGCAGAAGACGATTTATAAAAATACCTCATTCGTTATGAAAATGACGATAAAGGATATCAAGGTCAAGACAAGCCAGGTGACCGGCGGCGGAGCCGGAATCGACTTCCTCAAGTCCGTGGACAGCTTCAAGGGCACTCTTGAGAGCCTGACTGTCGTTTCGCAGGGCGATGAATTATTAAGATACGACATAGTACTTAAGGACTGCAAGTGGGTCGGCGACGACAAGAGCTTCGGCTTCAAGGTAGGCTACATCGGTGGAAGCGACTATGTGGACGGCTCGGTAAACGTGCTTGAGTGCACAACTTCTGACAGCACGCCAACTCCTGACGAGTCCAACCCGGAGCCTATAATCAAGATAACCGCAGTGGAGCCTGACAGCCCCATCAAGGCGGGCGAGGAAGGCGAATTCAAGATCCGACTGAAAAATCTTGGAGCAACCTCCGCGTACAATATACTTGCAGAGGTCACTTCCGCTGAGGAAATACTCATTAAGGAAGGCACCGGCACACAGGATATCGAGAGCCTCGGCTTCAAGGACGAGAAGATACTCACAATAAAGTATAAAGCGCTCGGCAAAATAACATCTGAGAAGCAGAATTTCACGGTAAACCTCAGATATTATTATGACAACGGCTCTACGGAGACCACCGGAAGCGCTACTGCACAGGTAGCCGCCGCCGCGGAGATATCCACCGAGGAAAAGGTATATCCGGTTATCGACGCAAGCTTCTCAATGACAGAGGCTGACATTGATCCGGATAAGAGCTACAGCGGCGTTCTCACGATAAAGAACAGCGGCTCCGCAGATATAAAGGGTCTGTTCGTGAACTTCACAAGCACAGACGATATCGTTATAACCGACGGCACTGCCTCCAGGTACTTTGAGGATATCCCGATCGGGACAACAAAGCAGATAACGATGAAGTTCCGAACTATGAAGGATATCACCGCCATCAAGCAGTCCATCACGGCAAACCTCAAGTATAACTATGTTTCCGCCGGCGATGAAAAGGAAGGCACATACGAGGAAGCGTTCGTAATGTTCGGTCAGAAGGCCGCTGAGACAGCTCCGCTGCCGATAATCTCCTCGACCCCGCTTGATTTCGACCTCCAGGCTGGCAAGAGCTACCGCAAGGCTTTCTTTATTGTTAACAAGGGCAACGAGGATATGGAGAACATCACCGTCAAGGTAAAGGGCGGCGAGGGGATCAATATCACAAACGGCACTGATACATTCTTTGTCGATAAGATAAAGGCGGGCGGTCAGAAGCGCATTCTTGTACGCTTTGATACCGCCGCGGAGCTTGCAAGCGTTAGCCAGACCCTCGATGTTGAGCTTGAGTACCGCTACGACAAGAGCGGCACTGTTACGACCGAGACCAAGACCGGCACGATCAGCATGAATTCGGAAGTATCAACTGCTCCGGTGCTCCGCATCACCGGCGAAAAGCTCGATTCCGCGATAGTTCCCAACACTGATTACGAGTACACCATCACCGTAAAGAACTACGGCGACATCACCGTAAGGGACGTATTTGTTGACCTGACCGGCACGGACGCATTCTACTTCCTTGACGGAACAGAATCCGCGTTCATTGACATCATCAGACCGCAGTCTACGGCTTCTGTAAAGGTTAAGTTCAGGACCCTTGGGGATATCACCGCCGCAAAGCAGGGAATCACTGCGGCAATGAAGTACAGCTACGGCAGAAATACTTCCATCAAGCAGGGCGAGAGTTCCTCCTCCGTGGTTATCATCGCGGCTCCGAACAAGGCAGCCGACGGCAAGGATACCGGAGCGGCTCCGAATATCATCATCGGCAAGTACGACATCGGCGCAGACCAGATCGCAGCAGGCGACGTATTTACCCTTGATCTTGATTTCTACAACACAAACGCAACCACCGGAGTAGAGAACATGGTAATGACCGTAAACGCAAGCGGTGACCTGTCTATCTACGGCGGCAGCAGTTCCTTCTACTATCCGAACCTCCCCGCTGCGGGCGCGGCAAGCGAGTCCATACAGCTCAGGGCGCTTCCTACAGCGGCTACGGGAACATCTTCCATTTCCGTGTCCTTCAAGTATGATTACCTTGTAGGTGACACCCGCACAAGCATGACCTCCGAGCAGACCATCTATGTTCCGCTTTATCAGCCCGATAAGCTGACTCTTTCCGTAAGCAAGCCCACATACGATATTTACGTAGGCAACGAGGTTTACATAACCCTCAGCTACATGAACAAGGGACGCGCAGACGCCTCCAATGTTAAGGTCGAGATCGTAAGCGACACCAGCAGTTCAGACGAGGGACCGGTCG
>ERZ773228.2048-NODE-2048-length-19302-cov-4.033044_pt1 | contig 19302 bp, 19 predicted proteins | sample MGYA00580524_ERZ773228 | MGnify/ENA primary metagenome ERZ773228 (study PRJEB29015, sample SAMEA2737768) | human gut metagenome | biome: human gut; feature: human-associated habitat; material: faeces | place: China | collected 2012 ... | reverse complement strand
CATGACTTCACTTAGGCAGTTCTCCATATCTTCATTTGAAAAACGTCTCATAATCTCAGCCGCCATCAAATTTTCCTCAGAAAAATCGGCCTGATCAGCCAAAAAGCGTCTGCACATCTCCTCATATTTTGCAGTTTTTTGCGTGCGCTCTCTTGCAATAGCCCGCTCTAAGCGGAGCCCATCCTCTACCTCAAGATACACAGGAATCATAGTTTCTGCTCCAAAATGCGCACGAATCGGCACATACGATTCAAGTGTTCCAATTGTCATATAAACAGAATTATCATCAAACTGTCCATCATCTGCTGTTGCATAAATCCAATCACCGTATACGGTATGGTAAACACGCTTTTCTATAATTTTTCCTTCGTTTTCCATTTTGGCAATCTCACTGTCTGTCACAAAGAAATATTCTCTTCCATTTTCTTCGTGATCGCGTATCGGTCTCGTCGTATACAATATGATTTCCTTTGGTGAAGGATTAAGTTTTTCCTTTACTTTTCTGTAGATAGTATCTTTTCCAGATGCACTCTTTCCCATAAAATAGATAATTTTCATATCTTCTTTTCCTTTTTGTTGTTTGTACTATTTAGCTTCTGTTTTTATGTTATTAATTTTCAATGACAAGGAGCGTTTCTCCAGTTTCATCCTCCATGCCGTACAGTTCCATGCCACTTGTCCTATAGTAACGAACAATTTCAAGCAGTTCCTCGCTGATTTTTTCTCCTGGCATCAAGAACGGACAACCCGGTGGATAAACATAGACAGTCTCGGCACTGATTTTTCCAACAGATTCAAAAAATGGTACCTGAATTACAGGCGCCTCTGCTGCTTCTAGCGGCAGCATAACCAGTTCAAGCGGCACAAATGCAGAAGGATACGCACTCGTTGTTCTCTCCCATACTAGAGAGCCGCATTCCAACTCATCATTAATTTCGCTAAGTGCCGCCTCAAGACGCAAAAAGCCTTCTTCTGTATCTGTCAGCATTGTCATAAGAATTACATAATCGGGCGCTGACATTTCCGGCTGAAGATGATAGCGGTCGCGCAAAATTTCATGCAGCTTTCTTCCTGCATTCTTGTATCCTTTTGCGCCAAACACAATTTTTGTATAATCTGCAATCGGAATACAGGTAAGAATCAACTGATACTCTTCTGACTCTTCAATCTTTGTTGTGATCTTCTTGATCTTCTTTAACTGCTTTAAACAGCCTTTTTTCTCAACCGTACCGGACTTTCCGATTTTTCCTAATTTCTGATACGCTTTTTCTAATTCTTTGGCATCTTTTAACATATCTTCAAAGTCCTTTGGAACATTTTTCAGATAGTCTACTGCCTTTTTATGCTCTTCCTCTGTAAATTCAGATTCTAATGCTTCGATCCGCTCTGTAAAATTGATCTCTTCCGGTACATTCTTACAAACTTCTTCGATGATATCGTCTAATGCCCGTATCTCGGTACCTTCAATATAAGCTCCTCCTGCCGTTGCGTTGACAACACGGATATTCGGATTTGCTTCTTTAATATCATGGATATACTCCTGGAACCAGTTTAAGAATATTCTAAAATCCATTCTGGTCGGGATTTTATCCACATAATTACCCTTGACCATCTCCATGCCTTCGGTATCCATCACTGGCATCTTTTCTTCAAAGGTTCCGTCTGCATGGGATTTATTATCGGTAAATGCCAAATCCTGTCCCACTAAAATAATGGTTTCATATCCTAACTTATGTAACAGTGAAAATCCACTGCATGCAACCGATCCACCTGTGGAAACATCCGGAAGCACTTTATCATTGATAAAATAAATGGAATATGGCAGGAAATAACCGTCATAATAGAAAATCTTCTTTGCCTTTTGCCGATCCATGATTTTATAAAGAGCCGTTGCCGGCGCAATAACCGGTATGGTTTCTGCTCCATCAATTTCTACTAAATCCAAGTCTTTTTTTGCATCGATCGTAATAAACGCATCCGGCTTGATACCTGCTTTCACCAATGGTTTTACGGCTGTATCTACCGCTAAGATAAACAGACGGTTCTTTGCCTTTTTTAACATCCGGATATTTTTATTCAAAGAAGGACCTGCCGCTACTAAAATCGCTGCATCCTTGTTCGATACCGCATTTAACAACAGCTTCGTATGATAACCTTCACACACATACTTCATATTGCGAAGGATATTCTGCGCCATATTCATGGACAGCTTCTTCTGCGTATTAAATTGCACCATCTCTGACTCAACTAACCGCTGTACTTTCTTTACTTTTTCTAAAATGTCTTCTAGAAAAAATCCTCTGTAATTTGGATGGATCTCTTCAATTAAGAAACTCATATTTTCCAAGGTCATAACTCCCCGCATTACCGGTTCAAACTCTTCTTCATTCAATCCTTTGACCACAAATGCGATCGGTCTGTCCTCAATTTCTTTCGAAATATCAATATTTTCTAACATTGCCATAAAAATATGGATCGATGGCTCATAAACGACAACATTGACCTCTTTTGAACTTTTTTCAATAATCGCTTTTAAATATGCTGCACTCCCGACACCAAACAGTAATACCGGTGCATATTTATGTATCTCTCCGACTCTCTCGCTCCAGATCTGTATCGGTTCTTTTGCATTTCTCTTGCCACCTAAATAAAGCTGTCGTCCGTCCTGCTCTATTCTGAATATTGTCTCTCCATCCCAGGAAGTCTCTACCATAACATTGGTTGGGTCCTCTGTCTCATGCTCCTCCCGGATCAAATCTGCAAAGGCAGGATACCATTTTTCCATTGCTTCTAAATTTTTTTCTAAAATAGATTTACTCATCCTCTGACTCCTCTGCATCATCATCTATATATAATTCAATTAATTCTCGTAGTCCATAGTCCAATGTGTCTATGATCCAGACCACATCTTCCTGCTCGATTGCTGCCACATAATCTTTTAATACATCTATTACAAAAACCTGTAGGTTCTGATATTCTTCTTCACTGATCCCATAAGAATTTCCCTGTAGGAATCCTGTACAAAACTTTTGTATTGTCGGAATTATTTCCTTTGCCTTTTCTATTACATTTTCATTTTTAAAATAATGATATTCGATACAAATACCATCAATTTTCTCACGCAATTCTGCTGCTAATGCTCTCATCTTCCATCCATCTCTTTCTTAGTAAAAAAGAGGGACGAATTCTCGTCCCTCTGTAATTCGTCGATTCATTACTGAATGACTGCCAACTTCATTCTTACTGTAATAAAGAAAGCACTCCCTGAGTTGACTGGTTGCTCTGTGCCAGCATGGACTGACCAGCCTGAGCAAGAATGTTGTTCTTGCTGTATTCAACCATTTCAGAAGCCATATCTGTATCACGGATACGAGATTCAGCTGCCTGAGTATTCTCAGCTACATTGTCTAAGTTTGCAATTGTGTGCTCTAAACGGTTCTGTAATGCACCAAGAGCAGATCTCTGTGAAGATACTTTGTTAATTGCATCCTGAATTGCTGTGATGGAGTTGTTTGCCATCTCATAAGTATCAACTCTTGCGTTTCCTTTCTGTGTATAGCTGGATAATGCTTTTGCTGTAACAGCACTTGTCTGAAGGTATGTGTTGATGTTTTTCTTAACATCTGCAGACATTGCCTGTTTTGCAGCTGAGACATCACCTGCTACTGCTTTGGATACAGTTGAGTATGTCTTATCATTAACTAATGATTTGTAGAATACTTTACCATTCTCGAACTGTGCTGCATAGTTAGCCGATTTATACATACTACTAATTTTTTTCTTGAAAGCAGAGATTGCTTTATCAGTGTTAGCAGATAATGAACTTTTTGCTTCATATGCGTAGCTCATTCCCTGATACATGATCTTAGTAGGTTTTACACCTTCCTGTCCAACTTTTGTAATAGTACCGGAAACATCCTTTAATCCTAATGTCTTAGCATTCATGCTACCGATGCTGATTTCGATGTTCTGATCAGCGTTAGCACCAACCTGGAGTTTTTTGTTCTTGAAAGAACCATCCAGTAAGTTCTGCTTATTGAACTGAGTTGTAGAAGAAATTCTGTCTAACTCTGTTGTTAAAGCATCTAACTCTTCGTTGATTGCTTCACGGTCGATGTTCTCGTTTGTATCATTAGCACCCTGTACTGCTAACTCATTCATTCTCTGTAAGATAGAGTGAGCTTCATTCAGAGCACCCTCAGCTGTCTGAATTAAGGAAACGCCGTCCTGAGCGTTTGTAGATGCACGGTTCAATCCACGAACCTGGCTTCTCATTTTTTCAGAAATCTTTAATCCTGCTGCGTCATCGCCTGCACGGTTGATTCTGTAACCGGATGATAATTTTTCTGCTGATTTTGCCTGTGCACTTGTTGTTACTCCTAACTGACGGTTAGAGTTCATTGCTGTAAGATTGTGTTGTACTACCATTGCCATAATGTTTTCCTCCTTGAATTTGAATTTAATCAGGCTTCCTTGCCTGTGTCAATGCTTGCAGTCTGTTCCAGCCTCTGTGAGCAGTCCTCCCGCCGCGCGCTCGTTCTTACCATTCAACATTGGTCTTCACATTCTGCTAAGTAATGTTCTTACTCTATAGTAAAAGAATCTCTGATTCTCTTTACTCGTATGTAGTTGTTTTTCCTTTGTACCTTATATATCGGTTAGGTTTGGATTTACTTTATAGCCTTTTTGAAATTTTTTTATATTTTTTTACTTTTATTAAATTACCGTGCAGACATCCTCTGAAGTTCCCTGCTATGCTCCTGCAAAATGCCTTTTACCAGTTCCATATCACCTTTCAGGTTCTCTATGTCTTCTGCACCGTCTTTATACCTTTCATAAGTATCCAGATAACAGCTTTCAATTGTCTGTAATCTTGGGACAACGTCTACATCCAGACGCATGTTAGTATGATGTACTGCTGTTTTCAACTCCTGAATATCCTGTCGGATCGGTCCAAGCTCTTCTTTGAATTTTGCATCAAGCTTTTTATCCAGTTTCTCGTCTAACTTCTCATCAAGCATTCTGTCTAATTTTTCTTCCAGCTTCACCTCTAACTGTTGATCGAGCTTTTCTTCTAACTTCCTGTCGAGCAGCTTTTCAATCTCAACTAATAATTCCGCGTTGTTCATAATCGCATTTCCCCTTTGATTTTCCTTTTGTGTCATATCGTTTCCTCCTGTCTTACTGTACAGTTGCACAGGAGTCTTCTTATCTTTTTCCGAAAACTCCTGCTCATGAATTGGTATCAAAAAGCATGAATTTTCAGATAACATAAGAATTGTATCAGACTACGGCAGATATGCCGTCTTATAAAAGAAAATATGCTTTGCATGTATTCTATCATGCAATTCTGCATGATGCAATATTTTTAGGACTACTTTTTCTTGTCCAGAAACTGCGGAGGGATTGCGTCCATCTGCTGCATATTCTTATAATACTGTGTGGCAGCTTTGTTGCCGGCTTTGACCTGACGTATCTTTTTCCGTGCCTTTGAGAACTGCATTCCTGCAAGCTCTTTGTTGCGCTGCTCCTGAACCTGGATCTTCATGCTGCGTTCTGTGATCATGGAGATCAGATCTTTCATCTTCTGGATCTCTTCCGTATATGCAGCTCTGTTTCCATCCAGTTCTTCTTTGACTCTTGTATAGATTTCTTCGAAGCCATCATCTAAAAATACGATTTTATCAATATACTGGCTTTTTTCATCTATATTCTTTTCAAAGGCATCCATATCAGCTTCTTCCGCGGATAAGATCTCATACTGCTCTTGATTTTTTTCTATAATGCTGTCTAAAGCCTCCACTTTTTGGTGAAGGCTTTGTATCAGCACTTGAATATAACTATTCTCCTGCATAAAATATTCTCCTAGTTGGCTCTTGCAAGCTTATTCAGCCGCATAACTTCTTTCCATGTATCACGCATAGTACGAAGATGTGTCAGGATTTCTTCCAGAATCTCTTTATCTTTCTTCATATTCGCTTCTGCAAGGCGTTCCTGTAGGTATTTATAAACGTTATCAAAATCTTCTGCAATTGCATATTTATGATCCAGTGTTGCCTGAAATTCTTCGATGATGCGCTCCACCTTCATAATGTTGGTGTGTGCTTTCTCAACATTTTTCTCTTCAACACCCATGATCGCAATGTTGCAGAACTTGATAGCCCCTTCATAGAGCATCAATGTCAGCTCCGCCGGCGATGCAGTCATGATCTTACTGTTGTTGTATGCCTGGTATGCATTATTTGGTGCCATAGCGCAACCTCCTTGTCGTATTATGAACCGAGCAATCCAGATAACTGTGTCTGCTGTGAATTCAGCTTGGACAACGCTATTTCCATTGAACTGAACTTTTTGTAATAATAATCCTCCATATCACTCAGCTTTCTCTCCCAGTTCTTAATCTGCTCTGTATAATCATCATACTCGCTCTTGAGCTGTTTGTCATTATACACTTTGTAAGCACTGCTTAAGGTGGTAGTCTTCATTCTGCTGTCTAATTCGGAGTATACTCCCTTTGCAAGCTCATTGAAGAAGGTTGCAACGGTATCCGGATCAGAAGCGATTGCTGCCTTCAAACGATCCGTATTGGATTTTGCGGATTCATCTTTGGAATTACCATCAATGTGGTATGCGTTTTTTTCATTATCTGCGGATACGAAATATCCCAGTGTATTGATTCCGAAAGATGACAGACTGTAACTCTTTCCATTTATGGTATAAGATTTTGCCATTGCCACTTTCATGGAACTTGCAATACTATTTAAGGTAGAATCTCTTCTGAGCAGGGAATCTTTGATCTTCTGTTCCCATTTTTCTACTTCCTTATCACTCATGGACTCTTTTTCGTCATCTGTTAATGGCTCATAGCCTTTTGATGAATCAGCATTGTATGCAGAATCCATGGCATTGATCACTTCATTATATTGTGAGATAAAATCTACAATTTTGTCATAGACAGCATCTACATCTGTCTCTGTTACCAGACTTAACGTTGAATCGCTGACTTCTTTCGCTGTAATGGTTAGTCCGTTGATGGTAAATGTATTGCTGCTTCCTTCAAAAATTGCTCCGTTTAATTCAATCTCTGCATTGGATGCATCCTGCTTTACTGCGTACTCTTTTTTCAGACTTTCATATTTATCTGTGCCTTTTAAATCTTCAATATACTGATCTGTTACAGCTTCACGGAAGTTGTTCAAACGTGCTTCCACATATGCTTTATTGGTATAATCTCTTCCCGTTGTAATACCGTTATCTGTATCATATGCCTTTACGATAGCTGCATCTAAATATTCCTTCTGTGCAGTCTCGTCAAGTGCATCAAATTCATCCTCGGTAATTCCTGCTATCTGTACGGCAGAAGCTTTGATCGTTGCATTTTCACGCAATGCCTGAATATCATCATCTGCTGCTTTTTTTGCGGTCTTCTCTACCATGTAGTCAGCACTCAGCATTCCAAGTTTACGAAGTGCTACTTCCTGGTCTTCTCCCTTGACATTGAATTTGAAATCAAACTCCTCACCGCTTTCCTGGGAGTTGATAAAGAATCTCTGCTGCGTCTCATCAAAGGATGCTGTTACGCCCTGATCACTCAGTGCTTTTGTAAGATCCTTGATGGTCATATCACCATTCACACTAATGGTAGATTTTTTATCACCCACCTGAAATTCTAACTCGGTATCGGCGATTCCAAGCTCTGATAACTTAGAAGATGATTTCAGTTTATCGTTGCTCTTTATTTTAGAACCTGTTAAATATGCTGCTTTTGCAAGTTTGTTAATTTTCAGACTCTGTGTTCCGTTTACTACGGATGCTCCGGCTGTTACTGTTGCCTTGGAAGAATCTGACAATGTTGTCTTTTTCATGCCGTTAAAACTTGTCATGAATTTGAACTCTGTCAATGATTTACTGTAAAAACCGTAAATTTTTGTATTCATTTCCTTCCACGCATCCTGTGTCCAGGAAAGCTTTGTCTGCTTCTTTTCGATATTTTCTTTCTTGGTGGAATATGCTGATACCAGTTCCTGTACGATAGAGTCTGTGTCCAGTCCTGATGTTAAACCACTGATCCGAATTGCCATATCGTCTTCCCCCTATCTTTTTTCGTCGACCAAAATTCCTGCTAATTCCCATGCCTTTGCAATCATATCCAAGGTTTCCTCCGGCGGGAACTCGCGGATCACTTCTTTGGTCTTCTTGTCTACGATTTTGATTGTAATACGATTTGTCTTCTCATGAATTCCAAACACTGCTTCTGAGTCAGACATTTTCTGGTTAATCTGTTCTACTGCTTTTTTCAGATTCTCTGATTCTGCTTTTCCCTGAGACTCCTGACCACTTCCCTGCTGTTCATTTGTCTCTTTGGCATTCACTTTTACTGCATCCGCTGCCATTGCTGCCGCTCCTGTCTGGATGTCAATAATCTGTGTCTTTGGCTGTGATGTTTCCTTCGCTACTTCCGGTGTAGAGGATGCCTGATAGACTGCTCCTACACTCTTTAATGCTTCGATTGCCATGTATGTCACCTCCATGTGAACCTATACTCATTGTTATCTAATGTTTATATCGGAACTTCTTTTAAATAAATTAGGACTTTAGAATAAATTTTTCAGTGCTTCTGCGTTATTTGTCTCTAATGCCGCCTTATTCTCTTCCTGTATCTGCAAGTATACTTCTTTTCGATAGATGGATACATCTCTTGGAGCAGAGAGTCCTAATTTTATCTGATCGCCACGGATTTCCAATATCGTTACTTCAATGTTATTATTGATTACTAAAGATTCACCTTTTTTTCTTGTAAGTGCCAGCATCTCTACTCACCTGCCTTTTCCATTCCTGATTTGATCATTTCATAAATCGGATATTTCACCTCACCGCCCTCTACGATGATCTGCGCTGCTTTGCGTTCTGCAACATTGATCACGATCGGCGCTTTTAAATTCACGGTGATCTTTTTAATATCCTCCGGCACGGTAACTGTCACTAACACAAAGGTGTTCTCCGGTGTCATTTCTCCCAGTGGTTTGAGCAGTTCATCTTCTACCATCGGGTTATAATCTTCTTTGATCGCAAGCGGATTCATGACCGGCAGTGCAACCACCGGTTCATCCAGTGACTGCATCCAGGAAATTCCTCCCTTTTTTTCTTCATTAAATATTAATGTAAATCTCTTTAAGTCCGGGAAACCGATGATCCCATTTTCAAATGTGATGATCTTTTCATCATCTATATCAATTTCTCCGAATACTCTGGTTTTTAACTTCATCTGTTACCTCCGTTTAAATGTAATCCAGCAAAGTCTGCTTGATCGCTTTTGATGCTGCCTGCATGGATGCCTGGTATGCATTATATGCTGCTGTATAGTCTATGATAATATCGGAAAGCTCTTTGTCTTCGTTTGTGGATTTCAGTTTTTTAAATGTCATCTGCTGTTCGGACATTCTGGATTTTGTCAATGCCAGACGGCTTCCTTTACTTCCGACATCTGTTTTTGCGAGTACAACATCGGAAAGATAACTCTGAAAACTTGAAATTCCTTCTGAATAAAGATTTTTCATATTATCATCTGCATAAGATGCTTCTTTTTCTGCTGCATCTAACCACTGCTGAAGCAATGCCTGATCTTCTTCACCGGCATATTTTTCTTCTTTCATCAGATTTTCGATATCTGACACTTTTTTGTGTGCCGTGATCGCCATCTGCACCGCATCGGTCAGTTCATCAATGTCTCTTCCGATACTGGAATCAAAAACATCGGATGCCTGTGTATTGACTGCTAAAGTCTGGCCAAATGCGATCGTATAGTTGATCTCCTGATCTTCTTTTGTATAGGTAATGTGATTTGCCGGATTGGCATTTGTCGTATCGATACAGTCAAAATAGTGTTCCGGACGAACCTCACCTTTCTTAAATCCGGTCTTGTCATAACTGACTACCATATCCGGTTTCTCGGAGTTCATGTAAGCTGCTACATTTTTTCCTAAGATCAGTTCTCCGGTTTCTTTTACAAAAATCACTTCGTTATCGCCAACATTCAGATTCTGTGCATTCTGCCAGTCCGTATAGTTATGGACATTATAGGATACCGTTGCCGTCTGGGTGTTCCCATCTGCATCCAAATAGGTAATCTCCATTCCCTCTATATCCTGCAGATTGCCATTTGCATCTTTGTACTGCAACTGTGTAATATTATCGATGTTGTCATATGCCAGACGAACTCTGCTGTAAGTATGGTCTTCTACATTTCCTGCCGGAAGATTGCCTGCTGTCAGGTCATCTGTGGTCGGAACGGAAGACAATCCGGAATAATATGTCTTCTGGGTAATATCTTCAAATTCCAGCTTCTGGGTAATATTATAACTGGTGTCTGATGTATCTTCGCCAAATGTAAGAGATTTGTTTGTCTTATATCCGGTAAAAACGGTTCTTCCCGCATAATCGGCATTTCCCTCGGCATATACCTGCTTACGAAGTTTCTGCAGATTGGTTAAAATCGTATTTCTGTCCGATTCGTTCAAATGATCTGTCGCACCATTGACACACTGTCTGTATACATCGGTCAGGATGCTTTCCATATTTTTTAATGCTGTCTCTGTTACCTCAAGCCATGATTCTGCATCCGGTATATTTTTCTCATAATACTGGTTTATCTCGCTCAAACTGCTGCGGAGACGCAATGCACGGATCGCAATAACCGGGTCATCCGATGGACGGTCAATCTTTTTCTGTGTTGACATCTGTGTATTCAAGGTATCCACATAACCTTTATTCGTACTCATGTTATTGGATGTATTATTTCTTATCATACTGTTTGTAATACGCATTCTGTCTGCCCCCTTATACTGCTGTATTTAATATTAACTGATCGTACATTTCTGCCATGGTAGAGATCATTTTTGATGCTAAATTGTATGCATTCTGGAATTTTACCAGATCAAGCGCTTCATCATCTTCATCTACACCTGAAATGGATAATCTCTGGTTCGTGATCGTGTGTGAGATATTTTTGTGGTTCTCATAAAACAGTTTTGCTTCATTGGTATCTACACTGATATCTGATAACATACACTGCAAAAATCTGTTTGCACCACTTCCACGATATAATTTTTCCTGTTCCTTTAATGGCTTTAACAGTTCTAATATTTCTGCCTTATCCGGTCCATTGACAATATCTGCTGTGGTACTGAAGATGTTTGGATCTTTCACACTTGCTTTTGCCACTTCAAAACTTCCCGCCGTCAGCTTATAATAACTGGACATTGCAGATGTGATCTGTGTATAGGTATCGGATTTATTTAAATCTTCCTGCTCTCCTGTAACCAGATCTCTTGCCACAAAGAATGCTTTCATAGGATCTCCATTCAAATCCTGTCCCTGCATCTCTATATCGTTAAACTTCATACAGAATGCTCTTAAAAACTCATTCATCTGTGCCTGATAATACGGGACTCCCATTGCATCAATGCTGGTTCCGATCTGTGCCTGATGTCCTGCAAGCAGATCCGCTCCGTCACCTGCCGGCTCTTTTAATGCAAAGGTATAGGTTGCATTGCCTGCCGCATCATAGTCTACGGTAAAGCTGCTGTATTCAAATTTCTTATTATCGATCGTGATGACTCCTTCTTCTGCCATGGTCATTTTTTCCACGCTGTTCTGTGTCGTGTTCGTAATCACCAGCTTCGTTCCATAGAGGTAGTCCACGGTTCCCTTAAAGTTCTCCTCGTTATTTCCGTCACGCGTATCCAACAGTGCTTTCAAGGTTCCTGACATGTACTTTGAGGTTGCGTTAAAGGTATTGCCGGTATCTGACCAGACAATATCATAAAGCCCATCCACATCTGACTGATTTACTTTTGTATCTCTTGTCTTACATTCCAGTGTACGGTATTCTCTGGTGTCTACTAAAAGCTGTCCGTTGATCTTTACTCTGAATTCGGTACAACCTGTATAATACTCGTCATTGGTGTTCATTACTTCTGTTTCCTGTGTTTCCGTAGGAACGATATTGGACAACTCATCGATCAACAGTGCACGTTCATCGCGCAGCTCATTTGCATGGCCACCCTGCATCTCGATCACATTGATCTGATTGTTCAGGAGTGCGATTTTTTGTGCGATCGCATTGATATTATCCACTGTGCTCTTAACTTCTAAGTTTGCATCGGTCTGAATCTGATTCAATCCAATGGATACACTGTTGAAGTAGGTTGCAAAATCCTGGCAACTGCTGATAAAGGTTTTTCTTCTGTCTAAATCTCCCGGTGCACCTGCAAGAGACTCTAAATTATTAAACATACTGTTTAAAATCGTTGTAAAACCTTTCGAGCTGTCATCATCTTTAAAATATTCCTCTATCTGGTTCATGTAATATAACTTTTTCTCATACAGACCAAGGCTGGAATTATTTTCCCAATATTTCACATCGTAATAAGCATCTCTGATCTGTGTTATGGAAGTTGTGGTAACACCACTTCCTGTTGTTCCATATCGTGCATATACACGGAGAGATTCTGCCTGTTTACGATTTGCTACCTGACGGGTATATCCTTCCGTCTGCACATTTGCGATATTATTTGCGGTTGTATTCACTGCAGTCTGAAAGGAATTTAATCCCGAACCCGCAATGGTCAATCCATAAAATGTAGATGGCATTTCTTATCCCTCCTTAACCATTTCCTAATCTGGTAACGATATGTTCTATCATGTCACTGATCACTGTCATAAAACGACTGGATGCATTGTATGCATTCTGGAATTTTATCATGTTCTGAAGCTCCTCATCAGAAGACACTCCGATGACCTGCTGACGGTTATTTTCTATTGTCAGAACACTTCCTGCAAGGTTTTCTGCTTTTTTCTGGTAAACATTTCCTACCGTTGCAAGACCTCCTATCATTTTCTGATAGTATTCTTCTATGTTACATTCATCCGGATCTGTCGGATCAAGTCCGACTAAGTCCTTATTCCAAAGTGCCTCTAACCTTTCTCCAAGCTGCTGGTCTACTTCTCCGTTCTGTTTCAAATGAGGGAATAACGTTTCGATTTTTTTCAGCTCTTCATTTACTCCGCAGCTCGTTAAACTATACATATAGGAAGTATCACTGGTATCTTCCTCATTATATACATAATAGGTTTTACCATCACTTCCGGTCACTTCTGTATAGCGCTCGATCCCTGCTCTGACAAACAGTTCACGCGGTGGAAGTTCTCCATCACTTCCCCTTGCACAGTTCTCTGTATCAAGTACTTTTGCATCACTGAGGTTTACGGTATTGCCGTTGGCATCCTGATAGGTAACGCCGACCGGACCTGTCACATTCGGGCAAAGCTGATCGTTGATCGCTGTGATCATGTTATGAACCATCTGGTCTAACTTTGCCTGCATATCAATAATAACGGAAAGGTTCGTTGTATCCAGATACTCCTGCTCGCCTTTTCCTTCAATATCTGAATAGTCTGCCCAATGGTCACCTCTTGACATGATCAGTGCCTTTAATTCTCCAACATCACTGTTTAATGCTGTACTGATGTCTACATTGAAGTCAAACACGTTCACATAGATATCCCTGTCGGTATCTGAAAGTTGTGGCCAATATGGTGTGATAAAGCCTGTCAGTTTATCTGTCTTTTTACCGATTTCATATGTGTGAAGTTCATCGACAAAGTATTCATCCTCTAACTTTACCGTTACAACGCCCTTGTAATCTTCTTTATATGAAATCTTCGCAAGCGCTCCTAACTGATCAAGCGCTAAATCTCTTTCATCACGCAGATCCATTGCCGTTTCTATACCGCCGGCTTCTATCTTACTGATCTGTTGGTTTAATTCATGTATCTTGTGACCAAGTTTATTTATTTTGTCTATATCCTGGGATACCTTTGTATTGATATTGGACTGATAGGATTTCAAACCTTCATATACACTTTGGGAGCGCGACAGGAATAAACCTGCTTTCTGAACAACCAGATTCTGTCTTACGGAATCTGACGGATCTTTTGCAAGTTCCTGAAATGCTTTTTTGAAATCTTCCAATGCCGACTGGAAGGTCTTTCCTTCCATTTCCTGAAAATAGGTCTGTATCTCGTCTACTGCGGTAAAACAGGATTCATAAAATGCCTGTCTTCCGGACTCTGCACGATATGCCTTATCTAAAAAATAATCTCTGGCATGAACCACGTCGCCAATGTCAAGGCCAAGACCTGCCTGCTGCTTACTGACTGCAGCCGTACCAAATGTATTATATTCTTTGTCTGAAAATAAAACTTGCTGACGTACATACCCTTCCGTATCTACGTTAGCAAGATTATTCGCAGTTGTATTCAACGCATTCTGGCTGTTACGCAGTCCAGATGATGCTATGTATAGCGTACCCATTCCGTTTGCCATTACATGTTCCTCCTGCCATCTTACTGTTTCGCATCAAAACCGCCACTTCCTAAAAGCTCTCCGGTATTGTATGCCTGTCTGTTATAGTTGGCAGTTTCAGGAGCCTGTCTCATGCTCTTTAACAATGCCATATCAAACTCCACCAGTTCCATTGCCTGGTTCACTAATGTCTGATTCTGTTCATTGATATTCTTCATTTCTGTCAGGGTATCTTTTAACTGTAAGCGGATCTTGGCTAATTGTTCCTGCTCCTTTGGCTGATTCGCTAATATTTCTAACAGGGCATCTACCGTTAAGTCCTCCGGCTTGCGATTTAAAACATTGGCAATATCTTCCATAATGGAAATTCGCTTATTCTCAATGTTCTTGATCTTTCCGGCAATCTCCTGTTCCTCTGCAGTAATTTCTTCCAAAGCTCTGATATCCGCTTTAATAATGACTTCCTTTTTTCTGGTGGATGCCTCTACCAATTCGCGGTAACCCGCTTCTTCATTTTCCAGAACTTCCAAAAGTTCGTTCATCAAACTAGCCAATTTCTGTCCTCACTTACATCATTGCAGCCTTGTATTTCTCTAATAACTTATTTGCGAAGCTATCCGTTTCTACGCTGTAATTACCAGAACTCATACTTGCTTTTAGCTGTGCCACCTTATCTTCCCTAACATCTGAAGCCCCTGCAACTGCCTGTTTTGCGATCTGATAATCACGAGCTGTCTGTACCTCATCGCGAACAGAAGCGGTGCTATTTGCCTTGTTCGTTCTGATGCTTTTTCCAGTTTGATACAGTTGTGCTATCTGATTATATGCATCTATACGCATAACGGCATCTCCTTTCTTCCTTGAAAATCAGGTGCAAAAACCTTTTTTACTGGTTTCTTATATAAGTTATCGGATGTATTTGGATTTTCTTAAGGGGCTTTTTAAAAAAACTCTCCTTTTTTCTATTATTCTGTTTTTTGTCTTTATACTGCATCCAGCTGGAACTTACCAACTAAATCTTTCAGTCCTTCGGACTGTGCGGAAAGCTCTTCGCTTGTTGCTGAAGATTCTTCTGCTGTTGCTGAGTTCGACTGTACGACCTCGGATATCTGATTCAATGCCGCTTCTGCCTGCCGCATTGCTTCTGCCTGAGTCTTTGCCAGCTCTTCTGCCTCTTCTGTTACGTCTGCAATCTGTCCGACTCCCTGTACTACTTCTTCCAGTGTCTCTGCTGTTCTTTGTGCCGTATTTGTTCCGCTCTCTACCTCATTAATGACGGTCATGATCATATTTCTGGTGTTGACTGCTGACTGAGCGCTCTCGTCTGCAAGTTTTCCGATCTGGCTCGCTACAACCGCAAAGCCTTTTCCTGCTTCGCCTGCTCTTGCTGCCTCAATACTTGCATTCAGTGAAAGCAGGTTTGTCTGGGATGCGATCTCTTCTATCTCATCTATGATGCTGCCAATTTTTTGTGATGTCTCACTCATATGTGCCATGACCGCCATCATGTCTTTCATTTCTTCACTGCTCTTTTTCGCATCTTCCGCATACTGGCGTGACATGCTTCCTGCTTCGCCTACATGCTGCACCGTCTTTTCCACGCCGGATGTAATATCACTAAAGGTTGCTAACAATTCTTCTACTGCTCCCGCCTGTTCCGTTGCACCTTCTGCAAGATTCTGTGCCGCCTGTGCTAAATTCTCGGAACCTGCAAGTACCTGAACGGAAGAATCATCTATCTGGTGTAAGGTATCGTTCATATTTCTATGCATCTGACGAATGGATAATAAAAGTGCCTCAAAATCTCCTGTATACTTTTCTTCTGCACTGGTTCTTACGGTATAGTTACCATTTCCCATTTCACCCATACAATATTTGATGTCTTCGATGATCACGTCCAGATTCTGCGCCATCTCACGAGCAACGTTTTCAATATCCGCAACCTCATCCTGTGTATCAATAACCGGGAACTCGCTGCTTAAATCTCCTTTTGCAAATGCTTTCAGCCGCTCTGCAAGCTCCTGCAATGGTGTTGCGATCGCGTTTGATACGGTTCTTGCTAAAACATTAGAAATGCTGATACTGATGATTAATACAACAATTAATATGATCACTGCGATATTGATTGCTTTTAACAATAAACTCTTTAAGGCATTACCTTCTTTTTCCTTAAGGTCTAATAAATCTTTCATATTGTCATACACTTGATCATAAGCAGGGTCTAATTTCTCTGCTGCCATTTTCTGTGCCTGCACACTCTTGCTCAGATCTTTCGTCGTTCCAAGCTCAAGTACTTCTGCTTCTATTGTGTAATATTCTCTCATGGTCGTTTCTATTTTTTCATAAATTGCTTTTTCTTCTTTTGAACTTAAACACTCTTTGATGAGTTTCATGTTTTTAGAACATTCTTCCGCCTGAGCATCATGCTCTTTCACGCTCGCTTCTATCAGTTCTGTATCATCTTCTCCGATGCCAGCTCTGGTCGCACTTCGCATATCCGCAAAGGAAATCATTGCCTTTCCAATATCCCCCTGTGAAAATCCATAGTTTTCCAATGCTGCATTATACTGCCTTGTCGTATAGAACAACGTAATTGCCCCCAATGTTGTTCCTATTGACATCAATACGATGACAACAATAAACGATGTCATAATTTTCTTTCTGATCTTTTCTGTTCTAAAAATTTTCTTTAAGTACTGTACCATATGCCTTCTCCCTTCCTTTCAGAAACATTATAGCTTTCCCCCTATAGTTCTGACTATTATTTTAATTATATCATTTTGTTCTATCTTTTCAATTGTTTTAATTCTTTTTTTATAATTTTCAGTCATATTTCTTGCATATTTTAAAACAGCCTCGTGGTTTCTGATTTTTCCAAAAACCACGAGGCTTATATTTTTCTTTTTTATAACTTTTTCATCTTTTTTACCAGTTCCGGAACCAGACTGCCATTCTCATATTCATCTACGATTTTTTTGGCGGACTTTGGATCATTGGTTATAATCGCATCTACCTGATTACGGCACATTTCCCGGATGTCCACTTCTTTATCTACGGTCCACACATGAATTTTCTGACAGAATTTTTCTGCCTGCCGGTAAAATCCCTCATACCGGGTATTATACAATGCCGGATGCAGTGCATTGGTTCCTATTTCCCGGTAGGCATATTCACATACATTGACGATTCCATCTCTATAGAGCAACCCTGTTTGAATATGTTTATCTTTTTTTCGGATTTCCTGTAAAGTATAGTGGTTAAAGGAAGATAAGATTACTTTTTCCTGATATCCATACTGATAAACCAGCCGCAATACTTCTTCTACAATTTGTTCATAAAATATTTTTCCGGTTTTTAGTTCTATGTTGAGGGTCAGTCCGGACGGTACAACCAGTTGCAGTACCTCTTCCAGTGTCGGTATCCGCACTTTTCCGTATTCCGTAAATCCTTTGCCAAAATCAAATTCCCGCAATTCTTCTAAGGTACTGTCTTTGACTTGAACATTTCCATTGCTGACACGTTTTATCGTTTCATCATGAATGACTACACATTGGTTGTCTTTTGTCATCTGAACATCCAGCTCTATTCCATCTGCTCCCATCTCGATTGCCTTTTGAAACGCCGGCAATGTGTTTTCCGGTGCATATTTGCTGGCTCCCCGGTGCGCCCATACGAGTGTCTTTTTTCGCTTCATTCTGCTCTCCATTTCACATCTGTCTTTTATTCTTATTTCTAATGTAGCAAATTCATGTTTTTTATTGCTATCAGTTGCTTGTAAAATGTAGGGAAAGTTTTTGTAAAGGGTGGTGTTAGTCATTTTATCTTTGTTGGACGACACTTTCCTTTTTTGTAATTACTCTTCAAGGCTTTATGCATTTCTGTATTATTTGTAACATGCGATAGATAAAAATTATGCAATTACGAATGGTTTTTAAATTTATGTTTAATATTCTTATCTGCTGCATGTGACACGGATATAGGTCTGGAAGAAAACGAATTTCTATTTTAATATAACCGTACTTCCTTGTATCAGGTTTCAGCAAACTAATAAGATAACCAAAACTTTCTATAATTGATGCTGTTCTTGTTGTTATTTCATACTGAGTGATTACTTTTTTTCTTTTGCATAACGTATTGTTTATTTTATGATTTTCCATTCTACTCCATTGTTTAATCAGTTTATTTACAATTATATTAAAACTTATTTCTAAAAATACCATTTTTACTGTTTCATTATTATTTTTAATAACCAAACGTATTTTATGTCATTTTTTTCATTATTCTTAAATACAATAAACTAACTGCATGAAATGATAACCAAAAGCTGTAGTTCCCTATTATTTCTTGGTATGGTATAATGATCTTGCGTATATGCCCGCGACCAGTTTCGCTGTAGTTCCCTATTATTTCTTGGTATGGTATAATCGTAAAAAAGACCTCTTGCTTAACTTGGTGCTAGAATATAAATAGTACAAGCCAAAATGAGAAATTCCAAATACACATAAGCATGGTACAATAGAAACATGCTGAAGGAGGATCTCATATGGCAAAGCAACATGACAAACAATTTAAACTTGATGCAATCCAGTACTATCAAGATCATAAAGATCTCGGAGTACGTGGATGTGCAGAAAATCTTGGCATCGGATACAGCACATTAACAAAATGGCTGAAAGACTTCCGGGAATCAGGCGATATTCCTGTCCGCGGTTCTGGTAATTACGCATCTGATGAGCAGAAAGAAATCGCCCGCCTCAGGCGTGAATTACGTGATGCCCAAGATGCACTTGATGTATTAAAAAAAGCAATCAACATTCTGGGAAAATGACGGATGCCATTTACCTTGAAGTGTCTGAGAAGACGGAAGCTGCCAAAAAGGCCAGACGCCGGGTTTCCGTCTCCGGAATGTTGAAATTTTTAGGTGTCTCTCGCTCAGG
>ERZ773228.2034-NODE-2034-length-19445-cov-3.158587_pt1 | contig 19445 bp, 9 predicted proteins | sample MGYA00580524_ERZ773228 | MGnify/ENA primary metagenome ERZ773228 (study PRJEB29015, sample SAMEA2737768) | human gut metagenome | biome: human gut; feature: human-associated habitat; material: faeces | place: China | collected 2012 ... | reverse complement strand
CAGTTCCTGCGCAACCTCGTAACGTAGCGCATCGGAAATGATCACGGCGATTTTTCTGCCGGACTTCAATACCGGCGCGATTTCACGTTCATAGAAATTGGTTTGCGCGTCCATGTCTATGAACTTCCATTGGCTAAGCGTATCGACTTGTTTTTGCCATGCCTGACCCAGATCCTGCTGATATGCCTCGTAGGCGCTTTGCAGATCATCGTCCACGCTCACCGCATCCGAGTTGGCACGATGCCATGCGAGCACATATTTTCTGTATGCGCCATCGGCCTTGTACAGCTTTTCGGCATACAGCTTCATCCCTTGTTCCGGTGAGCTGATGGTGCTAATGAGTCCGCTGCATTCAGTCAACACGGCGCGAAGCCTGCTTGCTGCGGCAATGCACTCGTATTGGTCGGTATATTCTGCGTACCAGAGCTTTTGCTTACGCCCGTTGATGATTCGTTGCACCTGGTCGTCCGTAATGGATTGCGAGCCCAACCGTTCGAACAGCTTGTTGACGATCATCTCGTCCACGTCGCGGAACAGGTCACGGTCGGCAAGCTCTTCCACGCTCATGTCGGCGATTCGAGTGGACAGGTGCAGTTCCTCCACGGCGTTCTCGGAAAGATTCTGCAGTACCGTGCGCATGTCGATATTCTTATACCAGTCGTCCCAGTCGCGAATAATGTTCGCATAAGTGGAGACGGCGTTCTTTCCATCGGAGAATCCGTTCCATGCGAGCTGGAACAGCCATAGCACGAAGTCCTTCACCGTCGGCTCGCTGCCGGCATCAGTATCCACGTCAAAACGATAAATGCGCCGTGTTCCAGTCCAATGGAACGTGCTTAATCCCATGCGTTCGATCACGGTGATACCGGAATCGTCACCCTGCGAATATTGCGTAAGTAGCTCAGCCCAGATGTCTTGCATGCTGTGCCGATCCTCTTTCAGTTGCAGCAGCGTGGCGATCATCTTCGCTTGGAAATCGGTGGCGTCGTCGTGCGCGTTAAGACGTTTCGCGAGACGCTTGGCGCGTTCTTCGCTGTCGAAGAACTTTGGTACGCCCCTCATTACTTCCAACCACTTGTTTCGAGTGTCGGAGGAGGCTTCCGGCAGCGTTTCCGTAAGTGTCACGGCGAGTTTGTCCATGGTGAACGTGGGACAGTACGCCAATTCCAAATCCAACAGCCAGTTGTCTTGAACCGCCGGGGCCGGCTCCGTCAGATATACTAGGAATTTTTGATTTGGCTGCTCGTGGAACATGCGGTAGCGCACCGTGAACGGAATGTACCGTCTGTCGTTCTCATCGCCGATTTCCGGAGTGATGAGTTCAACCTCACGCAGTATCTCATCGGTGGCGCACTCGCCTACCAATGTTGCCACGACATCCACGTACTGCTTCTTATCGTCGCGCCAAAATACGATGCGCCCGCGTTCGCCCGGCTGGCTGAAACGTTTAGCGAGCAGTCTTGTTACTTGGCTATCCTCACTCATGCGGTTCTGTCCTTTTCTTCGCTTCAGCGTATCGAGTAGCACGAGCAGCACCAATTTTCACTGCACTGCCTTCCTCTATTAGGCTCTTCAATATTCGTTGAGCCTGCCTTTCCTGCACACCCAGTATCCGTATGGCGTCAGAGATAGAAATACTCACATTCTTACGCAGCGCATCAAGAATACGCTCTTTCTGGGATGGAAGCACTGTAATAGTGGCATTCGGAGCAGCATTCGTTTTTGAAGTTGTTCCTTCCACAATCCCGTCATCAGAAAGCGAATCCCGTCGTAATCCCGTCACAATCCCGTCATCAGAACCTGTCTCTGAGCCATTGCGATAGATATTGATGCGCAGATCCGTATCGCCGCCGAGGAATTCCGGTTCAGGCAATCCGGCATCACGTACCTCCTGCAGAACGCGCAGGATGCCGCTCCCCCAATGTTCGATATAGCCCATGTATTCAAAAGCAGAGGCCAATGCCTCGTTTCGGATTTTTGAATAGCCCTGCTTCATGCGTTCAATGGTCTGTCCCATCGGCAAGCGCCCGGGCGAAGCGATCTCCAATCGATTATCGTAAATCGCGATCTGAATGCTTGAATGGTCGATATAGCTGCGATGCACTATCGCGTTGACGATCAGCTCTCGAATGGCATCCGGCGGAATCTCGTACACATCCTGCCGGTACACGCCCTTGAACCGAGCGCCCATATGGATGTTACGCAACACATACTGGTAGGACTCTTCGATAAGCTCCTGCGGAGTGCCGACGAACTCACGTCGATCCACGAACACGGCTTTGGTGGTTCCCTTGAACACTCCGCATTGCACCACGGACCGGACGGCCGTATTACCAGTGAGAATCGCATAGGCGTTGGTAGGCACCAATTGCCCGTCTTGTTCTGCCAGCACACCCCACTGCAGCAACTGCTTCTCCGTAACCGTTTTGACTTTTGCGGGGTCTTCGGCGTTGTTCTTCGCGGTTTTTGTCAGACTTGCGCACAGTGCTTCAATGTCTTTTTCCGTTACGGACAATCCGAGGCATTGTACTTGGTCGAAGCTCCGGCTGCTGCCTTCGATGGTCAGCTCCCGAATGGTGGGCTGATCGGCTTGACGCGTGGTGCCAGCTACGCGAACGAATGTTCCTTGCTCCTGGCCGAGCGACTTGATATGGTAAGGACGCTGCAAGCCGGGAGCGATCTCGGCTACGATAACCGTCTTGCCGTTCACATCATGCATGGTGATGTCGGGAATAATCAGCGGCTCGCAGCTATTGACGATGGCGTCCGAAATGGAATCCATCACCGTAAACACTTTGTCTTCGGCAATGCCCACCACGCGAAGCGTCTGGTCTTCGACGCCGAACACCAAGCAACCACCCTGCCCATTGGCAAACGCCACCGCGGTTTTGGTGTAGTTAATACTCCTGGAGGGAGGCGTGAGTTTGTACTCCACATTCTTGGATTCGCCATTCAACAATGTCTCAATGCTCATGCTTCGCCCTCCTTGCCATCGCTATGTATTTCTTTCTTTGGAGAAAAATTCCAAGTATCTGGAATGATACGCTTTTCTTTTGCTAAAGATGCTAAAGAACTGACTTTGTCCATTCCGAATTTATTAGCCAGTTTCTGCAATAATTCTCCTGCTTTCCACACATGGAAAACACCAGGCTGCATAAATAAACGCATGTAAAATGCTATAAAAGCTTCTGCGCACTCTTGCGGAATGCAGTCAATATTGTCAAGCATGATAATTTCATTGAGATCATACCCCGTAACCTTCGGGAAACTGTCAGAAAGATACTCCGCTCCTTCCTTAAGATGCGCACCCAAGAGGGGAACCAGCTTAGCAAAAGCAACTCGCTCTTCTTCACCCCAATTCCGCCCTTTGCCGGCATGACGATCTTCAATAAATTGATGAAGCCACAGATCCCATACCATATCTCTGTCTTTGGAATCTAATCGGAATTCAAAAGCCCAAGCAACCTGATCCATAAACAAAGCCGCATAAGCGCCATTCTCAACCGTCACGACTTTGGACAGAAGCCTGGTTCTTTGCTTCTCTTTTAGCTCGCCATAGGTTATCATCCTAAATACTTGCAAAAGGAAACTCTGTCTTTTATACTCGCTCAGATGGGATAAGTATTCGAACTCATCAATACAACTTTTATAGAAAACAATATCAATAAGTCGAATATTAAAATTCGGATTGGGAAGTATCGAATTCCAAATAAATTCTGTACCTGCTTTTCCCATCAGATCAAATAGCCAACTCTCCACATCTTCATTATCAAGAGAGTGAAGCATATTGATATTTACAAGTAATGCCGTCCAAACAGGGCGCGAAAAATCACCTTCATCTTCGATGAAATGATGAATCGCATCTTTTTCATCAGCATCAAATCCATTCCAAGAACCAGGATCATGAATATACCGCCAACGTATTCTTTCTATCCAGAAATATGCAAGTTCGCCAGGCCAACAATTTAAAGAGCATGTAACAGGATCATTTTCCCATTGCTGACCATTGCTTAAAGTAAATGCTCCACTATGTTCGTTCCAAAGTTGCAATGCAAAGTCACTCATCACTTGCAACATTTTCTCAGTGATTGTAGTCTTCCCCTGATCCATTTGCATGTTCAGAAAAGTTGATATTGCATTCACTTCATCTTGATTCACTTTCGGCAATAGATTCCTCAACAAATCAAGAATTGAATCTCGACAATCATCAAGTAACGCCATGCCCCAGCCACGAATAATGGAGCAACGATACTGCACCGAGGCATGCTCTTCATGCCGGTTAACAAGTTCCCAGAGTGTTAATCCCACTTGAGGATTATGCGCAACAACTTCACGAATTTGCTGATTAAACAACTCTATGCTTGTAAAACCAAATTCGCCTATCTTATTTTGCCCAGCAAACATCTTCTCTTCAATTATCGAGGGCTCATGTGTCAGAAGATCAATAAAGCGTTCATTGCTGATTCCGGTAGTTACGATATGAGCACTTTCAGCATAAGCATAATAATCAGCATGTTCGCGCGGCGAAAAACCATGTTTCTGGGCAAGCTCGTTTGCCCATTGCCAAGCTTCAGGCCAACTATCCATATCACCATTCATATTCCTAAGAAGCCATTGAAGAACATCGAACTGCCCATAAAGCGCCGTTCGTTCGTCAGAATATCTTTCCTTAAGAAAATTGAATTTATTCCTCAAATATTCCAGTATTTTTATCTTTGAGTTCTCTCCCAAGCCGGGAGCAGCTACTTTAAGAACCGTATAGACTTCATGATGAGCGTCTACATCAAACAGGTAGTCTTGATCGAGGATCCAATTGACTTTACGATCCGCATCCCAATCCGAAAAAGCAATAGTATTGATCGCCAAACGTTTGAGAAGTGCAGATCCGCTGTTCCACCACCGATGTATCAGTTCATCCTGCTGATCTTTATGAGCATGTGCATAATTACGGAGAATATCAATAAACATTGATCGCAAATCAGATACATGCATGTTCTGATTGCTAGGTTCTATCGATGGCCTACTCAAATGAGAGTATTCATCTCCACCCTGATAAGCCTGCAATAAAGCGCTTGCCCTTTGCAAACCAGACTCGGCAAAAGATACGAATTCCTCCGTTTCCAAACTAAACTCACTATTATTTTTCTCTACCTTGTCGCAAGACCATACAATCTCTGCATTAGGCCTTATACCATTCCCCCAAAAAGGCATCGTCAGCTTCAGATAAGGACGAATAGCGAGAGACAATATTTGAGGAGAGACATCTGAATTGTAAATGGATGAGAAATCAAATTCATCAAGAGCACATGGAGCGGAATGGCCCTGCATGGAAGTCATTAAAACCGTAAAAGCTGGAACTAAATCGCGTCTACCATTCTGACTGATACAATAGCTGACACACTCATGCAATCGTTCGAATAGCCAGTTAGACATTGATGACTGCAGTTCGCAAAGCACATGTAGTACGAAATCCAGTTCTTCCGGCCTTTGCACAAAACTGGTAATAAACCAATTCAGTAAGATTATTTCATTCTGAGTTTTTGGATCTCTTTCCGTAAAAATTTCCCGGAGAACATCCGGACTCATCACCCAAGACAGCCATTCCCTCTTTATCTTCGATTTATCTGCTTTTTTCTGACCTTCTTCCCTTTCAATAATGTCAACAAAACATTGCGCTCCTTCATCTGTAGATAACGCAGCCCTAACATAGTCAAGATCAACAGCATCCTTCGGAACGCCATTTTCGATAATGCCCGGTAAACGTTTTTTGTAGGCATTGTAGTCCGAGGATATATAATCAGTCCAAGCGGTTAGCGCTTCAACTAACGCATGATGCCCATTAGCAGCAGGATAGGGAATTGGAATAATTCCATTATGTTGCCATTCATTATCTCTTCCGTCCATATCCTCCTCAGAGAGGAAAATGTACCGAGGTCTGGCGTGGGACGAAATGCCCAATGCAAGATATCGCATAATGACATCGCCAAAGCTGTAGCCAATGAATACAACCGTGTATGTCTCAAATAGCTTAAGTAGAAAACGTGTCGCCCAGCCCTCTGAAAGGTAAGCCCGAGCAAAATCCCTATCGTCAAGGACTATTTCGCAATCAGGGCTATCCACTGAACCATGCAAATACAACAATCCTGAGAAATCGCTACCGATGGGGACAGCCGGTCCATAATAGCTTCTACCTAAATCACAATTCTGCTTTTGTGCAGCTTGTTCAAGCAGAAGATCGTAATTTGTTGTCACAATGCGCGGAGTTTTTACGCTACTAGCAAGTCTGACGATGACCTCATGTGTGGAATTGCAATGAATATCATCACCACGCATAATATCTTTAGTTCGCTTATGGACATTGAAATTATCAGGCAACATCCCGATAAAACGATCCAACTGCTCATCATCACGAGGTCGGGGCTCATCTGCCTCATCAGCAAGCATTGTGGCTAGCTGCTCATAAGAAGGCAGATTGGAGGGAGGATTAAATGAAGCTCCCGCGCCGACAAAGAAAACCACTTCATCCTTCGCGGCGGCGTCGAGTAACTGTTGAGGAATATTTACATCTGCCGTAATCCACATAAGCTGGCACCTACTCTTCCTTCAGCGGATGGACGGGCCAGGTCCAAGTGGAGACTTCTTTGCGCTTTCGCTCGATGGAGGGAATGGCACGAAGGGCTTTGCCCATGCGCAGGTAGTTCACCAGCACGCCGTCGTCCAAATCCATTTCCAGATTACGGGTAGCCAATGGGTACAGGGTCTGATCCTCATAGTCCTTGCATTCAAGAATGGCTTTACGGAGTTTGGCGGCCTGCTTCTGGTCCGCGGTACGGTCGGAACGCTCCAAACCATCGGCGATGTCGGCGATTTTGCCAGTGTAGTCACGCAGATAGTTGAGCACCACGTTCGTGGTTTTTGGCGTATACCGATGCAGATACACCAGCGCCTTGAACGACCCCTTGTTGTTGGTCTGACTGGAGTACTGCCAGTAGATCGGACGGTTCGAATACATCTTCACGTGGTCGTTGTAGAAATCGTTCACGAAATACTTGCGGATGCTTTTGCCCAGCACCTGTTCGATGTAGGCGATGTTCGCGGCCAGATTCTCCTTGCCGAATGCGACTTCGAGGAATCTGCGGAACCGTGCCACAATATCGTCTTCGAAGCAGTCCGTTTCCGTAACCGGAATGACATTGTCTGCATCCGGTTCGAACGATGGATTCGGAATCTGCGCATGGTAATCGTCAAGCGTCTCGCCCTGCGAGGCAAGAATCAAGCCCGGCTTGTCAAGCGAATACCGGCCGAACATGCAACCCACCGCATATGAGATGAGCTCTTTGACCACATCCTGCGCGAATTTCTTGTTTCGTCCCTCCGGAGTGTCTTTCGGATACGCAAATGCGACGTTGCGCTTCAACGACACACGTTCCAGCGGCACATCACATGGCACGTCATCACGTACGCCATACGCATCCGCAACCAGCTCGTTGTTACGAATCTCGCGTTGACGCTGTTCCTCAGATACGCAATTCCAATACTCACGAAGATGCATCACCGCATCCTCAAGCGAATCTCCCGCTTGCATCCCCTGATCAGGCTCAAACAACGCGAACCGCTGAAAATCCCATGATATCTCAAACGAATCCCAATCAGACTTAGAAATCCTAGTTAAAGCAGCAATATTTTCGTCGCTAATCTTTGGCTGTGCCAGCGTGAATGGGATCTGGCCAATTTGCCCGACATTTGCGTTTAGAGTAGGCGCAATAGCCTGTAGGATCCCCCTAGCAAAAGAACTATTTAAAATACCACAAATATTATAACCTGTAGATGCTTCGCTAAATAGAAAACTGCCACTAGCATGATCAAAAACGAATCCTAAGGGGAACATTCTGAAGGACAGCTCTCCCGAACTAATTAAAGACCAAGAAACCGAAGGAAGAAAATACGCATTTAAATTTTGAGGACGTGATTTTGAATGTCCGCCATCTTCTGTACCAAATGACCGAATTCCTTCGCCATCGTTCTCCCAATTAACAACAAATTCTTGATTTCCATACCATTTGCGGTATTCACCGCCTTTGTTGTAGGGAAACCACTTTGTTCTACGCTCAATAGATTCCTCACGCGAGTCACAATCGAATCCTGTTCTGCCGTTACTCGGCTCCCACCACTCACGCACAAATCTGCCATTATCTCCTGTCTGAAGACCTACTTTAGGCTCGGCAATTTCCTTGAGCGCCTTGTTCTTAGCAAAAGTATCTAGCATAGGTCTGCTAAGCCAGTAGACAATTGGCGAACCCGGAATCTGCGTGAATTCTTGAGCAGAAACGTGAAAGAGAGCATTAGGCATGATTGTCATCATCTCCTTCAGTGAAACTGTTTACCTGCTGCCAATCGTCAGCTACGGCCTTCCAATCCACAGATCTTGATTCTTTGCCAGCCCATACTTCCCAGAAATCAGGATCCGAAGACTTCGGCTGCTGGGCTTCAGGCAACTCATTCATTTCCACAAGCACTGGCAATTCAGAAGCCCAACCCATCAGTATGGCCTGCCGTGCAGGTAAAACGGGAAGGTCTCGCATAAGCCCATGCATGTTATCGGGAATAAGGCGATGAACCAATTCCTGATCTTTGTCGTTGCTAATGCGATGAAGCAAAAAACTATTGCATTGCGAAAGTACCGTCGGAGATAATTCGCTTGGTCTCTGCGAGGAAAGCACAAGACCAAGTCCAAATTTACGCCCTTCACGTGCAATTTTCTCAAATATTTCAGTACAAAGACGTGAGGCAGATTGATCATCCGAGTCTTGTGAGTAACGCTTGATAAACGAATGAGCCTCCTCCATAACCAGTACAGTCGGAAGAACCTTGCCATCGTTCAACTTGCGATATCGTTGAAGTGCCTCTAACGTCATACGAGCAATAACAGCAGTGATAATTTGTATCATCGCAGGAACAAGCGAAAGATCGATTACACAAATTGAGCCATTCGCACCTTGATCAGCACCAATATAATTAGTCAGCCAGTCATCGAGCGCAATCTGAGGATCATCACCGGAAACTGCTTTCAACTTACTATCTGCAAGCAACGTTCGTATTCTCATAAGCATGGTCTCAACATAATCTGAAGTATTCATCATTTCAGATGTGGCCTCGATACTTCTCAATAGTTGGTCGCCAGTAAAAGGACGAGGGACATCGGCACTTAAGGGCAAAACATCTTGATCACTGCCGCCAAAAATATGATGCGCATTTTTTAATAGCGAAAGTAACTCGTCAGCTTCTTGCCTTTTGAAATCCGCTGGCGCATATTTTTGACTTCTCGCTTGCACAAGACTGTCAATATATTCGCGAACACATGACAGCGCTCTTTTCTCCTCTTCAGTAAACGAGGCATCATCGACGAGACTATCTCGCCAATTTTGAATTTTATTCAAAAAACCTTTAATATGTCCATAGTTATTATCCCACGGTATCCCTGTACTTTTTATAATTTGCATACTACTAACCAGCGTACGCAAAAAACTCCTCATGCCTGCACTAGGTGCATAATCTTTTTTCAAAGCACCGTCTCGAACAGACCGCAAAGATTGCACTAACATCGGCTTCTGAGCACGACCACTTGCCTTAGCAAAAGTCGTCCACTCCTCCGCATTCCAGAACCAGAAAGGAACTTTAAGCTGCCTACGAAGCTCATCACCTTCTACCGCAAAAATTCGAGTCCCCCCAATATCCTGGAATGTATTGGAGTATTCACCATTGGGGTCCAAAATGATGAATCGAGCATTTGGAGAGTTATTATTACCCGCATCTTCCCGCTGTTCTTCAGCCTCCTCAAGAGACCAACGAATCAATCCCGCTACAGAACAAGATTTACCACTACCCGTGTTACCTAATACAGCAAGATGACGGCTAAATAGTCTATTGGGGTCCACCCTTACCTCGGCATTGGCCGCAAGAGGACTATGCCCAATCAAAACATATCGGTTTTTACCGGATTCAACAATCGCCCGCAATTGCGCCTGCGTAGGAATAAGGACAGGATCTCCTACCGTAGGATATCCTTCAACTCCACGATGAAACTCATAACTAGTCGTAGATCTTGTTGTCTCATCGTCCAGAGACAGCACACCCATAGGAGTCAAACTCATCTTACGGAGAGGATAAGGTAAATCAATTAAGCCAAAATCTTTTAGCCCTTGTCTTTTAGGATATTGAGATCGCTCAATGGTAATCCATACAACCTGAGCCACTAAGTAGCCTCCATCACAAGGAATTAGAACATATCCATTGACACGAGGAAATGCTCTTGGCTCGCCCGTATTCAGCGCCACTTGATCAGGTGCTTCGATATCCAGTTGGGCGCGAATCTCATCAGGTGATACAAAATCGATTGTGCCGACTCTCAGTGAGTCAGCATACGACAAAGGCGAAAGACTCATAGTTTATTCCCCTCCATAACGGCCTCTTTTTCTGATTTATCACTCTGACTGCTCGAATCAGCCGTTCCCATACGTTGCCGCAATAGTTCAGACATGCGGAACGTTGTTTTATCGATAGCCGGTTTAGGCAAATAGTATGTAGACAACGTCGAGAAATCAGCCAAAGCAGGCCCTATCATTAAACTTGTTTGCGCAGATCTGCCCCATTCCTTAAATATCTTCATTATTCTGCCTAAGCGGTCATCATAAGAAATAATGACAAGATGCGTTGAGGGAATCGTCAACATATCCCTAATTACTCTATTGATATGATCATCGCCAAAACTGTACCCATACGTCACCAAAGTACTATTGGGACGACATATAGCAGCAGCAAAGTCACGGAACAAATCGACATAGGGATAACCAGCTGTTTCAATATCCTTAGCAGCATTCGGATAAACCATCAACTTGTATGCCGCCGATTCGCTAAAACCTGCCACGTCAAAAAATGGCTCAACACTCTTTGCCCCGAATGGCACTCCGATTCGGCGTATACCATCTGGAGTTTGTACCCAATCAACGGATCCGTGAAGTTTAGTATATCGTGCTACACCTTCTAGGTAACGAGGCTCCCCACGCATTCCTGGCGGATTATAGTGCATGTCCAAATTCAAACGTGAGGAGCGAAATATCGGAGAAATATTCCCTACGAACCGATCTAACAAATGCATACCTGCAAGTTCTGCACCTATCTCAATTACGCGATCATAGTTCGTGGTAAAAATATTGACACGATCTCTTGTCCCTGTTCTGCTTGCAAAACTCATTAAAAAAGTTACAAGGGCATTGAAAGCTTCTTCGCGCTTATTTTGACCGGTCTCAGCAATTGCCGTTTCTCCGGCAAGCACAGAATTCGCAAAACGCGTCAAGATTGTCTTCAACTCATTTTGCAAAGTTGAAGCGTCTTTCCCCTTGTTGAGAATTTCTAATCCGCGAATCAGTTCATTTGCAACGCGAATTTGATCTTCAATATTGACGCTATCCCGACCTGCTGCCTTCGCGCTAGACAATGCAGCAGCATTAATTTCTACATCATACTTTGGAAATTTAACCGTATCCATTCCAGCACCGTTTTTGCTCGTTGCCATTAACGATACAGCCGTGCTGAGCCCTGAGCCGGCCAGCAAACTAAGATGTTCAGACTGAAATAATGCTGTCAGCCACGGCTCAATACGTTCACGCAATGTCCTTGTATTGAAGTTAGCAACATTATGCAACCAGTTTGGTTGGAAAGTTCCGTCACAAAGTTCAAACTCAGCGCTTTTACCTGTGTCTTGGCCTTCAATTCTCTTAAAACAAACCGGCTCTCTGTCATCACGAACCTTAAGGATGTTTTCCGGAGTAAAATCAGTCATTTTGGTTACCATTTTCCTGAAGAACAGCAGTCCTAAGCATTTTTTCTTTCTTTTTTTCGGATTCGTCATCCACAAGTCGAATAAACGTTCCGAAATAATGGGGAATAAACGAATTCAGTAATACAAATGCCGTGGTGGATACCACTTCTCCACCAATGCTGCCAAATGCCCTTGCCCCAAGATGAGACATAGTAGTTATAGTGCACTTTTGGAGAACATCCCTTCTTAATGCTTCAAACGATGAAAGAAACATCCATGATTGCATGGTAATCATGCCCAGCATCGCGTCATACCGCAGGAATTGCCGATTGCGCAAAATGAACGCGGCGAAGAGATCGGCCTTGCCATCCTCATAATGGTCCTGCACGAACTGTTTGAGCTCGCCGCTCATGTTCTTTGCGCCCATGTATGGCGGGTTCGCCACCACTGCCGCGTATTTGCGGGCAAGATACCTTGTTTGAGCGAAAACCTCCTCCGCATGTTCACGCAGAAGCGGGTCGAACAGCGTGCCAATGTCATCAGCATTTTTCTGCGCTGACGCCGCCAATTCAACAAGTTCCTGCGGCGGCTGAATCAGCGAACCATATACATCCGCCTTCGCATAGGTGTTCCATACCGTGAAGTCCAGATTCACCTGGTATAGGTCATTCAGTTCTACGACTTCGTCTTCCTTGAACGCAATCGGCGCAATGCGCTGAATATTCGGCTCCACCTGCTTCTTGAAGAATCTACGGGAACGGGAGCGAGCCTTCATGGTCAGAGCGAAGGCGGCAAGGCTTGCGGCTCGTTCATCGATTTCCATGCCGTACAGGTTGTGCTTGAGAATCAGGCCGGGAATATCGCTCGGCGCATACCCCTCCTCCTCGTAGATCTCATACAGCAGGTCGAACGCGTAGGTAAGCATGTGGCCCGAACCGCATGCGGGATCGCAGACCGTCAGGTCTTCAGGCACTTGGATGTTGAAAATATCCTCGTTCCCGGCGGAGTCATCCCCCGAAGGCTGGATATAGTAGTCCCAGTTCTTGTACAACTGGCTGTCTGGATGCGACTGCATCCACAACCTGCCCACGGTGTTCTGCACGAGGTAGCGCACGATCCAATCCGGCGTGAACAGCTGGGTGGCGGCGGGAATCTCATTGGCTCCGGCTTTGTGGTTCTTCTTGAACCCGTCCATCACCTCGTTCTTGCGTTCCGAAATGTAGTACTGGTACAGCCAGCCGATGATCTCCACATTGCCCGAGGGATCGTCAACGCCGCAATCCTCCGGAGTCATAGCCTCCACCGCATTCCTCAACACGGAACCCTCGGCGAGCAGATCGGCTGGCATGAGCAGTTCATCCACTCTGCCGGATTCGCGGACGACGCTTTCAAACATGAACGGTAGATTACGATTCCAGAACCGGCATTCGGATTGCAGCAGCAGACCATACGCACGACCCTGCGGATCATCCGCCATGATGGAACCGCTCAGCAATCCTTCAATGCGTTCTTTGGCCTTATCATTCGCCCGCAACGAGAACACCGTGCTGTCGTCATACTCGCCTCGTTTCGCGGCTGCAAGCACTTCCGGCAGACCATTCGTGCTAGTCAGGCCAGCTGGAGAGACCACCGGCGTGCCGGTGAACCCGTGCACATCCATGTAACGGAACGCGATGATGCGGTTGAACCACCGGTACGCGTAACGTTCCACCACATGCCTGCGGCCCTCTACGCCGCCACCGGCCTGCCCGATCTCACGCTGCAGAAAATCGAACGCACGCGGGTCGTCAACCTGGGCGTCGGAATTCGGCACCAATGCAGCGTCAAGCCGGGCCTGCACCGCATTCATGAGCTGGCGGCGCGCATCCGTTGCGAAGGCTTGCAGTTTCGACGTGTTCATAGCAGGATCTTCTTTCCATTCTCAATGGCGGCGATAAGCTCACGGCGGTAGGCATCAAGGAAGTCATCCACATCATCCTTGGTTTCCAAAGCATCCTTGGTGTGAGGCCTGCTGATGGTAGCGAACGACACGGCCACGCGCGGGGTTTCCTTTTGTTGCGATTCAGGAATGTTCGCATCCATCGGCGTAGTAGCTGTAGCAGCCTGCGCCTCTCCTGCGAGCGCGGTCTTCGGCCTCGGCGCGGAGGCTGCTAGTGCGTTGATGAGTTGCGGGTAAGTGCGTTCGCTCAGTTCGTGTACGCTTTCGCGCATTTTGTAGATGAACGGTATGTGCTGCATGCGTTCCGCCACTTGGTCCAGTTCTGTCTCGACCTTGGTTTGCGCGGCTTGTGTTGCGTGCTGATATTCGGTGGAATCATGGATCTTCGTGCGAATCTCCTCTACGCCCCTGAGCGCGTTGGCGCGTTCGGTTTGGATGGTTGCGTCTGTTGCCTCACGCAGATCGTCAATGGCAGTCTTGAATTTATTGGTTTTGCGGAAGATGTTCGGGTCGTTTGCCAGCTGTTCCGCGGATTGGTACAGGCTTGCTGCCGTAGTACCAGATATATAGTCGATGTTCGGCTTGTTGTTTTTCAGCCATTCCAATCCGTCTGCAAGAATCCTGGATTGGGAGCCGTTGAGGAAAGCGGCAATCGGGTCGATTACGTCTTCTTTAAACTCGAGCAGTTCCTCGGAACCGTTTTCGGTTTCTTGTGCGGTGAAATCGCCAAGCAGCCAGTCCTCACCCATTCCGGAGGCATAGTTGATTTTCTCAATGGCCTTGTCGAGCTGCTGCACAAAGCCGAATCGGGCATTGCGCACGCGCAGCTGGGTCAAACTCTCCGCTTCCCGCTTAAGTCGCGTGGTAACGGTCTCCGCCAGATCAATCGCGTTCGATGGCAGGTCCGCGGCGGTGAGCCCAAGGAAATCCCTGGCGAAGTCACGCAGCTGTGAAACTTTTCTCGTGTCGAATACGCGTGGCAGATCCACTCGGATGGAATCCTGCTTCTTCGTTTCCCTAAGCAAACGGGCGGCCTCGCTGCGCTGCACCGGCTTGCCATCCAATGTCAGCGTGATTCTGTCGGAACCATACAAGTGGCCGATGCATGCGAGCGTGGCGGCATACGGCCAACCATAGGGAACGCTGCCGTAGGCATCAAGAAGGCTCTTGACGGTGGCGACCATACCTTTGCCTTTGTCACGACTGACCGCGGCGAACACATCATCGGCGGGAACGTCGAGCTTGTCCTGCACTGCGTTCATGCCGTCAAGCATGCCAGGCTGGTGCTGCGAAGCGTTCATGATGATGCGAGCGAGATCCGTTTCCTCATATCGTTGCCCACCAAGTAGGGAAAAGTTCGTGTAGTACCGGCCGATGAGCGTTCCAAGCCCTTCCGCCATACGCGCCTGCACCTCGGTGGATTTCACTTCCACTTTTCCGCCGTTATAGTCGAACTCGCCATTGGCCGCGGCTTTGACGATGCGGGTACGCAGCTCCGTGTAAAGCCTTTCATTGGCGACGCTCTTGCGGGAGATGATCTGCTGGCGCACTTCTGACTGGCTGTTCTTGTCGGTGCGCATGAGGTATGTGTAGGTTTTCACGTACATGCGCAGATCATCGAACAGTGTCCTGTCGGACATATCCAACAGCAAAGTGATGGTGTCGCGCATGCCCATGCCCATGCGAATGGCGTCCGCACGGTCCTGCGCATTGGTCGATGTGACCACGTTCAGCCAGATGGGCTGTTGCGCGGACTGTTGCACCCCATCGATGCGCAAACCATAGCGGAACTGGGCACGCTGCTCGCCGTATGCCACGGTCATCTTGCCGAGCACGTCACTGACCAGGATCTTCTTCAGCTCGTCGATTTCCTTGCTGGAGTCGATGTCCGTGCTTTTGATCTCCTGCTCGATATCCTGCTCTTCGTTGGTCAGGTAATTGTAGGTATCTCCCACACGCTGCACATACGTGTCTTTTTCCAACTCTCCCAGAACATACTTGATGTTCCGTTCCAGTTCCATCACGTCCATGTCGAACTGGTCGGTCAGCAGAATACGCAGGTTATGCGGTGTGGTGGGGAATCCGTCGACATGCTTGACCAGCAGCAGCACCTTCAGCAGGCGCACGCCCAGCTCCTTTATATCGGAGCCGAGTCTCTTTTCGGCTTGGTTGATGCGGAAGTTCGAGGTTGATTGGATGGCGTCGGCAATACCGTCATATAGTTTGTCGAACGGCATCAGGGCCCCGACCATCTCATTCTGGCTGGACCGCAGCGTGCTGCTGATGGTGGAAAGCATGGACCGTTCACCCACAGATGCGTGGCGTCCGGAGAACATGTTGTACCGGCTCATTTCCCGCAGCACGTTCTGGAACAGCTCGAACTCATAGTTCACAAACGGGTACGATGCGATGAAATCGTCTTTGCTGTACGCCTTGTTGCTGCTGAATTTCGAAGTCTCACGCGTGAATTCGAACATGGTGCGCAGGTTCGCGTTCTGCTTATCCCACAGCTCGTTCATCACCGACTCATATTCCGGTTTCTTGGTCAGCAAGCGCTTCTGAATGACCTCCACCACGTCGGCGCTGTTGAGCTTCAGCTTGATGGAGAACCTGCCCTGGATCTTCGAAAAATCATAGCTTTGTTGCTTGGTCCGATCGCCAACAATGGTATCCATGTCTTCTTGGGAAGTGACCACCACCCATGCACGCCCGTTGGTCTTGACGGCAAGATCCTCGGCGATGGATTGCAGTGACAGCATGAGTTCTCTGTTCTCACCGATGAACTGGCCTACCTCATCCACGAGGAACAGGATGCGGCGGTTCGGTTCCTGACGGGACAGCCACACGTTCACGTCGTCTGCGAAGTCGCCGACCGTCATCGTGTACGTATCCTCGTACCGTTGGATGATGCTGTCTTGCTCCGGTTTGCCTGTCACCGCGGCATAGGCTTCGCAGATCTCATCATCCCATAGCACGGCCTCACCACGGCCTTCGCTCCATGGTTTGCCAGCCACCTGTTCGAACTCTTGTTTGAAATCCTCGAAATAACCATTGCTCGCCAAATCGCGTTCGAATTTCGCAACGTATGGATTCTTGCCGTAGAAACCACGCGCCTCATCGAATACGCGAACAAAAGCATACAGCAGCATGTCGGAGGCATTGGATTTATCCGCCTTCTGATCGATGTTGAATAAAATCGACGTGGCTGGTATCGTCAAAGCCTTTTCAAGCTGACCTGCAAGCATCTGGTCGTCCTGCGATTCGGCCTTGCCCATGAAGGCATGAACAATCTGTTCGCGACTCATGGTCGGCTTATTGCCCTTGTCAACGAGTTCAGCCGGGACCTCGCCTAGAATATGCGACAGCATCTTCAACAGGTGCGATTTACCGGAACCGAAGAAACCGGAAATCCATGCGCCATTCTGTTCGCGGTTCGACGGGTCGTTGTATGCGTCAAGGAATTTGGCCAGATTGCGACAAATCTCCTCCGTCAGCACATACTCATTGACCTCATCGTCAAGGTTCTTCTCATCATTGGCCTTGATCACACCATTGATATTGCGGTCAATGTCCTTGCTGAACAACTCCTTGAAGCTGATAGCGCTTTCCCCGTTCATCTGCGTTCCCTTCTTCTTTGAACGAATACTTCGCAAGCGTTACTCGCATTCCACCTAAATCGGCAAAACAACCCTTAGGCCGTCATTCCTGTCATTCCTCCAGTCGTACACTCATCTCACGCAGATTTTGCGCACGATAATAATTATCCCCAGGCAAACAGCCGAATAGCGACATGACCGACCCCGCGGAAGCGCTTCTCGTAAACGTACCCGGATAGAACAGCACCAATGGGCGATCATCGATGCGCCCTTGCAACGCGTTAAGCAGTGTATGCGCACGAATATACGGGTAGACCTTGCCGATTCCCGTAATGAATACGATATTGGCTCCGCCCTCGCTCTTGGCCTGCTCGTAATGATCACGAATGGTATCAGGCAACTGAGCCGTATCCGCGCCCAACACGTTATCGAGCAGTCCTAAAAACTTATCCGTATGCGCATCCGACGAGACTTTTCTGTGGCGTTTTGCTTCCCTGTTAAGCACACGATCCAGAATGCCACGCTTACCAAGAATCTCCAGAACAACATCGAATAAATCCAGCGTGAGCACCTGCGGAGCATAATCGCCATCATATTTCGGCGTCATCGTCTGCAGCTGACTCACCAATTGCCTGATATGTTCGGCAACCTCAAGCTCCTGCCTAGGCGGATAGTCATAAATGTAATAAGGCTGCTCACCGGCCAATCCACTATTAGTTCTGAACGAACGGGACTCCATAATCTCGCGCAAATGAGCGAAATCAGCATCAATGTCGCGGCGCTCATCGGCAGCTTCAACGCCTGCGATGAAATCGGTCATGCTATCCCCCATTCGTACTCACAAGGATGATTCACGCATCGGGAAAAACCCGAACGAATCTGGTCTCTTCATAAGGATATCCGCCAAAGAGGGACTGGGTAGGAAGGAAACCACCGTGTCGGAATTTTTATCGAACAGATGGGCCTCAACCATGGCCTTAAACAGATTGGACCGGAGTTTCTTCGCCGTGCCCTCGCTTATGTTTTCCAGCTCAGGATGCCATGTAGCTTTGTCCGCAATGAACCGATCATAATCCTCAAAGTCCAGATGCGTATTGCCGGTAAGATAATGCTTTTTAAGTACTTCGCCGGCGAATTCCCCGACGATTGCGTAATAACGGCACATCGCGATCCACATAAGTGCCTCGCGGTCGGATGTGGAGGAATCCGGGCCTGCCAAATATGCAAGCTCCCCAACCGTGAGCGCACTGAGTCGCCTAGTAGTTTCCGCCACAACGCGCCTGTTCGCGGAATCCGTGCGAATCGCAAGAACGTTTTCCTCGATGGCCTGTTGGCGAATCGCAACAATGGACTTGCCCACCTCGGTTTGGGGAGAACGCTCAGCATCGCCGCCGCCTGCATGATTCAGATGACTCAGATACATTTCCGCAAGCGCCCGGCCCTGCGAGGCAAGAAGTCCGCCGACAGTGAAGGAAAGCCGGTACCGCTCCCCCTGCGTCGCTTCCGCACCGTACGAGCCCGCCATGCGTATTCCTCCCTTTGCTAAGACACAAGAATATTTCAGAATATTCCTAGGTTTGGAATAATCACGACATCCAAGTCATGCCTGCAACCCCTCACCGCATCATTTTGAAACCTCTTCCGATATTCACTGTTCAGCATTCTGGCAACAAGTAATATAGGTAGTGCACAAACTCAGAACGAGCTGAAGTCGAAGGAGACTCACCATGTTCAGTAAGGTCCGAAAAACAAGAAGTGATTGCACTGTTGATACCTATGAAAAGAAGCATGATCTTCCAACTGGCACCATTCGAAACACAGACGGAAGAAAGGCCCGCAAGGACAAAAAGCTTGCGACACTCCGCAAAGAAACCGGGAAGGATTTCCGCTGAAAATCTGCTTCTGGAGACGAGGCATCCCCCGAAAGACTTCCCAGGCAGAAGACACGCAACGATGTTTTCAGACAACATCTGATCCGCCTTCTCTGAACTACACTGTTCCTAGAAGAGTTTCCGTGTTGAAAGGGGTAACCGATGACGCGCAAAGGTGGGTTTCTGAAGGGGATCGTCGCATCGGCGGCGACCTATGCCGT
>ERZ773228.2030-NODE-2030-length-19453-cov-4.079441_pt1 | contig 19453 bp, 16 predicted proteins | sample MGYA00580524_ERZ773228 | MGnify/ENA primary metagenome ERZ773228 (study PRJEB29015, sample SAMEA2737768) | human gut metagenome | biome: human gut; feature: human-associated habitat; material: faeces | place: China | collected 2012 ... | reverse complement strand
CGGGACAGCGAATCACTAGCTATTACCTACGATGTAATGGCGACCACCTGACTTATCGTAGACCTCAATGCCAGCTTTGCCATCACTGGTAATGTAAAAGATCGCTCTTTCAACCTGACCGAAAACCGTAACAAGGGACAGCGAATCACTTCTCTAGAAGTGTTTTGCCCGTAGTTTGATCGTAGACGTAGATTCGGCCGGAACCCCAGTTGAACACTATGCGCACATCATGGCTGTCTACGCCGACAAGATGCCACCAAATCCTGTCCTCCATGACAATGGGCTTGCTTTGGTACAGCGAATGCCTATCCTTGAATGAGGGCAGAGGATCCATCGTTTTTGATGAATTCAACGCAAGGTTTTCCAGTTGCCCCCGCAACGTAGAAATTGACCGACTTAATGCCCGGTTGGATCTGCAAGAGCATTAAGGGGGACAGCGAATCACAGTTTCGACCAGGCGATCGATCCAGTACCGCCCATGGGTCTAAAGCCAAGCCAAACCTGTCGTGACGTGTCAGCCGCCAAGTAATACTTATCGCCATTGTCGAAGTACGAGAGATCAGCGACCCTCCCTCCTGTTTGCGCACCATCTGGGAGGTTCCCGTCGAATAGGTTAAACGTAGTGAGCTTGACTGTTTGGGACAGCGAATCACTTCTGCTCCCACGTTACCTCGGTGGCTCCACTTGTCGCTCTACCGACGAAGAGCCGATTGTTATTATCGACGGCGATGAAATAGGAATCTCCCGGCGGCTGAGTGTATCGCCCCATGATGATGCCCCACGAAAAAGGGACGTTCATTGGGAAGTTACTGGTGTTCCAGAAACCGAAAGCGCCAATCCGGGACAGCGAATCACGAGGTTATTTGCGCTACGCCGCAAGACTGCCACGAAGCTGTGCCCCAACGCTGCCTTATGTACACTCGCGGCACAGCGGAATCGGTGACGTAAATCTGAATCGCTGCAGTGCCATCAGGGATGCGGAAAACAAGAAGGACGCCGTAGGCATATGAGCCTTGGGGGAGGCCGACTGCGTTTGACACCAAGTACGCGCCTGGATCTAGAAGGTTGTCGATACTGCCGTTGGCTGCTCCCAGAATGACCCCGTTGTTGATCAGGGACAGCGAATCACTTTTGCCAAGGTATAGATCCAACCGTTGCGCCGGTGCTCATGTTGAACAGAGATACAGATGAGAGGGACACAATAAGGGCGAAGCGTCCAAGCTCGCACGTGCCGATGATCTGAAAGGGACGGTTGTTCTCGGGCAGCGCATTAATGCTCGCAGCAGACAAGTTGTCTCCCACAGTTAGCTTCTGGAACAGCGAATCGCTTAGGCGGCTTTGGGAACCTGCTCGGGCCATGCTGGGGTCAGGATTATGCCCTTGTACATATCATCGCAGGTTTTGCCTAGCAGGCGCCGCGAGACCTTACGCTGGGCCCTTGCGGCTGCGGCTCGGGTCATCGCATAGTAGTAGCGATAGCATGTTTGCACGTTGGTGTGACCTAGCATCGAAGCTACGAGCTCGATGCCGACGCCCGATTGTGCTGCGATCGTAGCCCAGGTGTGGCGCAGGTTGCGCATGGTTATCTTCGGCAGACGGCGGCTCTTGATCCACCGGGCAATGCGGTAAGAGACCTGCTGCGGCGAATAGTCGGCGATGATCCTCCCGCGCGGACGGCCACGATCAACCCAAATCTGATGGAGCCTGTCGAGCGCCCAGTGAGGCAAGTACAGATCCCGCTCGCTCTTGACCGTCTTCGTTGGCCACTCCCGCAGCCCGTCGGATGCGAGCTGCAGCGTGGCCCGGATCGGCACCAAACCGGTGCGCCAGTTAATCTGCTCCCATCGTAGGGCGTAGCTCTCTCCAGGCCTCAACCCGAGCGACGAGGACAAGATGAACGTCGCCTCGCACTCGCACCCAACCATGCCGCGGATCAGCCTCTTCAGTCGCCGATGAGTTAGCGTCTCGCAGCGGTAGAGGGGTTGGCGGGGCAGCTCGATGCCGCGAGTGGGATCCGCCACGTAGAGTCCCCACTTGTCTATGGCCCAGCGAATAACCTGCCGGAGGCATTTGTAAGCCTTCTTGGCACCGCCGGGGCCGCAAAGCTCAGGCAGGCCGTCCACCCACTCCTGCACGGCGTCTTTCGTGATCTCCGAGATGGTCATGGCGCCCCACGCTGGCATCACGTACAGTCGGATGCTCGACTCGTAGCCGTCTACGGTGTTGGTTCTCCGGCGCCGGCGCTTCTCGGGCAGGTAGTGTTCGGTCGCGATTTGGCTGATGGTCATCTGCAGAGTGCTCACTATGGCTCCGATCTCTAGATATCTCACGCCGGCGATATAGTCGGCGAAGAGAATCATGCCAGAGGAAGGATCTGTATGGAGGAGGCAGCTGTACATACGGCCGACGGCCTTGCTGCGGAGCCCATGCTGCTGGCTGTGGTGACGATCGCCGTGGCTCTCATCGTCGCGGCCGTGCTCATAGCTAGGGAGATGCGATCGGGCAAGGATAAGCAGCTTGAGTTCGAGGCGCGGAGCAGCGAGGCGCGGCTTAACCTGCAGCGTGAGGTCGAATCGAAGCGGCTCGATCTTGAGGAGAAGCGCGAGCAGAGGAAGATCGAGGAACAGCAGCACCGCGCCCAAACGGATGCCGAGATGATGGCGCTGCAACGTCAGACGATCGAGGCGTCGAACCGGTCCACTGCTGCCATCGAGGCCATGAGCCGTCTCATGGAAACAAACAATGCCCGGCTCGAAATATCCCAAGAGGGCTCGCGCGTGCTGGGACGGCAGATGCAGGACGTGCACGCGACGGTGCACACGATCGACAACAACGTCCAGGAGATAGCGGATGCGCTCTTCAAATGAAAGGAGATCAGCAATGGAAGAGACGAATGACGCCGAGCCGATGGTAGAGCAGGAGAAGGTGGAGAGGGAGCGCCTTTTCGGAATCCTCCGCCTCGCGTTCCCGCTCGTGCTCATTGTTCTCGTCGCCCTCATCGCGACGGGCGTAGTTGACGCCGATAGACTCGCGGCGGCGGTGACGTCGGTACTCGCCATTTTCGGCCTGGTGGTCGCGTGGTGGAAGGACAACAACATGACGCTCATGGCCATCATCCGCCATGCCGTCTGGACAGAGGAGGAGTAGCATGAAGATCGCAATCGCCGGTGGCCACTCGAAGAAGGCGCCAGGGGCAAGCAAGTACCTGGACGAGTATCAGTGCGACCGAGCTTATGTGGCAAAGCTGATCTCGGCCCTTGCGGCCGCCGGACACACCGTCGTCAACTGCAGCAACGAGATGGCGGACCAGAACTCCGAGCTCGCAGAAGAGGTGCGTCTGGCGAACGAGAGCGGCGCCGACCTATTCGTCGCGCTCCACCTCAATGACGGCAGCGGCGATCCTGACAACAAACCCACTGGCACCGAGACGTGGATCTACGAGAAGACGAAGAGCGACCTGGCGAAGAGCGTCGCGAAGAAGATGTCGGCCAATGTCGCCGGCGCCCTCGGAATCCGCGATCGCGGAGCCAAGGGCGGCAACTTCTACGTTCTCCGCAAGACGACGATGCCAGCCGTTCTGCTCGAGGTCTGCTTCGTGGACGACAAGGAGGACAAGGCAGCGTGGGACTCCACGTCTTGGGACGCTCTGACCAATGCTTTCGTGCAGGCCGTCGCGGGGAACGTCGTGCCGGCGAAACCTTCTGCCGCGCCGAAGCCGTCTGCCAACACGTCGGGCGCATCCGGCTCGAAAGTCGACGGCAAGTTTGGTGGTACTTACCGGTGCAACGCTTCGAAACTGAATGTGCGCGATGCGCCGTCGACGAAGGCTGCCATCGTTGCCTCCTACTCGCGGGGGCAGACCGTGGTGCTCGATGATCGCTACACTATTGCCGAGGGCTATGTGTGGGGCCAGTACACCTCCTACAGAGGCAAGAAGCGCTACGTGGCTGTGGGCAAGCACACCGGCAAACCTGAATCCGGCGACTATCTGTTGAAGGTATAATCGGATTCGCAGATCTGCGAACGCAGCCCTTCCGTGCAATAATGCGAATTAAGCACTTCGATCTTTAGCCAGATCGGAGTGCTTTTCTATTGCGGAAAATCATGCAACAACGTGCAATATCTTAGGTGTTTTTAGGTGGTTTTAGGGGTAAAAAGAAACATCTGTACTATAGTTTCGATAAAATAAAAGCAGGTCAGAAATTGCTTCTGACCTGCGGTTTCGTGGAGCCAACGAGCGGATTCGAACCGCTGACCTACGCATTACGAGTGCGTTGCTCTACCAGCTGAGCCACGTTGGCAAAAGTGCTTCTTGCGAAGCGGCTGCTTAGTATAGCGAACTGGTCGACGCTGCGCAAGCAGCCGCATGGGGGAATTCCCCAGATGCGCACAATGACGGTATCGAAGTGCAGGAATTTACGCTGGCTCGAGCAACCGGCGTTGTTCTTTCGGGTGCGGCTGGACGCGAGGGGGGTGCCAGATGTGCGAATCGGCTAGTCGGTGTCTTCGCTCGGTTAATCTGGAAAGGCCGTGGGGCGGGGCGGGGGAGGGTGCTCCAACGCTATACTGGTCGTCATCGAAAAAACGGGGAGCGTGAATTGAAACTGAATGGTTCGACTCGCCTGCGTGCGGCAATCCGCGCGGCCGTCTCCCCTTAAGAGCAACGAGGTGCGTGTATGAGCTTGAGGTTTTCGCTTGCGAAGGCGGCAAGTGCCGTTTCAACCTGGGGGTTGCGCCATGTGGCGCATCGACCCGCGGCCAACCTGCCGGGAAAGATCGCGCTCAAGATTGATCCGTCGTTGCTCGATGAGCTGCGCGGCAAGTGCACGCAAGGTTCGGTCATCACAGTGGGTACCAACGGGAAGACCTCGACGAACAACCTTCTGGCCGATGCCTTTGAAGCCGCTGGACGCACTATTATCTGCAACCGCACCGGGGCCAATCTGGCCGCCGGCATTTCCTCGGCGCTTCTGCAGCAGCCGGCCGCCCAGTGGGGCGTCTTCGAATGCGACGAGTTGTGGCTTGCCCATGTGCTGCCGCATCTGCACTCGAACTACGTGCTGCTGCTGAATCTGTTCCGCGACCAGCTCGACCGCTGCGGCGAAATCGACCGCATCCAAACGTCCATTGCAGGCGCGTTGACCGCCTCGCCGGACACCGTGCTCGTGTACAACGCCGACGACCCGCTGTGCGCCCGCATTGCCGACGAGGTGCCCAACCACACGGTCGCCTATGGTCTGGGCGAGTCGATGGGCTTGGCCCAAAACACCGTCACCGACGCCCAGATGTGCCAGAAGTGCGACGGCATGGTGCGCTACCATTACCGCCAGTACGGTCAGCTCGGCGACTATTTCTGCGACCAATGCGACTTCGCGCGCCCGACGCTGGACTTCGCCGGGCGCGACATCGCCATCGGGCCCGCTGGCGTGACCATGGAGGTCTGCGGGCCGGCCGGCTGCGAATCGGTGCATACGCCGCAGCCGACGCCCTACGCCGCCTACAATCTTGTGGCCTCCTATGCCCTTTGCCGCGAGGTGGGCATTCCCACGGCCGATTTCCAGCGGGCCCAGGATGCCTTCAACCCGCGCAACGGCCGCTTGCAGCGTTACCGTCTGGGTGGTCGCGACGTGCTGCTGAACCTGGCGAAGAACCCCACGGGCTTCAACCAGAACCTGAAGATCGTGGAAGCCGACCGGGGCCCCAAGATGGTGGCCTTCTTCATCAACGACCAGGTAGCTGATGGCCGCGACATTTCTTGGATTTGGGATATCGATTTCGAAGAGCTCGCCGACCAACCGGATACGGTGGTGTTTGCCGGCGGCTCGCGCGCCCACGATTTGGCCGTGCGCCTGAAGTACGCCGGCATCGAGGCGGCGGTCATCGAGAGCATCGAAGACGCTTTCGCTCGCTTGGGGGCGCTTACCGCTGCCGGCGTGCTGCCGGCCGACGCTGCCGTCTATGCTATTGCGAACTACACGGCACTGCCTCCGGTGCACGCCGCCCTGAACGCCATGGAAGCCGCCGAACCCGCTGCTTCCGATCTGGCATCACCATCGCATGCTGAGGGCGCTGACCCCAAGGCCCCTTCCCACGACGCTTCCGCTTCCGCTTCCGCCACCGCCACTTCCGAGCCTCCCGTCGTTATCGCCCATATGCTGCCCGACCTGCTGAACCTCTACGGCGACGGCGGCAACGTGCGCATCCTGGAACAGCGCCTGCGCTGGCGTGGCATCCCCGTGGAAGTGCGCCGCATCCAGCACGGAGAGGCGGTGGACTTCTCCCAGGTCGACCTCGTTTTCATGGGCGGCGGCCCCGACCGCGAGCAGAAGCTTGCCAGCGAGCAGCTGCTGGCGATGCGCGACGAGCTGGCCGCCTATGTGGAAGAAGACGGCCCGCTGCTTGCCATCTGCGGGGGCTACCAGATTCTCGGTCGCCAGTGGCTGTGGGGCGACGAGCTTGTGCCCGGCCTTGGCCTCATCGACATGGAGACGCGCCGCCCCGGCACGTCGGCCGACCGTCTCATCGACAACATGGTGCTCGAATCTCCGCTGGCCGCCCATCCCGTCGTGGGCTATGAGAACCACGCCGGCCGTACCTACCTGGGCGAGGGCGTGGAAGGTTTCGGCCGCGTCGTGTCCTCCTGCGGTCACGGCAACAACGATGACGATCGCGTGGAGGGCGCCCGCTACAAGAACGTCGTGGGCACCTATTCCCACGGGCCGCTGCTTTCCAAGAACCCGGAAGTGGCCGACTGGCTGCTCGCCCGCGCTCTCGAGCGCCGGACGCAGCGCACCGGAACCCCGGCCGCCGATCTCGCTCCTCTTGATGATAGCGCCGAGCTCGCCGCCAACGCCTCCATGGTCAAGCGCCTGTCGTAGGAGACGCTTCAATGTTGATGCTCCTGCTCGGCGCATCCGTGGCGAAGTTGTGGGCAATCTGCCGTTCTCCTATGGCTTTTCACTGGTAATGGGGCCCATTTTGTTGCGCCGTTCGGCAATTCTTTGCCAAAATGTTACTTCGAATTGAGCAATTCTTGGCTTTGCGGCGCTGTGCGGCTTGCGGTTCTGCTTGCCAGGAAACACGAACCACGAAAGCGAGACCTTCCAGGATGGCCGAAACTCCAGGCAAGAACAACCCCCGCGCGCAGCACGCATCTCAGCCCACGGGGAAGTCGAACAATCCAAGGCATTCGCAGCCTGTCGGCGCCAACAACCCCCGCAACTCCCAGCCCATAGGGAAGGTGACGAACAACCCCCGTCATTCTCAGCCGGTGGGGTCGAATAACCCGCGCCATTCTCAGCCCGTCGGCTCGAACAACCCGCGGCACTCCCAGCCGCTTCCCAAGCAGCCTGCCCTCGAGGGAACGGTGGCCGACGCCATGCCGGTGCTGCCTCCCATGGCCGAGCCCAACCCCTATTCCCGCGGGGCCACGGGCGACGACTACGCGAAGGATCGACGCCGCAAGAAGCGCAAGCGCATTCTGCTCGGCGTGCTGGCCTTTGTGTTGGTGGGCGTCCTCGGTGCCACGGGGGCCGCGTGGGCCTATATCTCCGGCATCGAGCAGGAGATGAACGAGGACATCACGCCCGAGGTTGTGGAAGCGCTCGAGGCGCCGGCCGAATACGACGGTGGCACCTTCTACATGCTGCTCATGGGCACCGACAAGTCGGCCGCTCGCGAGCAATCGACCCAGTATGCCGGCGATACCTTCCGCTCCGACTCGATGATCCTCACGCGCGTCGACCCCCAGAACAAGAAGGTCACCATGGTGTCGATGCACCGCGATACTGAGATTGAGATCGAGGGCTACGGTCTGCAGAAGCTGAACGCCTCCTACGCCATCGGCGGCTCGGCGCTCGCCATTAAGACGGTCTCGCAGATGGCCGGCGTGCCCATTTCCCACTATGCTGAGATCAACTTCGACGGCTTCGAAGAAGTCGTCGACGCTCTGGGCGGCGTGGAGGTGGACGTGCCGATGGAGATCAACGACGACGAGGCCGGCGGCCATGTCGATGCAGGCGAACAGACCCTGACCGGCGAAGAGGCGCTCATTTTGTGCCGCTCGCGCCACTCCTACGACGAGTACGGCGACGGCGACCGCTACCGCGCGGCCAATCAGCGCCTGGTGCTGGGCGCCATTGCCAAGAAGATTCTCTCGGCCGATCCGGCTACTATGGCCAACACCATCAGCGCGCTTTCCCAGTACATCACTACCGATTTCAAAGTGGGCGATATCGTGGCGCTGGCCACCTCCATGCAGGGCATCGATCCGTCGAAGGACATCTACTCCGCCATGGAGCCGACGATCAGCGAGTATAAGAACGACACGTGGTACGAGCAGCTTGATGTGGCGGCGTGGAACACCATGATGGGCCGCGTGCGCGAGGGGCTTCCGCCCACCGAGGCCGATGAGGTCGACGAGTTGAACGGCACGGTGCTCGCTAGCGTTGGCGACGGCAAGGCGGCCGCGAGCGACAGCGAGGGCGTGCAGGGCGCAAACGGCACGCAGCGCCAGACCTTCGGCGAGACGCGCACGGGCATCGTCACCATCAAGAACGGCAACGGCATCAACGGCGTGGGCGCCGAGGCGCTCGAGCGCATCAAACCGCTCGGGTATACCGCCGACGCCTCCAACGCGAACAGCTTCAGCTACGAGGAGACCGTGGTCGTCTTCGATACGCCCGATCAGCGCGTTTACGCCGAGGAGCTCATCGACGCCCTCGGCTGCGGCCGCGCCGTGCAGAACACCGACGGCGAGTACGTCTACGACGGCGACTTCCTCATCCTGATCGGTAGCGATTGGCAGTAGGAAGCCGTGCATCTCATCAACCGAAAGGGCCCCGCATTGGGGCCCTTTTGCGAGCAAAGGAGTCCCATGCGATTTGTTTCGTGGAATGTGAACGGCATTCGTGCTGTGCTGAAGAAGAACTTCCTGGAGGTGTTCGACGCCTTCGACGCGGATATCTTCGCCATTCAGGAGACGAAGTGCCAGGTCGGCCAGGTTGAGCTGGATCTGCCGGGCTACCACCAGTACTGGAGCGCCGCCGAAAAGAAGGGGTATTCGGGCACGGCGGTGTTCACCCGCGAGGAGCCGCTGCGGGTACTGCACGGTTTGGGCAACGAGTACCTGGACGCCGAGGGACGCATCGTGGCCTGCGAGTTTCCCCAGTTCTGGTTCGTGAACGTGTACACGCCGAACTCCCAGATGGAACTTGCGCGCATCGACCACCGCATGGAATGGGACGACGCGTTCCGCGACTTCTGCAAGGGGCTCGAGGCCGGCGTGCTGCCCGACGGCAGCGCCAGCGATCCGAAGCCGGTGGTGATGTGCGGCGACTTCAACGTGGCGCATGAGGAGATCGACCTGAAGAACCCGGGCCCCAATCGCGGGGCGTCGGGCTTCTCCGATGAGGAGCGCGGGAAGTTCACCGAACTGGTGGACGCCGGCTTCACCGACACGTTCCGCCTGCTGCACCCCGACGAGACGGGCCGCTACAGCTGGTGGAGCTATCGGTTCCGCGCCCGCTCGACGAACGCGGGATGGCGCATCGACTACTTCCTCGTGAGCGATGAGCTGCGCGATAAGGTGGTGGCGGCGAGCATCTACGACGACGTGGAGGGCTCCGACCACTGCCCAGTCGGCCTCGAGCTCGACCTCGACTAAATCCATTACCGTAGGCTGATTCCGTAGGGGCAGCCCTTGGGCTGCCCTTGCTCCCGACAACGGCGCCGCCCGGAGCCAAGGGCGGCGCAAGCACCGCCCCTACGCAAAGAGTCACCAAGAAAAGGAATCCATCATGCTGAAGATAACCGTCGTTGCCGTGGGCAAGCTTAAGGAGAAGTTCTGGGTGGCGGCCTGCGACGAGTACTTGAAGCGGCTGCGCCCCTACGCGAAGGTGACCGTGGCCGAGATTCCCGACGTTGACCCGGCGCGGGCCGGCGGTGTGGAGGCGACTCGCGAGCGCGAAGGCGCAGGCATTCTGGCGGCCGTGCCGGAGGGGGCGCACGTCATCCTCATGGCCATCGAGGGAAAGCAGCGCTCGAGTGTCGACTTCTCCCGCCACCTGGACGATTTGGCTCTGCGCGGCGCAAGCGAGCTCGCGTTCGTCATCGGCGGTTCCGACGGTGTGAGCGATGCGGTGCGCGCCCGGGCCGACGAGACGTTCTCCTTCGGCCCCATCACCCTGCCCCACAACCTGGCCCGCGTCGTGCTGCTCGAGCAGCTCTACCGCGCCTTCAAAATCTCCCGCGGCGAGCCCTACCACAAGTAGGGTCTCTTCTCGACGTCCAGTCAAAAGTGGGAAAGCGTTGTGCCCAGTTTTGGGCAGAAGCCCGGCTGCCCTCTTCCTATACTGGCCTCATTCGCCAAGAGGGGGCGCAATCATGAGGGATGAGCCCTCCTCTTTCAGGCGATTCAGCGTTGCAATGCGCATCGCTGCTCTTACGAGAGAAAGAGGAGGAGTATGGAAGAGAAAGAGCAATTCGCTCCCACCGAGATCGTGAAGGACGGCAAGGTCACCCGCCGCACCTTCGTGAAGGGCGCGGGATGGCTGACCATCACGTCCGCCATCGGCGCCAGCGCCCTTGGCTGCGCACCGTCGAAGCAGGCCGCCGAGGAAGAGCCCCTGGCCGAGACCGGCCCGGTGGCCGACCCCGAGGAGGGCTTCACCTACAAGAGCGCCTGCTGCTCGGTGAACTGCACCTCGCGCTGCCATCTGCGCGCTCGCGTGAAGGATGACAAGATCTACACCGTCACCCCCGGCCAGATGCCCGGGCGCGACGACTACGCCAACTGCTGCCTGCGCTCCATCGGCTTGGGAACGCGTACTCACGATGAGAGCGTGCGCGTCATGCATCCCATGAAGCGCACCGGCGAGCGCGGCAGCGGCGAGTTCGAGCAGATCACCTGGGAGCAGGCCATCGACGAGATCGCCGAGCGCATGGAGGCCACCAAGGCGCAGTATGGCCCTAAGGCTTGCGGCTTCTACTCGTTCACGGGCAACCTGTCGAAGCTCTCCTGGGAGGCACCCACCCGTTTTGCTGGCACCTATGGCGCCACCGCCTTCGACATCGAGGGCATTATGGGCGACCATGGCGCCACCATGGGCATGACGCTCTGCTTCGGCCAGGGCCGCGGCGCCCACGACACGCGCGACTACCTGAACTCCAAGATGGTGGTGCTCTGGGGTCGCAACGTGGCCGACACCCACACCTCCGAGTTCCGCTACCTCGTGAAGGCTCGCGAGAACGGTGCCAAGATCGTCGTCGTGGATCCGCGCCTGTGCTCCACGGCGGCCATCGCCGATCAGTGGATCCCCATCAAGGCCCAAACCGACCCGGCTCTGGCCCTCGGCATGATGAACGTCATCATCAGCAAGGACCTGCACGCGAAGGACTGGCTCGTCGCGAACTCCGTGGCACCGTTCCTCGTGCGCGAGTCCGACGGCGCGCTCTTGCGCGACGGCGAGGGCGAGGACGCCGCCTGGATGGTGTGGGACACGGCCGCGAACCAGGCGGTGCCCAACACCACCGAGGGCGTGACGGCCGCGCTTTCCGGCACCTTCGAAGTGAACGGCGAGGCGTGCCGTACCGCTTTCGACCACCTGTGCGACGAGGTGTCCAAGTACACCCTGGAGTACACCTCCGAGATCACCGGGCTGGATCCCGAGGTCATCGAGGCCTTCGCCATGGATTACATCAACGCCCAGCCGGCTGGCATTCGTATGGGTCAGGGCATGCAGCGCGTCTATAACTCCCACTCGCCCTTCCGCACTGTGGCCACGCTGGCCGCCGTGGCTGGCTACATTGGCGTGGAAGGCGGCGGTGCGTCCCACGCGGGCGGCACGGCGTCCATCCGCTCGACCCCCGGCGTCACCATTCCGGCGTTTAACTATGACGAGTGGGCCGACACGGGCGCCAACGAGGTGAACATGGTGAAGAGCTCGACGCTCTACGACCAGATCATCACCAAAGACCCCAATCCCATCGACTTCATGTGGTTCGCGAACTCGAACTTCATCAACATGAGCCCCGATGCCAACAAGATCATCAATGAGGTGCTGCCCAACATCTCCACCATCGTGACGGTGGATCCCTACTGGACCTGGACGGCGAAGTACTCCGATTATGTGCTGCCGGCCTGCAACTACTGGGAGAAATGGGACTTCCTCGATCGCTCGCCCTGGGTGTTCTTCCAGAGCCCCGCGGTGACGCCGGCTGGCGAGAGCAAGTCCGACGTCGAGATCATGTCGCTTCTCGCGGCCAAGGTGGGCCTGGGCGATTTGTGGTCGAAGACCGACGAGGAATGGGTGCGCAGCTTCGTGAACGAGGAGCATCCGGCTTGGGAGGGCTTCGATTTCGACAAGGCCGTGGAAGAGGGCATCTGGGGACGTCCCGACGGCATCTACGACTCCCAGATTGTCTACGCCGACGGCGTGTTCAAGACGCCTTCCACGAAGTTCACGTTCTACAACGACGACCTGGTGGAATTCGAGGAGGAAGTGCCCTGCTACAAGCCCATGCTGGAGGATCCGAAGGGCCCGCTCGGCGAGAAGTACCCGCTCGTGTTTCTGCAGTACCACGACCGCATGAACGTGCACACCCAGCACATCGGCATTCCGGCGCTGGCGGGCATTCAGGACGAGCCTCTGCTGGAGATGAACCCGGTGGATGCCAAGGCCCGCGGTATTGCCGACGGCGACGTGGTGAGCATCACAAACGATCGTGGCGCCTGCAAGATGAAGGTGTTTGTCACCGAGGGCATCGTGCCCGGTACGGTGGCCACCCAAAGCGGCTGGACTCCCGACTACACCATTGAGGGCAACTACCAGACGCTGACCCACTTGACGTTGAACCCCACAGAAGAGCACATTTCCCAGACCTGCACGGCATTCTACGACGTGCTGGTGGAAGTAGAGAAGGCGTAGGTGCGACATGGCTAAGCAATATGGAATGGTGATCGACACGACTCGCTGCATGGGCTGCCAGACCTGCGCGGTTGCCTGCAAGGTATCCAACGACGTGCCCGGCGAGCTGTATTGGGCCCATGTGGAAGGACTCGAGGGCGATCTGTACCGCCCGACGGGCACCTTCCCGAAGGTGAAGATGAACTTCCGCCCCACGCTGTGCAACCATTGCGCCGAGCCGGCTTGCGTGGCCAACTGTCCCACCGGCGCCATGGCGAAGCGCGAGGACAACGGCGCTGTGGTGGTGGATCAGGACGTGTGCATCGGGTGCGGCACCTGCGTGAACTCGTGCCCCTACGAGGTGCCGCAGATTGACGAGGAGGCCGGCGTGTCCTCGAAGTGCACCCTGTGCTTCGATCGTCTGGACAACGACCATCGTCCGTGGTGCGTGCAGGCCTGCCCGGCCGAGGCCCGCATCGTCGGCGACCTGAACGATCCGGAAAGCGAAGTGTCGAAGTACATCGCCGAGAAGGGCGCGGTGCCTTATTTGGAAGAGAACGGCACGACGCCTTCGGTCTATTACGTGTAAGCCCTCCCTCCCATAGGGGCAGCGACCGAGTGCCGCTGCCCCTCTTCGCTTCGAGGGAAGGCGCTTTGGTACAATGAGGTCGCGGACGCGGGGGATCGGACGCGAGAGGGGAGGGGAACTATGACGTGGACGGGAAAGAACGAGGTGCTCGACGAGGTCATCAGCCGTGCCGAGCTAGAGCGCATGCTTGACGAGGCGGGCGCCACTTATACCTCGCGGCGCATTCCGGCCGGTGCCATGGTGTTCTGGAGCGGCGAGCCGGATGGCAACCATTACTATGTTGAAAGCGGCTCGGTGGAGCTGAACGGCGTCGATGCCGCTGGGCGCAAGAAAGTCATCGACCGCTACGGCCCCGGCATGTTCTTCGGATTCCATATTCTGCGCGATACCAATCTGACGATGTCGACGGCGCAGTGTTTGGAGGACAGTCGCATTCTGGTCATTCCCAAGGAATCGTTCTTCAAGTTGCTTCGCGGAGGCTCGGATTTCTCCGAATACTGCGTGCGCTATTTGTTCGGGCTTTTGTCCATGCAGACCAATGAGATGCTGAACCAGTCGTTCTACGTGACGGCCCAGCGGGTGCCCATGCTGCTCGCCAAGTTGGCGGCTGAGCGTCTTGCGGAAGGCGCGGCGCAGCAAACGGTGGTGCTCCCCTACAGCAACAACGACATCGCCGACATGCTCGGCGTGAGCCGCAACTCGGTCACCTCGGTCATCTCGCGCTTGCAGGCCCAGGGGGTCATCGAGAAGCAGCGCAGTGCCATTCGCATCATCGATGCGCAGCGTCTTGTTGAGATTGCCCAGCTCGAGCAGGAGTAGGGCGCCATGGGCCGGAAACTTGCCCCACTGTTTTTCGCCGCCTTCCTCGCTTACGGCTACAACAACATCTTCATGACGCTGACCCCCTCTTTTGTGGTGGCTGCGGGAGGGACGTTGGCGGAAGCGGGGCTTCAGAACAGCGTGTATCTGGCCGCGGCGGTCCTCTTGCGCTTCGCCTTCGGCCCGGCGGCGGATCGGTGGGGCACGAAGCCGGTCATGCTGGTGGGCCTTGCATCGTTTGTGCTCGGGGGCGTTCTGTTCCCGCTGTGTGCCGAGTTCTGGCAGATGCTTTTGGTGCGCTGCGTGCAGGCGGTCGGCCTTGCTTCTTTCTGGTCGTCGGCCACAGCCACCGTTTCGGAGGCGGCGCCGCCCCAGGCTCGGGGCCGCTGGCTCGGCCTGTATCGCCTGACGACCTCCGCTTCGCTTCTTCTGGGGCCTCTTGTGGCGTTCGGACTCGTGAAGGCCGCGGGGTTCGCCGCATGCTTTCGAGTGCTTGCTGGATGCTCTGCGGTCGCTTTGGTTTGCGTTGGCGCCATGAGGCTCCCTCGCCGCCATCGGTGCGAGCGACTTCGGGTAGCGTCGCCCTGTGCGAAGGGCTCGTTTCCCCTGTCTGGAGTTGTCGGCATAGCAGTGGCCGGGACGTTTGTCGCCGCCATGGGATACGGCTTGTTGTTCAGTTTTGGAGGCACCTTCATCTCAGCCGCCGGAATGACCGGAAACGAGGGATGGTGCTTCACGCTTATTGGACTCGGGGGCCTTGCGGCCAATCCCGTTGCCGGTATCCTCTGCGATTGCCGTGATGCGCGCCGGTTATTCGGCGTCCATGGGCTGCTCATGGGGATGGGCGTTGCGCTCTTCGCCGTGGCGGCATCGTCTTTGCCAGCCCTGGTCGTTTCGGGGCTTTGCATCGGCTATGGCTATGCGGGCGCCATGGTGTGCGCCCAGGCTATGATTGCTCGCCAGGTGGCGGAGGGGCGCCAAGCGACGGCGCTTGCTCTGCAGCAGAACGCCATCGATGTCGGCATCGCCTCCGCGAGCGCTCTGTACGGAGGCGTGTTCTCGGCGCTCGGGCCTTCCGCGGCAGAGCCGTTTCTCTTTCAAGCATGTTTTGTGACGATATGTGGAGTTGTCCTCGTGGCCGTGCGATCGGGTTCTCGTGATGATTCAAAGGGCTCTTCTGCTTGAAAAACGACGGGTAGCGTAGTTCTGCAAACAGAAGGGGCGGCCACTGATCAGCATTTCCCCAGGTCGCATTTCTCGAAAGAGGGGAAAGCGGGCGTAGCAACTACGCTACCCGTCGTTTTCCAAGCAGAAACCACCCGCGAGGCGAGCGCACGAAGCGAGCGGCGTCTTACTTCTTCACGACCTCGATGGTCACCTCGGCTGGGGCGGGCAGCTCGGCGGTGCAGTGGGGGCAGCGGGTGGCGCCCACGTTGATCTCTTCCAGGCAGAAGGGGCAGGTGGGGGCGTGCTCGATGACTTCCTCGCCCTTGGCGTTCTTCATGAAGGGCAGCTTCGCCGTGCCGTCCTTCATCTTGTTGAAGGCCTTCACGATCATGAACACGACCCACGCCACAATGAGGAAGTTGATGATGGCGCTGATGAACGCGCCGAAATCGATGCCGTTCTCGGTGCCGGCGACGGGGATGGTGAGCCCGGCGACATCGGTGCCGTTGCCGCCTGTGATGAGCTTGATGAGCGGATTGATGATGTCGTCGGTCAGCGACGTGACGATGGCCGTGAACGCTGCGCCGATGATGATGCCGACGGCCATATCGATCACGTTGCCGCGGTTGATGAATTCCTTGAACTCGGCCAGGAGGCTTTTCATGGTCGATCCCTTCTTACGTGAAACCTTCTGCCAAGGTATTATGCCGCTCTTTTGCCGTGTGTCCATAGCGTCGTGATAACATGGCGCCAACCGTTTACAAGGAGTTACGACAACCGTGGATACAGCGAAAATCGAAGCAGGCGTCCGCCTGATTTTGGAAGGTATCGGGGAAGACCCCGAGCGCGAGGGGCTGCTGGACACGCCGGCGCGCGTGGCCCGCATGTACGAGGAGGTGCTCGGCGGGCTGGAGGAAGATCCGGCGCGTCATTTCGATGTGACCTTCGATGAGGGGCATGAGGAAATCGTGCTGGTGGGCGACATCCCGTTCTACAGCATGTGCGAGCACCATCTGGCACCGTTTTTCGGGAAGGCGCACGTGGCCTATGTGCCCGGCAAGGACGGGCGCATCTGCGGCATCTCGAAGCTGGCGCGGCTGGTGGACGGCTTTGCCAAACGCCCCCAGGTGCAGGAGCGCCTGACTGGGCAGATCGCCGATACGCTTGTGGAGGCGCTGCACCCGGCCGGCGTCATCGTGGTGCTGGAGGCCGAGCACATGTGCATGAGCATGCGCGGCGTGAAGAAGCCGGGCGCGAAAACGACCACGCGGGCCGTGCGCGGCTGCTTCGAAACCGACGCCGACGCGCGCTCGGAGGCGCTGTCGCTTATTTTCCGGCATTAAGGCGATGGCCGCGGTGTGTCGACTGAGCGCAAGGGCCTGCCTGTGTCATCGCGGACGAGCGCAAGGCGTCTGATTGCGTCATCCTAAGCGAGTGAAGCGAGTCGAGGGATTCCCCGACGACCCAACGAGAAAGAAGGTTTTCCATGAAGTGCGTCATCTCCGTCCTTGGCAAGGACCGCTCCGGCGTGGTGGCTGCCATCGCCACGACGCTGGCCGACTGCGGCGCCAACATCGACGACATCTCCCAGACGATTCTCGGCGAGGGCCGCATGTTCTCCATGACCATGATGGTGACGCTGGATCCTGCCGTCGCCGACTTCAACACCGTGCAGGAGCGCCTGGCCGCCGACGGCGAGCGCCTGTCCATGCAGGTCCTCATCCAGCGCGAGGACGTCTTCCAAGCGATGTACGAGATTTAGAACGCCGCTTCGATCCCGCATGCGCTCGGCCCGCGCTGGGGAAGAATTGCCGCTACGGATGCGTGTCGACGGGCGATTGCGCCGCGACGGTGCCGCCGCCCGAAATTCCTGCTGCGCGCCTTCTTGATCGTTGCCGATGTCCATCGCCAGCGCTTGAGGCGTCGCTAAAGCCCACGCGCTCAGAACAAAAAAGCACATTTTCCAAGACGTCGTACCGGTTTTCCGCTCACTCCTCTATTTGCTTGCAGAGAAATACCAGTTCAGCGAGTTGTGTCTTAAGCTATGTTTCTGAGCGATTTGGAAAATGTGCTATTTTGGAAGCAACAATTTGGAAAATGTGTTTTTCTGCATCGCCGATTTTTGCACGTACCCGATTTTGTCCATTATTTCACAATTTCCAAAACTGACGCTGAAGGAAGCCGGAAGAGAGGGAGCCGAAACGTGCGTCGCCCTCTTGGCGAGACGTTTTCTCCTCCAGCCACGTTTCGTATCCTCCGGAACTGCAGATGGTAGAATGCTTTCCACAAATATGCGTAATCGAAGGCAAATAGGGACGGAAGATGACCCGAATTTACACGTGCAATGTGCCCATTGAGGCGGATCTGGTGGATGCGTTCTGCTGGCTGCAGAAGGGGTTCACCGACCAGTTCGTCTACTATGATAAGCAGCGTGCCTGCCGCTATATGGGGCTGGGCCGCTGCATCGCGCTGCCCAGTTTGCGCGATGTGGAATACGAGTACGGCGAGGGCAGCCCGCTGCACGAGGTCGCAGCTGGCGAGGATGCCGCCGAGCAGCCGCCGGTGTTCTTCTCGTTCAACCGCTTCGACGCCACCAATCCCGCGCCGGCCGATGAGCTGATGTCGTCGTTCCCGCGGTTGCGGTTCATGCTGCCGGAAATCGTGCTCATCGAGAACGAGCGCGGCCGCTTCTTGCAGGTGAACTCACTGGGCCCGGTGTACCCCGGCCGCGTGGCCCGCTTCACGCGCATGGTGGCTTCCGCACCGCCCCGCCAGCGCGCGGCCGTTCCCTTCGCGCTTGAGTCCGACTCTCGCGAGGCGTGGGGCGCGGCCATGGACGCAGCGCTCGCAGCCATAGGGGAGGGCCGGGTGTCGAAGGTGGTGCTCTCGCGCCGGTTGCGCCTTCTGGCCGAGCACCCCTTCTCATCGAAGGATCTGCTCGTAAACCTCATCGACGGCGATGCCCGCGGCACGGTGCTTCTGTACCGTTACGCCGACGTCTTCTTTTGCGGTTGCACGCCTGAGCTGCTCGTGCGCAAGCGCGGCGATGTGGTGGAATCGATGTGCCTGGCGGGGACATGTCCTGCCGGAGCTACGACGGCGGAATCGGACGCGCTGGCAGAGGCGCTTCTGGCCGACGGGAAGAACCGCGCCGAGCACGATTACGTGGTGCAGCTCATTCGCAGCGTTCTTGACCGCGTTTGCTACGACGTCGATGTTCCCGCCGTGCCCGAGATCATGCGGCTTGCCCACGTGCAGCACCTGTTCACGCCGGCCCGCGCCCGTGTGCTCGCTGGCATCACGCTGGCCGACCTCATGGAGGACCTGCATCCCACCCCCGCCGTGGCCGGCACGCCGGTGGGGGAGGCGAAGATGCTGCTGCGGGCCATCGAGCCCTACAACCGCGGATTCTATGCGGGAGCCTGCGGTTTCGTGGACGGCGCCGGCGACGGCGAGTTTTCCGTGGCCCTGCGCACCGGCGTTTTCGACGGCGAGATGGGCTATGTCTACGGCGGCTGCGGCATCGTCGGCGAGAGCGATGCGGGCGCCGAGTACGAGGAAATCGACCTGAAGCTGCGCACCATCCTTTCCGCTTTCGGCGCGTAACCTCTTGCTGCGCGGTTCTTGGGGCGCGTTTCGTGCGCTATCATGGACGGACGAAATGCGCGAAAGGAAGTGGCGATGGCCATAACGACGACTCATCAGCAGGATACGGCGCTGTTCGTGGCGGCGTTCTTCGACGAGATGGTGCGCTGGGGCGTGCGCGAGGTGGTGGTGAGCCCTGGCTCGCGGTCGACGGCCTTGGCCATGGCGGCCTACGAGCTGGAGCAGCGCCGGCCGCAAGACCTGCGGGTTTACGTGGATATCGACGAGCGCGGGGCGGCTTTTCTCGGTTTGGGCCTTGCGAAGGCGAGCGGCCGCCCCGTGGCGCTCGTGTGCACCTCGGGCACGGCCTTGGCGAACTACTACCCGG
>ERZ773228.2022-NODE-2022-length-19508-cov-5.945510_pt1 | contig 19508 bp, 15 predicted proteins | sample MGYA00580524_ERZ773228 | MGnify/ENA primary metagenome ERZ773228 (study PRJEB29015, sample SAMEA2737768) | human gut metagenome | biome: human gut; feature: human-associated habitat; material: faeces | place: China | collected 2012 ... | reverse complement strand
TGGAATGGTGATTTCCGTCAGACCAGTACAGCCGGAAAAAGCATTTTCTCCAACAGTTGTCACACTTTCCGGAATAGTAATTGTCTTTAAGCCAGTGCAGCCGCGAAAGGCATAATCGCTAATACTCGTTATGCTGTCCGGAATGGTGATTGTCTTTAAGCCGGTACAGCCGTCAAAAGCATGATCTCCAATACTCGTTACGCTGTCTGGAATGGTGATTTCCGTCAGACCAGTACAGCCGGAAAAAGCATTTTCTCCAACAATTGTCACACTGTCCGGAATAGTAATTGTCTTTAAGCCAGTGCAGCCGCGAAAAGCATAATTGCTAATACTCGTTATGCTGTCCGGAATGGTGATTTTCGTCAAGTTGGTGCAACTATCAAAAGCATAATTGCCGATGCTTGTTACACTTTCTGGAATGGCGATTTCCGTCAAGCCGGTACATCTGTAAAAAGCACTATCTCCAATGCTTGTTACACTTTCCGGAATGGTAATTGCCGTCAGACCAGTACAGCTATCAAAAGCTCCTCCTGCAATACTTGTCACGCTGTCTGGTATGGTAACACTCCCAGTACAAGTTGTTCCATCAATCAAAGTTCCATTGATGATCACAAGTGGATTTTCCTCTTGCTTGGCTATAAGCCATGGTGTATTCGTAAAAGCAAATCCTTCAATATTCGTCACACCGTCTGGAATGGTAACTTCCGTCAAGCTGGTACAGCTGTAAAAGGCACTGTCACCAATACTCGTCACACTGTCCGGAATCGTGATTTCCGTCAAGCTGGAACAGCCTCGAAAAGTACTGCTCCAAATATTCGTCACACCGTCTGGTATGGTGATTTCCGTCAAACTGGTACAGCCGTAAAAAGTACTGCCTCCAATACTCGTTATACTATCTGGAACAACAATTTTTTTCAAATTGGTACAGCCGCAAAAAGCACACTCTCCAATATACGTTACACTGTCCGGAATAGTCATTTCTATTAGACTGGTACATTTGTAAAAAGCCCCGCTGTAAATACGCGTCACACTGTTTGGAATGACGACTTCTGTCAAGCTGGCACAACCGTAAAAAGCGTTATTTTCAATGCTTTTTACGCTGTCTGGTATGGCGATTTCCTTTAAGCTGATACAGCCGGAAAAGGTCTGAAATCCAACACTTGTTACGCCGTCCGGTATTGTGATTCCTGTCAAGCTGGTACAGCCGTAAAAAGCATAATCTCCAATATTTATCACGCTGTCTGGTATCTTGACCTCTGTCAAACTGGTGCAGTCGCGAAAAGCATTATTTCCAATACTCGTCACAGGTTTTCCGTCAATCTCAGCCGGAATTTCAACGGAAGTAACGCCCATATTGCACCCCGTAATTTCAATTTCACCTGCATTGGTTACACCATAGGACAAATTTCCATAAGTACCTTCTTCCGCACTCGCTGTCAGCATCGTTCCCGCAGATTCCAGCACGCCCTGCAAGTCTGTCACGCCAACGCTTCCCACGCAAAGCACCCCCGCAGTCACCGCGGCAAGCACTTTTTTCCACAACTTCATCTTCATGCCTCCGTTTCTTTTTCGTTGCAAAATACTTGCAATCACAATATACCATATTTTTCGAAAAAAGTCAACTCTTTCACAAAAAAACATGGAAAGCAATTTTTATGACGTTTTCGGCATAAGTGGAAACCCCTCAGTCAGTGCTACGCACTGCCAGCTCAGCACAAGGCACGCCCTGCGGGTGCCCTTTCAGGGGAGCCTCACTTGTCAAACTTCATAACTTTGTACAATTTAAATCAACATATTTTTGTAAATTGATTTCCGTGCAAAAAAGCAGGACAGAGAAGCTTCCCTGTCCCGCCTGTATCTATTCTTTCGAATGACTTAATAAATGGTTTTCTTTGCGGTTTCTACCACAATATCCGCACAGAGTTCCAGCCCCAGTGCTCCGCTGTTCAGGCAGAGGTGGTAGTTGTCCTTGTCATACCAGTTTCCGCCGGTATTGATGCTGTAGAATGTTTCACGACGCTTGTCGATCTTCCGCAGCATTGCCTCTACCCGCCGTTCGTCCACGTGATACTCCTGCACGGCACGTTCCGAACGGGACTTGGTGTCCGCGTAGATGAACACGTTGAACAGGTTTTCCAGATCCCGCAGGATATAGCTTGCACAGCGTCCCACGATCACACAGTCGCCTTTTTCTGCCAGTTCCCGAATGATGTTGGTTTCGATGATGTAGACCTTATCGGACAGCGGCAGGTTTTCCTCAATGGTGCGTGTAGGGCTGGAGGTCAGCATCAGAGTGTACAGAAAACTCTTGGGGGCAGCTTCCTCTGCGGTTTCCAGATAATCCATGGAAACATTGCAGCGTTCAGATGCCATTTGTAAAATTTCTCGATTATAACACGGAATGCCCAGCCGTTCTGCGATCATTTCGCCGATCTCACGGCCGCCGCTTGCATATTCTCTTTCAATGGTAATGATTCGATGACTCATAGTAAAATGCCTCCTCTTGTTTGAAAAGCGGGCGTACCCGTTTTCCAGTGCTTTCTCTTATTATAGCATACTTTGCAGTTTTTTGCACGTTTCACACGGGATTTTTTCTGGCTTCTATAAAAATTCTACATTTTGCACATCTATATGAGGAATGATTTATGCATTATGACAATATCCGTTTACTTGGTAGCATTCTGAATGGCTTCGATGATTTCCGGATAATACCATGTGCAGTCCTTGCGGTTCAGCAGACCGAAACCGTTCTTCGTTTCGTTGTTGTCCCAGATAAAGCACTTGATGCCGTGCTTCTTGGCTGTGCTGAGATAATAGCTGAACCATGCCACTCTTGCAGAGGTGTTTTCGTTTTTGTTCACGCAGCCGGTTTCGTCAATGATGACCGGAATGCCCTTGCTGACAAAGGTGTCGTCCAGATACTGGAACATGGTGTCCAGTTCCTGCTTATCGGCATCGCTGCCCCAGTCGGCACGGGTGTCGTCCGGACCGCAGAAATTCCACGGGGCGTAGATGTGCAGGGATACGATCACATGGTCATCTTTCGGAACCACCAGACCGCCGACAGCGTTCTTCTCCACGGACTGGGCATAGGTGCTGACAACCAGCGTTCTGTCCTTGTTGGAGCCACCGGAAGAACGGACTGTGTCCACAAATGCCTGATACAGGGCGTTGATAACGTCATAGGATTCCTGTGTGCCGCCGGTCCATTCCTCTGCGGAACCGATCATACGCGGTTCGTTCATGCCCTCGAAGATCAGGCGGTGGTCGTAGTTCTGGAATGTGGCACAGATCTGCTTCCAGATGTTTGTCAGGGTGGACTTATCGCTTTCCAGTTTTTCACTGGAGGGTGTCAGCCATGTGTAGTCATCGTGGTGTACATTCACAATGACATACAGCCCGTCGTTATAGGCGTAGTCTACAACTTCCTTGACGCGGTTCATCCACGCCGCATCAATGGTGCCGTCGGCGGACATGTGCTCGCTCCACGTTACCGGCACACGAATGGCATTGAAGCCGGCAACCTTTACAGTGTCGATCATCTGCTGGGTGGTTTTCGGGTTGCCCCAGCCGGTTTCCGTATCGCTGGAGCTGGTGTTGTAGCTGTCCAGTGAGTTGCCCAGATTCCAGCCCACCTTGATGTTCTCCACGATCTGCTTGCTGGTCATGGCGTTGACCTGCTCCGCAGTAGGCGTTTCACCGGAAACTGCTGCCACTTCCCCGCCCTTGGAGGACTCGTCCGACTTCGGCTCGGTCTTGGTGGTCGTTCCGGTGCTGTTGCTGTAGCGGACGCTGATATTGTTCAGGGTAATGCTGGGCTGGTCGCTCCACCAGTACCCCAGCATCACATCGCCGCTGGGGTCAATGCTCTCCTTGACATCGTCCGGCACGATCCACGTCAGGGAAAGGCTGGAGGAATCTGTGAACACGCAGACGTTCTTGGTCTGATACCAGCCGGCATCGGTGGCACAGTCCGCGTTCTTGTCCACAGACACGCCGAACGCACCGGTGAACTTGCCCAGTGCACCAGTGCTGCTGATGTCAAAGGTGACTGTCTGAAGCGTATCCTCTGCCCCGATCAGGTCGGACAGAGCGATCTTCGCTGTCTTGGCTGCCTCATCATTGAAACTCAACGTTGCAGCCGGACTGGCGGAATTGGTACCGTCTACCGGCACTTCCTTGGTACGGGTGTAGGTGCACACAATGCTGGACAGCTTCACCTGCTGCACATTGCTCCACCAGTGTCCGAACAGGACTTCGCCGCTGGGGTCGACCTCCGTCTGGATCTCTGCGGGAACATTCCATGTGAATTCCGCATAGGCACTGTTCTGGGACTGCTCAAAATCTGCCGCCTGATACCAGCCGGCATCGGTGGCACTGGCACAGCCGTCCTTGACGGAAACGCCGTAGCCGCCCTTGAAGTCGCCCAGACTGGACGAACCGTCGGCGGAGTACACAATAAAAGTAAAGGACTGTACCACGTCACCCTCCTGAATAAAGTTATCCAGCTTGGCTTTGTAATTGTTGGTGGTATCGCTGCCCTTGTCCAGCATGGCATTGATGTCGGTCAGTTCCGTGCCCAACGTGGTGGAAACCGTTTCCGTGGGGCTGACGTGAACTGTGGTAGTTTCCGCGGTGGTGGTTTTTTCCGCGGCGGTAGTGGTTTCCTTTTCAGAGGATTCCTCGGCAGCAGAAGACTCCGGCTGGCTGCTGTCGCTGCTCTGCTTGCCGCAGCCGGTAAATGCCGAGCCAGCCAGCACACCGGCGAGAAGCAGTGCCGTCAATTTTTTCCATGATCTCATATAGTTGTTCCTTTCTAAAAAAACAACGGATGCCAAAAGGATTTCAGCATCCGCCGTTTGTCTTTCCATCAAAAATGCGATTAGGGAAACGCTGAATGAAGCCTGTGCATCAGATGCATCGTCAGGCGTACTTTATGCAGGATTTCCTTAGTCTACTGTGACGATCTCGCCCATCTGGTTGCGGCCTGCACCAATGGCATTGGATTCGTCCGTGTCGATGTGCATTGCAGTTGCATAGTTCGGGGAAACACGGCAAACCACGTCACCCAGAATTGCCTTTCTGCCGTCTGTTTCAACACGTACCCAAACGATGTCCTTATCCTTTACGCCAGCCTTTGCTGCGTCTTCCGGAGTGAAGTGAATGTGACGCTTTGCCACGATCACACCTTCAGAAATTTCCAGCTGACCTGCCGGTCCCACAATGGTACATGCACCGGAACCTGCAACATCACCGGATTCGCGAACCGGAGCAGCGATGCCGATCGAACGTGCGTCTGTTGCAGACAGTTCTACCTGATTGGCACTCCGAAACGGACCCAGAATGGAAACGTTCGGCAGTTCCTTCTTCGGTCCAACGATCGTTACGCGTTCTTCACTGGCAAACTGACCCGGCTGCGACAGCATCTTCTTGACAGTCAGTTCCTTTCCCTCACCGAACAGCACTGCGAATGCTTCCGCAGTCAGATGTACGTGTCTTGCAGATGTTTCAACAATAAACTTTTCAGACATGGTGTAATACCTCCCATAAATGCTAACCGGCAATGCACCGGCTTCTTACAATATTGTACTACTTTTTGCCGCTTTCGTCAAGGGTATAGTCCGATTTTCGTGAAAATCACACAGCCGCCCGATTGTACACGCAATTTCCATATTTCTTGACATCTTTTTCAAAATGTGATACAATAGGACAAGAAAAAAGAGAGGAATTTGCCCTATGTATTACGTCTGTTATGTACTGCTGTACTGCATCATTTTTGCTTTTGGTGCGGCGATTGGCAGCTTTCTGAACGTCTGTATCTACCGTCTGCCCAAAGAGGAATCTCTCTGGCGGAACAACTCCCACTGCATGACCTGCGGTACACCCATTCGCAAGCGGGATCTGATCCCGATCTTCAGCTGGTGCCGTCTGCGGGGAAAATGCCACAGCTGCGGGGCAAAAATCCCCTTTCGCTACACGCTGGTGGAAAGCCTGAATGCGATCTTATACGTGTTGATCTTTGCCTATTTCGGCATCTTTGAACAGCCGGTCTATGCGGCTCTGGTATGTCTGTTCTGTTCGGCTCTGATCGTGGTCTTTTTCATGGACTTGGACACCCAGCTGATTAGTCTGTATGTGATCGGATTCATCGGGCTGCTGGGCGTTGCGGTTACGGTTTACGATGTCTGCACCGGAAATGGCACGCTGCTCTCCCACCTGATCGGAGCCGCAGCGGCATCGGTTCCGCTGTTCCTGCTGGTAATTCTGTCCGGCGAACGTGCCATGGGACGGGGCGATGCGGAACTGATGCTGGCAGGCGGCTTGTTCCTCGGTGTCAAAGGTGTTGTGGTAGGGCTGTTTCTGGGTCTGATCCTCGGCTGCATCTTCGGCATGATCCACAAGGCAAAAACCGGCGATTCCAAATTTGCCTTTGGGCCGTACCTCTCCGCCGGCATGGCAATGGCTCTGGTGGTCGGAGAACCCATTGCAAATCTGTACTTACAGCTCTGCGGTCTGAAATGACCGCCCGAACACAGAAAGGCTCATCTCCGGTACGCTCCGGAAATGAGCCTTTTCTTTTTGGATTATTTCGAGCGTTACGCCGCCGGAGAAACACCCTCCACATGAATGGTGTAGTCCGTCATGATCTTATTGCTCCAGAAGAACCACTGCCCCGTCTTGGCGTTGTAGTTGTTCTTGGCAGACAGCACCTCCGTGCCGACCTTTACGGTATAGCTGTCAGAGAGCGTGTAGCCCGCCTTGGGGGTAATGGTGAAGTAGCACACGCCGCTGTCGTTGAACAGCGGATCGCTGAACGTGATGTTGCAGCCCACCGCACTGGATTCGTCCAGACCTACGTTTTTGCCGTTTTCGCTGGCAGCAATGGGCGGTGCGGTGGTGGTAGTTGTTGTAGTTGTGGTGGTTTGAGGGGCGGTGGTTGTTGTGGTTGTAGTAACAACTTCAACAGATTTAGGAAGGCAAGCAGCAATACTGTTTTCTCGATATACAGTGTTTACCATTTGAGCAAGTGGTGTGTCAGGATTAGCCTTATAAACAACTCCGTTTTTAATCCAGAGTTCGTGAAGACCATTTACAACATCATCATAGTCAACGTGATACCCACCCCAACTGCATACATTATATGATTGCAAAATATTAGGTATTGTTGCATCATATGTAGCATCACTCCATGACAATTTTGGATAAATCGCAATAGCACCATTATTTTCAAGTGTTGCAACAATAAACGAGGTTTTCCCATTTTCCGGATTCAAGTTGTAACAACTATTATTTGAAATTAAACTGCCATCTTCCTTTTTCATTATGACGTTCATATTGTATTGTGTTCCATTTTCAGTACAATATGAAGGTTTAATTTCTGCATAACAACCATTTTTAGTTGAATCATAAATATGATATATTATCAATTGATTTTTTTCTGTTGTAACATCGGTACTAGCTGTCGTAATAAGTGTTGTTTCCGTCGCAGAAGTACTGGTCGTTGCAGTTGTTGCAGTGGTACTTATAGTCGTGCTGGTTGTGGCAGGGGTTGTAGTCGTTGCAGCCGTAGTTTCTGTCGCGGAGGTAGTCGCCGTTGCGGTACTGCTTGCAGTGGTTTCCGCGGTGGTCGTTGCGGCAGTCGCAGTGGTTGCGGTTGTTGCAGCCGTGCTTGTGGTTGCGGCGGTCGTTGTGGTAGTTGTCGTGGTAGTCGTTGTTGTGGTGGTTGCTGTAGTTGTGGTGGTTGTTGTCGTTGTTGCAGTTGTTGTTGTGGTTGTAGCCGCAGTCGTCGTGCTGGTAGTCGTTTTGGCTGTGGTTTCGGTTTCAGGCGGCGGAGGTGTGGTAGTCGTGGTAGTCGTTGTCGTTGCCGTATTTTTCGGAGCAACGATCTCGCACTGAATCTCCTCCGGACTGACACCCTTACAATAGAGGTGCACGATCTTATCCGCCGAAGCAGACGATGTCACAGCACTGTTTGAATTCATCATAAAGGTTTTCAGGTTCTGATCCGGAGCCAGCAGGGTGTAATCCTTGCTGTACACATCATAATTCAGCGTGGACGGATACTTGACAAACTTCACGCCCACTTCGCCCACATTGGTGATATAGTCACACTTCGTCCAGTCGAGGGTGATGTTGGTGTAGGTGCTGTCGCCGTTGAGGGTGAGCATAGGGGTGTAACTGTCGATCGTACTTTCAGACGAGTTTCCGCCGGAGTAATCCATTTTCAGGCTAATGTCTACATCTGTACTGGTTGCACCAGATGTCCAAAAGCTGCTAAGAAATTCTAATTTCAAATAAGGGTAGCGGCTGTATGTCATGACAATAACAATTCTAGCTGTAGAATTGTCTGATGCATCTGGCTTTTCTGCCCAGTAATTCCCGCCGTTTTCCGGTTTTCCGTAAATAAATGAACTTTGTTGAATACTGCCATATTTTACGCCGTCATATCCATCATAGGACTTGTTCTGTCCAACGCTTACATCTCCCGTTCTTCCATTTTCCATGGAATCGATCAGTTTATCGGCATCAACATTGTGAATTGTAATGCTCAACTGATTTCCCACAGAGTATCCGCATTTCGAAACGTCCATATAAATGGAAGTATTCCAACTCTGCTTATCCACTTCATATCGATCTGAAAAGTCATTCAGTTGAGAACCATTATTTGCATACACCAGAAAATTTGTCTTTTCCGGAGAACACTTTTTTCCGATTCCGGCATATGTTCCTTCTACATAGAGCCAGCCACGGCTGGATTCCTCACCGCTGTTAGTTCGTAAAAGTACACGGTATTTTATCTTTGTGTTATTTACAAATGTACTGTCCGGATTTACAGTAATGGAAGAATCGTACTTATTTTGAAAAGCACTGATATAATCCGGATTTCCGTCGGTTCGAAAATCACCCCGCCCGTTTGCAAAAATATCACTGTATTTTACCCAGCCATGATCGTACATTGCAGCACTGTCGTAGATCTCATTTCCGTCAGCATCTTTATCAATAAAGTTCAGATCTTCTGTGTTATTGTCATCGCCTATGTAAATATAGATTTTTTCCCATGTACTTTCGGAACCGTCACTATAACTGGTAACTGCATACTGTGCACCGTCGCCTGCACCATTCAGACTGTACATAGACGGAAAAGCATAGCTTCCTGCATATTCGACAGGATGCCAATTGGTTTGATGATAACCGCAAAAATAGGGCATGTCAAACTGCACGAACTTACAGCTGTTGGAAACATAGTCTGTCAAATTGACGATCGTGGTGTCCGGTGTCCACCAGCCACTCCAAGTTGCATCTTTTGTAAAGTCATTCTCGGGATGTGTTTTTCCCCATTCTTCCCAGTACGATTTGGTATTGACTCTATCGTCCAGATTCCCCCAGCCTTTGGTTTCTGTTGTGGTGATCGTGGTGCTGCTCATCGGATACGCACTCGCGTCCGTATAATTCGTCTTCAAAACCAGACTACAGCTCTGCTCTGACTGCACTGCAGCGTACCCGTCGCAGGAAACCGCAATATCCACTTTCTGGCTGGTTTTCACCGCATCATGATAGGTCAGCGTCACCGTAAACACCGCATTGGCATCGCTGCTGGCACCGGTGATCTGATACACCTTTTGATTATCGGTGCTTTTTTCTGTATCCAGTGTCACGCCTCTTCCGGCGTCCGAGCACAGAATGCCGTACGCATTCCGCTGCACCTCGTCCCAGTTCCAGTACCGGCTCTGGGGCAGCTGGGTTTGTAATTCGTCTGCCAGATTATTCGCCACAGTCTGATAATTCTGAACCTTTGCCGCCTGCACATAGGCAGAGATATTCGGGGCACAGAGTGCCGCAATGATCGCCATGATCACCAGCACTACGATCAATTCCACAAGAGAAAAGCCTTTTCGATTTCGTTTCATCTCTCTCACCTCTCCGAAAATATACAGACGGACACGCTTAACTTAACAGATCCAGAATCTCATTCTTGTTGTTGGATACCCGAATGGCATCATCCCGCCGGATCGTGCCGGCTCTTACCAGCCGTGCCAGATCAGCATTCAGGGTGTGCATGCCCAGTGCCGCACTGGACTGCATGACCGTTGCCAGCTGGAAGCACTTATTGTCACGGATCAGACTGCCTACCGCATCGGTTCCCACCAGAATTTCTGTAGCAGCCACACGGCCGCCGCCCATTGCCAGCGGGATTAGAGCCTGTGTGATGACGCCCTTCAGAATTGTGGACAGCTGTGTCCGGATCTGGTTCTGGGCGTGGGGCGGACAGCTGTCAATGATACGATCCAGCGTCTGTGCCGCACCGGTGGTGTGCAGAGTAGACATGACCAAGTGTCCGGTTTCTGCGGCGGTGACAGCGGCGGAAATCGTTTCGTAGTCACGCATTTCCCCCACGAGAATGACATCAGGGTCTTCACGGAGAGCGGAACGCAGGGATGCTGCAAAACTCTTGGTATCCACGCCGATTTCACGCTGGTGAATGACCGACATGCCCGACTCGTAAACATATTCCACAGGGTCCTCAATGGTGATGATATGCTCTGAACGATTCTTGTTGATATAGTCGATCATGGCAGACAGAGTGGTAGATTTACCGCTTCCCGTCGGACCTGTCACCAGAATCAGTCCTCTTGGCTGGTCTGCCAAGTCCCGCAGTACTTTCGGCATTTGCAGCTGTTCCAGTGTGGGAATGGTGTTGTTCAGCAGACGAATCGTGGCTGCCACCTTTTTCATCTGCCGGAAAACATTGACACGCTGGCGGCAATAGTCCGGCGTTTCAATGGCAAAGTCCACGTCGTCGCCATTTTCCAGCTGTTCCCGCTGTTCATCACTCAGCATGGACAGGATCATTTCCCGTGTTTCTGCCGCCGGAAATGAAAAGCCGCTGTCCAGCAGCTGCCCGTGGATACGGAACGAAACCGGCATGCCCTCGCTGATGTGAATATCAGAGCATTTCTTCTCCCGTGCTTTCATAATAAGTTCATTCATGGTCATGGCGGTATACCGTCCTTTCTGCAATCATTAGTCGGAATAATATGCGATCTTCATAACTTCTTCCGGCGTGGTCACGCCCTCTTTTACCAAGTCAATGGCACTGTCCAGCAGACTCCGCATGCCCTGTGTTTTCTTGGCATACTCCAGCATTTCCTGACTGTCTGCACTTTTGGCGATCATACGTTTCAGCGTTTTGTCTATATATACCATTTCGTGAATGGAAATACGTCCTTTATAGCCCGTGTTGTTGCAGACCTTACAGCCCTTGCCGCGGGTGATCATGGGAATGCCGTCCCCGACAATGGCGATGTCATCTGCTGTCGCCGGTTCTTCGTATTTACAGAACTGGCAGACCTTACGCACCAGACGCTGTGCCACGATACCTACCACAGAGTTGGAGATCAGATACGGTGCCACGCCCATATCCGCCAGACGGACAATGGACGAAATGGCATCGTTGGTATGCAGGGTGGAAACTACCAGGTGTCCGGTGATTGCAGAACGCACGGAAATTTCAGCCGTTTCTGCGTCACGGGTTTCACCGATCATGATAATATCCGGATCCTGTCGCAGCAGAGCACGCAGTCCCACTGCAAAGGTCATGCCGGCAGTCACATTAACGGAAGTCTGCGTGATATTGGGTAAATCTTTTTCCACAGGGTCCTCAATGGTAGAAATATTTACCGGTCGCTGGGACAGATGCTGCAGCACCATATACAGCGTGGTCGTTTTACCGGAACCGGTCGGCCCCGTAATATAGATGATGCCGTTGGGGGCGGACATCATCTTCATCAGCATGTTATAGGAATACTCGTTCATGCCAAAGTGACCGGCGTGGTCGATCTTGGTATCCGACACCAGATAACGCATAACGATCTTCTCGCCGTGTGTCGTCGGCAGAACGGAAATACGCATACTGATGTCGATTCCCTCCAGCACAGCGTGGAAGTTGCCGTCCTGCGGGATACGTTTTTCCGCGATGTTCAGGTTGCTCATGATCTTGATACGGGCAACAATGGAGTTGTGCAGTGCCTTTTCCAGTGTCAGATAGCTGACCATCTGACCGTCGATACGCATACGCACCTGTGTGAAATCCTTAAACGGTTCAATGTGAATATCGCTGGCGTTGGTGCTGTATCCCCGCACCAGCAGCGAATTGATCAGCTTGATGATCGGCACATCGTCGTCCGCATCGTCTGCCGTCAGCTGGGGCACCTCAATATCTTCTGCGGAAATATTCGCCTTTTTGGCTGCCTGCTTGGTACTGATCTCGGCATAGTAATACTCGATTGCCTTTTTGATTTTCGGACTTTCACTGAGCAGCACTTCCAGCGGCATATCCACGATCTGCCGAATATCTTCCTGTGCGTAGAAATTCAGCGGGTCAGACATGGCGAGCTGTAGACGGCTGTCGTTTTCCGACAGGGCAATGACGTTGTACTTTTCCGCAAGCTGCTTGGGCACCTTGGCAACCACGTCTACATTGACCTCGTACTCCTCCAGATTGACCATCTGGAGATCCAGCTTTTTCCCCAGTGCCTCCAGAACCTGCGTTTCTGTAACAAAGCCCATTTCCTGTAGCAGTGTGCCGAAACGCACCTTCTTGCCGCTTTGTGTCTTCTGGAATTGCAGTGCCTGATCGATCTGTTCCTGTGTGATATAGCCATATTCTTTCAGCACTTCACCAATGGGTAAATTCTGCAATGTTCTCACCTTTTTCTATTGTTTCTATAGCGACACCGTGCAAAGCCGTCAGGCGGGCATTGTGCGGTGCTGCCCTATGTTTTATTCCAGACTGCCGATATATAAATACCGCGAAGCTGCCACAGAACTGTCGTATATGTCGGAGGCATTCAGTGTTGCCTTTACCGTTGCCCGATTTTGCAGCTTGACCATTCTGGTTTCTGAGTAGTACACAGTATCGTTCCGCGAGATCCGCACATCTACTGTCACTGTTACATCATCGACCTTTTGGACAAGGATCTTTGCCTGATAAGTCCCCAGCTTACAGAGCACCTGATCGACCGTTGTTCCAGCACTGTCAGTGTCTGAATAGTAAATCGTCCCTTTTTCTTTCAGTTCGCTCTTTCCGTCTTGTGTGTCCACATACAGTACGACCTGATGGGCACAGCCGTCATCCGCAGCGATCGTTTCTGTTTCCTGCTGTCCGATGGTCTTGGCATACGCCAGATGACTTTCCAGCTGTTCCATGACCGCGATTCCCTTGGACTGGGCATTGAACATGATGACATTCTGGCAGAAGATCCGCATGGCATTCAGCAGGATTCCCGAAGCAGAAGCCACCAGAATGCCGATCAGCAGAACGGTAACCACTTCTTCTGCCAGCGTAAAACCTTTTCGGTTTTTCACAAGTTTCCGCATCTGCTTTCCTCCCTTACGGTTTCGGTTGATACTGAATGAAATTGTCCGCGGAACGCCTCTGCACATCAAAAGTTTTGGTCTTTTCGTCCCCGCTTGTGCGATCCCGATATGTTACTGTAATCGTAGTATCAGAAGTTTCCGCAGCAGCTCCCGCCAGATCCACAGCGGCATTTTTCCGCTGCTGGTTCTTCAGCTTCGCACCGGAGTTCAGAAAGTTCGAGCCGGAAGCGATCCCGATCATGCCGATTGCAAAGGACATGGAGATCATGGCAAATGCAATCACCACTTCCACAACAGTGGTTCCTTTTCGCAGTTTCCGCATTTTGTCACGCCTCCCTTTACAATTGATAATAGCCGTCCCACCGCCACTGGGTCGCATTCGCGGGAACTGACAGCTTTCCACAAACTTCTGACAATTCCTTTTCCCCGCTGCCGGCAGTGTTCCGCGTCACCTTTGCCGTGAGATAGATCTCACCGGACAGCCGCCTTTTGTTGGCATCGGTTTCGCTGTCGTTGACCACAGAGTGATTCACCGTTACCGTACATTTCCAGTTTCCCGCATCGGGGAGTGAGATCGTAAAGGTTTCCGCAGTGTTGCCGTCGCTGACGAAAATGCTCTGATAGGTTGCCCCGGTGGTTTCGTCCGTCACCGTGCCTTCTTTCAGAATGTCCTGCTGTACCAAAGTGATCGCGGATTCTGCATAGAACTTTGCCTGTACGCGGTTGTTTTCCTCCTGCTCCCGCATGTAATACATACGGTCTACAAGAATGATCCCCGCCGAGATCAGTGAGATCATCAGCATGACCAGCACCGCCCACAAAATCGCTGTACCGTTTCGCTGTGCTGTTTTCCGTTTCATATTGGCATCACCCTGTTTATGCAGCATCTGCTGCTGTGGTTATGATCGTGGTCGTTGTCATTTCTTCCGCCGCAATGTCTGCTGTTGCCGACTGCAAGGCTTTTTCCGCCGCTTCTTCGGTGGTTTCGTCGGAATCCACATCATCTGCATAGTCTGTTTCCAGCGGACTCTGATACATGTACGCGGTAATCGTCATGGTAAAATTATACCAATCCTGAAATTTATCCGCATTTGCCGCATCACCGTTTGCCGCAGCCTGTTCCTGTGCTGCCGGCTTTTCCACACTGTTGAAAGAATACGCAGTAACGCCCAGAAACGACACCCGATTGACAAAGTCCAACATTTGTTTCATGTTCTGATAGGTGCCTTCCATCGTATAGGTAAAGTCGCAGCAGTATTCACCGGTGGCGGTATATGCAGCACCGCTGCCGTCACCTGTGCTGCCGTCCGAAGCATCTGTTCCGGAGGCAGAACTGTCTGTGGTACCGGCTACCTCGTCCGGCGAAGCAGTCACCAGATTGCCCTCACCGTCAATATAATACTGCATGGTCTGCCCAATGTTCAAGCCATCGACAGTGACACCCGCTTCATTCATCACAAAGGTAAGAAAACGGTCGATCCGTTCCGCATCGCTCAGCGGAAACAGCTTCTTGGTTTCCTCGCCATTTTTCTCTTTCCAATCCTTTAGTGAGGCAATATTCTGGTCATAACTCTGACTTTGCAGCAACAGGTCGGAATACTGCTGGTTCAGAACCTCCAGCTGTTCCTTTGCTGCCGAGACTTTCGTCATCAGCGGACGGATCAGAAGCTGCACAAACAGTACAACGACCAATACGACACCCAGCACAGAAAGCAGAACTGCCTGCTTTCGGGTAATTTCCGTTGTCATTGTACCACCTCCGTTGTTGTTTCCACAGGATTGCCGTCGGCATCCGTTGCAGTAGTTTCTGCCGGCTTGAATACGGCGTTCACTGTATAAGTATACACGCTGTCCGAAAGCGAATAGCCGTCATAGGTGATCGAGGAGAACAAGTCCAGCCGTGTCAGGTTCGTCACAAATGTGGAAACATACTGGCTGTTCGTCGAACTTGCCGCAATGGAAAGGGTGCTGCCGTCATAGGAAAGTCCGGTGATCTCTGCCACCTGGATTTCTCCTCTGCTGGGGCTGACCGTTTTCTCACAGCCAACCAGCTTCTGCACCAGATCTTCGGAAAAGTTATCGCAGATCTCCTGTGTCCCGTCAATGGTAGTTCGCACCTCAGTATAAACATCACCGGCAGTCCGCAGTGTGCTGATGTCATTCGCCACAGCGTTGGCGTTGTTGATTTTTTCCATCAATGTGGTATCGTTTGCCTTAGCTTCCATTTCTGAAACCAGATTCTCTTGGGTGTGGACGTAGATCCGTGCACCGGCATAACTGCCGCCCAGCAGCAGCACTGCCACTGTCCCCAGTATGCCGAAAAGGGCACCTTTTTTCATGGTGTTCTTTTTCGGTGCCACGACAAGAGGATACAGGTTAATATCCTTTTTTGGTAATTTTGCCATTTTGGATTCCTCCTGTCCGATTTAGTCCGAATAACGTATCATACTGCCCAGCAGCACCGCGTACTCGCTGGGATTCATCTCCGGCGGAACAGTCAGTTCCGTAGGGAGAAACTCCGGAAACGCCCGCACATTTACGCCGAAATTTTCCGCAAAGTGCGGGAAGATCTGCACAACATCTTCCGGAAAGCCGCTCAGGTAAATATCCGTAATATCAGAGCCGGTCTGTTCCGACTTGTTGAACTGGATAATGCTGTTGATATTCTGCCCCACTTCCCGTTCGAAGCCCTCATCGGTAGGGTCTGCCAGAATCCGGCTGCGGCGGGTCATGACGAAGTTGTCATTGGAAAACAGACACTGCATCAGCATATTCTTATCCAGAATGAACACGGCATAGGTTTTTCCCTGTAAAGATTTCAGCCGCTTCATCATTTTGATCAGACAGTTCTGCACCAGATCAATGACTTCCAGTTCGATCTTCGCCTCTTTGAACAGGCTGATATAGCTGGTGATGAACTCCCTGGTGGAAACTACCGCCAGAATACTACAGGAGCCGTCCGGATTTTTCGGGGTCACCACAGAATAATCCACCAGCATATTCTGAATTCCCTCAATATCCCGCAGTTCCCCGCGAATGAAACTGGGCACATTTTTCGGAGCGATCTGCGGAACTTTCAGAGGCTTTACAGTAATGGAACTGCCGTTTACCACCAGCGTCACGCCCTTTGCGGGCAGGTTGTACTTCTGCCACATTTCCGTCAGGGTATTCTGGAGAGAATAGTTGTTCATGATAATGCCGTTCAGGATACAGCCTTCTTCCAGCGGTTCTTCATAGCAGTTTACCACCTGCAATTTATTTTTCACACAGCTGCCCATCAGCACCTGTATCTTGCTGTTGGTAATATATACGTGTGCAGAAACATCTTTTTTCTTCACGGAAATTCACCTCTTTTTCTCTTAGAACCGGTTCAGGAATCGTCCTGCGGTCTGTGCGAGCCACGAGAAGACCGCACCGGTATTTTCGTCGATATTGCCGTACATGGAGTACATGGGGACGAGGACAGAAACCATAACGCCGGCAACAACGACACCCAGAATGACGATCATCAGCGGTTCGATAATGGACATCATGGACTTGATCGCGGCACTGGACTCATATTCGTAGTCGTCCGCGGTGGAAAGCAGCATCGCGTCCAGCTTACCGGTTTCTTCGCCGACTTTAATGGTATCGCCCAGCTTGCTGTCAAAGCCGTCCATTGCCATAATGGATTCCGACAGGGCGTTGCCCACGCGGATACTCTTGATACAGTCGTCAAACTGGGAACGGAGATAGCTGTTGTTCACGGTATCCCGCGAAATTTGCAGGGCGTTCAAAATGGAAAGTCCGCTGGTATACAGCGAAGCCAGCGTTCTGGAAAAGCTTGCTGTGTAGACGATACGCACCAAATTGCCAATTTTGGGCAGATGTACAATCATGCGGTCGATCACCAGACGGGAAGCCGGCGTTCGCATCAGCATGACAATGACAACTACAATTGCCGCCACCACGCCGATCGCCACATACCAATAGTGGGTAAGGAAATCACTCATGCCCATGAGGATCCGCGTCATCAGCGGCAGTTCCATATCGGTGAACATATCGCCGAACATGGGGAGAATAAACGTAAACATTACAATAATGACCAGCACCAGCAGAATGACCAGCACCAGCGGATACGCCAGAGCACCCTTGACCTGCGATTTGATACGCTGCTGTTTCTGGAAATGCTCGCCCATGTTGATAAACGTATCCCCGATCTTACCGCTTGCCTCGCCGGCACGCACCATGCTGATGAGCAGTTCGGGGAACACCTTGCCCTGATCTGCCATTGCATCGGACAACGCCTTGCCGTGTTTCAGGTCGGTGGTGATGTCAGAGAAGCATTTTCTCGCGAACTTGGAAATGCTGGCACGATTGGAAATAATATTGAACGACTGGATCACCGAAACGCCCGCGTCCAGCAGGCTGCCCAACTGACGGCAAAAGTCCGTCAGTTCCTTGGCTTTCAGCTTAGAGCCGAACGAAGTCTTGCTGGTCTGGGTGTAGTCCAGCAAGAACAGATCTTTCTTTTTCAGTTCGTTCAGCAGTGCCTCCGGATCGGAAGCAGCAAGCGTCCCACGCACCATTTTTCCGCTCATGGCTGTGGCACGATATTTGTAATTTGGCACTGTATTCACCTCTTTTTGGTGTGGTGTTTTTTGCCTTCCTTGAAAAGGGAGGCTTGGCTTGTTCAGGCTCCCCTTTGTGTATTATAGGCTCCCCTTTATGTATTATAGGCTCCCCTTTAGGGGAGCTGGCAGCCACAGGCTGACTGAGGGGTGCTTCCGTGAAATCTGATACATGAAGCAAAAGATTCCACAAGAACCCCTCCACCAGCTTCGCTGGTTCCCCTCCCCTTTCAGGGGAGGTTTAATTCGACTCTCCTGAAAGGGCAGCCGCAGGCTGACTGAGGGGTTTCCACACAATCTCTTCACAAATGTGAAAAAACCACGACAGAATGACAAAACCGCCGGAAACCAAACAAAGCACCCAGCACCCAATGTGCTGAATGCTTTGTTATTGTCTTAGATGTTAAAATAACTTTGCTTAGCTAAGTGCAGCAGTAACTTTGTAAGACTTTCCACTGTAGGTGACACCTTGACTGTTCTGAGTGTTATACTTTACTTCCTTAACAACGCCATTTTCAACCGTAATGCTGACAATCGTACCCTCTACTTCTGACAAAGCTTTAACAACGTCTTTTGCATCACCGGTGACAGCCGCACCAGTCGCATCGACTAAAGCCAATGTGCCATTTCCACTACCATCATATGTAACCTTAACATTCTTCGTAGTATCAGAATTATTATGATAAATGCTATTCGGATCTGCATATGCAGAAGATACAATTGTCTGTGCAGCCGAAACTACAGCGGCACATTCATCTTTTGCTGTCGACTGTCTTGCCTGACGAATATAACCAACCAGGGACGGAACCAGTGCAGCGACCAGAATTGCCATGATGACCAGAACGACGATCAGTTCGACGAGGGAGAAGCCCTTGCGGTTCTTTTTCTTCTTCATTGCAGTGTTGAATACGTTCATCGGGGTTTTCATATTGGTTTCCACCTTTCAAATTTGATTTAGTAAAATAAAATAACCTTGTTCCCGAAATTCCCGCTTTCGCGTCTAGCCGGCATCGCGTCCGGAGTTTCAGGAGAATCAAACGAGAGTTCTTATCAACGTTCCCTCTCGTTGTTTGCAAGTTTATTATAGCACAATCTGGCAGTGTTGTCAATAGCGTTTGTGCATATTCTGCATTTGAAACAACAAACAAGCACACTTTTTGTGCATATCTACAGTGTACCGGAAAAGTGGCAGAATTGCGTGGTTTTTAACTTCCATTTTTTAGCCGATTTTGTACGATTCCGATAACGCGGCTCTGATTTTGATAAAATCGTGTCGAATTTCACATAAAACTATTTTGATTCTGGAGATTTCTCAAATGCAGTCGATTTTCCGCTTCAAAATGCAAACGAAAAATTACTCCCAACTTTTCCGCGAATTTGATACATTTTCTCTAAAAATCGTGTAACGCGTTACATTTCGCGGGAGTTGAGGGGAGAATGTTGCGGGGATTTTTTTATAGGCTCCCCTTTGTGTATTATAGGCTCCCCTTTAGGGGAGCTGGCACCGCAGGTGACTGAGGG
>ERZ773228.2021-NODE-2021-length-19520-cov-3.787311_pt1 | contig 19520 bp, 17 predicted proteins | sample MGYA00580524_ERZ773228 | MGnify/ENA primary metagenome ERZ773228 (study PRJEB29015, sample SAMEA2737768) | human gut metagenome | biome: human gut; feature: human-associated habitat; material: faeces | place: China | collected 2012 ... | reverse complement strand
TTCCCCCACAAGCAACACATCGTCTTTATTGAGCCTTTCCTCCGAAACAGTCCGGTGGACTGTTTCGGAAGCACACTACACAGCTAAATTATAGTTTTCTCTCACAAGCAGCGTTTCGCCTCTAAGCAACAATTTGTCATTCGCAAAATAGTCGATACAATCCAACTTTATCTCGTAAAAACAGTACTGCGATACCTGAAGTATATAAAATTAAACACAGATACCACAGCAAGAAACGCAACATATACAATAGCGTCCCATGCCGCCGATCCCATAACACTGCACCAGCGCGATATGTAAACTACCTCAGCCAGAAACCCAGCAAGCGGTATCGCAAAGCAAAGCCACAGCGACCGCCTTCTGAGCTCCGAAATGCTTATCCAGAGGAACACCTTGGCTCCCGCAGAAATCGTCAGGAATATCCCCATGACCGTATCCATTGTGAACACCTGCGGAAATACCTCGTAGACCCACGACGCGGCTCTGCCATACCGAAGCCCGCTGAAGAACAGCACCGCGCGTATCGCGTCCATCGCAGCCCATGCAAACAGCAGAAAATACATGTTGATCTTCAGCCATTTGATAGTGCAGAACCGCCCGTTAACTCCGATTATGTGACCCATGCGGCTTATTTCAGGCCAGCTCGTTCCGTTCATGTACTCGTCCTCGTAATCCGGGACAAATGTAGTCTGAGTGCGGTTATGCTCCGGTATCAGATCTATCTGCGGATTCTCCTGGCGGTTCACGTTATAAAGCGGCGGCGGAGCTTCCCTTCCTGTCTGCTCGAACGGTTCGCTGTACCCCGGGAGAGTCTCGGCTGGTTCATCGGTTTTGCCAGGGTCTGTGATCTGCGAGGATTCCGCCGGCTGGTTTCCGGTAGAGACCCCGCAGTAGGTGCAGAATGCAGTGAAGTCGCCTATCTCCCTGCCGCAGTTGTGACATTTCATGGTGTATCCCCCTTTCCCATACAATTACCCTATAATATTATAGCATACGAATTTAAATTAGGCAAGTATATTCGGCTTTTTTCTTGCAATGTAACCGATTACTCTTGACATCTCAGCGAATTTTCTGTATAATATTAAAACAGCGGGCTTTATGTCCGGTATTTTTTGTTTTCAAGGAGAAATTACAATGAAAAAGTTCCTTTCGATTTTTACGGCGGCTTCAATGCTGCTTGCTATGACCGCATGCAGCTCCCCCGCTGACTCCTCGGCTTCCGACAGTTCTTCTGCGGCTGACAGCTCCGCTTCTGCGGCGCAGACTGCGGAAAGTTCACAGCCCGTTCAGCAGGAAAGCTCCGAAGCAGGTGAAAGCTCTGCGGCTCCCACGGCAGAAGCATACGACGCCCGCACCGACTACGAGAAGATGGTAGACCGCTCGCTGCTTTCCGTTGGCGATATGACCAGAATGTCCGATGTGTTCCAGAAAGCCCAGAACGGCGAGGACATCACCGTCGCTTACATAGGCGGCTCCATAACCGAGGGCTACAACGCGGGAACCACGGAGTTCTACGCAAAGACATGCACAGACCTGCTTCAGGGCTATTTCCCGGATATCACTGTCACAGGCGTTAACGCAGGCATCAGCGGAACTCCCTCGCTGCTGGGCAACCTGCGCCTCGAGCGCGACGTGCTTTCCGCTGACCCGGACATCGTTTTCGTGGAGTTCGCGGTAAACGACGGTCAGGAGGCTGACTACAAGAACGCATACGAGAGCCTTGTGCGCACCCTGCTCACCCAGGAGAAGGACATCGCGGTAGTTCTGCTGTTCACCGTACTCGACAGCGGATATACGTGCCAGGAACACATGTCGAAAATAGGCGCGAACTATGACCTGCCGATGATAAGCGTCCACGACAGCGTTTACGAGGAGATAGAAGCCGGAAGAATGACATGGCAGGATTACTCCAACGACCAGTCTCACCCGAACGCTTACGGTCACAAGTGCATCACCGACTTCGTTGACAACTACTATCAGAAGGTGCTCCCCGTTGTTGCCGAGAATGTCGGCGAGGTCAGCAAGGAGCTTCCCGACCCGGTATTCAGCGCAAAGTATATGAACATGCACTACATGGACAGCGCAACTATGGACGGCGTGGAACTTGACGGATTCGAGCAGTACGACACCCACGGCAGCTTCCACAACGGCTGGATGTACCGCGGCACCGACGGCGGCTCGATGAAGTTCACCGTTGACTGCAGCGTGCTTGAGATGGTGTTCAAGGCAAACAACAGCGACAAGTACGGCACAGCCGATATCTACGTTGACGGCGAAAAGGTAAAGTCCGTGGTTTCTAATATGTCCGACGGCTGGAACAACCCCGTTACCGCTTATCTCATCGACAACGATTCCTCTGCGGAGCATACCGTTGAGATTCGCATGGAGGGCGGCGTTACACAGGCGTTCTTCGTGATGGCATTCGGTTACTGCGACTGAGCCGAAATCTGAATATCAAAACCTCCCGTGGTTTTCACCGCGGGAGGTTTTTTGCAGTTGCATGCAGTAAATCAGGTGTTAATCTTTTCTCAGGGCAGAACGCTGCCGGAAAGGAGGGACATATAATGGACAGCAGCATTATCACAGCGATGATCTCGCTGATAGGGACGCTCGGCGGCTCCCTGGGCGGCATACTGGTCAGCTCAAAGCTGACGGCATATCGCCTGGAGCAGCTTGAAGCCCGGGTAGCCGAGCACAACAACTTTGCAAGAAGAATGCCGGTGATAGAGGAACAGATAAAGGTAATAAATCATCGGCTCGCTGACATTGAAGAGGAGGAAAAGCACCATGAAAATTGACTGGAAACGCAAGCTCACAAGCCGCAAGCTCTGGATAGCTGCCGCAGGATTCGTTGCGGGACTTATCGCAGCCTTCGGAGGAAGCTCAGAAACGGCTGAGACCGTATCCGGCTGCATTCTGAGCGGTGCCGCAGTCGTAGGGTACGTTATCGGAGAAGGGCTTGCCGACAGCGGCAGGGGAAACGGAGGCGGCGATGGCGATAACTTTTGAAGCCTACGCCCGCAGCAGCGGAGCATTCAAGACCCCGCGCCCCATGCCGCAGGGAAGCCCAGTAGGAATCATAATCCACTCCACCGGCGCGGACAATCCTAACCTGAAACGCTACGTGAATGCGCCGGAGATATGCGGCGTGAATCCATACAAGAACTACTTCGACCGCCCGGACAGCAATGTCTGCCCGCACGCAGTCATAGGGAAGGATAAAAACGGAGATGTCAGGGCGGCTAAGCTGCTACCCTGGAACGTCTGCTGCTGGGGCTGCGGAAATGGCTCCAAAGGAAGCTACAACTACGCTCCGGCGTATATCCAGATAGAAATAGCGGAGGACGCGCTGAACGACCGCGCCTACTTTGAGGAGGCCTTCGGGCTTGCCGTACAGCTCTGCCAGCGCCTCATGAAGAACTACCCATCGATACTCCCCGAAAACGTGATAAGCCACAAGGAAGCTCATGCACGCGGGTACGCTTCCAACCACGGCGACCCCGAGCACTGGCTCGCCAGGTTCGGCAAGGACATGAACTGGTTCAGAAGCAGGCTTGAAAGCTCCCGGGTCAGGGTGAACGCTGAAAAGGTAGTGCCGCGTGAGTCTGCGGCAGAAGTTATATCTCAGCTAAAGGCGCTTGGATTCGCTGCGGCTGTTGAAGAACTGTAAATTAAAATGGGCTGTATCTGATATACAGCCCATTTCATTTATGAAATCTCTATTTTGAATCGCCGGGGCTTTTCTGAACCATTATCCTTACCGCGCCAGAGGGATTCCTGACCGCCTCAAACAGGTGCTCCGGATACACAGGCATATCCGGTTCGGAATCCGTATCCAGCCACACCAGGCTTATATCCGGGCTGTCGCAGTGAACCGCTCCGTAGTCTATTTTCGCGATGTCAAACGGCTTTATCAGGTACAGGTACTCCAGCTCATGATAAAACACACCGTCAACCGTGAAAAACTTCTCGGCTATGGAGTACAGCCGGGCAATCTCGGCTTCAACGCCAAGCTCCTCGCGTATCTCGCGCAGGATTGCTTCCTCGGTGGTCTCGCCAAGTTTCACTCTGCCGCCGGTCACCCAGTAAAAGCTGTGGCTGCCGTCCTTTGAAACAAGCACGCGCTTACCGTCTGTTATTACAGCGCCGACCCGCAGGTTGAACTTCCCCTCCGGCGTTTTGAATGTGCAGTCCATACGCCCTCCTCACCGGTACTCCGCAAGAATGATGCCCCTCGGAGCCACGCTCACCGCGCCGTCGGCAATGAACAGCGGACGAGTTCCGGCGGTGATATGGTCGGCGTATACCATCATGCGCCTTCCGTTTTCGTACTTCAGCGGGTGAGCCGCCGGATTCACTATCAGCAGCAGACCGCCAAAATCCGCAGCGACCGCGCCGCCCTCCAGCGTTTCAAAGCGTATCTTGCGAATGCTCTCCGCGTCCCGCATGCGGAACTGCGGGAAAAACTTCCTCACCGCTATCAGGCCGCGGTAATACTCCATCACGCTACGGCGCAGTGTGACGTCGTTCCACTTTATGGAGTTCACGCTGTCCGGGGAATTATAGCTGTCGTGGACAAAGCTGCCGTCCGGAGCGGTCTTGCTGCGCAGTATTTCCTGCCCAGCCTGAATGAACGGAACTCCCTGCGACAGGAATACTATCGCCGCCGCCAGCTTATCCGCCGCAATTATTTCCGCGCCGGAAGCCTCCGGCATGGAGCTTCTCAGCTTATCATATAGCGTAAGGTTGTCGTGAGCCTCAACGTAATTCACCGACTGCTGCGGCTTATCCGTCCAGCATTCAGCTGAAGCCCTGCCGACGTCCTCGCGCCAGATACCGCCGGACATCACCGACTTTATAAGCTCCGCGCGCTCGGCGGCTTTGCCATTGACGTAGCCGCAGTCGGCGTCGTAGAAAACAGAGCCTTTCACGCCGTCGCGCAGGTCGTCGGAGAACATCGCGAAATCCGGAAGTTTCCGGGCGTTCTTCTTCATTGCGCGAAGCTCCTCGGGAAGCGGGCAGGAGCCTCCCGTCCAGCCCTCGCCGTAGAGTATCACGGAGGGGTTCTCTGCACGGAGCTCCGCTGCGGCGCGGTTCAGCGCTGCGATATCCAGAAGCCCCATCAGGTCGAACCGGAAGCCGTCAATGTGGTACTCCCGCGCCCAGTAAAGAAGGCTGTCTGCGATGAAACGGTCCGCCATCGCACGCTGGCTCGCGAATTCATTTCCGCATGCGGAGCCGTTCGACAGGCTGCCGTCCGCGTTGTGGCGGTAATAGTACCCCGGGTACGTCTTGTTGAACGGAGAATCCTCCGTAGCGTAAGTGTGGTTGTAAACCACGTCCATTATAATGCCTATGCCCCGCTCATGCGCCGCCTGGATAAGCTGCTTGAACTCCCTTACCCTTACCTCGCCGTGGTGGGGATCGGTGGAATAGCTGCCCTCGGGAATATTGTAGTTCAGCGGGTCGTAGCCCCAGTTGAAGCCCGCGTCAGGGTCGCTTTCGTCCACCGACTGATAGTCGGACACCGGCAGCAGGTGGATATGAGTTACCCCCAGCTTCTTTATGTAGTCAAGACCGATAGTCTCTCCGAATCCGTTGACCGCCTTCTCGCAGAACGCCCCGAACTTCCCGCGCAGCGTGAAGTTCCCGCTCTCGTCGGAGGAAAAATCTCGGACGTGCAGTTCGTATATCACCGCGTCGGTGTAGTCGCCGAGGGCGACCTGCCTGTCACGCTCCCAGCCCTCCGGGTCGGTGGTACGGAGATCAAGAACCATTCCGCGCCTGCCGTTTACACCGGCGCTTCTCGCGTATATGTCGATAGTTTCAGCGGTGTTTCCATTCCTGGTGAACGCATATGTGTAGTACACCCCGCTGAGATCGCCGGAAACCTCCGCCTTCCACACGCCGTTCTCGCTGTGCATTTCTTCGGTGCGGAACGGCTCCGGCTCGGAGTCGTCATGGTACAGCCGGAGTTCCGCGCCCTCGGTCTCCGGCGACCACACCGCGAACCTGGTCGCTTCGGGAGACCAGACCGCGCCAAGCTCGCCGTCGTATGCGTATTCCCTGTCGATATTATCAAAGTTGTTCATACTTTCACTCCAAATCATTTCAAGAATACTATGCTGTGCGGCGGGATCTCCAGCTCTCCGGAAAGCGAAGGCTCATCGCCGGCCGATACCGCCAGGTATCCGCGTATATTCCGGCTGTCAAGTTCCAGAGCCGCGTCAGAAAGCGACGCCGCTTCGTCGGAGAGATTGTAGACTATCAGGATACTGCTGCCGTTCCAGGTTCGTCTGACCGCCGCTATATCGCCGCCGGAGTTCCCGGAAAGCTCCAGGACCTCGGTAGTACCCCTTGCTATCTCCGGATTTTCATTGCGGATACGCAGTGCGCGCTTGTAATAATTCAGTATCGAATCCGGGTCGGAAAGCTGCTTTTCCACGCTCTCGAAACGGTTTTCCTGCCGCTCCATATCCGGAGGTCCGTATGTCAGCCCGGAACCGTTGTCGTCCCATATCATCGGAGCGCGCTTGTTCTCGTCCCGCCCGCTGCCGGAAAGCCCGATCTCGTCGCCGTAATACACGAACGGCGAGCCGCTCATCGTCAGCAGCAGCCCGGCGGCTTCCTTTATCCTCGCCGGGTCGTAGCGCAATATTCCTGCGGCGCGGTCAGTATCGTGGTTGCCGATGAACGGCGCGTCGATACCGCGTTCGCTGTACCCCGCGATAGTCTGCTCTACCGTAGCCATAGCCTGCGCGAACGACTCCGCAGAGTTCGCCTTTCCGCTGAGGTTCACGGTCTTTGCTATCTTGCCGTCAGCCTCCGCCATCGTGAAACCGAAAACGCTGTCTATCGAGGAGGCGTAGTACTTCGTGTAGGTGGTGAAGCTCTCCCACACCTCGCCGACGATGTAGCAGCCGGGATTTATACTGTGACAGTAATCGCAGAACCAGTTCAGAACCTCAACGTTCTTGTCGGGGTTTCCGGTGAAGTACTCCTTTACGGCGTCCAGCCGGAACCCGCCTATTCCCTTATCAAGCCAGAATTTCGCTATCTGCTCGAATTCCTCCCGGACGTCCGGGTTGTCGAGCTGCAGCTCCGGCATGTTTTCGGAGAACACCGCCTGGTACCACTTAGTTCCCGTTTGATACCATGCGGCGCTCCCGGCAGGTTTTTCATCCTCGAAATAATAGTAGCCAACGTACTTGTTGTGGACCGGGCAGAGCGTTTCAGAAAGGCAGTCTTCCTCCGCGGGTGCGCCGCACGGCTCCTGACGAAGGCTCTGCGAAGCCGATTCGAACCAAGGGTGATAACGCGAGCTGTGGTTCATCACAAGGTCAATGAGCAGGCTTATGCCGCGCTTTTCGCACTCTGCGGAGAGGTTTTCGAAATCCTCCATCGTGCCGAACTGCGGGTCTATGCTGTAGTAGTCCTCCACGCTGTACTTATGATAGGAGCGCGAGGGCATTATCGGTGTGAGCCAGATCCCGTTGAAGCCCATGTCCTGGATATAATCCAGCTTTGAAGTGATACCGTTCAGGTCGCCGATACCATCGCCGTTGCTGTCGCAGAACGAACCCACGAATATCTGATAGTAGTTCCGGTAATTGTCGTCGATGATGTTCAGTTCCTGCTCGTATTTATAACTGTTCAAACTTGTCATGTCTGATGTTTCCGGCGAACTGCACCCGGAAACCAGCACAGCCGCCGCAGTAAAAACTGTAGCGGCTGTGCGTTTAATGGTGGTTATCCATGAAGATGTCATTATTTCTCCTTCGGAAGCTCCCGGGAGCATATCTCCCTGACGGACTCGCGCTCGATAAGCTCTGGGCGCAGCATTACGGACTTGATATGTATTCCGTTTTTCATCTGCTGAAGCATGAAGAACGCCGTCTTTCCGATATGTATGCGGTTCTGGCTGAGCGTAGTTATCGGGGGCTGCGAATACTCGGACGGCGGAAGGTTGTCGTAGCCGGTAACGCTGATGTCATGCGGAACGCTGTACCCGGCGTGTATAAGCTCCTTTACCGCCGTGCAGGCGAGAAGGTCGCTTATGCAGACCACTGCGGTGACTCCGGTCTCGGCGATCTCCAGGATACGTTTTTTCGTGCCCTTCGCCGAGAAACAGCCGTACTTCACAGCAGCGGGATCCTCCACCAGACCAAGCTCTGCGAGGGCGTCAGAGTACGCCTGCTTGCGCTCGATGGTGACGATACTGTCAGGCTCGCCGCCGAGGAACCCTATCCGATCATGCCCCTTCGACCAGAGGTAGCGCACCGCCTGGCGGATACCCTCTGCGCTGTCGCAGCCGACCCTGGCCACAAGCGGGGATTCAACGTAATTATCCAGCACCACCATCGGGATATTGAAGCTCTTGATGTGCTCGACGAACACCGGGTGCGGCTTGAATCCGAGGAACACGCTGCCCTCGTAATTACCGCCGGACATGATGGAATAGTAGCTGCCGGTTTTCAGCTCCTCGTCGTTTATCGCAACGATGTTCACGCCTATTCCCTGCTCAGCCGCCGCAGCCTGTATTCCCAGGATTATCTCATATCCGAACTGATCTACCTTGTCATAGTGTATGCTTCCATAGATGAACACGATGAGATTGCGGGAATACGCCGTGCGTCCGGTCTTTACCTGGTAGCCCATCTCGCTTGCGCAGCCAAGAATGCGCTCCCGGGTCTTTTCGCTGATGTCGGTGGCTCCCGAAAGAGCCTTCGACACCGTGCTTTTCGCCATTCCCAGACGGTCGGCTATATCCTGGATAGTTACATTCTTTCCTGCCATGCGTTTTTTCTCCTTAACCCTTTACTGCGCCGCCTGTTACGCCTCCTACGTAATACTTCTGCATTACGATGAACAGCGCGCCTATCGGGATAGATACCAGTACTGCTCCTGCCGCGAACTGGGTGTAATATGCGCCGATGAACTCACGCTCCAGCATTTTGAACATACCCAGCGCAACGGTGTAGCTGTCGTAGTTCGCGCCGCAGATCATGCTCGGGAAGATGTAGTCTACCCAGGGAGCCATGAACGTCGTCAGAACGGTGTACACGATTATCGGCTTTGAAAGCGGTATGGTTATCTTGAAGAACACCTGGGATCTTGTCGCGCCGTCAAGGTAGGCGGATTCGTCCAGGGATTTCGGTATCGTATCGAAGAATCCCTTCGCGATATAGTATGTCAGCCCCGAACCGGAAATGTACACCAGCGTGAGGCATACCAACGGGTTCTCAGTGAGACCCAGACCCTTTAAGATGTAGTAGATAGCTACCATCGACATAAATCCGGGGAACATTCCGAGGATAAGCGCAACGTTCATCATCGGCTTTCTCATCTTGAAGCGCAGACGGCTGAGCGCGTAGGACACCGCCAGCACGATGAACGTTGAACCGATGCAGGATACCACAGCCACAATAAACGTGTTGAGGAACCACTGCGAGAACTTGAACTGCTGGTCTTCAAACAGCAGGCGCATATAGTTGTCAAGGGTGAAGCCCTTCGGCCAGAAGTAGCTGGTGTAGGAGCCAGGCTCCGCACGGAACGATGTCAGGATAATCCACATCAGCGGAAGAATCCACATGATACCGAGTACCAGAAGCACTATCTGGATAACGACATTGATCGTTTTCTGCTGCCTTGAATAGGAGCGGGAATAGTATCTGTCCTCTTTCATTACTGGAACGCCTCCTCATTCTTGTAAGATGCCGATCTGCGGAACGTGATGAGCGACAGAAGCGAGCAGATGATGAATACCAGAATGCCGATCGTCGCAGCGTAGCTGTAGTCGCGGGAGTTGACGGTCAGCTTGTACAGCCAGGTCACCAGCAGGTCGGTCTTGCCCGCCTGGTAGTAATCCAGCGTTGCCGGAGTTCCTCCGGTAAGGAAGTAGATGACGTTAAAGTTGTTGATGTTGCCGACGAGCTGTGTGATGAGGTACGGAGTGGTAACAAACAGCACATACGGCATTGTGATCTTGGTGAACATAACGAACGGAGACGCGCCGTCTATTTTTGCGGCTTCGTAGAGATCCTCCGGAATATTCATCAGGATACCGGAAACTATCAGCATCGTGTACGGAATACCTATCCACAGGTCAACTATAATGACCGTCACGCGCGCCCATGTCGGGTCGGTGAAGAACGGGAGCGGCGAGCTTATCCAGCCAAGCTCCTGGAGCAGGACGTTCACGGGACCCGCCTCTGCGAGGACGTTCTTCATTACCAGCAGCGAAACGAACTGCGGAACTGCGATAGCGAGAACGAAAAGCGTGCGGTAGAATGCCTTGAAGCGAATGCCCTTCTTATTGATAAGCATTGCAAGAATGACTCCGAGCAGGTAGTTAAGGAAGGTCGCAAATACCGCCCAGACCAGCGTCCACGCGAGGACCGGCCAGAATGTATGTCCGATGGTGGAATCGCTTCCGAGAATGACCTTGAAGTTGTCAAGACCTATCCAGGTAAAGAGGTTTGCCGGAACCTGGTGATCCTTGTCGTAGTTGGTGAACGCGAGGGAGATCATGTATACCAGCGGAACTATCGTGAACACGACAACGCCGGTAACAGGGATAAACAGCAGCGTCTTGTGGAAATGCTCGTCAAGCAGGGACTTGATGTCGTCAACGAAGCCCGGGAGCTTCTTGCCTGCTTTTTTCAGGCGTTCCGCGATGTCGGCGGAGTGAATGTTCTGAACCCACAGGAAAAGGAACACCACCGTAATGAACAGCGCGAAGATACCGTAGAGAAGTATCAGCATGGAGTTGTCGCCGTCCTGAAGCACGTCAATGCCGAGGGACTCGTCGAATTGCCAGCCGCGCTGAACTGTTCCGAGGTTCCGAAGCCCTGCGAGGAACCCGAATCCGGTGTCTATCATGAAGCCGAAGTAAGCGACCTCAGCCGCGAGGTACATCAGACCTTTTATGATCTGTCCGCGGAACAGGCTGCCCGCGCCCATCACGATGTACGACAGCTTGGTAAGGATACCGCCGTGTACGAACGTCCGACCCAGCCACGCGAAGCCTCTGCCGAACTTTTTAAAGAACTTAGCGAGCGCGCCTGGGATACTCATGAAGAAATGAGCAATGCCCATGCCAAGCGCCTTGAAGAATTCCGCCACGCGGAACGATACCTTTTTGTACCATGGGAGTACGAAGTAATCAATTCTTGTCATTGCATTAACCTCCTGAAATATATCGGCGCTTTGTGCAGTTTCAGTGCGGCTTTTCACAGGAGATATACAGTTTATTATATCACCATAGCAGTCGGCTGGTCAATACGTTCAAAACGGGATCAAAGCGGCATTGAAACTGCATAAAGCAGATATTTTCCATTTCTGCGGGCGGCTTTGGGAGATCCGCCCGCATTATGGAAAGGGGAGAAACCTATTTATTTAGGATTGGATATCTTGGTTACGCGGATGCTGTCAGCCGAGGGTAGCCAGAACGGAGTTAACGTAAGCGTCGAGCTTCTCCTGGAGGTTATCCTTGGTGCAGGTGCCTGCGATTATCTCCTGACCGAAAGCCTCGGCAGGAGTCCAGTAGTTCTGGCACTGGCTGATGGAGGTCTGTACTGTTGCGTACTGAGCCTGCAGTGCAAGAGCGCCGATTGCGATGTTGGAGTTCATAGTCTCGGTATCGTTTGCGAGTTCAACGTTTGTGGGAGCGAAGGAGCGCTTCTCAAATCTCAGCTTCTGGTTATCCTTGTTGGTGAGCCATTCAGCGAGAGCCATTGCATCGAGCGGATTCTTTGTCTCGGAGTTAACGCCCATGATCTTGAAGTTTGCCATACTGCCCATCTGAACCGTTTCCCCGTTGGAGAGCGTAAATTCAGGAAGTTTTGTAGCTGCATAGTTGTCACCCAGAGAAGCCTGTATCTCCGCAGCGTTCCATGTACCGGAAACAGCAGCTGCGAGGGTTCCGTCCGCGAAGCCTGCCTTTACGAGTGAATCATCAAAGTTAGCGCCGTACTTGGGGTTTGCAACCAGGTCGATGAGATATTCACCTACCATGTAGCCGCGCTCGTTATTGAAATCGCACTGTGTGGGATCGGTTCCATCTTCGCCGAACAGCTTGCAGCCTGCGCCGAAGAAGAATCCAGACTGATACCAGCCGTCATCTGTATTGAAAGCAAAGTTTGTGGAAACACCCTCGATATCCTTGCTCATGATACCCTCGATGGACTTTACATCGTCCTCGCTGAGCTTGGACTTGTCATAATACATGAAATAGGTATCGGAAACGTAAGGATAGCCATAAAGCTCATCGTTGATGGAAGCTGCTGAAATGGAAGCTTCTGTGTTTTCAGCTATTATCTGATCCTTGTTCTTGGTGACTCTGTAGAGCGCTCCTGCATCAACCAGGGTCGCTGTCTGGTCGGAAGCGAATGCGAATACGTCTGCGGCAGCGGAGATATCCTTGATAACTTCTTTCTGAGCGTCAGCCTCGCTGACCACGCCATAGGTGAATGTGTACTTCTTATCAGGATTTGCAGCTGCAAATGCGTCGCACATCTGCTTTAACATCTCCTGATCCTCCTGGGATCCCCATACAGTGAGGCTCACCTCTCCGGAACCGGTTCCGTTACTCTCTGCGCCGCCGTTGTTCGCTGCGGAGCTGCTGTCCGCTGCGGAGCTGCTGTCCGCGCTGCTTCCTGCGGAAGAGCCTCCGTTGCTGCTGGAGCAGCCTGCGAACATTACGCCTGCCATTGCTGCGGCTGTGATGGCTGTCATGATCTTTCTGATCTTCATAATAAATTCCTCCTGAACTTTTCGTTCGTATTGCTCATTTCGAAACTCGCATTTTGTTTCGAAACAAAGCTTCTGAAATATTCACTCGCAGCATCTGCATGACTGCGAGTGAACACTACGGCGTGTTTCGAAATCATTTTGTTTGATTCGAAATCTTGATTTAATTATAACAGAAAAAAATGTTTTGTCAAGCGATTCTGCACAAAAAAACCTCACAATTGCCAAAACTATTGTAAATTCGGCACGATAAACAAATCGCACCATGGCGTATTTGTGAATTATGGCAACGTTTCCGGTGAAACGCGCGTTACACCGCATTGTATTACAAGGAAACCTTTCCGATGTGCCAGATATCGTTCGCATATTCGGCGATGGTGCGGTCTGAGCTGAACTTTCCTGCGCTGCATATGTTCAGCCAGCACTTCTTTGCGAAGGCAAGGCTGTCGCGGTAATCGCGGTTGGCAGCGAGCTTCGCGTCAACGTAGCTCCTGAGGTCGCCGAGCAGGTAGTAGTGATCCGGAACATGCCAGCTTGCGCCCTCCATAAGCGCGTAATACAGTTCGCGGAACGCTCCGGTGCCGCCGTCGGAAACGGTACCATCGATAAGAGAGCTTACAACGCGCTTGATCTTCGGGTCAGATTCGGCGATATCACGGGGAATGTAGCTCGGCATAATGCGCTCGAGCTCCTCGACGGTAGCGCCGAAGATATACTCGTTTTCTGCGCCGGCTTCCTCCGCTATCTCGACGTTTGCGCCGTCAAGCGTGCCGAGAGTTACTGCACCGTTGAGCATGAATTTCATGTTGCCGGTACCGGAAGCCTCGGTTCCCGCCGTGGATATCTGCTCGGAAATATCAGCCGCAGCGACCAGCTTCTCCGCATAGGATACGCGGTAATTGCTTACGAATACGACGTTCAGCAGATCCTTTGTCGCAGGGTCGGAATTGACCAGCTTTGCGACCTCGTTAATGTACTTGATGATGCCCTTCGCGCGGTAATATCCCGGCGCGGACTTTGCGCCGAAGATGAACGTAGTCGGTGTGAAATCCTTTAAATTGCCGTCCTTGATCTCATAGTAGAGGTAGAGTATCGAGAACGCGTTGAGAAGCTGGCGCTTGTACTCATGCAGGCGCTTTATCTGGATATCGAAGATGTGACCGGGGTCAGTCTTCACGCCGTCCGACTTCTCGATAAACTCCGCAAGCTGCTGCTTCTTGGTTTTCTTTATTTCCATGAAGCGGCGGAGCACGCTCTCATCATCGGCGTACTTCTTCAGCTCCTTGAGCCTGTCGAGGTCTGTCGCCCAGCCTTCGTCACCCAGCAGTTCAGTGATGAGCGCGGAAAGCTCGCGGTTGCAGAGAGCCAGCCAGCGGCGCTGTGTGATACCGTTGGTCTTGTTCTGGAAGCGCTCCGGATACAGCTCGTACCACTCCTTGAGCACAGTCGTGCGAAGAAGGTCGGTGTGGATAGCCGCAACGCCGTTCACATAAGACGAGCCAAACACCGCGATATTCGCCATGTGAACGGTTCCGTTCTTTATCAGGCGCATAACGGCGCGCTTTTCCTGGGGAACTCCGCGGCGGTGCATTTCGGATTCGAACGCCTCGCTAAGCATGATAATTACATTGTACACCTCGGGGAGTATCTTCTCAATGAGGCGGCTGTCCCACTTCTCAAGAGCTTCCTGCATGATGGTGTGGTTGGTGTAATTGAACACGCGCTGCGCCGCGCTGAAAGCCTTGTCGAAGCTCCAGCCCTCGTCGCGCATTACAATGCGGATAAACTCCGGAAGCGCAATAACGGGGTGGGTGTCGTTCATCTGAATGCAGTTGTAGTCCGCGAAATTGTCCATCGTCCCGAACTGCTTCTTGTGCTTTCTGATGAGGTCGGCGACTGCGGCTGCGGAAAAGAAATATTCCTGCTTTAAGCGGAGCAGCTTTCCTGCCTCGGTCTCGTCGTTCGGATAGAGCACGCGGGAGATGTCCTCGGCTGCGCGCTTCTTCTCGCCGGCTTCGGTGTACCTGCTCTGATTGAACAGGTCGAAATCGAACTCGTCGTCGGTCTCAGCCTGCCAGAGGCGCAGCGTGCCGACATTCTCAGTGCCGTAGCCGATGACCGGATAGTCATACGGAACTGCGTTCACATCGCCGTCAGCAAAGTGGACAACAACTTTATCCTGCTCGCGCCGAATGCTCCACGGGTCGCCCTGGCGCTGCCAGTTGTCGGCGGTCTCCGTCTGGAAGCCATTCTTGATACCCTGCTTGAACAGTCCGTACTTGTAGCGTATTCCGTAGCCGTCAAGCGGAAGGCCGAGCGCCGCAGCGCTGTCCAGGAAGCACGCTGCAAGTCTTCCCAGACCGCCGTTGCCGAGCGCCGCGTCCTCTATCTCCTCGAACTCGTTTATATCCGCGCCGAGCTCCTTCAGGCCCTCGGCTGTGCTGTCCAGCAGATCGAGGCACAGCAGGTTATTGTACACCGCTCTGCCTACCAGGAACTCCATTGAAAGATAGCTTGCCTTGCGTGCCTTGTCATGAGCCGCGCGGCTCTTCTCCCACGCCGGGGACAGCTCCTCCATAACAAGCCCGGAAACCGCACAGTGGAGCTGCTCCGGAGTAAGCTCCTTCGGCTGTGCGTTGTACTCCTTCTCGCAGCGGGCGGTCAGTTTTTCCTTGAAATTCTCGATTTTCATGTGGTGGCTCCTTTCGTTACTTCTTATTCTTACGCTTTACGGGCGGTTTTCTGTTGGTTATTTCGGTCAGGCGGTTCAGGTACTCGGCGTTTTCGTCGGTGAAGTCCTCTTTGAGAGTCCTCCAGCGCCAGTTATTGCCCACCGTGGAGGGAACGTTGATGCGCGCTTCCGTTCCGAATCCCTGAAGCTCCTGGATAGTCGTCATGGCGATGTCCGCGGTGCTCTTCCATGCGATGTCGATGAACGCACGGGGAAGCTCCGCCGCCTTTCTGATCCCGAGGTACTCCTTTACGAAGCGCTTTGTATTGCGGTCAAGGTCGTTGAACCAGCCCGCCGCAGTGTCGCTGTCGTGGGTGGAGGTGTACACCGCGCAGTTCTGTGATTTGTAGTTCTGCGGGAGATACTCGCTGTCGCCGGAAGGGTCGAACGCAAACTGGAGCACCTTCATTCCCGGATATGCCGCCTGTCTGAGCAGCTTGCGCACCGACGGAGTGATGATACCGAGATCCTCCGCGATAATGCCGCCGTTTCCGGTCTCCTGCTTTATCACGCGGAACAGGTCGTACTTCGGACCTTCGCACCACTTGCCACCGTGGGCGGTCTTGCTTCCGAACGGTATCGCATAGTAGCTGTTGAAGCCGATGAAGTGGTCGATACGCACGATGTCGTATATCTTCTTTGCAAAGCCTATTCTGCCGACCCACCAGCGGTAATTGTCCTGCTTCATTCTGTCCCAGTCGTAGATAGGATTGCCCCAGAGCTGACCGTCTGCCGAAAACGCGTCCGGCGGGAAGCCAGCAACTACGGTCGGAACGCGATTCTCATCAAGCTGGAACAGCTCCGGCTGACACCAGACGTCCGCGCTGTCAAGGGCGCAGTATATCGGGATATCGCCGATTATCTCAATGCCGTTGTCGTTGGCGTATTTCTTGAGCTTATGCCACTGCTGGAAGAACTTGAACTGCAGGAAGATATAGAAATCCATCTCGGTTGCGCATTTCTTCTCCGCGGACTTCACCGCAGACGGCTCGCGAAGGCGAAGGGGCTTTTCCCACTCGCTCCACGCCTTCCCGCCGTGGGCGTCCTTGAGAGCCATGAACAGCGCGTAATCGTGAAGCCACTTGTTACCATCCAGGAACGCGCGGTATTCTTCGGAAACGTTACCATTCTTCTGCGAAGAAAAGCGCTTGTAAGCGTGCTTCATCACCTTGTAGAACTGCTCGTACATCGTGGCGTAATCAATGTAACGCGGATCCTCGCACCACTTGATGTTCTCGTACTCGCTCTTTTTTAGCAGACCTTCCTCGGCAAGCACGTCAAGGCTGATGAAATAAGGGTTCCCGGCGTATATTGAGAAGCTCTGGTACGGGGAATCGCCGTAGCTGGTCTGGGAAAGCGGCAGTATCTGCCATATGCTCTGCCCGGATTTTTTAAGGTAATCTACAAAATCGTACGCCTCCCTGCCCATGGAGCCTATGCCGTAATCATTCGGCAGAGACGCTATGTGCAGGAGTATCCCGCTTTTTCTCATTCGTTTACCTCCGTTCGTTTCATGCAGACGGAATCCCCCGCCTTATACTGTGCGCGAAGCGTCACGTGACTTGCTTCGGCACTGTTTTCGATCATGTTCACCAGCATTCTCACCGAAAGGCTCGATATCTGGTGTATCGGCTGTGAAAAAGTAGCAATTCTCGGGTTAGTGAAATCCGCGATATCAATGCCATCGAAGCCGACGACTGAAATATCCTGCGGCACCCGCTTCCCCATATCAAGGAACGCCCTGACAGCTCCGACAGCGATAATATCGGACATCGCGAACACAGCAGACATATCCTTGCAGCGATGAAACAGCGCAATAGCCGCCTCGTAAGCCGAGGAGAACGTATAACTGCACTGTTCGCACACCGGAGTCTCCGCTCCGTGCTCCGCGCATGTCCGGGCGAATCCGGAATAGCGCAGACCCGATGGACCGGAATCCAGATCGCCGCCTAGGATCCCTATGCTTCGGTGTCCCAGACGGAGAAGTTCCTCAGCGGCCATCCTACCGCCGTCAACGTCATCAACGCTCACTGATGAGAGATTAGCAAAGCCAAGCTCCTTCGCGCTTGCAGTGCTGAGCACGCAGGGAACGCTTATACCGGCGAAACTCCTGCGGAAGTTCCTGATATCGCCGCCCAGGAAGATAATCCCGGCGGGCTTCTGCTCAACGCAGAGCTGCGCGGCGGTCTGAACCTCGTCCTCCTGCTCGTCGATGTAGTTGACTACAAGCTGTAGTCCCGCACTTTCCGCTGCGGTCTGTATCTGCTCGATAAGCGGCGAGAAAAACAGGTTGCTGCTTCCGTTGACTATGAGCAGCACAGAATTCGGAGCGGTCTGGCGCATTCTCCGCGCGTTCCCGTTCGGGGTGTAGTTGTACTTCTGTATCACCTCGTTGATGCGCGCGCGGGTCGCATCGCTTATCTCGCTGCTGCCATTGAGCGCCCTTGATACTGTGCTGACCCCACAGCCTGCAAGCCTTGCTATGTCCTTTATCGTCATGCTGTCACCCCGTTCTACGATTTGCCGAAAACGTTTCCGACAATTCTGATTTTAACATATAATTTCAGATTTTTCAAGCCCTTCTGCGAAATTCCCTTTATTGCACAAAGTTTCGCTGCGTGTTTCGGAAACCCTCACAATACGCCTTAGGAGCTGTTTTTTCTCTATGGCGGTTCAGGACACCAATAACGCGGCTGGCGCACGGAATCAATTCCGAAGCATGGTCATGCTGTCATCGGGCGCAAAAAATCGGGTCTGCGCCTGCAAACCCGATCCCGTATTTATTTGATTATCCCGTTGATCCCCCTGGCAATGCGCTGCGGGACCTTACTGAAATGCCCGCCGGATTCGTGGACAAAAACCGTCTGCGTGACCTCCGGGGAACGCTCCGCCAGCCGTTTGACTTCCATAGTAGTCTGCTCGACCTGAGCCATCAGCGGATCGGGGGAGTTCTTCTCCTTTCCGCCCAGGCTGAGGAATATCCTGCCCCTGAGCGGGTGCAGCCGCTGGAACTCAAGCCAGCCCGGAAACCATGTCGACCCTGAGCAGCTTGCGGCGCCGCAGAGCCGCGGTTCGTCCCAGAGCGCGTCCGCGTAAAGCGCGAACAGACCTCCCAGTGAATAGCCGCAGAGGTACACGCTGCCGAACCTCCCGAAGCGCTTTTCAAGCTCCGCCGTGAAATCCGGCAGGAACGCAAGCAGGCGTTCAGCACCGCCGCTGAAGCGCCGCCCGCCGGAGCTTGCCTCCCACGGGGAATAGTCCCTGTCCCAGTCTATTTCGCCAAACTCCGCGAGAACGCAGCGGCAGTCCGGAACAAGCCCGCAGACCTCGCGGAAAAGCTGCTCGTCAAATCCGCTGAACAGCATCACCAGTACGTCCCCGCTGCCCTCCGCGCGGCAGGAGAAGCCGTCAAGCACGAATTCCGTCATGTTCTGTGTACGTACATTCTCGACGGCTCATCGTTGCCTTCCTGAGTCACCGGGCAGAGGTACTCCCAGCCGTAGCGCTCATAGAACGAATCGTGGCTTGTCAGGAGGTACAGCGCGTCTATCCCACCGGATTTCATATCGTCGGCAACGAACCCGAGCAGCCTCCCCGCCAGACCCTGACAGCGGAAATCAGGCTCTGTGAATACTGCGCACACGTTCGGCGTGAGGTCGGTGCGGTCGTGGAAATCGTTGGCGATAACGCCCATTCCCGCCGCGATACGGTCTCCGTAAAGCGCGAGGTACCACTGCGGAACCGCGCCTTTTCCGGACATCGCTTCCTCCATGCTCTCAAGATACGCCTCATACGGAATTCCCCATTTTTCGTGGAACCACTCCGCTGCGGCAGTTTTCAGCTCCGGGCGCTCCGTGATGCGGATAATGTCGAAATTCATACCAGTATTCCTTCAAGGTGGTCAAGCTCGTGCTGGATTATCTCTGCGGTTATTCCATCGTACTTCCTGCGGCATTTGTTCATACGGAGATCCTGGAACTCCACCTCGATCGCCGCATGGCGCGTGACGTCCTGAGCGCCCTCGTGGCACAGACAGCCC
>ERZ773228.1999-NODE-1999-length-19695-cov-3.867872_pt1 | contig 19695 bp, 16 predicted proteins | sample MGYA00580524_ERZ773228 | MGnify/ENA primary metagenome ERZ773228 (study PRJEB29015, sample SAMEA2737768) | human gut metagenome | biome: human gut; feature: human-associated habitat; material: faeces | place: China | collected 2012 ... | reverse complement strand
ATTGGCTGATTTTAAAGGACAGAAGATCCGTACAATGGAAGATCCGTACCAGTTGAGCTTCTGGAAAAAGCTGAAAGCAAATCCGACTCCCATGAGCTTCAGTGAGGTGTATATCGGATTGCAGCAGCATACGATTGATGCACAGGAAAATCCATACGAAGTGATCGTTTCAAACCGGTTGTATGAGCAGCAGGATTACATTATTGAAACGAATCATGTACCGCATCTGATTTCATTGATCGTGAGTGAAGATTTTTATAAAAAGCTTTCAGAAGAGGATCAGAAGATCCTGCGTGAGGCAGAAGAGATTGCCAAGGAATATGCAAGAGAGAAGTCAGATGAGAGAATCAGTGAGAAGATCCGTGAGATCGAGGAGAGCGGAACCAAGATTATAACGCCTGATGAAGAGACAAGAGAGCAGATGAAAGAGGCGAGTACTCCGGTGTATGACCAGATTGAAAAAGTGACAGATCCGGAATTATTTCATCTTTATACAGGAAGATAAATAGATGTCGGGGTCAAAAGCCAAAGAAGGCCGCAGGAAAAATGAAAGCAAAGACAGAGTGCATTCTATTTTTCTTGCGGCTGATTTTGTGATGTGATATAATGAAAAAAGCAAACTACAATAAAATAGGATGAGAGGAAAAGGAATATGAGTTTTATATCGTATTTGGTAAACGGACTTAGTCTGGGCAGCGTTTATGCACTCATTGCTCTTGGTTATACGATGGTATATGGAATTGCCAAGATGCTGAATTTTGCTCATGGTGATGTGATCATGATCGGTGCATATGTTGCTCTCGTCAGCATGAATCAGGCAGGGATGCCGGTTCCGGCTGCAGTATTGATCTCGATTGTTGTGTGTACAGTCCTGGGAGTTGTGATGGAGCGGATTGCTTATAAACCATTGAGGAACGCATCCTCTTCCCTGGCAGTACTGATCACAGCGATCGGTGTCAGCTATCTGTTACAGAATGTGGCACTTCTGATCTTTGGAGCGAATGCGAAGACATTTCCTTCAGTGATCAAATGGAAAGGCATTTCTGTTGCAGGAGGAGAACTGAAGATTTCAGGAGAGACGATCGTCACGATCGTCGTGTGCGTGGTGATTATGGTCGTGCTGATGGCATTTGTGCAGAAGACAAAGCCGGGACAGGCGATGCGTGCAGTATCAGAGGACAGAGGTGCGGCACAGTTAATGGGAATCAATGTAAACGGAACGATCGCCCTTACATTTGCAATCGGTTCAGGACTGGCGGCAGTTGCCGGGGTTCTTCTTTGTTCCACGTATCCGAGTCTCACACCGTATACAGGAGCAATGCCGGGAATCAAAGCGTTTGTTGCAGCAGTATTTGGTGGAATCGGATCGATCCCGGGAGCGTTTATCGGAGGAATCCTGCTGGGACTGATCGAAATTTTCAGTAAGGCATATATTTCTTCCCAGATGGCAGATGCAATCGTGTTTGCAGTACTGATCGTTGTGCTGCTGGTGAAACCTACCGGACTTTTAGGTAAGCAGATTCAGGAGAAAGTGTAGGTGGATGGGATGTTAAAAAAGATGAATAAGACGACAAAAAATAACCTGATCACGTACGCTATGGTGATCCTCGCATTTGTGATCATGCAGATATTGATCAGTGCAGGAAGTATTTCGAGCCTTCTTCAGGGGCTGATGGTACCGTTATGCACCTATATTATTCTTGCAGTTTCACTGAACCTGGTTGTTGGTATCCTGGGAGAGCTGAGTCTTGGTCATGCAGGTTTTATGTGCGTTGGTGCATTTACAAGTGCCTTCTTTTCAAAATGTACAAGAGATGTGATCGCTTCAGATGGTCTGCGGTTTTTTCTGGCACTTCTGATCGGAATCGTGACAGCAGCGATTTTCGGTATGCTGATCGGAATCCCGGTACTGAGACTGAAAGGTGATTACCTTGCCATTGTAACGCTGGCATTTGGTGAGATTATCAAAAATATGGTGAATGTACTTTATATCGGAAAAGATTCCAAGGGTTTCCATGTGACGACAAAGGATGTCATGGCATTGAATATGGATGCTGATGGAACGGTGATCCTGAACGGACCACAGGGAATTACGGGAACACCGAAGAACTCTACATTTGTGATCGGTTTTATCCTGATCCTGCTGACATTGTTTATCGTGCAGAACCTGATCAATTCAAGAGATGGACGTGCGATCATGGCGATTCGTGATAACCGTATTGCGGCAGAATCAATCGGAATCAACATTACGAAATATAAGCTGATGGCATTTACCATCTCTGCGGCAATGGCAGGGGCAGCAGGTGTCCTGTATGCACATAATATATCTACGCTGACAGCGAATACGAACAACTTTGGATACAATATGTCCATTACAATCCTGGTATTTGTAGTACTTGGCGGAATCGGAAATATCCGCGGCTCAATCATTGCGGCAGTGATCCTGACGCTTCTGCCGGAGCTTCTCCGTGGAATGAAGGACTACCGTATGCTGATCTATGCGATCGTGCTGATCGTCATGATGCTCTTTAACTGGTCTCCAAAAGCGATTGAGTGGAGAGAAAAACTCAATGACTGGAGAAAGAAGCATTTTAGTTTCGGAAAAAAAGCAAAGGAGGTTGAATAAGAATGAGTATCTTGTTGGATGTAAAGAATCTGGGAATCTCTTTCGGTGGTCTCCGTGCTGTAAATGAATTTGATCTTACGATTCAGAAAGAACAGCTTTATGGTCTGATCGGACCAAATGGTGCAGGAAAGACGACCGTATTCAACCTTCTGACCGGAGTTTATAAGCCGGATGCAGGAAAGGTGATACTTGACGGAAAAGATATTACCGGTGAACGGAATATTGAGATCAGTAAAGCAGGGATTGCGAGAACGTTTCAGAATATCCGTCTTTTCAAGCAACTGAGTGTCCTGGACAATGTAAAAGCAGGACTGCATAATCATCATCCGTATTCGACTCTGAGTGGAATCTTACGTCTTCCGAGTTACAGGAAGGTGGAAAAAGAGATGGACGACAGAGCTATGGAACTGTTGAAAGTATTTGATCTTGAAAAATATGCAGATCATCAGGCTGCCAATCTTCCGTATGGACAGCAGAGAAAGCTTGAGATCGCAAGAGCCCTCGCTACAGACCCGAAGCTGTTGCTTTTGGATGAGCCGGCAGCAGGTATGAACCCGAATGAGACCGGAGAACTGATGGATATGATCCGTTTCGTCAGAGACGAATTTCATATGACGATTCTGCTGATCGAGCATGATATGAAACTTGTAAGCGGAATCTGCGAGGAACTGACAGTTCTTAATTTCGGTGAAGTTCTTGTACAGGGAAAGACGAGTGATGTACTCAATGACCCGAAAGTCATTACGGCATATCTTGGAGAGTAAGGAGGAAAAAGCTATGGCAATGCTTGAAGTCAGAGACTTACAGGTATATTATGGAATGATCCATGCGATCAAAGGCATCTCCTTCGACGTAAATCAGGGGGAAGTTATTGCTCTGATCGGAGCAAATGGTGCAGGAAAGACGACAACTCTGCATACGATCACAGGACTGCTTGCACCAAAGTCAGGATCGGTTTTATTTGAAGGAAAAGATATCACGAAAGTACCTGCTCATAAGATCGTATCCATGGGAATGGCACATGTCCCTGAAGGAAGACGTGTTTTCGCGGAATTAAGTGTATATGAGAACCTGAAAATGGGAGCATATACAAGGAAAGATAAGAAAGAGATTGAAGAAAGTCTTGCAAATGTATACAAAAGATTCCCGCGTCTGGAAGAACGGAAAAACCAGATGGCAGGAACTCTGAGTGGTGGAGAACAGCAGATGCTTGCAATGGGGCGTGCATTGATGTCAAAGCCGAAGATCATCCTGATGGATGAACCGTCCATGGGACTTTCACCGATCTTTGTAAATGAAATCTTTGATATTATCCGTGCGGTAAGTGAGAGTGGAACAACGGTTCTTCTGGTAGAGCAGAATGCGAAGAAAGCACTTTCTATTTCAGACAGGGCTTATGTGCTTGAGACAGGAACGATCACGATGTCCGGCAAGGCGAAAGATCTGTTGGAGGATGAAGCCGTTAAAAAGGCATACTTAGGTGAATAGGAGGGATATCTCATGGGTGAGAATATTGTGATTACGATCGCCAGGCAGTATGGTAGTGGTGGAAAGACGATAGGTGCAATGCTTGCAAAGGAGCTGGGAATCAACTGTTATAGCAGGGAGATCCTTAAGATGGCTTCAGAGGAAAGCGGAATTAATGAAGGCTTATTCGGGATGTCAGATGAAAAGATCAAGAAAGCTCCATGGTTTAAGATTCTGAGCCGTCCGTATGACGGAGAGCTTCTTACTCCTGAAGACAGAGATTTTGTATCAGATGATAACCTGTTCAATTATCAGGCAAAGGTGATCCGGGATCTGGCAGAAAAGGAATCCTGTGTAATCGTAGGAAGATGTGCAGATTATGTCCTGAAAGAAAATCCGAATGTAGTCAGTGTCTTTATACATGCAGATAAGAAGTTCTGCCTGGAGCGTGCTTTAGAGCGTAACAGCATGACAGAAAAAGAGATGCAGAAATATATTGAAAAGACGGATCGGTTCAGAGGTGATTTCTACAGATATCATACCGGAAATGAATGGGCAGATGCAAGGAATTATGATTTATGTCTTAACAGTGGAAAACTTGGATTCCAAAAGTGCGTAGAAGAAATTAAATCGTATATTAAGATACGATTTAATGACAAAAATTAAAAGAAAAAATGCGACAGGATTCTCCTTTTTTCATGATGATAAAGTGCTATACTGATGCAGATCATTATGAAAAGAGGAGGATTTTTTATGAATGAAAAGAATAAAAAGAATAAGTGGAAGAGCAAGAAAATCCTGGGATGTATTTTGACTGTGATTATCATGGTGGCTGCGGCAGCGGGAATTTATTTTTATATGAATCGCTTTGATCCTGTCCGTTATGTGCAGGCTGTGCTGGATGTTTCTTATAAGGAAAAAACTGAGGAGTACAGTAAAATGACGGGAACTTCCAGAAAAGAAGCGGAGGCTGTCTTTGAAAAAAATCTGGATGTAACCATGGAGAAATTCCATTCATCAGCTATTTCAGAGGAACTGGAAAAGAAGTACAGGATACTTTTTACACAAATCGTCAGGCAGGTTAATTATCAGATCGGAGAAAGTGAAAAGCAGAAAGACGGAAGTTATATAGTTGAACTTGAGATCAGACCGGTCACACTGTTTTCTGATACATATGAGACATTTCAAAGCAGGGCAGAAGAGTATGCACAATCAATCACCAACAAGGTAATGAAAGGAATGGAAATTCCATCGGAAGAAGAGATGCAGGGACAGGTATATCAGATTTATTATGATGTATTGAACGAAGCTTTGCAGGAAGGGATTCGGTATGGGGATAAGAAGAAACTGAAGCTCCATGTCGAAAAGGGAGAGGACGGAGCATATGAGATCCGGGAAAAAGACCGCAGGAAGCTGGATCAACTTCTGGTAGAAAATGCAGGAAAAAATTCAGCTTAAAAAGGAAATGTGCAAAATGGATACAAAAAATGAAATAATAAAAGAACAAAAGAAAGAATTAAGAACTAAAGTAAAGGAAAAAATATCTAAACTATCCAGACGAGAAACTGAAGAGTCGGATAAAAAAATCCTGCATCAGATAAAATCTCTTGCAGAATATAAAAATGCCGACACAATTTTCTGTTATGTCAGTACAGAAAAAGAAATTAATACCATTCCGCTTTTGCAGGAAATACTGGACAGTGGAAAAAGACTGGGTGTTCCTAAATGTACCGGAAAAGGAATAATGGATGCCTATGAAATTCAGAATTTAGAACAGTTAAAAATTGGATCCTACGGAATCCTGGAGCCGGGAGAAGAATGTGATATCATCCTTGATCCGACAGAAATCCAGTTTGCGATCATCCCATGTATTTCCTGTAACCGGAAGGGTGAACGGCTCGGACATGGCGGGGGGTTTTATGACCGTTATCTTGAGAAAATGCCGGAAGACTGTGAAAAAGCAATTCTGTGCAGGGAAAGTCTGATGTGTGATGAAATTCCAACAGAGGAACATGATGAGCGGATGGATCTGGTGATATCAGAAAACGGGATTATCAGAATAAAAAAAGAGGTGTGCGATATATGATTTTCATTTTCGCACACCTTTTTTGAAAAAATCTTATTCAAGAATTTTAAATTCAGAAATCGGCCAGTAGCGGAAGATCGCCTTTCCGAGAATCTCATCTTTTGTAACAAAAGTATTGGTCCAGTAGCGGGAATCTTTGGAGTCATTGCGGTTGTCTCCCATGACAAAATAACTGTTCTCCGGTACTGTATACGGACCGAAAGATCCGACCATGGTTTCTTTCGTCTGCACATCCTCAAGTGGTTCATCAGAACCATTCAGATAGATCTTTCCATCCCGGATCTCAACCGTTTCTCCGGGAAGTCCGATGATCCTTTTGATGAATAACTGACTTTCGTCATCCGGATAGCGGAAAATAATAATATCAAACCGCTGCGGATCGCTGAAACTGTATGCAAACCGGTTTCCAATGACGCGGTCACCGGTCATAATCGTATTTTCCATAGATCCGGAAGGAATCTGTGCATTTACAATAACGAAATTATCTATAGCCAGTGCAATCAGAACAGCAGCAACAATGGCGGCTACCCACTGAAATAATTCTCTTGCTGTGGAAACTGACTCTTCTTTCTCTTTTCTTTTATGCCGTATATTCATAAATGATACCTCATTTCTGTCAGAAGCTGACTCTGTAATCATAGCATAAAAATCCCGGCTTGAAAATACAAAGAAAAAGAACTTTTGGCTGTAAAAAGATTGCAGAAAAGATTGAAAGAACATATATTCGTGTTATATAATAGATTTGTTCATTTAATGAAAGATGCGAAAGCTTCCCGGAAGAATCTTTATTTCTTATAGAAAGAAGATTTCCAAGACCGGGGGATAAAAAAGAATGATCGTATAGATCAGTACGGATGAATAGGGAGACGAATATGAAAGATAAAAAGAGAAGAACTTATGGTTTTCTGACCGGATTGCTGCTGATTCTGTCAGTATGTCTGACTTCCTGCGGTAACCAGGGGCGGACGGATTCAGGGAAAGACAGCAATACTCAGTCAGGCACGAAAGTGGCTGCGGAAGATCATTCTGCCGAAGAAAAGGGTTCAGACAGTGAATCCTATGTGACGGTTGATGATGTTCCGGCATATTCAGGAGAGCCATATGTGGAGGTAAATGATAATCAGCCGGAGTTTACGGAAGAAGAGCTTACGACAGTATCCTATGAGGATTACAGCGAACTGGATGAGCTTGGAAGATGTCAGTCAGCAGAGGCGTGCATCGGACAGGATCTGATGCCGACAGAAACGAGGGAGAGTATCAGCAGTGTGAAGCCGACCGGCTGGAAGAATAAATCCTATGATACCGTGGATGGTGGATATGTGTATAACCGTTGTCACCTGATCGGATTCCAGTTGACAGGTGAGAATGCAAATGAAGAGAATCTGATCACAGGAACACGCTATATGAATGTAGAAGGTATGCTGCCTTTCGAGGATGAGGTGGCAGCGTATATCAAAGAAACCGACAATCATGTGATGTACCGTGTGACACCGGTTTTTGAGGGGGATGACCTGGTTGCCTCAGGAGTACAGATGCAGGCAGAGTCAGTAGAAGATGATGGAGTGGGAATCAGCTTTAATGTATATGTATATAATGTACAGCCGTATGTAGTGATTGATTATAAAACCGGAGAAAACTGGGAAGGCGATGAGATTGCAGAGCCGGAAGGAAAATGGGCAGACGGTACAGAGGCAGAGCCTTCAGATACAAAGGAGCAGATGTATATTCTCAATAAGAATACAAAGAAATTTCATAAACCGGAATGTTCCGGTGCAAAGAAGATCAAGGTTAAAAATAAAGGTGAATATACGGGTTCAAGACAGACATTGATCGATGAAGGATATGAACCCTGTGGAAATTGTAATCCTTAGTCATTGCAATCTTTGGGTCAGAAAGATGTTCGGATCATTATAACATTGTAAAAAGAGCCTCCCCCGGAAGAATGGTTGGCAGTAACATTCTTCCGGGGGATTATAACAATAACATGGCAATAATCTTCTACTTCCGTAGCGGCAACAACTGCATTTCCTGTAGGGAATACGCAGTGGATCGCACCAAATTCTTTGCAGGCACGCTCTGTATTTTCTTTCATTCCACCCTTACCGATGATAACGCGTACTCCGGTTTCCCTTACAAATTCATATTCAAATTTTTCAAAGTGATAAAATATTGTAAAATATTTAAAAAATTATTGACAAATTAATACATGTAAAGTATACTTAATAAGTCGCTTGACGAAAGTGACAACTGAATAGGGGATTGGTCAAATGGTATGATAGGGGTCTCCAAAACCTTTGGTGGGAGTTCGATTCTCTCATCCCCTGTTGACTGAAGAGTCAGAAACCTTGAATTTTCAAGGCTTCTGGCTTTTTTCATTTTCTGGATAATTCCAATGTAGTCAAGTATGTAGTCAAATAGGAATCGTTTTATGTTATACTGTTTTATAGATGTCGGGGTCAAAAAAGTTTACAAAGCTCTTACTTTCTTATGGTAGATCCAGTAAGAAATGATTGCGGTGATTGCTTCGGTAATCCAAAATGCGTGCCAGACACCGGATACTCCCTGCAGCAGGCTTAGAAGAAAAGCCAGCGGAATGATGATCAGCGTATAGCGGCAGAGGGAGATGATGAGGGATGGTAATCCCATTCCAAGTCCTTCTAAAGCTCCCGAACTTGTAACTGAAACAGAAGATACAAGGAATCCGAGGCAGATAATATGAAGAGCAGAGGAACCAATCTTTATGGTTGCAGGTGTAGCTGTGAACAGATGGATCAAAGTTCCTGGGATGCATAAGCACAGGACAGTTCCTACTGCCATAATCGCCAGCACAAGGATTAAAGAGGTCTGATAAATTTTATTTACACGGCTATGTTCTTTTGCACCATAATTGTATCCAATCAGTGGTCTCATCCCCTGAATGACTCCGTTAGCAGGAAGATAAAGGAATGTCTGTAATTTGTAATAGACTCCAAGCACAAAGACATAAGACTGACCAAAGCCTGCAAGGATTACATTTAATGATGAAATGAGCAGGGATGGAAGAGCCATGTTCAGACTTGCAGGAATCCCGATGGAATACATTTTTTTACAAAGTGCAAAATCAGGTTTAAAATAAGCTCTTCTGAATTTTACAGAGATTGGAGCAACCATATAAAAAATCAGATAAAGGATTGCACTGAATGTCTGTCCGAGACCTGTGGCAAGGGCAGCACCCTCGATCCCGAGTGAAGGAAATGGTCCCAGTCCAAAAATCAGAACCGGATCGAGAAAAATGTTGACGAGACATCCGCTCATCAGACAGATCATGGAGATATTCATTTTACCAACAGCTTGAAAAACCTTTTCAAAAACCAGTTCCCATGCAAAAAATACAGAAAATAAAAATACGATTTTTGAATAACGAAGCCCTAAATTGACAATTTCTGCATCGTTGGTAAAGAGACTGAGGAAAGGGTGGATAACTACAAGGCAGATAATCATCAGGAGAATACCATGAAATGTTCCAAGGAGCATTCCCTGACTTGCCGCCTGATCTGCTTTTTTCTGATCTGCTGCTCCCAGATAAAAGGAAATGACGGCATTAATCCCAATTCCAAAACCGATCATAACTGCATTGATCAGATTTTGAACAGGGAATACCAAAGAAAGTGCGGTCATTGCATTTTCACTGATCTTAGCAACAAAAAAGCTGTCAACGATATTATAAAGTGAATTTACGAGCATAGACACAACCATTGGTAATGACATTTTTAACAGAAGGTTCAGGATTGGTTGTTCTTTCATATAAGTTTGTTCCATTTTCAGACTCCTTTCGGGATTTCTCAGTTGTTAAGCATACGACAAAGATCCAATGGATCTTTTTTAGTATTAATAAGTTATGACATAAAAAAACCACATGACTGCCAGGAAAAGTAGTCATGTGGCGAAAAGTAGTATCACATTATGCCGGAAACCATTTGCCCGTCATTCATCGTGATACTCCAAAAATCCACATCAGTTTTAGAAACTAATTATATCGCTGAAATACGGAAGTGTCAAGGATGTCAAGGATAAATGGGTATACAAAAAATCCAAAATGGGCATACAAAAAATCCATGAATAATCGCAAAAAGAGCATACGAAAAATCCACCATACGCTTCTACAAGTCATACAGTGGATCTTTCAATTTATTCCATCCATTGGAATATCCTCCTTCTTCAATTAATATCTATTTAAAACTATTATCTCAAATAGTGAAATTTTATTTAAAAATTAACGTCCCATTGGATTGTACCTCTTTCATAAAATTCGTTCTTATGTTCTTACTTAGAATTAAATTAACATCCCATCGGTCTGTACCTCTTTCATAAAATTCATATCAGATTAAAGTTAAAGACTTTTTATCCCATTGGATTGTACCCCTTTCGTAAATTTCGTTCTGGATTAAAATTAATGTCCCATTGGTCTATACCTCTTTCATTAGATTATTGGATTAAGTTTAAGTTTTTGGTGGTCCGTACCTCCTTTTCTTTTATTTAGTGTTCGTTTTCTTTTGTTGACTATATATTAACTCTCAAAACACGTTTTGTCAATAGAAAATCTGATAAAAAATAAAAATAATTTAAATTAACAGAAAATAAATGAAAATATAAAAAATATACAGAACTGAAACCGGGCAGTATGCGACTGGATTTTTTAGAACCTTGTCCTTATACTAAAGGATAGAAAAGGGAGGCAATAAAAAGATGAGCAGAAATGAGAGAGTCAGTTGTGAGAGCTGTACTTATTATATTTATGATGAAGACTATGAAAGTTATGTATGTGATAAAAATATGGATGAAGATGAATATATCCGTCTGATGACAGATCGTTATTTCCAGTGTCCGTTTTACAGAAATGGTGATGAATATGCAGTTGTCCGTAAGCAGATGTAGCATTCTGCTGATTGTATGGAAAAGAAATCTGTGGTATGATGAATACGAACATACATTCGTAAAGGCGGCATGAAGAAATGATAAAAAAAGAGAATGATTCTATTGTATATGAAAAGGTAATTCCGGCACATGGAGCAGAGTATGTATCATTTCCGGAGTCTATGAGACCGGAGATTGGCGATTATCTCAGATCGAAGGGGATTTCCCGGCTTTACAGTCACCAGGCGGAGATGTTCGTAAGGGCCGGTGAAGGAGAAAGCCTGGTCATCACGACAGCGACAGCAAGTGGCAAAACTTTGAGCTTTTTGCTGCCGGTATTGCAGAAAATTTTAGAAAATCCGCTGACGCGTGCGATTTTTATTTATCCGACAAAAGCACTTGCAAGTGATCAGTATCGGGTATTGGCTCCTGTACTGGAGTATTTTGGTGAGGGGCGTATATCGGCAGGGGTCTATGATGGAGATACGATGCCTGCAGAACGCAGCCGGGTCAGGAAGAGTGCGAATATTATCCTGACGAATCCTGAGATGATAAATGCAGCTTTCTTGCCTAACCACAGTAAATATGGATTTGATTTTATATTTGCCAATCTGAATTATATCGTGATTGATGAATTGCATAGCTACAGAGGAGCATTTGGCGGGCATCTTGCCAATATTTTCCGGAGAATGAAACGAATCTGCGGATATTATCATTCCAATCCACAATTTTTATGCAGTTCAGCGACGATTGCAAATCCGGTGGAGCTGGCAGAGAAGATTTGTGGAATAACCCCGGGGCTGATCGAGCGAGATGGCTCACCGGCACCGGAAAAGGTATACAAGATCCTGCAGCCACCGGAGATAAAAGGAGCGAATGATAAAGTATATGGAAGATATTCGGCTTCAAGTGTGGTGAAAGAGCTGATCCCGAAGCTTGTGGAAAAGGGAGAACAGTTTCTTGTATTTACACATAGTCGAAGAGCGGTGGAAGTTATTTTAAAGGAATCGAGAGACCGGTTGGAAGACGCCGGATTTTTGGGAGAAAAGGGGCAGACGGACAAAATCGCCGGGTATCGTGGAGGTTATACTCCATTGGAGCGGCGTGAGATCGAGCGAAAGATGATGGCAGGAGAGCTGACAGGCCTGATCTGTACGAATGCACTGGAACTGGGAATTGATATTGGAAAACTGGATTGTACAGTGCTGGTAGGATATCCGGGGACAAGAGCTTCTTTCTGGCAGCAGACAGGACGGGCGGGAAGATGTGGCAGGAGGTGTGTCAATTATCTGATTTTGGATAATCAGCCGTTCGATCAGTATATTGCAATTTCACCTGACTGGCTTTTTGAAGGCAGAAGTGAAAATGCAATCGTAGATCCGGACAATCTGCTGATCAAGCTTGCACATATACGTGCGGCAGCAGCGGAGATGCCACTGTCTCTGGATGATGTTGCGTTGTTCCCGGATTTGGGAGAGATCATCCCGGTTCTTTTAAATGCACAGGAACTGAAAAGTCTGGCGGGACGTTTTTCATGGGCAGGGCCGGCATTCCCTGCCGGAGATTACAGTCTCAGGAATATGGACAGGACGAGATACAAGCTGATCGTATATCCAAGTATGGAGCATCTGAGAAATGTGCAGGAGAAAAGGAAAGGCTCTCTTTTTAACGGAAAGGAAATTACTGAGATGGACGAGTCGCAGGCTTTTCATGAGCTGCACCCGGGAGCGGTGTATCTGCATGACGGTGAGCAGTATGAGGTGCTGAAGCTGGATCTGGTTTCAAGAACTGCACTGGCAGTACCATTTTATGGAAATTATTATACAGTTCCATCCGGCACAGAGGATACAAGAATTTTGCAGACCTTCCAAAAAGAAACTTTTAAAAGAATAAAGAAATGTTTTGGTGACATAAATGTAAATGAAGTGATTTCGATGTATAAGAAACTTCAGTTTCATAATCATCAGAATCTGGGCCATGTGTCGCTGACGAGGCCATTACAGAAAGATTACGATACAGAGAGTACCTGGATTGAAATCCCGGAGAATATTGTGGATACATACCAGAGGCTCCTTGTGCCAGATCAAAGAGGAGAACTTGTTCTGAATAATCATTTTGAGGGAATTTCCTATGCAATCAAGAATGCAGCTATGATGGTGACAATGACAGAAAAAGATGACATCGGAGTGATTCTTTCAAATAATGCGTTGATTCCCGGAGCAGAAAGAGGACGAAAGGTATCCTTATTTATTTATGATAAGTATGAAGGCGGTCTTGGTTATGCTGAGAAAATTTATGATCTGATGGAACAGATCATTTATCAGGCAATCGAGCAGGTTGAACATTGTCCGTGTAAGGACGGATGTCCGGTCTGCGTAGGAAATTATACACTGGATAAAAAGACAGTGCTGTGGGGGCTGAAGAATTTTATAGAAGAGAGTGAATCTCCGGTATCTATATCAAAGCAGTCAGAATTGTCAGAGATGAACAGACCGGGAATAAAGAAAGAATATTCATTTGAAATGCTGGAAGAAAAATGGGATGAGTTCTGTGAGAAGTTAAAAAGGAGCGGAGAATCGGGAGCTGCGTTTTTAAGTATGGTAAAGAAAGTCGAAGTAAAAGAGGAGCGTCTGATCCTGCAGGTTGAAAATTCATTTTATGAAGGGTGGCTGCAGGAATGGGAGAATCTGCGGGAAGTAGAGCGTCTGCTCCGTTCGTATGCGATCTGTCCGGCAGATATGAAGCTGGAGATTCAGTCAGAGACAGACTGGGAGCGGGTGAAAAAGATCCGTGGAAAATTAAATCGAAGGTATGGAAAAGATGAAATTTGAAGAAGAATGGAGTTTCCTGAATCCCTATCAGATGACAGCAGTTCTTGATGAGAGTCCGGCATGTGTTGTGAATGCAAATGTCGGAAGCGGAAAGACAACTGTTCTGATCGCAAAGATACTGTATTTATATCAGGTGAAGCAGATACAGCCGGAAGAAATGATTGTTCTGACTTTTACGAATAAAGCAGCAGATGAGATAAAAGAACGACTCATAGCAAAAGAAAAGTTTTTAAAAAAAGAAAAAAATGACGAAGAACCAAGGCTGGATGGATTTGGTACATTTCATAGTGTAGCTCTATGGATGCTGAGAGAAAAGCTGGAAGTTGAAAAAGCTGGATGGAGAAAAGATTTTACTGTCATGGCACCGGATGAAGAAGAAGATCTTGCATTAACTCTGACCGCAGAATATGGATTGAAAATAAAATATAAGAACCGCCTGAAGAAGCGGCTGGAGCAGGAATATCAATGGTATCTTGAAGGACGACCGATACCGAGATACAAAGATGATTTGTTCAAATTGTATCCAATAATTGAATCCGAAAAAAGGAAGCAGAATAAGATGACTTTTTCGGATTTGCTGCGTGTCAGTACACTTTTATTGAAAGAGCAGGATGCTTTTATCCCTAAGTGGATCATTGTCGATGAAGTGCAGGACAGTGATAAGATGCAGATGGAATTTCTGGAGGCTTTGAAAGGCAGGGAGACGAAGCTGTTTGCAGTAGGAGATCCGAATCAGGTGATTTATAGCTGGCGTGGGACAGGAGAGAATATGTTCTTTTTATTAAAGCACCGATTTGAGGCGAAAGAATATTCTCTCCCGGTGAATTACCGTTCTAATGCATTGATCCTGGGAGCGGCGAATCGTTTCCTTCAGTTTGGCAGTCAGATCCGGGCGAGCAGAGAAAAAGGTGAGAAGGTCAAAATTGTTAATTATTATGATCCTTTTCAGGAGGCAGAGGAACTTGCGTTGCGGATAAGAGAGCTAAAGGAGCAGGGACTGACATATCGGGAGATGGCGGTATTTTATCGGTTACAGCGTCAGGTGGATGTGCTTGCAAAAGTGTTTGAACGTCAGGGGATTCCATATGAAGTTTCCGTAAAAAAGAGCCTACATGATATTCCGGTATTGAACTGGTTTGTCAGAGTATTGAGATTCTGTGTAAATCCATTGGATGAGCAGTCCGGGATTGCAGCAGTCGCAGATAAAGAATTTGGCGAGTTTGGAATGACGCGGAAAAAGGCAGAAAAAATCATAAAAGAGAAAAAGCTGTCCGAGAGTCTGCTTTATGAACAGATGGCCGGATTTCAGGCATGGGTAGTGGATAACTTTGGGAAATTCATGAAAGAAGGTGAAAAAGAGCAGAAAATCTTTGAATATTTTCACTTAAAAGAGTTCCTGCGTCCTACGGTGGAGAGCTATACTGAAAATGTCAAAAAAATAAAGAGCTTTTTAAAGCAGTTATGTTCATATTGCGGTTCGATTGATTTCCGGGGGCATCTGAGGGAATTTCTGAATAGTTCAGAGCTTTATGGATTAAAGATGGAAGCAGGAGAAAAAGAAGTAGGAGCAGAAATGAATCCTGAAGACCGGAAAGATGCAGTACAGCTTATGACGCTGCATGCATCCAAAGGTCTGGAATTTGATACGGTCTTTCTGATTGGTGTGAATCCCGGTCTGATCCCGCTTCATTCAAAAAATTATGAACAGGAAGAAGAGGAACGACGGTTGTTTTTTGTGGGGATTACCCGTGCAAAGAACCGCTTGGAACTTTCCTGGTATACGAATCCGGGTGAACCGGGGATAGCGGGTGAGGAAAGCCGTTATCTGAAAATGATTCCGCAGGAGCTGTTGGAGGGAATGCCGGATGAAAAAGAAAGATGGGCTAACCTGCAGCAGTTAAAGAAGGAAGTTCAGGAAAAAGCTCAGGAAAAAGCTCAGGAAAAAGCTCAGGAAAAAGTTCAGGAAAAAGCTCAGGAAAAAGTTCAGGAAAAAGCTCAGAAAGAAGTTCAGGAAAAAGAGCAGAAAGAACTTCGGCAGGAAGTAAAACCGGAAGATCAACAGGAACAGGCTGACATGCGGGCTGGCATACAGGCGGTGGTGCAGGTAAGGCATCCGAAGTATGGTGTCGGAGTGTTAAGATCGGAAGATGATCTGATGGTTGAGGCAGAGTTTGACGGATACGGAGTGAAGCAGTTCCTGAAAGCATTTGGTGAAGTCGAGATAATAGGATGAGTGAAACACAAAGGAAGTGAGTAAAATGAATGAAACCACGCAACAAAATCGTTTATTTGACAATAAAAAACTAGCTGCACTTCTAATTCCACTGGCAGTAGATCAGCTCCTTAATTCATTTATGGGAACTGTGGATACACTGGTAGTCAGTAATCTTGGCTCAGCAGCGATTTCAGCAGTTTCACTGGTAGATTCGATCAATATCCTGATTGTTCAGGCTTTCTTTGCACTGGCATCAGGTGGAACAGTTGTGTGTTCCCATTACCTTGGATGTGGAAAAAAGGAGCATGCACAGGAGGCAGCAAGACAGTTGGTTTTCATTACGTTCGTATTGTCGGCGGTGATTGCTGGAATGTGTCTTTTATTCAATGGTCCGATGTTGGCACTGATCTTTGGAAAAGTAGAGAGTGCGGTTATGGTGAATGCCAAAAAGTATTTTTTCTTTTCTGCAATCTCGTATCCATTTATCGCATTATATGATGATGGATCGTGCATCCTGAGGGCACAGGAGAACAGTCGTTTGCCGATGCTGATCTCGGTTATTTCAAATATCCTGAATATTATTCTGAATCTGTTATTTGTATGGGTGTTCCATTGGGGTGTTGCAGGTTCGGCAACTGCAACGATGCTGGCACGTATGTTCAGTATGGTTACAGTGCTGGTAAAACTGAGGAATCCACAGTTGGAGATCCAGTTGAGAAAGTATTTTACCATCCGGCCTGACTGGGATGAGATTAAAAGAATCCTGAGGATTGGTGTGCCGTCGGGGGTGGAGAACAGTATGTTCCAGTTTGGAAAGCTTGCGATTCAGTCGACTGTATCGCTGATGGGAACTGCGGCTATCGCTGCACAGGGAATGGCGAGTATCATTGAAAATTTGAACGGAATTATGGGAATCGGAATAGGAATCGGTCTTATGACCGTTGTGGGGGAAACTCTTGGAGCAGGAAGAAAGGAGGAGGCCGTTTATTATGTAAAGAAATTATGTATTGTTTCCGAAGTAGTGATCATTGCATCCTGTCTGCTTTTGTATGCTTTAGTTCGTCCGATTACCTATTTTGGAGGTATGGAGCCTGAAAGTGCAAAAATGTGTATTTTTATGGTAACGTGCATAACCATTGTAAAGCCATTGATCTGGGTCATGGCTTTTGTTCCGGCATATGGATTCAGGGCAGCCGGGGATGTGAAGTTTACAATGACAGTTTCAATGCTTACGATGTGGTTATGCCGGGTGACACTCTCTATTGTTCTTGCCAGAGTCTTTGGCTTTGGACCAATCGCAGTATGGATCGGTATGTTCAGTGACTGGGCATTGAGAGGAGTGATCTTTACGATCCGGTTCAGAAATCGTAAATGGCTGAATCATCATGTGATTTAAAAGCAATTATAAAGCCTTAATCACAGATCCAGCCATTGAGTCAGATTGTTTGCAAAAGATCGAGCAGACGCTGGTTCTCTTCCGGCATCTGAATACAGAACCGTACATATTCACCCTCCAGGCACTGGAAAGAAGAGCAGTCCCGGATCATAAGTCCCTTTTGAATGCAACGTTCAAATACATCGAAAGAGGTAACCCCGTCTTTCAGAATCTTTACCAGCAGGAAGTTGGCATAGGCCGGATAGATTTTGAAAGTCGGGAGTTTTTTTATGGTTTCGTACATCTTCTGACGTTCGGAAAGAATCAGGTTTCGGGTCTGCTGATAATAGTCGTGATCCTGAAAAAGCATTTCTCCGGCGAAAGCACCGAGGCTGTTCAGTGACCATGGAATCTGTTTTTCACGCATGGTCTTCAGAAATTCACTGTTCCCGGTGATTCCATATCCGAACCGCATTCCCGGGGCGGCATAGAATTTGGAAACTCCCCGGAGTACCATCAGATTGGAAAATTGCTTCGTAAGAGGAACAGCAGTAATTGCTGAAATATCCGGTGCAAATTCAACATAAGTTTCATCTATCATTACAAAGATATTTTTCCGTTTACAAAATGCAAGTAATTCTTTTAATTCATCCCGAAAAATAGCGGAAGAAGTCGGGTTATTTGGATTGCAGATAATGAGAAAATCATATCCATCCGAGAGAGTATGGAAAAGATCCTCCAGATCTGGTCTGAAGTCAGAAGTCTCCTGCAAATGGTAATAATCCTGAGTACTTCCGGAAAAGGTGAGTTCTCTGGAATATTCTGAATAAGTAGGACCGAGAATCAGAGTATGCTTTGGGGCACGAGCTTCGATCAGCAAAGCAATCAGTTCACTGGAGCCATTTCCCGGAAGAATATAATCGGCAGGAACATCACAATAATTAGAAAGAACATTACGCAGAGACAGATACTCGCGGTCAGGATAACTGGAAAATAAATCTGCATGGGTGGCGACCGCTTCTTTTACAGAGGCAGGAAGTCCAAGCGGATTTACATTTCCGGCAAAGTTGACGATAGCTTCTTTTTTTATATGGTAACAGGCACTGATCTTTTCAATGTCACTTCCGTGAAATACGGGGTTGGTTGTCTGATTATTCATGATTTATGCTCCTAAAAATTATTTTGTCTCAAATAAAATACCAAGGGTATTTGGACCGCAGTGGCTTGAAATCGTACAACAGGCAGTTGTCACATGGATCTCAGCGAAGTCTTTTTCAGCTTTGAGGGCTTCTTTTACAAGATGGATATATTCTGCAGCAATTCCCGAATGTGTAATGAAGATAAAAGACGGATCGATATCTGGATGTGCGGCCAGTTGATCTTTTACATATTTTACGAGAACCTTATCCAGTGAACCCCGATATTTTTTACCGACTTTCATACTGCCGTCGGCATTATTTACCTCAATACACGGCTTTAACTTTAGTACGTTGGCACCCAGTGCAGCTACGGAGGAGCAACGCCCGCCGGCATGAAGAAAAGTAAGGGTATCCAGAATAAAGCTGGCATGACACTTCTCTGTACGCTGTCGGAGAACATCGGCGATTGCATCAGCGGACATTCCCTGACGGATCATTTCTCCGGCATCACGGACAAGGAGTCCTGTTCCGCTGGAAAGAGAGCAACTGTCAATGACATGGACATGTCCGAGTTCTTCAGCCGCAATACAGCAATTCTGATAGGCACTGGAGAGGGAACTGCCGAGATTGATATGAATGACTTCGTAACCGGCTCTGACCCATGGCTCAAAATGGTCAATATATTCTGCAACGTTTACAGCAGCCGTCTTGGGAAGAATCTTTTCATCATAATATTTCTGGAAAATCTCTTCCGGAGTGATGTCGATGCCGTCCTTATAGTCATGACCGTCCAGGATGATATGGAGCGGAAAGTAATGCACATGGTAACGCTCTTTTAACTCGGTATCAAGATCACAGGTACTATCAGCACTTAAGATGATTTTTGCAGATTCCTTTTCCATTCTATTTTCCTCCGTAAATCTGATTTTCTTAAATTATAACACTAATTTCCGGTCAATGACAAGGTGGCTGGGACTTTACATTGTTGAAGAAGTTGGATAGAATAAAATGATGTTGGGGTCAAAAGCCCCCAACAATGATGCCAACGGATTGTTTCGTGCTA
>ERZ773228.1988-NODE-1988-length-19794-cov-5.614975_pt1 | contig 19794 bp, 13 predicted proteins | sample MGYA00580524_ERZ773228 | MGnify/ENA primary metagenome ERZ773228 (study PRJEB29015, sample SAMEA2737768) | human gut metagenome | biome: human gut; feature: human-associated habitat; material: faeces | place: China | collected 2012 ... | reverse complement strand
CCGTAACGGCTGGGTCATGGACTACAACGATCCTTCCAACATGATCGAGCTGTTCTGCTCCGGCAACGGCAACAACGATGGTAAGTACTCCAACCCTGACTTCGATGCTGCTATGGAGGCTTCCAAGGTTGCAGATGTCGCCGAGCACTTTGCACAGCTGCACAAGGCTGAGGACATCCTGATGGAGGATATGGGCTGCATCCCCGTTGCTTACTACAACGAATTCTGGCTGCAGAGCTCTTCTCTGAAGGGCGTCTGGCACAGCCCCTACGGCTACTGGTACCTGCAGTACGGCTACATCGAGGAGTGATTTCCTCCGTGTGCTGTGTGGCGTAAGCTGAACCGTAAACTATAAGCACTAAGCACCCCGCTGACCGGAAACGGTTGGCGGGGTGCTTTTTTGCGTTTGCCGGGGTGCGGAAAAACAAACAAAGCGGCTGCTGCACAGCATTTGGTGCAACAGCCGCTTTTGAATTTATATGAATGTTTGCCGGAGCAAAAGCCTTCCACTTTGGGGGAAGGTGGCGCACAGCGCCGGATGAGGGGAGTACTGCATATAACCGTGTGGTTTGCTCTAAAGGCTTCCCCCGGTCGGGGGAAACTGTCACCGTAGTTGACTGATGAGGGTGCGGGAAAGCAGCAGATACAGATTATGCAAAAAAGCTATAAAAGCAGCTGTTACTTACACCGCAGCCATGGCGGCCAGAACGCTCTGCCAGCTCTTGCTGCGTGCGGCAGGCACCGGGGCGGGGCGGGTGCGCCGTGCAGCAGGGGCACTATGACCGGTCGCAGAGGATACCGTCAGGGCAGGGGAGGGGCAAAAGAACACAGCGGTGTCCTTTGCCAGCCACTGCGCAGCCAGTGCAGCGGCCTGCGGGTCAGACTGCAAGGCACGGCGCTCGTTCCCGGCCAGAAAATCAGCCAGCCAGTACAAAATTGCGGCCAGCGGCAGGCAGGGGGAAGCGTCCTGACTCCAGTAACTCCAGCGTGCGCCGCGGCCGAGGTGGCTTTCCACCGTGATCTGTGCGCCGGTGCGGGCACTCTGCGGGATAGTGCCAACATAGTTCGTGCCGGCGCGCTGCCCCAGCTCCTCCACAAGGCGCTGGGTGCGGGCGGCATCCAGCCGATCCTCCCGGCAGTAGGCGCGGAAGTCGGTCTGGCTGAGCAGGCTGTCGGCACTGGACGGAAAACGTCCGGTCAGCTGCCCATCGGCATTGTGGCACAGCTGCCAGCCCTTGCGGAACAGCTGAAAATTCAGGCAGCGCCGCCCCATGGTGGAGTAGCACACAAGGGCGCTCTGCTCCCCGGGCAGCTGTTTTACTTCAAGATAGGCATCGTTGCCGCAGGTGTCCTGCAAACGGATGGTGAGCAGCAGCTGTGCACCGGCGTGCAGGGTGGACATGGCGTTGTGCATGGCGTCAAAATAACGGGAAGCGTCCATGATTGATCTCCTTCCTAAAAAGCAAACAACGAAACGTTGTAAAAGCGCCAGCCGGGTGATCGGGCCGACAGGCTGTATAAAACTTCTCTGAACGTAGTATAGCATACTTTTGAGGAAAAAACAACTGCAAGTTTCTTCGAAACGACAAAATTTTGAAAAAGCTTATGGCATGGAGCAAACAGAAGTTCAAAGCATGGTTGTGCTTTATGATAATCGGTTGTGAAAAATGACCCCTGCGGGAGATGCCGGCTAAGGCAGGAGTTGCTCCCACAGGGGTCATTTTATATTTCTTCAATCGCCAAGCTCCCGAATCTCGTTCTGGATCAGCCGTCCGGCTGCGCGGGCAAGCTGATCCATGCCGCGGATGCGCGCCATATTTTTGCCGTAGATCTGCGTGGCGGCACCGGCGCTGCTGTCCTCGCCCATAAAAACGGCAGACACTCGCACGCCCTGCCGCTGCAAGGTGCGCACCTGCGCGGCGGTATCGGTAACACCGGCGGCGTCCTCGTAGGCGCAGCCCAGCGGGTTCTCTGTTGTGGGCGGAATGCGGCGGCTGTCGTTGGGGCTGGCATCGGTCAGCAGGATCATCAGGTGGCGCGGGGCGGGGCCGGGGGCGTACTGAATCAGATCGCCCGCAGCTCGCAGCGCCAGACCGTCCCGGTTCCAGCCTGAGGCGAAGTACCGGAAGATGTTCTGCCGGTTCTTGTCCGCAAAGCCTTTCAGTACCCGCAGTACCGTGTAGCCCCGCAGGCTGCTAAAGGCGCTTACTCGCACCGGAATACCGCAGTTGGCCGAGCTTTCGGCCAGAATGACACCCTGCGCCGCGATCACCTCCTGACAGTGCAGGCGGGAGGCGGAGGCGTCCAGCAGCAGATCCACCGTAAAAGCGGGGCAGTTTTCCTCCTCCGGGCACAAAAACACCCGGCTATCGTTCAGGTAAGGGGCGCGCCACACCCGCCCGGCGCACAGGTTGCCGCTGCGTGCCACCCGCTGGTCGGGCTGCTGATGCACCAGAATACAGTTGCGGATCTGCTCAGTAAGGCGCAGCACCACGCTGCGGTGCAGCTCCTGATTTTTTGCATAGTAGGCGCGGTTGCGTTCGGCCTGCAATTCGGCCTGCTGTGCCAGCTGCCGCGCTTCCGGGGTGGGTGCCTGCGCCGGGCTGGGTACACCGGCGCTGAACCACAAGTGACAGCCCAAATGCACTCCAGTGCACAACTCCTGCTCAGTCTTGCGTAGCTGCTCCGGCGGGTAAAAGCAGCGCCCGAAGCAGCTTTCAATGTAGGCGCGGTCCTGCGCGGCGCGCTGCTTCAGGGTGATGTTTGCCCGGCGCTTGTCCACCGCCAGCCCGCTGCCTGTGGCATCCACCGCGCCGGAATGCTCCACTGTCACCCGGTCGGTTTTGATCATCTGGGTGGGCATGGCTTTGGTGGCAAGCTTTGCCCAGAAGCCTTGCAGCTGCAGATGCAGCGCGGGTTTCTGGCGTACCTTGCCGTCAAACAGGGCGAATTTTGCAAACAGCGCCAGCAGGTCGTTTTTGAGCTGTGCTGGTTCCGGTACGGTCTCCGGTTCCAGCGCGGCAGCAAGGCTGCTCTCGTAAGGGGTCATGACCGGGGCAGTGCGTCCCAGAACTTTGCGCCAGCGCGCAGCCTGCATGGTGTACACCAGCTGGTTTTTCGCCATCCACTCCTGCCGCGAAAGCTTGTACTGGATGGCAAAAAAGTAGTCCGCGTGGGCAAACCGCAGCGCCTCCAGCACCGGGCGGCGGGGCAGCTCCAGCCGGTAGGCCGCGTTTTCTAAGTACAGCCACGCCATATCGTCCAGCATGGGCTGGCGCACATCGCCCTCCCAAGCGGAAAAAATGTCCCGGATCAGCGCGTCACCGTAGTATTTATGCACCAGCCCTACGATGCAGTTCATGTAAAAATCAATGGTGCCGTCCGTGTTGCGGGCCAGAAACAGCGGCTCAAAGCCGTAGGCTCCGGCAGCGGCCCAGACCTGATTGGCCGCACGCCGCTCCTGCGCGGTGTAGCTTTGGGCGTCCATCAGGCAAACAGCTTTCCGGCATCCAGCTTGGCCGGGATGCGTGCGGCAATCACGTCCCGGATCAGCCCCTGCTCGTAGGAGTCAAAGGCCTTGTTGGTGATGCCCATATCCAGCGCCGCCCCGGCCGGGATGCCCCTGCGGATCAGCCGCAGCGCGTCCAGCATACCGCGCAGATCCAGCGCTTTGGTAGAAATTTCTGCACTGTCGCATTTTTTCTGCAGGTCCAGAAACAGCAGTGCAAACTGGTGCACATATTTTGCGGTAAGATCCGGGAACTGCGCCCGCAGCAGCTTTTCCAGATTATCTTGGGTGATGGTGGGCATCTGCACCACTGCAAAGCGGGAGGTAAGCGCCTCGTTCAGCTCCCGGGTGCCCGCGTAGCCGTAGTTCATGGTGGCGATGAAGCGGGTCTCCTCGGCCAGCGGGATGCGGTCGTACCCGGGCACATCGATGGCGCGGCGGAAGTCCAGCACCGCGTGCAGCACCGCCAGCGCCTCGTTTTTGGCCATGTTGATCTCGTCCAGCACGCCGAAGCCGCCGCACTGTGCGCAGCGGTACACCGGCCCGGGACGGAACACTACCTGCCCGCCCGCAAAGGTATCCATGCCGATGAGGGAGGCGGCATCCATGTTTACATGAAAAGAGATGTCCCATGCGGGGCGGCCAAAGGCGGCGGCAAGGTTTTCGGCCAGCACGTTTTTGCCGGTGGCCTTGCCGCCGGCCAGCAGCAGGTTTTCGCCGCAGAGGATGGCCGCCAGCGCCTGCTCCCACACCTCTTTGCCGTAGTAGGTAAAGGCAGGGGCGGGGATGCGCGGGCGCAGCGCCTCGCTGAGCGGATGAGCGGCGCGGTATTCCTGCACCGCCGCAAGCAGGGCGGGGTCTACCCCTTCCTGCCGTAAGGTATCCAGAATATCCGACATTTGTACAAACACCTCGATCTCTGACCGGGCGGGATGAACTGCCCGGTTCCACGCTTATCATAGCACAATCGCGGGCATTTGTGTAGAGGGCGTGCGGGGCAAAAACACAAAGAGGGGCAGCCCCAAATGGGACCGCCCCTCTTCACATGAAAAAGAAGAAAAGAAGAAACGCTTAGAATATGCCGGGAAACTGCGCTTTATCAGGCGTTTTCCAGACCGGCCATCTGCTTGACGGATTTGATGGCAAAGGTCAGGGTGCGGCCACAAGCGGTGCCGCCCATGACGCAGGGGTAGTTGTTCTGGAAGAAGCTGCCGGACATATCGCCGGTAATGTACAGGCCGGGAATGGGCTCGTTGTTGCTATCCTTCGCCTGGCAGTTTTCAGTGATGGAAATACCCTGCATACTGCACAGCAGAGAGGCACCCAGCCAGCAGCCGTAGAAGGGCGCGGTGCGGATGGCGCTCAGGCGGCTTGCAGGCTTGCCGAAGTCCTCGTCGTTCTGCTTGTCGTACAGCTCGTTGTAGCGGGCAACGGTGGCTACAAAGTTGTCCTTGTCGGCACCGGTAAAGCCCATCTTGTCGGCAAGCTCTTCAATGGTGTCCGCCTTCATGATCAGGCCCTCACCCTCGTACTGCTCCAGCTGACCTTCCATCATGCCGGGGATGTAACGGGTCAGTGCAGAGCAGCCGATGGTGTGGAAGCGATCTACGTCGCTGCGGAAGTTTGCATCGTGGATCATGGCATAAACATGACCCGGCTGCTGGAAGGAAGCGTGAGAAGCGTTGTCGTACTCCTGGCTCTCGTTCATAAAGCGCTCGCCATGGCGGTTGACCTTCAGGAAGGGCTGGCTGCCGGGGTTGTACTGACCCACAGTGCCGGGGAAGGCCTTGCCGCCAAAGGCGTTCTCGCTGTCCACATAGCCGGCATCCACACCGGGTGCCACCAGACCACGGTCGAACAGAACGGGAGCGGGCTCTGCATCCAGATGTGCACCTGCCCAGATCGCGGCACGGATGCCGTAACCCTTGTCGGCAGGCGTATAGGAGCAGGCAGTGGTCACACTGGTGCCCAGCGGGTCCAGCTGCTCCATCATGTAGGGGTTGCCGGCATAGCCGCCGCAGGCCAGCAGCACGCCCTTGGCTGCATTGATGCGGATAAAGTGGTCATCTGCGGTGCTCTGGGCGATCACGCCGGTGATGCGTCCATCGGCATCCTTTTCCAGCTTGGCAAGGCTGGTGTTAAAGTCGATGCTGTAGCCTTTGCTCTCAATGTACTCCTGGAACACCACGTTGCGGGGCTTTTCAGCGCTGCTGTAATCGACCTGCTGCACAGGGAACATCAGCTTGCTCTGGCTCACCTGCGTGTCATCCGGCCACTTGGCTTCATCGCCGGAGGTCAGGTTGCACACATAGTTATAGGGTTCGTTTTCCAGGATGCCGGAAACAAAATCATGCATGGCAGCGGATTCGTTGATCCAGGTCTTGACCACGCGCTGATCGCAGCGACCGCCCATAGAACGGGAGATCTCGCTCAGCAGCTCGGCGCGGTCAACCGGGGGAACGCCCTGCTTCTGTGCTTCGCTGCTATCAATGGTGCCATACCAGTGACGGGTCTCCATGACGGAAGAATTCTGTTCGATTACGCGGAAATCCAGCCCGTTCTGTGCAGCATAAGCGGCTGCGCACATACCACCGTTGCCTGCGCCCACGATGACGATATCGGTATCCCATGTCTCGGTGATGGCAGCCTCGTCGATGTCGGGCTCGGTGCCCAGCCAGTCGTTCTCGTCGCCGGTGGGCAGCTGAACGGAGGACACAACGGCCTCGCCCTTGGCCTGTGCATAGCAGCTCTTGGCAGCCTTCATGACGGCCTCGGAGGTGATGGTGGAGCCGGACACGCCGTCGATCTCGGCAGAACCGGCAGCCAGCAGCTGATCGCGCAGCTCGTCGGCAGCAGCAGCACCGATGGAAGCGGTCTCGCCGGAGGTGTCCACGACCACGTCGGTCACGGCGCTGTCGGAGAAGGTCATGGTGACCTTGACGGTGGAGGAAATGCCCTCGGCAGTGCCCTCATAGGTGCCGGGGATGTAGGTGCCGGTTGCACCGGAAGCGGCAGCGCTGCCGGAAGCAGCGGTGGAGGTGGAGCCGGAGGCTGCATTGCAGGCAGCCAGAGCACCGGCGGTGACACCGCTCATGGCGGCGGCAGCGGCAATCTTCAGAAAGCCTTTGCGGGAGATCTTGTTCATAGTGGTTTCCTTCTCTTTCTCTTCTTGTGTCTCTTTGTGATTTTTGGCCCTGCTCTGTGGAAAAATCTGCACAGAACCAACAAAAACAGTTTAGCATACCTGTGAAAAGTATGTCAATCAATTTGAGGGCACGGAACGCCTTAAACTTTGTTAAACATTTGGCACAGGTACGGCCCGGTCAATGGAGAAAATGCAGGCTCTGCGGGGATGTTTGCCAAAAACAATGCACGGAAACGTTGCGCAGGTGTTGCGGGTATGTTACAATTGAGTTGCACACAGAAGCCGGCCAGCCACGACCGGCAGAACGGCAGCAAACGCTGTCACGGAAAGGGAGATTTTGGTATGAAGGTGGCAATGATCGGGCACAAGGATTTTCCGTCCCGTTCGGGCGGCGTGGAGGTCATGGTCGGCGGGCTGGCAGCCAGCCTGGTCCGGCGCGGTTATGAGGTCACGGTGTACAACCGCGGCCTGCAGAAGGGGCACAATGTTTACACGACCGAGGGCGTGCAGGCCCGCCGCATCTTTACCTTTCAGAAGGCGTCGCTGAATGCCATGGTCTATTCGTTCCTGGCCACCTTTGACGCCCTGACGCGGGACTGCGATGTGATCCACTACCACGCCATCGGCCCATCGGTGCCGCTGGTGATCGCCAAGCTGTTCGGCAAGCACACGGTGTGCACCGTGCACGGGCTGAACTGGAAGGTGGACAAGTGGGGCGGCTTTGCCAGCGCCTACCTGAAGCTGGGTGAGCGGGTGGCCGCAAAGTATGCGGATGATCTGGTAGTGCTGTCGGAGAGCGAGTGGAACTATTTTCAGGAGAAGTACGATCGTACCGCCATCCTCATCCCCAATGCGGTGCAGATGCGCCAGCCGCTGCCCTGCAACCTGATTCGCGAAAAATACGGTCTGGAAGTCGGCAGCTACATTCTGTATGTGGGCCGCATCTCGCCGGAAAAGGGTCCGCTGGACCTGGTGGAGGGCTATCTGAAAGCCCACACGGACAAAAAACTGGTGCTGGCCGGTCCCTTTGCGGAGACCGAGTACTGCACCACGGTGCAGGAGAAGATCGCGGGCAACCCCAACATCATCACGACGGGCTATGTGGTGGGCGACGCGCTGCTGGAGCTGTACAGCAACTGCGCCCTGTTCGTGCTGCCCAGCCACACCGAGGGCCTTTCGCTTTCGCTGCTGGAGGCACTGTCGCTGGGGGTGAAGTGCCTCGTGAGCGACATCCCGGAGAACACCACTGTGACCGCCGACTACGGCACCGAATTCCGCACCGAGGACACCGACAGTCTGGCCCGTGCGCTGGAGCGGGACACCGCCCGGCCCCTCACGCCGGAACAGCGCGAGGCACAGGTGGACTATGTGCGCACCAACTTTGATTATGATGTCATGCTGGATCGGTACGAGGAAGTGTATCACCATGTGATCGGTGACCCGCTCAAGGAGATACCTTCGCAGGCCAAGGCACACCGCAAGGCCGCAGCCGCCCAGGGAGGCGCAGCATGATAAAGGAAGAACAGAACCCGGTCGGGCCGGTCCTGACCGCGGCCGAAAGCCGCCGCCGGGTGCTGCACAACATGTGCTCGTCGCTGTTGTACAACCTGTCTGTGATCCTGTTCGGCCTGCTGCTGCCGCGGCTGTACCTCACCAGCTTCGGTTCGGAGCTCAACGGTCTGGACAGCACCATCAAGCAGATCTTTTCCTGTCTGACTCTGCTGGAAGCGGGCGTGGGCCTGGCCTCGCAGCAGGCCTATTACCTTCCGGTGGCCGTGGGCGACCGGAAAGCCATCAACGGCATTTTTTCGGCCACGCATCACTATTACCGCCGCACCGGTATCGTGTATCTGCTGGTCACGGTGGTGTTTGCGCTGCTGTACCCCCTGTGCATCAACACAGTGCTGTCCTACGGCACCGTGAGCCTGATCGTGGTGTTCTACGGCATCCCGGGCATCATGAGCTATCTGGTGCAGGGCAAATACCGCTCCTTTATGGAAGTGGAAGGCAAAAACTATGTGATCACCTACATCACCACGGCCACCATGGCGGCGGGCAACCTGCTGCGCATGCTGGCGCTGCTGTTTACCCGCAGCATCCTGTTGGTGCAGGTGACCTACTGCGTGCCTTCGGTGTTCCAGGTGCTGGTGCTTACGGCCTATATGCGCAAAAACTATCCGTGGCTCAACGCGCACGATACCCCCAATCTGGAGGCGCTGGCCCAGCGCGGCTCGGTGCTGGTGCATCAGCTCACGAGCATCGTGTTCAACAACACCGACACGATCCTGATCTCCAGCCTGTGCGGTCTGGCGTCGGCCAGTGTGTACACTATTTATATGCTGTTTTTCTCCAACATCGAAAAGCTGTTCTACTCGATCGTCAACAGCATCAGTTTTCGGCTGGGGCAGCTGTTCTATGTGGAGCCGGAAAAGTTCAAGCGGTTGTACCGGCTGTACGATGCCCTTTACCTTTCCGCGGCCTTTGCACTGTTCACGACCGTGGCTGTGTTCCTGATGCCCATCATCGCGCTGTATACGTCCGGTGTGACCGATGCCGAGTACCTCGACACCCGCCTGCTGGTACTGTTTACGGCGGTAGAGCTGCTGTTCAGCGCCAAGCAGCCGTCGGGGATGCTGCTGAACATCAGCGGCCGCTTTGAAGAGACCCGGCAGCAGGCCCTGATCGAGATGGGCATCAACCTGCTGGTGTCGGTGATGTCGGTGCTGCGGTTCGGCATCGCGGGCTGCCTGTTCGGCACGCTGGCGGCGCACCTGTACCGCTATACGGCGTTGATCCTTTTTACCCGGACCAAAGTGCTGGAAGAGTCGCCGGTGGGCGATTTTGTGCGGATGGGCGTCAACGGGCTGCTCTGCGTTGTGCTGCTGTACCTGCTGGGATTTGACCGCTGCTATGGCGGCGGCTACCTGATGGTGTGCCTGAAGGGTGCGTTGTTCGGGCTGTGGGTGCTGCCGCTGTTCCTTGTGGTGAACGCGGTGCTGGACTGGCGCAATGTGGACACCCTGCGCGGGCTGCTGCACACGCTTACGATCAAAAAAGGAGCGACGGAGGAAAAACACGATGCGGAATGAAGAAACGATGTGCGATGGCCTGCTCTCGGTCGTGATCCCGGTGTACAACATCCGGGACTATGTGGAGCGCTGTGTCCGCTCGGTGCTGGCGCAGCCGGATGTGCCGCTGGAAGTGCTCATCGTGGATGACGGCAGCACCGATGACAGCGGCGCGGTGTGTGACGCACTGGCGGCGGAGGACAGCCGGGTCACAGTGATCCACAAGCCCAACGGCGGCCTGTCGGACGCCCGCAATTACGGGCTGTGCCATGCACAGGGCGAGTATATCCTGTTCATGGACGGTGACGACTGGCTGACAGAGAACGTTTGCCCCGGCCTGCTGCAGATGGCGCTGCAGACCCGGGCCGATGTGGTCATCGGCAAGGTGCATTTTCTGCGCGAGGAACCGGTGATGACCCGCTGGGAAGAAGCGGTGGAAAAAAACTTCACCTTTCACACAGTTTACACCGGTAAGGAGTATCTTTTGAAATGCCTGCAGACCGGCGGCCTGCGGGTGGAAGTGGGGCGGCACCTGTACCGCACCGGCTTTTTGCGGGCGAACGGCCTGCAGTTCTGCAAGGGCATCCTGCACGAGGACGAGGAGTTCACGCCGCGGGTGCTGCTGCAGGCGCAGCGGGTGGTGCTGACCGGGCAGGAGATCTACTATTACGATAACTGCCGCGCCGGTTCCATCACGCACGCGGAAGGGTTGAGCACCCGCCGTGTTCAGGACCGGCTGCGCATCTACGACAGTCTGGCGGAGATCTACCGTACGGTGACCCCGCGGGCGCTGCGCCGCCGCCTGCAGGATGACCTGTGCTGGAAGTATCTGGACTGCGCGGCGCGGTTCGATTGCAGGACCCTGCCGGGCTACCGCCCGCAGCGGCTGCGGATGCTGCAGTTTGCCTGCACGCCCCGCCGCCGGGCCAAGGCAGCACTGTTTGCCCTCTCGCCGGAGCTGTTCCGGCGGGTGATGAATCATTGACCCATTGACGAGGAAAGGCAGAAGAGCATGGCGCAACATGCAAGAATAAAACGAACGCCCCCGCCGGACGGCGCACGCCGCCGATGGTGGCAGAACCGGCTGCTGCAGCTGCTGACGGCTTTTGTGCTGCTGTGCGGCGTGGCAGCTGCCGGACTGAAACTGTACACGGATTATACGAATAGTCATTTTCAGGTGACCTTTTACCGGGTGACCTCCAGCCATGTGTCGGAAAAGCTGCGGGTCCTGTTTTTGTCGGACCTGCACCTGCGGGAATACGGCGAGAACAACGAGGAGCTGATCCAGACCGTGCAGGAGCTGGACCCGGACCTGATCCTGCTGGGCGGTGACCTTGTCACCTTCCCGAACCCGGAGTATGAGAATATGCTTTCGCTGTGCCGCAGCCTTGCCGATGTGGCCCCGCTGTACGGGGTGCTGGGCAACCACGAAAGCGAGATGATCTACGGCGGGGTGGATGACCAGCTGGCGGAAAAATTTTCGGAGGCCGGGGTGCAGCTGCTGCGCAATGAGACCCGCACCATCCAGATCGGGGAAAACAACGTGGAGCTCATCGGGCTGGAAGGTGCCCTGAAGGACTTTTACAAATACGGTGCCAGCGACTGTGTGGAGAGCCTGAGCCGCCAGTACGACACCTTCCGCATCTGCATCAACCATGTGCCCATGGCCTTTGTGGACTACATGCAGGATGCGCCCTTTGACCTGGCGCTGGCCGGGCACACCCACGGCGGCCTGATCCGCCTGCCGGTGCTGGGGCGGCTGTACACCGCAGAGGAGGGGCTGTTCCCCAAGTATGCGGGAGGCATGTACCAGCTGGACAGCGGGGCACCCCTCATCGTGGGCTGCGGCCTGGGCGACTCCAACCAGATCCCCCGCGTATACAATCCGCCGGAGCTGGTTCTGGTGGATGTGAACTGGTACTGAGATGAACGAACTTGAAAGGAGGCCCGGAGACGTGGTGACAAAGATCAAGCAGATCTTCAAACAGGCTGTGCTGCGCTTCTGGAGCCTGCGGGTGCCGTTGATCGTGGTGTGCATCCTGCTCGCGGCACTGCTGTGCACCGCACAATATCAGGACAGCAGCCGGGTGGCCTCGGCCCAGATGACCCTGAACTACTCCGAGGCATCGCAGGGGCTCAACCCCAACCGCACCCGGTTTACGACTACCGACCTGACCTCCGACGAGGTGCTGCAGAGCACCCTGTACAACGCCGGACTGGAAGGTCAGATGACGGTGGAACAGCTGCGCAAGGCCATTACGGTGGAACCCACCGATGTGACCAACGTGAGCAGCTCGGAAAACTACATCACCACCAGCTGCAGCATCAGCCTGCAGCTGGAAGAACCCTGCCAGCACCTGACCGCAGCCACGCTGCTCCGGATCTTCTGCGGCAGCTACAAGGATTATTTCATGGAGCACTACGGCGAGAACCAGAGCGTGTTCTCCTGCACCATGCCGGATTACTTTGACACCGAGCCGTATCTGCGCCTCAAGAGCCTGACGCTGCGGGCCAACCAGCTGGACCGCTACCTCACGGCCCGTGTCAGCGAGAACAAGAGCTATCAGGACGCCACCACCGGCAACACCTTCCTGAGCCTGTCCAAGCAGATCCAGAACGTGATCCACTACGAGATCCCGCGCATCCAGGCCTATATCCTGCGGGGCGGCCTGTCGGCGGACGTTTCTTCCCTGACGGCCATGCTGCAATACAAGCTGCAGATCGAGCAGCTGGACTATCAGCAGCAGATGGCCTACTACAACTCCGACAATCTGGGCATTGGCCTGTACGATGAGAGCATGAGCGCCATCGTCATGATCCCCACGCTGGACGAGAACCGCGAGTTCTATATGTCCCGCACCAAAACGGCGCTGGACACCATGGCCAGCGACGCCGACGGTGCCCTGGCGGAGGCGACCTCCCATCAGGATGTGATCACCACAACCCAGTATGTGGTGCAGCAAATGCAGACCATGAGCGATCCGGCGGGCCTGACCACGGTGAACGCCATGCTGCAGGAACTGGAAACCACCATGGATCAGATCCAGCAGGCACTGCGGGTGACGGATGCCTCCTATATCATCTATAAGACCCAGAACTACCTGGTGTTCAACGATGCGGCCGGCTCCTTTGTGCAGCAGATCGGCCTCAAGCGGGTGATCGTGGAAATGGCAGTCTTTGTGGTGCTGTGCTTCGGCCTGTGCATGGTGCGCACCGCCCGGCAGATCCGGAAGGAGGAACAGCGTTGAAAAAGTTTGATATCCTGCGCTACCTCCGGCGGTTCTTTGCACTGGTGCTGGCCGTGACCATGGCGGGCACAGTGGTGGTGTACTGGTACTGCAAGAACAACCAGACCTACACCGCCAGTGTGAACATCAAGTACCTGCACGACGGCATCAAGGACGGCTTTGCCCCGGACGGCACCGCCATGAACGTGGACGAGATCTATTCTTCCAAGGTCATCTCGCAGGCCATGGAGAGCCTTGGGCTGCAAAGCGGCATCAACCTTGTGCGCTCCCACTGCACGGTGGAAGAGCTGATCCCGGACGACCAGAAGGCCCTGCAGGAAGCTCTCATCGACAAGGGGGAAGAGTCTACCTACTTCCCGGACGAATACAAGGTGACGCTGGTGGTGGACGGCAGCCTGGGAGCGAGCTACGCCCGCCGGGTGCTGGATGCCATCGTCAGCAGCTATTCCACCATCTACACGGAGGAATATGTGGAGCTGCCCCTGACCATGAACCCCTCCAGCGGCCTGCTGAACAGCGGCTACGACTATTACGAGTGCGTGGACGTGCTGTCGTCCGACACCACCGAAGTGCTGAACTATCTGGAGGATAAAAAGACAAACTATCCCAACTTCCGCTCTTCGGTCACGGGTTATTCCTACGAGGACCTGTACGACATCTATAAGATGCTGTACGACTACGAGATCCCGTCGCTGTACGCGAATGTGATGACCGGGCCGCAGGTGCGCAACGCCGACAAGCTGTGCCGCAACCTGACCCAGAGCATCGAGAGCAGCGTGCAGAACGAGCAGGTGTATCAGGAGCGGGAAGCCTACCTCAGCGGCCTGATCCAGAACTACTCGGAGAAGAACCGCGACCTGATCAACTACCATTACCACAACGACGCCAACGACAGCGGCACCGACTACATCCTGAAGAACGTAGAGGCCTACGATGACAACCAGAGCAAGCAGATCACCTACGATTCGCTGATTTTGGAGTATGTGGAGATCGACAAGACCCTGCGCAGCAGCGCCATCCGCCGGGCCTACACCCAGCAGCTGCTGGACACCTTCCAGGCAGCCGGCGGGGTGGGCGGCGATGAGGCCTCCCATGCCGCGATCGAGTCGGAAATCAACAAGTACGAGCAGACGCTGGTGGACTACTACCAGATCGTGAGCCAGACCAGCATGGAGCACAACCGCTCCCTGAGCGCGGACTATCTGCAGACCACCAGCTCCACCAGAGTGTGGCCCAGCATCAACACCAAGCTGTATCTGGCCATCGGCTTTGTATTCTTCTTCCTCGTGGGCTGCGCACTGGCCGTTGTGGTGGGCCGTTCCCGCGACTTTGTGGAATACTTTATGTATGTGGACAAAAAGACCGGTCTGCCCAACCGCGACCGTGTGGATGCCATGATGGCACGGCTGGAAAAGCAGGGCCTGCTGCCCAGCCACTTTACCTGCATGTGCTTCCAGTTTACCAGCCTGAACCATCTCTCACGGGAGTATGGTTACTCGGTGGGCAACCATGTCCTGCGGGACTTTGCCGGGCTGGTGGCGGCCCTTGGCACCGAGGAGAGTTTCATCGGTTCCAACGGTGCGGGCCAGATCATGGGCTTCTTCCGGGAATGCAACGCCGTCAAGGCGGAGGCCATTCTGGAAGTGCTGGACGAGCAGATCCAGGAGTACAACAGCCTGAACCCGGATTACGCCATCGAGTACAAGGCAGCCAGTGCCACCTCGGATGACGAAAAGGAATTCAACATCCGGGATCTGCTGCGCTGCGCATTCAAGAAGCTGCGGGATGCCAATAAGCCGCAGCCGGAGACCGCACACGAGACGGTGTAAAAAAGATAAGGAGGCGGCAGTCATGCTGCAGAATCAACGGGTCTGCCAGCTCGTCCGTTCCAAAACCGGCTGTGAGCCGCTGGCACTTGCCGTGGCGTGGGGTGCCCGCACGGCGGGCCGTTGTGCCGCCGGGGTGCTGGGAGCCGTGAAGCATCAGCGCTTTTCCGACCAGCAGCTGGAGACCTTTGCCGCCCGCGCGCCGGGCATCTGCCCGAAGCCGGTGTGCGATGCCGGGGAGCCCTGCCCGCTGCCGCCGCAGGACGATGCGGTGGATGTGTCGGTGATCGTGCCGGTGCACAATGGGGAGCGCTTTTTGCGCGCCTGTCTGGACAGCATCCTGCACCAGAACACCACTCGCCGCCTGCAGGTGCTGGCGGTGGAGGACGGCTCCACCGACGGCAGCGGGGCCATTCTGGCCGAGTACGCCCGGCAGGGAGGGGTCACCGTGCTGCACCCGGAGCAGGGCGGCAGCGCGGCCCGCGCCCGCAACACCGGTCTGGCCCGGGCGGTGGGCCGCTGGGTCCTGTTTGTGGATTGCGATGACTGCCTGCTGCCGGACGCAGTGGAGACGCTGCTGGCGGCACAGGCGCGTACCGGGGCGGATATCGTGCAGGGCGGCTGGCAGTATTGCGACGAAGCCGACACCCGCGGTGCGGTGCAGCAGTACGCAGAAGCGTGCTACACCGGCCCCCGGCGGCTGGATGTGGTGGAGCTGCCCGGCACTCCCTGGGGCAAGCTGTACCGCCGGACCCTGTTTGAACGGGTACGGTTCCCCTCCGGGTACACCTGTTTTGAGGATGCCATGATCCATTTCTGGGTCTTTCCGCGGGCGAAGTGCATTGCTTCGACAAAACCTCTGGTATATTTGTGGCGCAAAAATACAATGGGGCTCACCGCGACCTCCCAGAATACGGCCAAAGCATTGCAGGCCTACTGGGTGGCTGAAGAAATGCTGGATGGTGCGGTGCGTCTGGGCCTGCCGCAGGATGCGCTGTTTGCCTGCAACCTGATCCTGCAGCTGGCCAATTACTGCTATGTGTGTGTGGCCGGTCTGCCGGAGGCGGACCGGCAGACGGCCTTTGCCTGCTGCTGCCTGCTGTACCGCCGGTGGGCAGCGAAGCTGCCGGACCCCCGGACGCTGCCCTATGCCGTGCGGCTGGCGCAGCGGGCGCTGGAACAGGCGGACTATGGGCTATGGCAGCTGCAGGGCAGACTGTTCCAGCTGATCAACTGACCGGTTTACACCGGCACGGAAAGCGAGGTGGACCGCGTGCAGGATGTTTCCAAGATCCTGACCCGGAAATATTACGGCAAAAAAGACCCGTTCCGCAGCCGGGAGTTCCGCCAGCCCCGCTGGATGGAACTGCTGGCGGTGCTGCTGTTCACCGTGTCCGGGCTGGGCGAAGGCAAAAGCATCAATGTGGTGCTGGGCGGTCTGCCCAAGGCGGTGACGCTGGCCTTTGTGGGGCTGGCCGGGCTGGAATTTTTCATCCGGGGCGATTTTGACCGGTTGAAAAAACTGGCCGGGCCGTCCGGGCTGTACATCCTGTATCTGGCGGTGCTTGCCGCCTGGTCCATGTTCATCTGGGTGCGCAACTTCACGGCCTTTGCCTCCATCACCCGCGGCGTGGAAAAGATCCTGTATCAGAGCATCGCCACGGTGGTGGCCATCTGCTGCGTGTACCTGTACGGGCGGTTCAGCATCGACCTGTTCACCATCGGCATCTGCTGCGCAAACCTCTTCATCCTGTTCAGCGAGGTGCCCGCCTATGGTGTGGGCGAGAGCGTGAGCTCCCTGCTCACTAGCATCCTGTCGCTGGGCAACAATACCTATGGCTATGCCGAGCGGCTGGAGATCCACGAGGTGACCTTTCTGGAGGGCATCTTTGTGCTGTACTACCTGTTCTTTTCGCCAAAAGAAACCAAGCAGCAGCGCACCCGCAACTGGGTGCTGGCGGGCTGCTCCTTCTTTTTTGTACTGGCGGGCATGAAGCGCATCCTGCTGCCGGCGCTGGTGGTCTCGGCCTTTTACATCTGGGTGCTGCGCCGCAGCCATGCCAAGGAAAAGCTGATCATGCTCACCGGCGCGGCCTGGGTGACCCTGTTCTGGGTGTATCTGTATCTGGTGCACACCGGTGCCATCTCCCGGCTGCTGAACGCTGTGGGCATCAACATGATGGGCCGCGATTACATCTGGAGCCTGGCCAAACCCTATTATCAGTTCTCGCCCACCTTCATCGGGCTGGGGTTCGAGGCGGTGGACGCCATGGTCACCCGCTTTTATGAGATCGGCCTCATTGATGTGGCCTACCCGCTGCATAACGACATCCTCAAGGTGTTCGTGGAACTGGGCTTTCCGGGGCTGTGCTTCTGGTGTGCGTTCCTGTACCTGATCCTGCCCTGGTACTGGACCAAACGCTACGGGCCCGAGGCCGGCATCCTGTATTTCGCCATCCTCAACCCGCTGTCCATGACCTACCTCACCGACAACACGGCCTTTTATTTCTGGTGTACCATGGGTCTGCGCATGATCCCGCTGGCGGTGTGCTGCTTTGCAAAGCCGACGAAGGGCCCTGCCGCCCAAAAACAGACATGGCAGCCGCCCTCGGCGCAGGAGGTGCAGCGGCGCATCCGGGCACAGTACCGGGAGAAAGGACGTTCTTCATGATCCACATCCTGCAGTCGGTCAGCAACATGGACCGGGGCGGCATCGAGTCGATGCTGATGAACTATTACCGGCATCTGGACCGCACGCGGTTCCAGTTCGATTTTCTGGTCAACAAGAAAAAGCCCGGCTTTTTTGATGACGAGATCCGCGCACTGGGCGGGCGCATCTTCCAGAGCCCGGGCGTAGCCCCGCAGAGCTACCCGGCCTACCTGCGCTCTATGCAGCAGCTGCTGGCCCAGCACCCGGAGATCAAGGTGCTGCACGCCCACAACGAGGCCATGCAGCTTTTTGCGCTGGAAGGCGCTAAAAAGGCGGGCCTGCCGGTGCGCATCGCCCACGCCCACAACACCCGTCTGCCCAAGGACGCCAAGCTGCCGATCAAATGGTTCTGCAAACAGTTCATTCCCGGCGCGGCCACCGATTACTGGGCCTGCGGGCGGGAGGCCGGCATCTACTACTTTGGACAGAGCGCGTGGGATGCCCGGGGCGTGACCCTGCGCAACGCCATCGACCTGGACCGCTTTGGCTACCGGCCACAGGTGCGGGCAAAGCTGCGGGCAGAATATGGCCTGAACGATAAGCTGGTGGTGGGCTGTGTGGCCCGCCTGATGGCGCAGAAGAACCACACCCGCCTGCTGGACATCTTTGCGGCCCTGAAAAAGGTGCGGCCGGACAGCTGCCTGCTGCTGGTGGGCGAGGGCGAGCTGCGGGCCGAGCTGGAAGCCAAGGCCGCCCGGCTGGGCATTGCGCAGGATGTGAAGTTCCTGGGCGTGCAGAGCGACACCTCCGTCTGGTATCAGGCCATGGATGTGTTCGTGATGCCCTCGCTGTTTGAGGGCCTGCCCGTGGTGGGCATGGAAGCGCAGGCGTCCGGTCTGCCCTGCGTGTTCTCCACCGGCGTCACCGAGGAAGTCCTGCTGCGGCCGGACAGCTGCCGCATTTCGCTGGAACAGCCGGACGAAGCATGGGCCGCAGTGCTGAAGGATGCGGACCGCAATCTGCCCGACCGTGCGCAGGCGGCGGCACAGGTGCGGGCTGCCGGGTACGACATCCGGCAGGAGACCCTGCGCCTGCAGCAGCTGTACACCAGCCTGATCGCCGAAAGGAGCGCGGCCCATGCCTGAGATCAGTATTGTTGTTCCGGTTTATAACGTAGAGCAATATCTCCAGGCGGCACTGGACTCTCTGCGGGCCCAGACCTGCCCGGACTGGGAGGCCATTCTGGTGGACGACGGCTCCCCGGACGGCTGCGGGGCGCTGTGTGATGCGGCCGCCCGGCAGGATGCCCGCTTCCGGGTGATCCACCAGAAGAACGCCGGGGTCGGCGCGGCCCGCAATGCCGGGTTGGCTGCAGCCCGCGGCACCTATGTGCAGTTTCTGGACAGTGATGACGCACTGGAGCCCCAGATGGTGGAGGTGCTGTGCCGCACGGCCCGGCAGACGGACGCCGACCTGATTTTGTTCGGCAGTTACGATGACCGCTATGCGCCCGATGGCACCCGGGTGAGCAGCACGGAGGTCGCACCGGTGCTGGAAGGGGTGTACCGCGGCGACCCCTGCCCGCAATTGTTCCCGCAGCTGTCGGCCATGTCGCTGGTCACGCGGCAGCTGTTCCGCCGCCGCTGCATCGAAGAGGGCAGCTGCCGCTTTACCGATCATAAGATCGCGGAGGACGCGCTGTTTTTCGTGTCCTTTTACCGGCAGCACCTGCACTGTGTGGTGGGCATCCCGGACCGGCTCTACCGCTATCGTCTGCGGGATGACGGCTCGGCCTCCCAGAGCTACCACCCGGAGCGCCTGACGGATAACTTTTACCTCTCGGATGCGGTGGAAGCCGTGGCAAGGGACTGGGGCCTGAACGACAACCCCGCCTGCCGCCGGGCCGTAAACCACAGCCGGGTGCTGGACCTGCAGCTGGGCATCAAGAATGTCTGCCTGGGGCCGCTGAGCTTCCGGCAGCGCACCGCATGGCTGCGGCAGGCGTTGCGCATCCCGGCGGTACGAGCCGCTGTGCGGGACATGCCCCTGCAGGACGCCCGCAGCCGCAATGACCGCATCAAACTGGCCTTGCTGAAGGTGCGGCTGTGCGCGGTGGTCATTGCCCTGTCCAGCTGGAACAACCGCCGCTGAAAAGACGAAACAACAAAAGCGCCCCTGTGCACCGGATGGGTTCCGTGCACAGGGGCGCTGTATTTTATAAGGAAAAAGCGGGGGCTCAATCGTCGTCGCTGTCCAGCTTGAGCACGGCGGTAAAGGCCTCGCTGGGCAGGGAAACGCTGCCCAGCTGGCGCATCTTCTTTTTGCCTTCCTTCTGCTTTTCCAGCAGCT
>ERZ773228.1986-NODE-1986-length-19800-cov-4.628463_pt1 | contig 19800 bp, 19 predicted proteins | sample MGYA00580524_ERZ773228 | MGnify/ENA primary metagenome ERZ773228 (study PRJEB29015, sample SAMEA2737768) | human gut metagenome | biome: human gut; feature: human-associated habitat; material: faeces | place: China | collected 2012 ... | reverse complement strand
CACCGGTCTCGGTTTCCGTCGGCTCCTTCGTCACTTTGCCGTTGTCCCATGCGTGGCCGAGTGCGTCGGTATAAGTATCCACATAGCTGTCACCGCAGGCGCAGGTGTGGGTCGTATAGCCCTTCTCGGTGCACGTCGGCGCGGTCACGATGTCTTTGTAGCTGTGTTCGTGCGCGGTCGCCCGGTTGCAGCGGAAATACGCCGAGCTATTTGACGAATAGTTTTGGTATTTTGTGTTGTATGCCCACACTGCCACCGTGCAGTCGCCGGGCCAATTGATCGATACCGTTACGCTTGTATCGGTCGTGTAAATGGTTTTATATCCGGAGCCGTCTTTGCGGATATGCACCATATATTCTCTCTGATCATATTTGCCCTGAAGCGGGCTTTCCGTCCAGCTGATCGTAAATTCCTCGTCCACAGTGACCACGGACGGTGCCGTGATCTCGACCTTGGGAGGCGCAGCCGGCTTCTGATAGTTCTCCACGGTGTAGATGTTAAACAACTGCGCATTGCCGTTGCTGTTGTCAGGGCCCCAGTTCGCATACAGCTGGAGCTGTGTGCCCGGAGTCGCATAACCGCCTGTGCAGTCTATCACAAGCCAATTGCCGGACGCGACCGAGTCCTTCGCCACCAGCTTGCAGAGGCCATTGTAGTAAGCAACGTACCAATAGCAGCTCGAGGTCAGCTTGTTGCTTGTCGTGATTTTCGCCTGCGACGCGCAATTGCCCTCATAGCAGAGGTAGTAATCGTTGTATGCATTCTGGATCACATAGCTATTGTCATTGCCCATGCGGGTAAATAACCAGATCATATTCGGGTCAGACGAGCCGGAGTTGACGATTTTCACATCCTGTTTTGCGTTTTGGTCATAGCACGTTCCGGTGGGCATCCATTTGTCCGCGCGGATGATATAACGGTAGATATTCGTGCCAATGTCGATATAATCCGGCTTGTATACAGCGCTGGAGAAATCCGGGCGGATGACGCCGAGATACGGATTCGTGAATCCATTATACTTGACGTTCGTGACATTAACGACTTTGCGCTGATAGGCATAGTTCTGGTGCCAGGTGCTATAATCCGATTCATAGATTGCAACATGGCCATACTTGTTGTCGCTGCTGCTGCCATAGACCAGAATGTCGCCCTTCTGCGGCTGGGCATTGGGAATTCTCGTCCAGCCGGCGGGGAGATCATTATACCAATAATCCACGCCATTGCCGCCGGGAGACGTCTGGCCGAGGTACGAGTAGTAGGCATAGATCAGCGCCACGCACTCGCCGCTGCCAACGGGTTGCCCGTTCAGGCTTCTGACCCAGTTGATCGCATCGTCCGCTGTTTTGCCGTTGGTCGAGGCAAAGGCCGCCGTCGGCAGCAAACCGACGATCAGGATCACGGCAAGTACAAGACTGAGTACACGTTTTTTCATACGTCATCTTCTTTCTATCAAATCTGTCTCTTTACGGATGCACCTTCGCACAGGTACACTTTCTCTGTAAGAAGTATATATTCACAAATATATTTGGTCAAGAAATTTTAATAAATCAATGTGAGACAATATGGCGAATTTTCAGGCGTTGCTCGCGTCCGGCTTTCATATTTGTGCACAAGACAGCGCCCCGCTTGTGGGAAGCGGGGCGCTGTCTTATGCAACCTACATTATTTACTGTGCGTCCTGCGCATCGGCCTTGACCTCGATGACCTTGATCTGCGGCGCGGTGTAGTCCGTCTCTTTGACGATCGTATCCGTGATCGTTGCGACCTGCGCCGTGCTCAGCCCATCGGCTGGTGCGGGTACAGCGACTGTGATGCCCTCATCCGTGATATAGACCACGCACTCGGAAAAATCCTTGGCCAGCAGGAGATTTTCGATCTGCGTCTCGGTCATGGAATCGCTCGCCATGGCAGAGATGGCGCTCATGGCGCTGTCGATCGTTGCCTGCGAAGCACCATCGGCCGTCGACGCCGACTGGAGCAGCGACAGCGCCTCGTCGCGCGACTGCTGGCGCGTCAGGCGCGCCTTGGCAAAGTAATCGTCAGAGGCCGACGCCGACGCTGCGGCCGCTTCCTCCTCCGCCTTGACCGCCGCTGTGGCGGCGTCCTCGGCAGCGGCCATTTCCGCGTCCGCTTTTCCCCACTGGGTGTTGTACGACCAGTTAAAGTAGATCGCGGCGCAGACAAACAGCAGCACCACAATAATCGCAATGTTTCGTTTGGTTTTTTTCATAGTCGCCCTCCCGTTATTTTGATTGCGAATCCGGCTGTTTTCTGAGCACGGAAATGTGATCTGTGCTCAGGCCGGTAAACTGTGCCACTGCCTGCGTGACGGCGAGCTGCACCTGCGGTGAATCCGCCCCGTCGCAGACGACGACCGCACCAAGATACTGCGGACTGACCGTTTTCAGCTCTACCGCCTCCTGTGCCCCGCCGCCGGCGGAGATGATCGTTGGCTCTCCGGCGTCGTCCGTCGCCAGCTCCCGCTCGGCCGAGCAGCGGTAGGACAGCAGCACCTGCACTTGTCCGGCGCCGTTGATCTGCTGCAGGAGCTGCGTGAGGCGCTGCTCCTCCGCCTGGATGGTCTGCGTCTGGGTCTGCTCGGAAACGGTCGATGCCTGCGTCGTCTTGGCTTTTGCCTTGCTGCTGGTCGGCAGCAGGAGCAGGACCAGCCCCGCGAGCAGGATGATGAGAACGTATTTGTACTTGGCTGCAAACGCGCTGAGTTTTCGTGTGTTCATGATGTGCTGCTCCATTCCTGCCGTGCGCGCGGGATCCCGAGGTCGGCCTCAATGATCTGCGCCAAGCGGCTGTTTTCTGCTGCCGGCCCGGATGTGATCAGACGGACGGACTGCGGATACCAATAACCGTCGGTGCTCCACCGCAGTGTGACCTGCGCATCGTCGAGCGCGGCGCCGCACTGCACGGCTTTGTCCAATATATATGTGCGCATTTCCGATTCTATGACCGTGCGCTGCAAACGCTCGCTGCTGTCAGATACCGCGCCGTCTGTTGACACCGAGACATGATAGTCCTGCAGCGCAGCGGCATAGGCGTCATAATCAAACGTCACCAGCGGTGAGAACAGCAGGCACGTGAGCGCAATGCCGCCGGCCAGCTTCGTGATACGCCGCAGACTCTCCGACGTCGGAAACAGCGACGCCAGCGCCGTCAGCAACGCCACACCGGCCAGGCTGAGCAGCCAGGCACGCAGAGATTCCATCATCCCGTCACCGCCTTCATACTCGACACGATCGAGAGAAATAAAATGAGCGATGCTACACCGACCATCCCCAGCAGGAAGCCATACACGTCCGCAAAACCGTCGATCAGCCGGCCGACGCGCTTGTCCGCAAAGGACTCTGCGATACCGGCCGCGAGCTTGTACAGGACATAGTGCACGGCAAGCTGCAGATACGGCGTGACGCACACCGCAGCAACACTGACGACGCCGACGATGCCGATGCCGCTGCGCAGGATCGCGGCGCTGGAAGTGACCGTGGACGCTGCATCGGCCACGATGCTGCCGACGACCGGGAGCGCGGCAGAGACGGCCGTCTTGACCGCCTTGGCCGCGGCTGCATCTGCCGAGCCGGTGAGGATGCCCGTCAGCGACAGATAGAGCGTGAACACGCTTGCAAAGCCGATGATTAGCAGCCGGAACGCCTTGCGCAGCAGGCCGCTGAGGGACGCGAGCACGTCGTTTCCGAGCGTCGTGCCGCAGATGACCGTGCCTGCGTACAGGTACAGCAGCGGCAGGAGCACCGCCGTCTCGGCGGACAGAAGCACGTCCAGAAACAGCGATGTTGCCGCGTATTTTGCGGCCGCCGATGTCGCCGCACCGCTCGCCGCCGCAGCGGCGCACATGCTCGGCAGCAGGATCTTGGAAAAATCGCGCAGCGTGGCAAGCGCCTCGCTGCCTGCGATGATGCACGAGGTCACGTGGGTAGCACTCAGCGCGGCGACCGCTACCGTGCCGGCCATCTGCGTGACTTTCCCGCAGGCTCCGCTCACCGAGATAGACGCGCACAGCGCCGATAGGAACACGACCGCCAGCAGAAGCGCCGCATTGCGTGCCGCTGACGCGACGGCTCCCCCGCCCTCGTGCAGCACATAGGCCCACAGTTTTGCGAGCAGGAACTGCGGCTGCGCGGCATCCGCGACGGACAGCGCACCGAAGGCATCGTAAGCCTGCTCCGGGAGCGCGTATTCCAGCGACGCCGTGCCAAAATCCTCCGCCTGCTCGGCCGCGACGTCATAGGCAAGCGCGCCCGGTGTGCACGCCGCCAATACCAGCAGCACAGCCAGAAACACAAGCAGCCGCTTTTTCATAGGCATTCTCCGATCATGGTCAAAAACGTGCGCATCAGCGGCAGCGCGGCATACAGCGCGGCGCAGGCACCGGCGCAGTACTGGCTGCCACGCCCACGAGCTGTACCGCACAGGCGCCGGCAGCCTGTCCGGCGTCCTTGCAGAGGCTCTCCCCGATCATTGTCAGGATACTGATGGTCATGCACTTGAGCAGCGGGCCGGTGTAGACGCCGGACAGGCCGCTGAGCGCGATCGCATCGCGGAAAAACGCCGCCAGCGGCTCCAGCAGACCGATGCACAAAAGCAGCGCCAGCAGCGCCGCCGCGATGCTCAGCAAAAGCGACATGCCCGGCACGGTCTTATAGACCGTTGCGGCGGCAGCGGCGGCAATGACCACGATGATGATCGCCTGAAAGACCGGCTCCATCACAAGGAAAACAGGCTCTTGATCAGGTCGAACAGCTCGCTGATCTTCTGGATCACCAGTACCAGCACCACAACAAGCCCGGCAATGGTCGTCATGAGCGCCTGTTCGTCGCGCCCGGCGCGCGAGAGCAGAATATTGAGCACGGCGACCAGGATCCCGATCGCCGCGATCTTAAAGACAAGGTCAACGTCCATAAGCGCCTCCTGTGTAAGTCAAAACAGCGCCACGGCGGCGAGCAGACCGAGCGTCGCACCGAGACCGCAAAACAGTTTGCCGCGCTGTGCCGTGTCCGTCTGCATCCGTGTGGCAGCAGCCTGCAGTGTCTCTATGCAGGCGTCCAGCGCACAGCGCTGGAGCTGCGCGTCATACTTTCCGAGCTGTTCGCCCAGCGTCAGCAGTGCCGCACGTACATCGGGCGCAAGCATGTCCAGCGCCTGAAACGCAGCCGACCAGCTCTCGGAAAACGGCCGGTCGCCGTCCGTGATACCGTCTGCAAGCGCGGCGTACTGTGCGCTCAGCGGCTCCGGTGCGCTCGCCGTCAGATGGCGCAGCGCCTCCGGCAGCGGCAGCAGACGGCCGACAATATCGCTGCGCAGCAGATTCAGGCTGTCGATCACCGCCGTGAGCAGGCGTAGGCGCAGCCGCAGCTCCTGCCGCAGTGCGAACCCGGCGGCCGTGCTGCCCAGAAACAGCAGCGCCGCCCCCAGCCAGTGCAGCCACGTCATGTCAGGTCCTCAACGGTATAGACACGCTCGCCGCCGCTGCGCGTGATGCAAACGGCGCGGCGGAAAATATGCTCATCCAGCAGCGCGCGGTACAGTGCCCGGTGCCGCAGCGCCGCGACGCTCTGCGCATGCGCCGTTGCCAGCAGCGCGACGCCGCAGCCGGCGGCGATGCGGATGGCTTCAATGTCCTCCGGCGCGCTGATCTCGTCAAAGGCCAGCACGTCCGGCCGCATCGCGCGCAGGAGCATCATGCAGCAGGCCGCCTTCTGTCCGCCGGTCATCACGTCCGTATTCGCCCCGACGTCAAACTGCGGCGCGCGGTTCTGCACGGCCGCGATCTCGCCGCGCTCGTCCATGAGCGAGATGCGCGTGCCCAGATCGGACAGGCGGCGCACGCATTCGCGCAGCAGCGTCGTCTTCCCGTTTCCGGGCGGCGAGAGGATGAGCGTGCTGCAAAACCTATCCTTGAGCAGCTGCGGCAAAAGCGCATCGGCGCAGCCGGGCACCGCGTGCGGAATCCGCACGGACACGGAGCTCAGCTGCCGGATACCATCGATCTGCCCGGCGGCCTGTCCGTAGGCGCAGCCGCAAAGCCCGACCCGGCAGCCGCCGGCCGTCTGTAAGTACCCCTGTCGGATCTGCTCTCCGGCTGCATAAACGGACGCCCCCGTCGCGCGCTCGAGCAGATAGTCCAGATCGCCTGCCAGGATGGCGCGGCATTCTGCTGGATACGCATGGGCCTGCGTCAGCAGCACAGGCACCTGGCCGATGCGGCAGCAGATCTCCTCCACGAGTTCCTGCCGGTCACGCTGCGTGTGCGCAATCGCCTGTCCCAGCGCCGGCGGGAACAGCGCCAGCGCCTGATTTGTGAAGATCATGGTGGTCCCTCCTCTTTTGTTCTGCCACATCCTATGCATGTACCGCGCGCGGCAGAACAAAAAAGAGACAGCCGATTGGCTGTCTCTTATGTGGTATTTTTGCGGATTACAGTTTGCGGCACTCGAGGTAGTAGCGCTTGTCCGCGCCGAGGCCGATGGAAAAGCTCTTTTTCGGGAACGGGCCGGAGCGCAGCACCGACGTGAAGAGCTCCGCCTTATCCATGCGCGGCATGAGGATGCCGCAGCAGCCGTCGCCGGCCGCAAGCTCGAGCGCCTCATCGTCGCCGTGGATGTAATCGACCGTGCCGCCGCTTTCCGCGAGATAGGCCGCGCAGAACGTGTCCATCGCGGCAATCGCTTCGCCGAGGGACGCACCTTTGGCGAGAATATCCCGGCGCTCGCTCCCGGCAATCAGGGAGATCGCGTAGCCGCTGCCGTCCGCGGATGCCAGCGCCGCTTCCGCTGTCTGCATCCACTTGGACGCATCGGTGCCGAAGAGCACGCGGTGGATGGGCTCAAACGTCACGGCAGGGCTGTGCAGGTTCACGAGCTCGACGAGCGCATAGCGCGCGGGATCGACCGCTGCCTGCTCGGGCGTGAGCGACTGTTTCTTTTCCAGCCAGCACAGACGGGCCGCAGCCAGACTGTGGTTGCCGTCGGCGATGGCAAATCGCATGGGGTGCGCACTGTCCGTGCCGACACCGGTCGCGCACAGGCGCGCGGCAAGCGCATCCGCATCCATGCCCGCAACACGCAGACCGCGAACGTGACCGCCGCCGGACATGAGGTCAAAATCATACAGCGTTTCGTTGGCAGCCGCCAGCGCGTCCCGGAAGATCGCATCATCCGGATCACTGTAAAACACCATGATGTGCGGCATCTCCAGCGCCGCGGCCGCGCGGATGCGCACACGTGCGGGCAGACGCGAGGCGACCGTGCCCTCCGTGGCGCGGATGGGCGTGACAGAATCCGGCGCGTAATCATACGCCTCCAGATCGAGTGCGCCGACAATACCGCAGCGGATGGCGCCGCCCGGCAGCGTGCGCTGCACGAGCACGAGACTGTGCGGCACGGTGCGGAATACACCGCCGTCGAGATAACGATGCATGGTCTGCTGAATCTCGCGCGTTGCCGCACCCTCATCGCACTTGCCGAGGTAAAACTCCGGCAGCATCAGCCGCAGTGTGGATGGTGCGTCACCGACGGTGTTCTGCACCGTCTGCCAATAGCCGGCATCCGCCGTGAACTGGTCACATGCGATGACGCTCCAGCGCCGCATATCCGCATGCGCCGGCAATAGAATATTCGTTGGGGTAAAAAACAGGTTTCGGTTCATTCCTGGCTCCACTTTTCTGCTCTGCCGACGGCACGCAGCCAGTTATCGTGATACTGCTTTGCCTGATCGGCATCCATTTCGGGCTTGAAAATGCGGTCAGACTGGCGCAGGAGCGCAATATCGTCCACGCTATCCCAGACGCCACAGGCGAGACCGGCGAGGAACGCCGCGCCGAACGCCGTCGTCTCGACCAGCTTCGGCCGGTCAATCGGCACGCGCAGCATATCCGCCTGGAATTGCATCAAAAACGAACTGACGGACGCGCCGCCGTCCACGCGCAGGACAGAGATCGGGCTCTCGGCGTCGACCTGCATGGCGTCGAGCAGGTCCTTGACCTGATAGGCGATGCCCTCAAGCGTAGCGCGGGCAATGTGTGCCTTGTTGCTGCCGCGCGTCAGGCCGACGATCGCGCCGCGGGCGTACATATCCCAGCGCGGTGCGCCGAGACCGGTGAACGCGGACACGAGGTACACGCCGCCGTTATCCGGCACGCTCTCGGCCAGAATGTCGCACTCGTGTGCCGTTCCGATCAGGCCGAGCTCATCACGCAGCCACTGGATGGAGCTGCCGGCATTGAACACGCTGCCCTCGAGCGCATAGGTCGTCTTACCATTGACCGACCACGCAACGCTCGTGACCAGACCGCTGACGCTGCGCACGGATTTGCTGCCGGTATTCATGAGCGTGAAGCAGCCGGTGCCGTACGTATTTTTCGCCTGGCCCGGCACGATGCATGCCTGGCCCAGCAGGGCGGCCGCCTGGTCGCCGGCGCTGCCGCAGACCGGTATGCCCTCGAGCGACTCAAGCCCCGGAAGGCCCGCCGTCACCTGCCCATACACCATGGACGACGGCACCGGCACCGGCAGCATGCTCATCGGGATGCCGAGGCGTGCGCACAGCTCCTCGTCCCAGCAGAGATTATCAATGTCAAACAGCATCGTGCGCGAGCAGTTGGAGTAATCCGACACATGGGCGCGGCCGCCGGTCAGATTCCAGATGAGCCACGAATCCACGTTGCCAAACAGCAGCTCGCCGCGCTCGGCGCGCTCGCGCGCACCGGGAACGTTATCGAGGATCCACTTGATCTTTGTGCCGGAGAAATAGGCGTCAATGAGCAGACCGGTCTTTTCCTTCACATACGGGCCGAGACCGTCGGCCGTGAGCCGGTCGCAGATGGGCGCCGTGCGGCGGCACTGCCAGACGATCGCGTTATAGACGGGCTTGCCGGTGTTCTTGTCCCAGACGATCGTCGTCTCGCGCTGGTTCGTGATGCCGATGCCGGCGATGTCCGTCGGCGACAGGCCGCTCTTTTCAAACGCCTCGCTCATGGCAAGCATCTGACTCTCAAGGATGACCATCGGGTCATGTTCCACCCAGCCCGGTTTTGGGTAGATCTGCGTGAAGGGATACTGCGCCAGAGACACAATGTTGCCCTTACTGTCGAAAATAATCGAGCGGGAACTGGTTGTACCCTGGTCAAGTGCAATGATGTAGCCGTTCATAATTCACATTAACCTCCATAGACTTGACGGAATCCGTCAATTGGAATACAATTCAGGTAGCTTTTAGTATATCACAACTGGAGGAGTATTGCTATGCCATCTTTTCATGATTTCAGGTTTTTGTCCACTGACGGGAAACACAAGGTATTTGCAAGAGAATGCACCCCCGACGGCGAAGTCCGCGCCGTTTTGCAGATCGCGCACGGCGTCGCTGAGCACATTTACCGCTATGCCCCGTTTATGGAGTTTCTGGCCGACAACGGCTTTGTCGTCGTCGCCAACGACCACCTCGGCCACGGCAAGACCGCCGAAAACGAGCAGGAGCTGTGCTTCTTTGCGGAAAAGGACGGCTGGAACGATGTTGTGAGCGACATGGACCAGCTCCACAAGCTGACCGCCGCCAAGTACCCCGATGTCCCCTACTTCCTGTTCGGCCACAGCATGGGCAGCTTCCTGACCCGCACCTACATTATTGATCACCCGGAGGGACTCAAGGGCGTCATCATCAGCGGCACCGGCCAGAACCCGGCCGCTGTCGTCGCCGCCGGCAAGCTCGTGGCCAAGCTCGAGATGATCGACAATGGCCCGATGTACCACAGCCCCAAGCTCGATAAGCTCGCCTTCGGCAGCTACAACAAGAAGTACGACCATGTGCGCACGAACCTCGACTGGCTGACGCGCGATGAGGCGATCGTGGATCAGTACATCGCTGACCCGCTCTGCGGCGCGATGGCGACAGCCGGCATGTTCCATGATATGATGGGCGGCCTGCAGTATATCTGGAAGACGGAAAATCTCAATAAGATGAACAAGGCCACCCCGGTCTACTTCATGGCCGGCGACGGCGACCCGGTCGGCAACTACGGCGAGGGCGTCAAGAAGGTCTACAACCGCTTCCTGAAGGTCGGCTGCAAGGACGTGAAGCTCAAGCTCTACAAGGACGGCCGCCATGAGATGCTCAACGAGCTCAACAAGGATGAAGTTTATGCAGACATCCTCGACTGGCTCAACAGCAAGATCTGATTTTCTCGGTCGATACCATTACCACAGTTCATCACGGCAAGTTATATAAGCTGCGGGCGGTGCATCAGCCCGCAGTATTTTTATAAAGCGCTTAGTCGATGAGAGAAAAAACGCGTTCATCCCCGGATGAAAACTCTTCCGGATCATAGTACGGAGGTTCTCCCGTCCACACCTGATGGAAACGAACCGTGAGGGAATCATGGCGGTTTACTGCAGCATAAACTGCAAGCTTCCTCTGCGGGTACTGCATCTTGATATTGCAATAGATGAGCCGGCAAAGAACAGGTGCGTCTGCAACAAGTTCAGAAAACGCTTCGTCCGAAATATCATCCAACAAGTGCTCGTGGTTGTTTCCAGCCTCATATGCCGTTTTGTCCTCTATGGAAAGCGGAATGGTCTTTCTATGGTCATCGCATAAACAAAGCAGTTCATTCCCGGCAGCATCCGTCAGCACTTGATAATGCAAAAGCTGCGAGAATGTCCGGAACAAACCTGAGATACCGGTCGAATGTGATGCGCACAGCTTCCTTCTGAAAAGCCATTTCACGTTTGAGAAAGCTTTTTCTCTATCAGCCGCGGCAATCGTTCCGTAGGGCTTTTGTCGGTCGTAATAATTGCACAAATAGAGTCCGTGGTCTTTGATACGCATGGCGATGGAGACAGTTTCGTTTTCGCGTGAATATGTCAAAAATCTCGAAATGCCAATGCACAAATCTCGCGCAAAACCCCGCAAGGCGAGAAACTCCCGGCACGAAATATGCTCCACGAGTTTAACTTCAATATCATCTTTTGGAGCGCCTGGATATGCCGAATCCATTCGCCTGCAGAATTCGCATATTCCATGAATGAAATCTATTTCTCTTCTCATAGTCAGCACCTGAAATAACGTTACAGTTCCGAGCCCTGCACCAGATCGTCGCGCGCGAAAGCGGCGCGGATCGCATTGAGCACGCGCTTTTTGTCCGCGCTCCAGAGCGGCGCGATGAGGTCGCGCTTGGCGCCGTCGCCGGTCAGGCGGTGGATGACCACCTCCGGTGGGAGTACGCGCAGACACTGCTCGAGCAGGTCGATATAGTGCTCCGGCGTGAGCACCTCGAACTTTCCGGCAGCGTAGTCCGCCGCCAGATCCGTGCCGCGCAGCACATGCAGCAGGTGCAGCTTGATGCCCTGCGCCCCGCTCTGACCGATATAGCGCGCGGTCTGCACCATCTGCGCATCCGTCTCCCCCGGCAGGCCGAGGATCTGGTGCACGATGACCTCCAGACCGGCCGCGCGGAGGCGGCGGACCGCATCGTCAAACACTGGCAAATCGTAGCCGCGGCGGATATAGGCCGCGCTCTGCGAATGGATGGTCTGCAGGCCGAGCTCGACCCAGACGGGCTTTTCCGTGTTCAGCCGCTGCAGCAGCGCGATCACGGCATCCGGCAGGCAGTCCGGCCGCGTGGCGACCGACAGCGCCGCAACGTCCTCCGGCGCAAGCGCCTGTGTGAACAGGCGCTCCATGCGCGCGAGGCTGCCATAAGTGTTCGTGAAGTTCTGAAAATAAGCAATGTATTTGCCGCCGCCGTTTTTACCGGCTACGCGCGCCTTGGCCGCCTCGATCTGCTGCGGGATGGCCAGTGCGCGGTCGGCGGCAAAGGCGCCGGAACCGTCCCCGGCACAGAAAATGCAGCCGCGCGCACCGATAGTCCCGTCCCGGTTCGGACAGGTAAAGCCGCCGTCGAGCGCGAGCTTATAGACCTTGCAGCCAAAGCGGCGGCGCAGCTCCTCGTTCAAAGTGTGATAATACATGGCAGAAAAAGGCCGGGGATGCCCGGCCTTTGTGTTTATGCCTTCATCTGGCGCTTGCGCGCGAGATTGACCATACCGTCTTGCATGTCGTTGAGATTCATGAGCATCTTGCCACTGCCGAAAGCCGCGCACGAGAGTGCGTCGTCTACGACTGTCGTGCGGATGCCGGTGTCCTTCTCCACGAGTTGATCAAAGCCGTAGATCAGACTGCCGCCGCCGGCCATGATGATGCCGTTTTGCGCCAGATCGGCCACGAGCTCCGGCGGCGTGCGCTCGAGCACCATGTGGATGGTCTCAAGAATGTCGCGTGCGGGCTCGGCAATGGCCTCCACGAGCTCGACGGAGCTGATCTTCATGGACTTCGGCAGACCGGTCGTCAGGCAGCGGCCCTTGACCTCCTGAATGCCCACTTCTGCGCGTGGGACGAGGCATGCGATGCCGATCTTGAGCTCCTCGGCCGTGCGCTTGCCGATGAGGATGTTGTGCTTGCGGCGCACGTAGCGCACGATCGCCTCGTCAAAGGCGTCGCCGGCGGTCTTGATGGATTCGCTCTCGACCACGCCGCCGAGGGAGACGACCGCGACCTCCGTCGTGCCGCCGCCGATGTCGATGACCAGATGGCCGTCCGGCTTGGAGATGTCCGCTCCCGCGCCGGCCGCCGTGGCCACGGCGGACTCCACGAGGTACACCTTGCGCGCGCCGGCCTCGATGACGGCGTCAATAACGTTGCGCTCCTCCACGCCGGTCACACTGCTCGGTACCGTGACGAGCACGCGCGGCTTGAAGAGGCTGAACGACGTCACGCGCGAGAGCAGCTCCTTGAGCATGAGCGCCGTCATGTCATAGTCCGAGATGACGCCCGCGCTGATCGGATGGATGGCCACGATGTTCGCCGGGGTACGGCCGAGCATTTTCTGCGCATCTTGACCGACCTTGAGCATCCGGCCGGTGTACTTATCGACCGCTACGATGGACGGCTCGCGCAGCATGATGCCCTTGCCGCGCACAAACACGCGGATGTTGGTCGTGCCGAGGTCGATAGCAATGTCACGTTCAAAAATCATCATAAAGCAAAACTCCTGTATCATCCGCGCAGCGGATGTTATAGTCAATCGTAGCCGTCTCGCGGCTGTTTTAGTCGGCCGCGCGCGCGACCGTGGCGCAGACGACCTGCTCCGCACCCGCTTTGCCGAGCACACGCGCGCACTCCAAGAGCGTGGATCCGGTCGTGACAATGTCGTCGATGAGCAGGACGCGCTTTCCCGTCACATCCGCACCCTTTTTCATGCGGTAAGCCCCGGTAATGTTCGCGCGGCGCTTGGCAGCGTCGCCGGTGCCGGACTGCGGCTGCGTGTTGCGCTGCTTATAGAGCGTCGGTGTGAGCGGCATGCCGAGTGCCTTTGCCGTCGCTTTCGCCAGCAGGCGCGCCTGATCATAGCCGCGCTCGCGCAGGCGCTTGCGGCTCAGCGGCACCCAGGTGATGATGTCATACGCTCCCGGAAGCTCCGTGCGCACCGTTTCGGCAACGAGTCGACCATAGACTTTTGCGTACCCGGTCGCGCCGCCAAATTTATAGCGCAGCAGCGATTCGCGCACATTGCCCTCATAATTAAGCGGAGAGACACATGCCGGAATGAACGGGAAGTGCTGCCGTCCACCATTTTGCGCAAACGGCAGACCGGTCCTGCAGTGTGCGCAGACACCCTCGCGGCTGGTCTCGAGAAAGTCATGGCAGAACGCGCACCGCGGTGGATAGAGCAGGTCGAGCAGGAACGAGATCACTTTCATGCTTCACCGCACTCCCCGCAGAGCCGGGCACGCAGGCCGCTGTAGCGCCGGGTCTGTGCCTGATTGTCAATCATATGATAAGCCACACCCTCGTCGCCGACGACGATGAGCAGGGACTTGGCGCGCGTGATGGCCGTATAGAGCACACTGCGCGTGAGCAGCATGGGCCCGGCTTTTCCGATGCAGAGCACGACCGCGCGGTACTCGCTGCCCTGCGATTTGTGCACCGTCATGACCCACGCGTGCTCGAGCTCGTTGAGCATCTCGAAGCCGTAGGTCGCGGTCTTGCCGTCGTAGCAGACGGCGAGCGTTTCCGTCTGCGGGTCGATGGCCGTGATCTGGCCGACGTCGCCGTTATAGACCCCAGTCCCGGCTGTCGTACCGTCCGGGTTTTTGAGCACGATGTCGTAATCATTGCGGATCTGCATCACGCGGTCGCCCTCGCGGAAGATAATTTCGCCGAAGCGGCGTTCCTTCTTTCCGTCGGCCGGCGGGTTAAGTGCCGCCTGCAGGCGCACGTTCAGCGCCGCCATGCCGGTGTCATACTTGCGCGTCGGCGTGAGCACCTGAATGTCCGACGGCGGGATCTTCATATTATTCGGCAGGCGTGTTTTGCACAGCTCCACGACCGTATCGGCCGCTTTCTGCGGATCTGTACGCCGGAGGAAGAAAAAGTCCCCGCTGTTTTGCGCAAGGTTCGGGTGCTCGCCGCGGTTGATGGCGTGCGCGTAGGCGACGATGCTGCTCCCGGCGGCCTGGCGGAAGATCTCCGTCAGGCGCACAGTCGGGATGACGCCGCTGCGGATGATATCGGAAAAAACGTTGCCCGGGCCGACGGACGGCAGCTGGTCGGCATCGCCAACAAGGATGAGCCGGCAATCCGGGCGCATGGCACGCAGCAGCGCGCACATGAGCGAGATGTCCACCATGGAGCACTCGTCGAGAATGACGGCGTCGCACGCAAGCGGGTCGTCCTCGTCGCGCCGGAAGGCGATGTCCTGGTGATCGTCGCTCATGCCGGCCTCGAGCAGGCGGTGGATCGTCTGCGCGCTCCGGCCGGTCAGCTCACTCATGCGCTTGGCGGCGCGGCCGGTCGGGGCGGCAAGCTGGGTGTCGAGCTTGAGCACATCAAACAGAGCGAGGATTGCCCGGATAGACGTCGTCTTGCCGGTGCCGGGGCCACCGGTGATGGCGATGACCTGGTGCTGACACGCAAGGCGGAGCGTTTCCTTCTGCTGCTCGGCAAAAGTCAGGCCGAGCTGCGCTTCAATCTGTGCCGCGATTTTTTCCGTATCCGGCATGCGGCGGTATTCATTCTGCGCCATAGCGAGCAGCCGCTCGGCCGTGTAGGCCTCCGCCTCGTGCAGGCGTGCGAGATAGCACCCGTCGCACCCCGCGACGCGCTCGCGCACCAGTTCGCCGCTCTCTACAAGCGTGTCCACGCTCTGGGCGACCAGCTCGTCCGGCACGCCGCTGAGCTGCGACGTCGCTGCCAGCAGATTGCGGTACGAGATGAAGCAGTGGCCGCGAATGGCGTTATAGGCGAGCTCATACAGCGTCGCCGCGGCGACACGCTCCGCACTCTGGTCGTCAAAGCCGTGGCCGAGCGCCAGCGCGTCCGCCTCTTGAAACGTGGCACCGATGGCGTCCGAGACGAGTATGTAGGGGTTATCCTGCACGAGCTGCAGGGCCTCGTCACCGTAATACTGGTACATCCGCAGGGCAATGACCGGGCGGATATTCGCCGAGGCCAGAAACTCGATCAAGCGGCGCATGCCCGCCTGACGGCGGAAATTGGCCGACATGGTCTTCGCCTTGGAAAGGCTGATGCCCTTGATGGCCGTGAGCTTTTCCGGCTCGTACTCCAGTACATTCAACGTGTCGGCGCCGAAGCGCGATACAAGCAGCGACGCCGTCGCCGGGCCGATGCCGTGCACGGCGCGCCCGGCGAGGTAGGCATAGATCGCGTCCGCCGTCTCCGGCATGGTGCGCTCGGCAAACTCGGCCTTGAACTGCTGGCCGTGCACCGGGTGCGTCATCCAGCTGCCGGTGACGATCATGGACTCGCCCGGCACGGCGTACGGAATGCAGCCGACGACCATCGTCTGGCTGCCGTCGTCCACGTCCAACTTGAGGACGGTGTAGCCGTTTTCCTCGTTCTGATAGATGACCGCCGCGACGGTGCCGCATAATTCTATTGGATTGGTTTTTGCATCCATCGGCAAAACTCCTCCGTTTTGCACAGCTTCAGATCTCCGCACCGGCGTGCAAGGCGCTCGACCAGCGCAGCAGCTTCTTCCGTCAGACCGCAGTCCACGAGCAGAATGTCCGCCGCGACCGTGCCGCTGTCACGCAGCCACAGAGCGCCGCGCAGGAGATTTTCCAGTTCCGGTGCGTCCCCGTGCGCCTGCACGACGAGCGTGATGCGCGTGTCCCGGCCGGAGCGCACCGGCGTGAGCAGCGCGCCGCTGAGCATCCACAGCAGCCAGGCAAAGCCCAGGATCAGCAGGACGCATAAGGTGATCTGAATGACCATGTTCACCGCCCCCTCTCCTTTCAGCCTATGAGAAAGGGGGCTTGGCCGTTAACTTTCGAGTTCTTTTTTCAAAAACTGGCCGGTGTAGCTCCCGGCACAGCGCGCGCAGTCCTCCGGTGTGCCGGTAAAGACGATGTTTCCGCCCGCGTCGCCGCCCTCAGGGCCGAGGTCGATGATGTGATCGGCCACTTTGATGACGTGCAGGTTGTGCTCGATGACCAGCACCGTGTTGCCGGCATCGGTCAGGCGGTCAAGAATATCGATCAGACGTGCGACGTCCGCCACATGCAGGCCGGTCGTCGGCTCGTCGAGGACGTAAATCGTCCGGCCGGTGCTGCGCTTGGAGAGCTCCGTCGCAAGCTTGATGCGCTGCGCCTCGCCGCCGGAGAGCGTCGTGGACGGCTGGCCGAGCCTGACATAGCCGAGACCGACATCCATGAGCGTCTGCAGCCGGTCGCGGATCTTCGGCTGGTTCTGGAAGAACGCAAGCGCTTCCTCAACGGTCATGTCCAGCACTTCGGCAATGTTCTTGCCCTTGTAGTGTACCTCGAGCGTCTCGCGGTTGTAGCGCTTGCCCTTGCAGACCTCACAGGGCACGTAGACATCCGGCAGGAAGTTCATCTCAATCTTCAGCAGGCCGTCGCCGGAGCAGGCCTCGCAGCGGCCGCCGCGGATATTGAACGAGAAGCGCCCGGCGCCATAGCCGCGCAGCTTTGCGTCCTGCGTGGAGGCAAAGAGCGCGCGGATATCGTCAAACAGGCCGGTATACGTCGCCGGGTTGGAGCGCGGCGTGCGGCCGATGGGGCTCTGGTCGATGTTGATGATCTTATCCAGATACTCCACGCCGTCGATCCCGTCACATTTCCCGGGACGCACCTTGGCGTGGTTAAGCTTGCCGACGAGTGTTTTATACAGCACCTCGTTGACGAGCGAAGATTTTCCGCTGCCGGACACGCCGGTCACGCATGTCATGACGCCCAGCGGGATCTCCACATCCACGTGCTTGAGATTATGCTCTGCCGCGCCGCGGATCACAAGCGCATGGCCGTTTCCGGCGCGGCGGTGTGTAGGCACGGGAATTTTCTTTTTCCCGGACAGATACTGCCCGGTGATGGAGCGCTCGCAGCGCGCGACCTCCTCCGGTGTGCCGGCACACACTACTTCCCCACCGTGCACACCCGCACCGGGGCCGATGTCGATGAGATAGTCCGCCGCGCGCATGGTGTCCTCATCGTGCTCGACGACAATGAGCGTGTTGCCGAGGTCACGCAGCTCGCGCAGCGTGGCCAGCAGCTTTTCGTTATCGCGCTGGTGCAGGCCGATGGACGGCTCGTCGAGAATATACAGCACGCCCATGAGCGACGAGCCGATCTGCGTGGCAAGCCGGATGCGCTGGCTCTCGCCGCCGGACAGCGTAGCCGCCGAGCGCGCGAGCGTCAGGTACTGCAGACCGACGCTCTGCAGGAAATGCAGCCGCGAGCGCACCTCGCGCAGGATGCTGTCGGCAATTTTGGCGTCCTTCTCGCTCAGGGCGAGCTTATCCAGGAACGCCAGCTCCTCCGTGATCGGCAGCGCCGTGAACTCCGAAATGTTCAGCCCGCCGACTGTGACGGCCAGCACCTCCGGCCGCAGCCGCGCACCGTGGCAGTCCGGGCAGGCGGTCTCCGCCATGCAGGACTCAATCGACGCGCGCATGGCCTCGCTCTGCGTCTCCTGATAGCGGCGCTCGAGGTTGCAGACGATGCCTTCAAACGGGCGGCGCAGCACACCGGTGCCGCGGTTCGTATCATAATGCAGCGTGAGCTCCTCGCCGCCAGTGCCGTAGAGCAGGATCTGGCGCACGTTTTCCGGCAGGTCGCCGATCGGCGTGGTGAGGTCAAAGTGATATTTTTCCGCCAGCGCCTCGTAGTACATCCGGCTGATGCTGTCACCCTTGACGCTGTTCCAGCCGCTGGCCGTAACGCCGCCCTCGAGGAGCGACTTCGACGGATCCGGGATAATGAGCGCCGGGTCGATGCGCAGCCGCGTGCCGAGGCCGCCGCAGGTCGGGCAGGCGCCGTAGGGGCTGTTGAACGAGAACATGCGCGGCGTGAGCTCTTCGATCGAGATACCGCAGTCGTCGCAGGCATAGTTCTGCGAAAAGAGTATCTCGCGCTTTTCCTCCGGAATGTCCGCCAGCACGAGGCCGCCGGAGAGCGCGGACGCGATCTCCACGGCGTCCGTCAGGCGGCGGTTCTGGTCCGGGCGGATGACGACGCGGTCGACCACGATCTCGATATTGTGCTTGCGGTTTTTGTCGAGCGGGATGACCTCCGTCAGGTCATAGATGCTGCCGTCGACCCGCACGCGGACATAGCCGCCGCGGCGGGCATCGTCGAACACCTTCTGGTGCTCGCCTTTTCTGGCGCGGACGACCGGCGCTAAAATTTGCACACGCGTCGCCTGCGGCAGCGCCGCGATCTGATCGACGATCTGGTCCACCGTCTGGCGGCGGATCTCCTTGCCGCACTTCGGGCAGTGCGGCACACCGACGCGCGCCCAGAGCAGACGCAGATAGTCGTAGATCTCCGTGACCGTGCCGACGGTCGAGCGCGGATTCTTGCTGGTGGTCTTCTGGTCGATGGAAATGGCCGGGCTCATGCCTTCAATGGAATCGACGTCCGGCTTATCCATCTGGCCGAGAAACTGGCGTGCATAGGAGGACAAACTCTCCATATAGCGCCGCTGGCCCTCGGCAAAGATGGTGTCGAACGCAAGGCTCGACTTGCCGGAGCCGGAAAGGCCGGTCATGACGACCAGCGCATCGCGTGGAATTTCCACATCAATGTTCTTGAGATTGTTCTCCCGCGCGCCTTTGATAACGATATGATCCCGCATGGGTGCCTCCGTGGTTGCTTAGGATTCTTCGATGGTCAGATCCGCCGTAGTCGCGCGCACGAGCGCGATGAGTGCCTGCGGCGCGGTCTCGACCTGATAGCCGATCTTGCCGGCGCTGACGAGGATTGTCTCCTGCGCGAGCGCCTGCGCGGCAAAGGCCGTGCGAAACTGCTTTTTCATGCCGACCGGCGAGCAGCCGCCGCGCACGTAGCCCGTCAGGGGCGTAAGCTCGGAAACGTGCAGCATGGCGACGGACTTCTCCCCCACGGCCTTCGCCGCCTTCTTGAGGTCAAGCTCGCACGCGACCGGGATAACGAACACGTACGGCGTCTTGCTCGCGCCGCGGGCGACCAGCGTCTTGAACACCTTCGCCGGGTCCATGCCCGTCATCTGCGCGACGGTCACGCCGTCCACCGCATCGTCGCCGTGCGGATATGTGTGCGGCGTGTAGGGCACCTTCTTCTGGTCGAGCAGGCGCATGACATTTGTTTTTTCGATGGATGATTTCGCCATGAGACATTCCTCCGCTGATAATAACACTTTATTATATCCGATTTTTCGCATCGTTTCAAGGGATTTGACCCTAAAAGCGCTATATGATCACGCGGG
>ERZ773228.1939-NODE-1939-length-20141-cov-13.038982_pt1 | contig 20141 bp, 17 predicted proteins | sample MGYA00580524_ERZ773228 | MGnify/ENA primary metagenome ERZ773228 (study PRJEB29015, sample SAMEA2737768) | human gut metagenome | biome: human gut; feature: human-associated habitat; material: faeces | place: China | collected 2012 ... | reverse complement strand
GTCCATGGTCATTATCCTGGGATGATGAAAATTATTACTTAATTGCGTATGACAGCAATGAGGGGATAATAAAGCACTTTCGTGTAGATAAAATGCTTTATATCAAGTCAAATGGCAAGGGAAGAGAAGGGCGACAGGCATTTAAGTCTTTTGATATGGCTGCATATGCCAGAAAAATGTTTGGCATGTACGGAGGCAAAGAAGAATGGGTGCACATTGAGTGCGACAATTCTTTTGCAGGTGTAATGATAGACCGTTTTGGCAAAGATGTATCTATGATTAGGTTGGATGATAAACGCTTTGTAGTCAATGTGGAAGTTGCAGTCAGCAGACAGTTTCTGGCGTGGATTATAGGTCTTGGTGAGGGGGTAACACTTGCCGGACCTCAAAATGTGGTTGAAATGATGAATGCTGAAATTGACAGACTGGTAAAACAATATAAAAAATAAGAACAAAAATTCGACATGCAAGGTATGTTTATTGGACACCTTAGTATTTATAATAAGAATCAGATAAGAGATAAACTCTTACTGGTTCTTATTTTTTTTGAAATATTACGAAGTATGCAGAAATGATGGGACATTAGAATAGGAGGTGCCTATGGGAACGGATTCTTTATATTACATAATGGATTATAGTGGTCATTATTATAGAACTGATAAATCAGATCAGTTGGTAGCAGTGGCAGGAGAACAGGATGCAACAGTATTTACATTTGCACAGGCTAACAGCCGTATATGTGTAGGAAAGAAGGCATCATTTTATTGTATGGTTCCGATTGAAGAAACAGAGGAAGATATGAACGGGACAGTATCAGGCAGTAATGAAATAGACGATAATTCCGGTGCATTACCCGCTGAAGAACAGAAAGAAAATAATGATGATGAATACATTTCACCTATAAAAGAACTAACATATGATGAGGTAACAGAACCAATAGAGAAAAATGTTGCATCATATGACCTGTCGGAAATGGACTGGGCAGAATATCTTACCCATTTTACATATCTTGTAGAGGGGTTGAAAGATTATAGGGAGGAGTTGTCGAAAAAGCATTCAGATATAGACCAGAAGATATGCGATATTCTTCACTATATTGAATTATGTGAGACTGATGATAATGAAGCCGCTGATCTGGTTGAACTGCTGAGAGTGTGTAGGGAAAACAGAAGGGATATCAAGGATGAACTGCAAAAAATTGAATATTTTCAAACCGGTTTTGGGACGAATGCCAATGTCACCAGAGCGAAGCAGGCATTAAAAAGTATTAAAGGTTTGGAAACAAGAAAGTATAAACCTAGAAAATACGAAGAGTTGTTTGAAAATTGCGTGCTCAAAGACAGGCGGTTGCAAAGAGACGATATACATACAACAGCTCCTGTTGGTTCAAATGCAAAGCAAAGATACAGCGTTGAACCAACATTTGATGAAAAGGATGGTGAAGAAACAATGGCAGAAGAAAGAAATTACACTCCGTTTGACGGAAAAGAGAATGACTGGGTTTCATTTGCAAGGCAGCAGGCGGAGTTTTATAGAAATGCCGGGCAGTATATAACAAATCTACAGATAGACATCAAAGAGATAGATGCGGATATTGAAAACATCCTTATGGAAACAGAAGATGCTAATTGTAATGTGGCTCAGGGGTATAAGGTATTTAAAAGACTTAAGGAATTGAGACTAGAGAAGAAAGCAAAAACGAAAGAACTTAATTGTTTGTATGCATTGACAGATTACATTGATTGCGAATCGCTGGCTGATACCTGTGAAGATAATCTGGCAGAAATTGAAGATATAATGGAAGTTCCAGAACATAGTGAAGTGACCAAAATGCAGCCTGTAGATAACGGGCAGGAAGAAAACATGCATATAGTAGAAGATATGGTTGGTTGAAAATAAGGATAATTACCATGACAAATAAGACAATATTAAGAGAAATTCATAGAGAAAATAGAACAGCAACTTGAAGAATATGATGAATAATCAGGTAAAAGAACAAAGATTCGATATACAAGGGATGATTATAGGACAGCTTAAGTAGTAATATATAATCAGAAAGAAACAAATAACCTTGATAATTCTTGATTACAGGAGGTATGGCAATGAAAAATTGGATGGATTTAAATGGCGATGGCAAAATAGATGGCGCGGAAATGATGTTTGCAGGAGAAATGCTTTGCACCAGCAGGGAAGAACATGAAGCATTATTTGGAGATGCCGGAGACTTTGAGGATGACACAAAGGATGATTTTGAGATTGATGCAATGGCAGCAGGACTGGATGTAGATGAATTAGAACTTATGGATCCTGATGACAGGGCAGAGGCATTGGAAGAAGCAGGGTTAGACCCGGATGATTATGATTTTGACTGAGATTTTTGCAAAGGAGGCTAGTGTGAAAAATAAATTTTTCACACGCAAATTTGTGGCTACGCCCCAAAGTTTGCAGGCAGCAGAAAGGCAGGGTTATTAATATGAGAAAGAATTCATTTGGACAGGGACTGGCAATATTTTTTGTGATAATAGGTGTTCTGTTTGTAATAGGTTCAATAGGTGAGGCAAGTGAACCTAAGTGCATTAAGGCAGGTTGTGATAATAAGCAGGCAAGTGGAAGCAGTTATTGTTATCTGCATAAACCATATACGGGAAGTAGTACATCCCATAGCAGTTCATCATATAGCAATAAATCGTCGAGTAGTACTTCTAAGAGTAGTACAAGTAACTCTGGTTCAAGCAGTAGTTACAATAGTAAATCAAATTCAACAAATAAGTCATCATATAGCAGCAGCACAAAAAAGAGTGCATATGATTCTTATGATGATGGCTATGATGATATCTATATGGATGGCGATTATGACTATGACAGATATGACAGAGATAGAGATTATGCCGATGGTGTAGATGATGCAATGGATGAGTTGGGTGAAGATTGGTAAAGATGATAAAGTTTTGCGGAAAGGAGAACATTATGGAAGAACTTTATTTTACAATAACAGGTTGCAGCCATTATTTTGGCAGTGATTTTATTGAAAAAGGAATGAAAGTAAAACTTGAAAAAGAGCCGGATAATGAGTACGACAAAGAAGCAATACAGGTAAAGATAAAAGGACTTGGAAAGATAGGATATGTGGCTAACAGTCCTTTTACTGTTAAAGGTGAGTCTATGAGTGCTGGCAGGCTTTATGACAAGATTGGAGATAAGGCGAAAGGAAAGGTGATGTTTGTAGTTGATGGTGGGGTTGTGTGTAGGATAACCACCACGGGTATAGATGATACAACAGATAATGAAAATGTCAGGGAAAGTGAATAATGAAGGGGTGCATCAGATAGGATATTGATTTATCCTATCTGTTTGTGAAAAATGCATAAATATATTTGTCATTTAATGGGGGTAAAGGGAAAAACAAACAATATTTCTGATTGCTATTATTCCGATAATAGAATATAATATCCTTATTATGGAGGTTTCAATTATGGAGTATTTAACAGCAACAGAACTTTCAAAGGTATGGAATATTTCTACTAGAAGAATAGGTGTTTTATGCACTGAGGGAAGAGTTGATGGTGCGATTAAAAAGGGGAAAATGTGGTTGATTCCTGATACTGCACAGAAGCCAGCGGATGCAAGGTACAAGAAAAATAAGCATAATGCATAGTATAAACGAAGGAGGCAAACTGAATTGGAAATAATAGATAATGTCAATAAGACACTAAAAGAAGATTTGACAACTGAAATACATAAGGGCAGTAAAGTTTCTATTGCTGCAGCCTGCTTTTCTATTTATGCATTTGCCGAGTTAAAGAAAGAACTTAAAAATGTGGATGAATTACGCTTTATTTTTACATCACCAACATTTATTAAGGAAAAAGCAAAGCACGAGAAAAGAGAATTTTATATACCAAGACAGGAACGTGAGAAAAATCTGTTTGGTTCAGAGTTTGAAGTTAAACTTCGCAATGAGATGACACAGAAGGCTATTGCAAAAGAATGTGCAGAGTGGATTCGTAAAAAGGCAGTATTTAAGTCGAATACTACAAATGAAAACATGATGGGATTTATAAATATTGATGATAAGAATTATATGCCTTTAAATGGATTTACAACAGTTGATTTAGGGTGTGAACGCGGAAATAATGCTTATTATATGTTACAAAAATCTGAAGCTCCAATGAGTACTGTTTACCTAAACTTATTTGAACAAATATGGAATGATCAATCAAAACTTCAGGAAGTTACTGATGAGGTGATAGAAAATATTACTACTGTATATAATGAAAATTCTCCTGATTATTTGTATTTTGTAACTCTATACAATATATTTAGTGAATTTCTTGAAGATGTTTCAGAAGATGTTCTGCCCAATGAAGCAACAGGCTTTAAAGAAAGTAAGATATGGGGGATGTTATATAATTTTCAGAAGGATGCGGCGTTAGCTATTATTAATAAGTTAGAGAAGTACAATGGCTGCATTTTGGCTGATTCAGTAGGTTTAGGAAAAACATTCACAGCATTATCTGTAATAAAATATTATGAGAACAGAAATAAATCTGTGCTTGTATTATGCCCTAAGAAGCTGGCGAACAACTGGAATACATATAAGTATAATTATATCAACAATCCTATAGCAGCTGATCGTATGCGTTATGATGTTCTATTTCATACAGACTTAAGCAGAGAGTCAGGAAATTCTAATGGTATGGATTTAGACATGGTAAACTGGGGAAATTATGATTTGGTAGTAATTGATGAATCACATAATTTCCGTAATGGTGGCAAAATATCTGGTGAGGATGAAAAGGAAAACAGATACCTTAAGCTCCTTAACAAAGTAATACGCAAGGGGGTTAAGACAAAGGTGCTTATGTTGTCTGCTACTCCAGTAAATAATCGTTTTGTAGATTTAAAAAATCAGATTGCTCTTGCTTATGAGGGAGAAAGTCAGTTACTGGATGAAAAGCTTAATACACATAAGAGTATTGATGATATTTTCAAACAGGCACAGACTGCCTTTAATACTTGGAGTAAATGGGAACCGGAGGATAGAACTACAAGTAAACTTTTAAGAATGCTTGATTTCGACTTCTTTGAACTGCTTGATAGTGTAACGATTGCACGTTCAAGAAAGCATATTCAGAAATATTATGATACATCAGATATAGGAACATTTCCAAAGAGAAATCCGCCTATATCAAAAAGACCGGGACTGACTGATTTAAGCAAGGCAATCAATTATAATGAGATATTTGAACAATTGAATCTGCTTAGACTATGCATATATACACCAACGGATTATATCCTGCCAAGTAAATTAGCAAAGTATAAGGATGTATATGATTCAAATCATGTAAGGGGAGGACTTACGCAGTCTGGTCGAGAGCAGGGAATCAGAAGATTGATGTCAATAAACCTTATGAAGAGAATGGAAAGCTCGGTATATTCCTTCAGACTGACATTAAAACGTATCAACGATCTTATTACCGATACCATAAAGAGCATTGCAGATTTTGAACATGGCTATAATAAATCCTCATTGAATTTGAATGACATAACAAATATGGATTTAGATGGGGATGACCAGAATGATGATGTGTTTGCAATTGGAAAGAAAGTAAGAATAGACATTGCAGATATGGATTATAAGTCTTGGAGACGTGAACTGGAAAGAGATAAGGAAATACTGGATTTGCTTCTTACGATGATTGCAGATATAACACCTGCCCATGATAGCAAATTGCAGACATTATTCGATGTGATTGATGAAAAGCAGGAACATCCTATCAATACTGGTAATAAGAAAATTATTATATTTACTGCTTTTGCAGACACAGCGAATTATTTGTACGACACAGTAAGTGTGTATGTAAAGAAAAAATATGGATTGGACACAGCAATTATTACCGGCTCAGTTGATGGAAAGACCACAATCAAAGGGTTGAAAACGGACTTAAATACAGTATTAACATGCTTCTCACCGGTATCTAAGGGAAAAAGTCTGCTATTACCGAATGAAAAAGCAGAAATAGATATCTTGATAGCAACTGATTGTATATCTGAAGGTCAGAATTTACAGGACTGTGATTATCTGATTAATTATGATATACATTGGAATCCGGTTCGTATTATCCAGAGATTTGGACGAATAGACCGAATTGGAAGTAAAAATGAATGTATCCAGCTTGTAAACTTCTGGCCCGATATTACATTGGATGAATATATTAATCTGAAAGCCAGAGTAGAAACCCGAATGAAAATCGTGGATATGACAGCAACGGGAGATGATAATGTCCTTAGCCCGGAGGAAAAGGGAGATTTAGAGTATCGAAAACAGCAGCTCAAGAGGTTACAGGAGGAAGTGGTAGATATTGAAGATATGTCATCTGGAATATCTATTATGGATCTTGGCTTGAATGAGTTCAGACTGGACTTGCTTGATTATATTAAGACACATCCTGAGATTGAAAAGGCACCGCATGGAATGAATGCTGTGGTGAAAGCAACGGAAGAATTGCCTGCTGGTGTAATATTTGTACTTAGAAACATAAAGAATGAGGTAAATATCAACAGTCAGAACAGGCTGCATCCATTCTATATGGTATATATGTCAGAAGAAGGAGAGGTAATCATAGATCATCTTTCTCCGAAGGAAATGTTGGATTCATTTAGGCTTTTATGTAAGGGAAAAAAGGAACCGGATAAAGAATTATGTGCTAAATTCAATGATGAAACAGATGATGGTCGGAAAATGGGAAAATATTCGGATTTGCTTGGAGATGCCATTGCATCAATCATTGAATTGAAAGATGAAAGTGAGATGGACAGTTTCTTAAGTGGTAAGCAGATGAGCTTTTTATCTGAGTCCATAAGTGGATTAGATGATTTTGAACTGATAAGTTTTCTTGTCATAAAGTAGGAGGTGTTTATATGTTTGATTTGACTAAAACATCTGAGATCAGGAAGCCATTACATAAAAAACTTATCTATGAGAAATATGCAGCAGAATTAACAGGTAATAAAAAGGATAGGTTTGATGCTGATATAAGCAGAATGATTATTACAAATGAAATATCAGAAGCGTCTGTGAATATTAAGGCAACGGAAGAGATATCTGCTATATTTGTTCTTCAGGTAGAACTGAAAAGAAAAGAGTATGATGATAAGAATATTATTATGATATCAAAACTTTTTGGGCAAAAGCTGCTGATTGTGTTGCATTATGAAAATGCATACCAGCTTGCAATATACGAGACACGCTTGCTGAAATCAGACTGGAAGAATGAAGAGGAGATTTCTTTATGGTTGAATGGTCTTGACTTAGGAAGTGTATGGGATAATTTTGTCACACAGGTTTCAGGCATTAATGTGCAGGTTGGAAATACATTGGTCGAACAGATAAATGTAGAAGCAGAAAAAGAAAAACTTAGAAAGCAGATAGCTGATTTGGAACTTAAGGCTCGCAAAGAAGTACAATCAAAGAAAAAATTTGAGATGGTTAAGCGTGTTAATCTGTATAAAGAAAGGCTTAAGGATATACAATGAAAAATAAGCAGTTAATATGGCTAAGTATAGTTACCATTTTAATAGCGATAATTTTGGCTTTTGGTTTGAACATGTTATTTAAAGTTCATTCGGAAGGTATTTTTTCAGCAGAGTGGGGAGCTGGCGATGCATTGAATTATGTTGCAACTATGTTTGGAGCAACGGGTACCATTATATTAGGTTATGTTGCATATAAGCAAAATGATAGATTACAGGAAATGGAAAAAAACAATTACATAGCAAATTATAGTAGTATGGTACTGATAGATAATATACACATAAATCAAAAAGCTGATATTCCAGTTAATTGGGATATACATTCTGAACAGATAATTAAAGATAGTGATTGGAATGAAAAGATGCCATATATTGGCTATAAATTCACTTTTTGTATGACAAATATAGGCAATGGTGTACCAGTACTAATACATATAAAAAAATGTGATATCATTTGTAGTGATGAAGGGAAAAAGAATATGAATATTTGTTTATTTGGAAAGCAATATTCCGATTCATATTCAAGAATTGCAATTAATTCAGAGGAAAAAATAAAGTTTTGCATGACATATGTTATAGATACTAAAAAGCGAGTTGAGTTTGAAGATGCAATAAAACAAAGTGCCTATAATGTGATTTTAGAAATAGTATTTGATATTGTTACAGATAAAGGTATAGTTACTCAGTGCAAATGCATTTCAGATTGTGATGGAAAAAATTGTGCAAATCAAATAATGTGGGAAGATAAAGATCCAAAAGTATTTTTTTATGGACATAATATAGTAAGTATTAATGAATTAAAGATAGCAGGAGAGGAAGAAAATCATGTATAAATTAAAAATGCGAACAGAAAACATAGCAGATAAAAACTTTGAAATACTTTCTAAAATGTTTCCAAATGCGCTTACTGAGACGATTACAGGTTATGATGAGGATGGAAAACCGATTATAGAGAGAGCAATTGATGCTGATGTGCTTAGGCAAGAGATATCTTGTAAGGTTGTAGAGGGAAAGGATGAAAGATATCAGTTTATTTGGCCAGATAAGAAGAAAGCTGTTTTATTAGCAAATGAACCTATTAATAAAACACTGCGACCATGTAGAGAAGAAAGTACAAATTTTAATAGTACTGAAAACATATATATTGAAGGGGATAATCTAGAAGTATTGAAATTACTTCAAGAGACATATCTTGGTCAAATAAAAATGATTTATATAGATCCTCCGTATAATACGGGGAATGATTTCGTGTATGAAGATAACTTTGCTATGGATACTAGTTCATATGTGGAAAATAGTGGTCAATTTGATGACAATGGCAATAGACTTGTAAAAAATATTGAAAGTAATGGCAGATTTCACACTGATTGGTTAAATATGATGTATAGTCGATTGAAGTTAGCAAGGAATTTATTGACTGAAGATGGCGCTATTTTTATTTCAATTGGAGATGAGGAATTATACAATCTAGAGAAAATTATGGACGAGATTTTTGGACATAAGAATTATGTAACAAATATGATATGGCAATCAACCCCAGGATCAAATACTGGGGAAGATGTTAAAACAGTTACAGAAAATGTATTATTATATTGCAAAAATAAAGAAGAATGTAGATTTTCTACATTGTTGATACAGGATAATGAAAAGTACTCGAATAAAGATGAATATTTTGAAAAACGGGGTGGATATATTTTAAATAAACTTGATCGACGTATGACGGGAAATCATTATTCTGAGGCATTGAATTATTCAATAACTGCACCGGATGGTTCAACAGTGTTTCCAGGAGGAATGGAAAGTAAACAGGAACACTGGAATTGGCGTTGGTCAAAATCGAAAGTTGATTGGGGTATTAAAAATGGATTTATTATGATGAAACAAAATGACGAAGGCTGGGCTATTTATTTTAAACAATATGAGAAAGTCAATAATGAGGATAAGCCAATTGTCCGTACGGTACCTTATCAGAATATGATAAATATTGAAGGCGCAAATTCTGCAAAAGGAACTAGAGAGGTTATGGAATTATTTAACGGAAAATATTTTGATTATCCAAAACCATTAAGCTTAATGATACATCTTCAAAATATGATACTAAAGGATAATGATATTTTGTTAGATTTCTTTTCTGGTTCGGCAACGAGTGCACATGCAATAATGGTTAATAATGCTATAAATCATGGGAATAAAAAATACATTTTGGTTCAATTGCCAGAAGAAATAGATAATGATAGTGATGCGTATAAAAGTGGATTTAAGAACATTTGTGAAATAGGAAAAGAGCGAATAAGAAGAGCTTCGAAGAAGATTTCAGAGAAATATCCTGAATCTGTATATGATGATGGCTTTCGTGTTCTTAAGTGTGACAGTTCTAATATGAAAGATGTATATTATAATCCGTCCGAAACTCAGCAATCATTATTTGATACATATGCTGATAATATCAAAGAAGATCGAACACCAGAAGACTTATTATTCCAGGTTATGCTTGATTTAGGTGTATTACTTTCAAGTAAGATTGAAAAAACAACAATAGCAGGAAAACAGGTGTTTAATGTAGCAGATGGTTTCCTGATAGCTTGTTTTGATAATGATGTGACGGAAGAGACTGTGAAGGCTGTTGCAGAGAAAAAGCCTTATTACGCAGTATTCAGAGATAGTTCAATGGCAAATGATAGTGTAGCAACCAACTTTGACCAGATATTTGCATCAATAAGTCCGGATACAGTAAGGAAGGTGCTGTAATATGAAATTTAATTTTAAAATACAACAGTACCAGACGGATGCTGTGGATAGTGTAGTGAACTGTTTTAAGGGACAACCATATATAGACAATGTATCTTATCGTAGAGATATAGGAAATAAAAGAGAACTACAGACTTATTCACAGATGTCATTTGTGAACAATTATGATCAGGAAACATTGGATTTTACAGATGATTTTGATGAGTCTGGATTTAAGAATGAGAATCTGTTGATTTCGTCTGATATGGTATTGTCAAATATTAAAGAAGTACAGCAGAATAATAATGTCATGATTTCGGATTCACTTGTAGACAGCTTGGGAGCGTGTTCCTTGGATATAGAGATGGAGACAGGTACAGGTAAGACATATGTTTATATAAAGACAATGTTTGAACTGAATAAGCGTTACGGCTGGTCAAAGTTTATTGTTGTGGTTCCATCTATTGCTATCAGAGAAGGTGTTAAGAAGTCATTTGAAATTACACAGGATCATTTTATGGAACATTATGGGAAGAAACCCAGATTTTTCGTATATAACAGCAACAATCTTAATCAACTTGATTCATTTTCAAGTAATGCTGGCATTAACGTTATGATTATCAATATGCAGGCTTTTAATACGTCCATGAAAGAGGGAGGAAAAAGCAAGGAAGCCCGTATTATTTATGATAAGAGAGATGAGTTTGGAAGCAGGCGACCAATAGATGTTATTAAAGCGAATAACCCTATTATTATATTGGATGAGCCTCAAAAGATGGGTGGAGATGCAACACAGAAAGCACTTAAAAACTTTAATCCATTGTTTACATTGAATTACTCTGCTACACATGCAAAACATCATAATCTTGTATATGCACTTGATGCGGTGGATGCATATAATCAGCACCTTGTAAAGAAAATTGAGGTTAAGGGATTCCAGGTGAAGAATTTCCGTGGTACAGATCATTATCTATATCTTGAGGATATTATTATATCACCAAAGCATGCCCCAAGAGCCAGAATCGAGTATGAAAAGGACTACAAGACAAAAGGCATTAACCATGAGTCCCGGATTTTTGATGTGGATGATAATTTGTATGAAATATCAAATGAGATGGAGCAGTATAAAGGATACCGTGTATCTGAGATTAATCCAATTGCAGGAACTGTTACATTCACAAATGGAGAAGTAATTCATAGGGGTGATGTGGTAGGTGATGTGTCTGAAAAGGATATGCGCCGAGTACAGATCAGGGAAACAATAAAGTCTCATCTGGAGAAGGAAGAGGAACTCTTTAATAGAGGCATCAAAACATTATCATTGTTCTTCATTGATGAAGTGGCAAAGTATCGCCAGTATGATGAAGATGGAGAAGAAATCCTCGGAGAATATGGTCAGATATTTGAGCAGGAATATAACGATATTGTGAACGAATATATTACTGTTTTTGATACACCATACCAGAAGTACTTAAAAGGTATCGATGTAAAAGACACTCATAAGGGATATTTCTCTATAGATAAGAAAGGACATGCTGTCGATAGCACGGTGAAACGAGGCTCAGACTTTTCAGATGATATATCTGCATATGATCTTATCCTTAAGAATAAAGAGAGACTTCTTAGCTTTGCAGAGCCAACAAGATTTATATTTTCACATTCAGCACTTAGAGAAGGTTGGGATAATCCAAATGTATTTCAGATTTGTACTTTGAAGCATAGTGACAGTACAACTGGAAAGCGACAGGAAGTTGGTAGAGGATTAAGGCTTTGTGTAAATCAGGATGGCTTCCGTATGGATGAACAAAGTGTAGGGAAGTCATTGGTACATAAAATCAATAAACTTACTGTAATAGCAAGTGAAAGCTATAAGGACTTTGTAACAGATCTTCAGAAACAGATAAAGACAGATTTGTATGACCGACCTAGAAAGGCAACTGTTGACTATTTTACAGGTAAAACTGTAATGGTCAATGGAAATGCAGAAAAACTGAATAAACAGCAGGCTACGATGGTGTATCAGTATCTGATTAAAAATGATTATGTGACGATGGATGGTAATGATAACATCACCGAACAATATCATATAGATCTGGAAAATAATCAGCTGGCTCCACTTCCGGAACATTTAGCTGCATATGCTGAAGGTATTCACAAACTGATTCAGAGCGTATTTAATGACAAGATACTTGATGACATGATTGATAATGGTAATGAAACAAAAGTACCAAGCAACGATTTAAATGATAATTTTTACAAGAAAGAATTTCAGACTTTGTGGGGATATATCAATCATAAGTATGCTTATACAGTATCGTTTGATAGTAATGAACTTATAAAGAAAGCGATTGATGCAATAGATACAGAATTGTATGTATCAATGCTGCAATATACAACATCGATTTCAGAGCAGAAAGATACATTATCTGCTGATGCAATTAAGTCTGGTGACTCATTCAAAGGTGCAAAGTCTGATACGACTGCACTTAAGCATTTTGAAACCAGCCAGATAAAATATGATCTGATTGGCAAGGTGGCAGAGGCAACAGTACTTACTCGAAGAACAGTAGCAGCTATCCTCAAGGGAATCCGTAAGGATAAATTTGACATGTATAAAAATAATCCGGAAGAGTTCATTTCTAAGGTCACAAGGCTGATTAAGGAACAGAAAGCAACTATGATAGTTGATCATATTTCTTATGACCAGCTTGAAGGTAAGTATGATAGTGAGATATTTACAGCTGAGAAGCATACAACAATAGATAAAGCCTTCAAAGCAGAGAAACATATACAGCCATATGTATTTACTGATGGAAATGCTGATAAGAGCGTAGAACGTAAATTTGCAGAGGATTTGGATGGAGCAGCAGAAGTATGTGTATATGCAAAACTTCCAAAAGGATTCTCTATTCCAACGCCTGTTGGAAATTATAGTCCTGACTGGGCAATAGCGTTTAATGAGGGAACAGTCAAGCATATATTCTTTGTGGCGGAGACTAAGGGTACCATGGAGTCTATGCAGCTTAGACCAATTGAAAAAGCTAAAATTATGTGCGCAAGGAGGCTGTTTAACGAGATATCTACTGATAATGTGGTTTATCATGATGTTGATAGTTATCAGAGTCTGCTCAACATTATGCCAACAATAGAAAAAAAGGTTATTCAACAATAGCAAAGCTGACAATAGTATATGAAAGCGAGGCAAGTCGGTATGGATCAGGAAAAAATTGATGAATATTATCGCAATGTAAAAGTCATGGCAGATTCTTTCTATGGCTTAGGAAAAATGGTAATGAAAAGAACGCAAATGGATGATAATACAGTCATGTCATTGTTGAATTTGGATTTATTGTCATTTTTAATGTATCTATGTGATGATGGAAAGCCAAATAATGATGAAATTCAATTTATTCAGCAGTATACACAAATTGATATGCCACCGGAGTACTGGAATCATATGCTATCTGATTTGAATATAGATTTATCAAGTTCTAGAGTTCCTCAGATATTTGATATGTTTATTGAATTTGATAATCAGTTGTTTAGACAAGGTGTACATAAGTCTACCGGAAGCCTGTTTTTAAGTATATATCAAGCATTAGGAGTTGGACTTGAGGGCGCAGATAGGGTAATAAATCAAAAAGAACTGGACAAATTGAAAGATTATATAATTGAATTGAAGAAATACTATCAAAACAGTTATATAGGAAATGAGCCATTGGAAGTAGAACCAATTAATCCGGAAGTCATCAAGATAATATCATATCCAATGGACAATGAATATAGTGGAATATCAGTAAATGATGGTATTCCTCATAAGCCTGCACATTATTTTGATGTCAGATTTTTGGATAAGACTTACAAAGTACCGGAAGATGCAGTTGTTTTTATCAAGAGTAGAGAGTTTGTTGGAAAAGAACTTATTAAACTCATAAAAGAGTCTTCTGATATGATAGTAAGATATTCAAATGCTGATGCACCGAAATTTTTTGAGAATTTCAATGATGAAATAAAGAATTATCATTCGGTAATGTTAGAAGCATGCCAGGATATAGTGGACGATTTGATTAGTAGAGATATCTATGATGTAAGTGTAACAGATTTTGCAGAAAAATTGTCAGGATTTAAGGCAGTACAGGATCTTGGAAATAAAGTTATTATAAAGGCAACCAATGAGATTCAAAAATTAGTTGATGAAAAAAATGCAGGGGAGAATTATGCATATAGGTCAGCAGCTAACACAATTACTGGTTCAGGAATTCGCGTTTTTACAAACAGTTTTGCGTCACTTATGGTATATTCTGCTGTAGAGAAACATATTATGCTTTCTCAGGCAAAAAAAGCAGATCAGCAATATGAAAAGGCAGTTCAAAAAATACAAGCAGCATGCAAAGATGCTTTGAATCAAATATGTACCAATATACTTATAAATGACTTTGGAATGGGATTTGTAGAAATTATCGAAACATTTAACAATGAGTTAATGCAGAATTACCTTCTTGAGTTAACACTACATGGAGAATTCAATGTAGATAATATTGAAGGATATAGTGAAAACAGATCCAATGCAATACTTGAAAATATGTCAAGGGTTTCGGATAAGAGAAAATTGCTTATACAAGCCTATGAAGCATGTCCATTTAATATTGATGTCTATGAAAAAACATTGGAAATGGGATTTTTTGATGTAAATACATTTATGGATGCAAAACAGATATTTCCAGTTGAAACATTGCAAAGTATGGTGGAATCTCAGCTAGATGGCTCATCAGCTTCTTTTGAAAAAATGGATGAGTATGTGGCTGTACTGACTGATTATACGGACATTGACGAAAAAACTGTAATAAAAAAATATTTTTCAAAATATGCGGATTCCTTGATAAAGCCTTTTGAAAACATAAAAAAGATATGTGGAAACAATCGTCAGTTAGATTCATGGATAAGAGAGAATATATCTAAAGATATGGATAGGATTGTTGCTGTAACTGATGAAGATATTAGCGATAAAGTCGGCAATTGGTTCATTCATAAGGTAGATGAACAAAAAGTCAAAAAGTTATATGGTGCAGGAGTTAATCCGTTTGAAAAAGCCAATATCGAAGATGCTGACTCAAGTTCATATGATAATATAAAGAAATATTATGCAGATTTATTGATTATTGCTATTAAAAATTATATTGATGAGGCAATAAAAAGAAAGAATACATATGAACAGGCTTATAAAAAATATAATGCTGAATTTGATAAACAGCGAGAAAAGGTAGAAGGATTAAAGCGAGAATTAGAAAATACCAGTTTTTTCGCATTTTCAAAGAAAAAAGAACTAAAGGAAACAGTTGCAATTGAATTGGCAGAATTAAATAAACTAAAGGAACCGAGTGATTTAAAGAAAGCATATTATGATATGTATAAGTGAGAAGGAGAAGGAATATTATGGCAGATTTTAAATATGAAATAGTAGAGCACATCGGAACGCTCTCAGAGAGTGCCAAAGGCTGGACAAAGGAGCTGAACAGAATCTCATGGAATGGTGGCGAGCCAAAATACGATATCAGAGACTGGGCACCGGAACATGAGAAAATGGGAAAAGGTGTAACTTTGTCTGAGGATGAAATGGTAAAGTTGAAGGAATTATTATGACTTATAATTTTTACTTACTAGTAGTTGGAATACGCACAGTGGAGAATTTGAAATGATAGTTGATGAGAATATTGCTGAATTAATTTGCACATTAGAATACAAAATTGGAAATCAAACATATAATCCAAATTCATATAATGGATGGACTGGAGAGGAGGGATGTGGATTTAAATATCCAGTTAGTTATTGCAAGAATAAAATTGATTTAGAGGAACATAAAATTACTAAGACCAAGGCAAAAATAGAATTTATTGATCCAGAATGTATTGAAACAATGAAGTATGCGTTTGGTTCAAACCATTTGTATATTGGCGACGGAATTGTGAAGGTACTTAACTATTTAGAAGAACTTTATGATATTGATTTCAATAAACTTGAGCAACAGAGAATTGCTCATAAATACAATGCGCTTGCATTAATTGAGGAAAAATTAATGCATGGCGAAATTGTTCGGATTAGTAGCGGCAAAAATCGGGTTGGTCTAGATATTCCAGAAGGAATATATAAGGCAATTAATCTAAAGGAGGGATATTCGTCGTATTTATCAATAGATATTTATAATACTGAAGGTGTTTTAGAGAATTACATTAGAACAGATGGTGATGAGATAGAAATCGAATTGAAAAATGGATATTATACAAAATCATTTTATCCATATGGGTTGAAAAACTGTGCACATACTTCTGCAAAAGTAGATAAGTAACAAGAAATTTTTGGTGCCATATAATATGTGGCGGTAAAGTGAAGGTGAACATATATGAAGCAGTACATTGGATATATTGAAAAGGAAAGTCCTTTGCGGTATGAAGTGAAGGAAAACGAAATAAATAAGCCTTTGCCGGTATATGCAACAGACGAAAAAATTAAAAGATGTAAGTGTGGAAGCAAACTGGTACTTCTATATTATGAGGCAAGTACTAATGGGAAAAAAGAAATTCATGGGAAAAAATGCCCTGAATGTGGAAACAATTATTTTTCTTATAGGCAATGTATGGCAAATGAGTCAGCATTTGAAGTAATTGAATTATATGTTCCTAATTCCAATGAGGAAGAATTACCAGATGGAGAGGTATTTATTGAGTTAGGGACTTATATATATATTACACCATTACATTATGTACATGAATGTAATGGAAGTTTGGAAAAGAAAAGATGCAGACTTATAGACAATAATGGTTGTGAAATTGTAGTGACTCTTAACCATTGTAAAAATTGTGGAAAATTTTTTGTTTCAGAGAAAAAATATCAAAGATTAGGTTATAGATTTTCAAAATATATTTTTCAACAAGTAGGTGAGGAAAAATCGGTTAATCTATCTATTGATACTCATTTAGAAAGGGAAAATTCATCTCCTGATAATTATTATATGATTAATAGAGAGGAACCTTATTGCAGAAGATGCGGTGGAAATTTGGAAATTTATCATCAGCGAATTACTACACCAGAAGGGAAAAAACGGAGAATAGCTGTTCGAAAATGTGTAGTATGTGGGACTAAGCATATGTCTTATGGTACATATTCAGCATGTGGATATGGAAATATCATTAATAGTGATGAATTGAATTATATGAGGACAACATCCGAATTAAGACATGAAATTAAAGTTAAAAAGAAGGAATTGGATAAGCTTGAAAAGAAATTTACTGCATTAATGTCAATGGGAAAAGGTTATGTTCCTTTAAATACAGATAATAGCACAGCACAAGAGAAAAAGGACATAGTAATTGATGTCTATTTTAAGCTAAATAATTCATGTATAAGAAAAAAGCATGATATTCAAACTGTTTCAATGGAAGTACATAACACTAGAGGATTCGGAAAGCGAATTGTGAATGTATTTCATTGTAGGCAATGTGATAAATATTGGATTAATTATGAGGCTATTGAAGATCTTCTCAACAAGAGATTTTATCCTGATTTCAAATATCGAATAGTAAAAGAATCATGGGAAGGTTTAAAACCAGTATCCGAGCTTATGATGTATGGATATAATGTGAAAGAGGGAGAGCTGACAGAAAAGCAGAGACAACTTTTACTGAAGGAGCTCATAGATAAGGGACTGATGACAAAAGACCAGATAATTAGGAATATACAGTCTAAAGTTGATTTTAATGGGAAAAAAAGTGGTAATGAAAATGCAAAAAAACGTTGGATTGATGATATTAAGTATGTATCGCAATACACAGTTGGAAATGTGCAAGAAATACATGGAAGATTTGAAATATAGATACTGTATCATCGCTGATTTGAGATAAGGAGTTGCAATATAATGAATAATATATCTGAAGATGAAAGTGAAATTCAAGTGTATAGATGTATGCTTTGCGGTACTCAATACAAAGAAATGCCACAAAATAAATTTTGCAAAGTTTGTGGTAGACCATTAAATTCTCGACAGACTAAGATTGGTTATAATAAAATAGAAAATGGGATACTTATTAAAATAAGTGATGAAGCTGCATTAAAATCAATGAATGCAGGGCAATTTTGGTTTCAATCACCACGTTATTATCAAGAGTTTAAGGATAATGATGCTGTAGGTGACATAAATGAATGTGCAATTGAAAATATATTAGAGGTTTCCTCAGACGAATTAAAAAAATATATGGGATTAAGCAAAGGAACATTGATACATTGCACAGATGGAAAAGATTATATTTTGGAGAAAGTGTTAAATGGGAAGGTATATGTTTCGTCGCGATATCAAAATTGCTACAGATTATTATGTTTTTACACATTGCATATTAGTGACGCAGGTAAAATTGTAAAACCTGATATTCGAATGAAAAATATGGGGACTCACTTTTCAATAGTAAAAAATAGAAAAAGGTTTGTGCAGATCCTTAATAATTATGTAAAGAAAGAAGTGGAAAGTAGGGATTCTGATATTTCGGTATGCTCAAATTGGATAAATTATATAAGTGATGCATATACGGGCATATACACTCCGGTTTGTAAATTCGATAAATATAGTTATCAAAATGAATATAGATGTGTTCTTTCAAGTAATGAATATGGCAAATTGCCAGAAAAGAAAGAAAAACGGATACAACTAGATGCAGTAGCTGATGAAAATATTATGACACCACCAATTCCACTAGAATGGTTATGGAAAGTTTCGACATTAGACGAATTATCTAAAATATAAAAGCGATATCGTATAAAAGCTTGATATGGATTAAAAGAAACTAGAGGAAAAGAAATCATGAAGCTAAAAAATGTCTTGGTAGTTGTTGATGATATGGAAGAATCCGTTCGCTTTTATCAGGAAATGTTTGGATTACAGGTAATAATGAAACAGGAAGGCAATACGATATTGTCTGAGGGATTGGTATTACAGGATGTAAAAGTATGGGTGGATGATATTGGACTTTTTACAACACCATATAGTAATACATCTGAATTATATTTTGAGGACAATGATGTTGAAGGACTGGTAGATAAACTTACTTCAAGTGATATTTTGGTGAGATTCCAAACTGACTTAACGGAGTTGGGCGGAGGTCAAAAGATGGTGAGATTTTATGATCCATCAGGAAATCTTATAGAAGTACGAACACCAATTAACTATAACTGATATGAAATGGATTTAAGGAGAAAATGCAGATATTTGTAGATGCAGATGCGTGTCCGGTAGTGGATATTGTCGAGACAATAGCAGAGAAATACAATATTTCCACCACATTGCTGTGTGATACGAATCATATTTTGTATTCTGATTACAGCGAGGTAATTGTAGTAGGTGCAGGAGCAGATGCTGTAGATTATAAGCTGATTAGCATTTGCCATAAAGGGGATGTTGTAGTATCGCAGGATTATGGTGTCGCGGCAATGGCTTTAGGTAAGGGTGCGTATGCTATTCATCAATCCGGTAAGTGGTATACGAATGAAAATATAGATCAGATGCTTATGGAGAGGCATCTTAACAAGAAAGCAAGACGCAGCTCTCACAAAAATCATATAAAGGGACCAAGAAAGCGTACAGAAGAAGATGATGTACGCTTTGCACAGTCCTTTGAAAAACTAATACTTATGGCAAAGTCAAAAGAAGGTGCTCAGAGTGGGACTATTTAAGAAAAAGACAGTTACAAAGACATATGATAAAGAAAATAAGAAACCAGTTATCAAGGCGAGCATATGTAATGGCGAGCAGGTTGCAGGCTTTAAGGACATTCATACAGGTAAGATAGAAGAGGTTATGCTGATTAAGAACCAGGCAGACCTTGATGCATTCAAGAAAA
>ERZ773228.1934-NODE-1934-length-20213-cov-3.632850_pt1 | contig 20213 bp, 12 predicted proteins | sample MGYA00580524_ERZ773228 | MGnify/ENA primary metagenome ERZ773228 (study PRJEB29015, sample SAMEA2737768) | human gut metagenome | biome: human gut; feature: human-associated habitat; material: faeces | place: China | collected 2012 ... | reverse complement strand
CAGGGCCTTAGCCCCCGCGACGCCGCGGCCCTCGGCTGCGCCCTGCACGCCGAGGCGGGACGGGCCGCCGCGGCCGCCCTCACCGACATCTGCGTCGCCGCCGAGGACCTCATCACGAACCTTCCCGATGCCATCCGCGTCATCGAATCCTAAGGAGAGGTCGGCGCGCCCGCATCCCCTATTGACAGAGGTTAATAGCGAATCCCGCTGCGCTTTCCTCTTTGTAGCCTTATACTGAGGTGTCATTGAGAGCAGAAAGGGGAGGCCGTGCACGCCGTCAAAGTAGACAGCCGTAAGATCATGGCCGCAGGCCTGGTCATCGTGGCCGTCTTCGCCGCCGTCGCCATCACGGTGAATCTGTTCTACTTGGGGCAGATCCAGTCCCTCGTGCGCAACACCACGACCACCTCGGTCATGGAGCTGGCCACGGCCCGCGCCCACTACCTGGACGAATGCCTCGCCTCCGACCAGAACTCCGTGAAAAGCCTCGCCCACTTCATCGCCGACGTCACCCCGCAAGAGGCCCGCGACCAGGTGAAGGACTTCATCTCCACCCACGAGGCCGCCGCCGCCTGGATTCGCTCCAAGGACGGCACCACCTGGTGCTCCTCGAGCGAGACCGACCTGTACGATCCGGCCTTGGAAGACGAGCTGTTCAGCCCGGCCATGGCCGGCAAGACCGGTTCCTCGGAGATGTATCTCGGCCACGCCGGCGAGCGCCGCATCCTCTTCTACGCCCCCATCGTCGACGCCCCCGTCACCGCCGGCCCCGGGACGACCGCCACACCCGCGGATCCCGGCGATGTCCTCGGCGCCGTCTACGTCTCCTATCCCGCCGACGAGCTGCAGAATTCCTACGGCACCGCCTATTCCAGCGCCGGCGCCACCTTCGTCGTCGACTCCTCCGGCACCATCGTGCTCGACGCCAACCGCGGCGCCGACGAGGCGGTCCAGGGCAGCCTTTCGGCCCTCATCAACGACAACGCCGACTCGGCCCAGGTCTCCTCGTTGCTCGCCGGCATCGCCTCCGATACCTCCGGCAGCCTCGTCATGACCCTCGACGGCGCCGACCAGTTCGTCTTCTACACCCCCATTAGCGCCAAGAGCGGCTGGTCGCTCGTGACCATCCTGCCGCTTTCGGTGGTGGAATCCGACGGCACGCAGATCGTCGGCATCACCAACCAGATGGTGGCCGTGCTCGCCGTGGCCGTGGCCGTGGCGGCGGCGGCCATGGTGGCCCTCATGGTGTACCGACGCCGCCGCGAGCACCGCTACGAGCAGTACATCCAAAGTGTGTACTCGGCCATCGGCGCCAACATCGACACCGCCATCTTCATCGTCGACCGCAAGGAGCGCCTCATCGAGGCCGTCTTCGAGAACACTCAGGACATCCTCGGCATTCCGGCCCGCGACTTCTTCGTCCCCAACGAGCTGTCGCCCAACGAGGCCTACGCCAACGTGGCCGCCATCGTGCACTCCGGCGTCGGCGATAAGGCACGCACCTGGGAATTCGAGGCGGACAACCCGGCGCTGGGGCGCTCGCAGTGGCTGCGCATGACGGCGCGGCCCGTGATGCTCGCCGAGCGCGAGAAGACCATCTTCTCGCTCACCGACGTCACCGCCGACCACGAGATCCGCGCCCGCCTCGAGCGCGCCGCCACCGCCGCCGAGGACGCCAACCGCGCCAAAAGCTCGTTCCTCTCCTCCATGAGCCACGACATCCGCACGCCCATGAACGCCATCCTGGGCTTCTCCACGCTCATCGACCGCGAGGCCGACAACCCCGCCCACGTGCGCGACTACAACCGCAAGATCGCCACCTCCGGCCAGCATCTTTTGGGACTCATCAACGACGTGCTGGACATGTCGAAGATCGAGGCCGGCAAGACCACCCTGGCAGCAAGCGCCTTCGCCCTCTCCGGCACCGTGGAGTCCGTCGAGGCCATGATGCGCCAGCAGACCGACGCCAAAAACCAAGTGTTCACCGTGGAAGTGGACAAGGTCGAGCACGACCGGCTCGTCGGCGACGAGGGGCGGCTGCGCCAGATCCTCATGAACCTGCTCTCCAACGCCATGAAGTACACCCCGGAGGGCGGCCACATCCTCTTCCGCGTCGACGGCTCCGCCAAGCGCCATGGCGAGCTGCAGCACCTGCGCATCATCGTCCGCGACGACGGCCTCGGCATGTCGAAGGACTACCTCGCCACCATCTTCGATTCGTTCACCCGCGAGGAGTCGAGCCTCACCAACAAGGTTCAGGGAACGGGCCTCGGCATGGCCATCACGAAGAACCTCGTCGATCTTATGGGAGGCACCATCTCCGTGGAAAGCGAGCTGGGGACGGGCAGCACCTTCATCGTCGATCTGGACTTCCCGCCGGCCGGCGACGAGTCGGACGGCACCGAGGGCGACGGCGGAAAGCGAGCCGGCAACGCGAGCGGGACCGACGGGAACGCCCTGGCGCACAAGCACGTCCTCGTGGCGGAGGACAACGCCCTGAACGCGGAGGTCATCACCGCCATCCTGAACATCCACGACGCCACCTGCGAGGTGGCCGTCAACGGCGAGGAGGCCGTGGCGAAATTCGGGATGAGCGCCCCGGGCACCTTCGACATGATCTTCATGGACGTGCAGATGCCCGTCATGAACGGCCACGACGCCGCCCGGGCCATCCGCGCGATGGATCGCCCCGACGCCGGCACCATCCCCATCATCGCCATGACGGCCAACGCCTTCGCCGAGGACGAGCGCCAGGCGCTGGCGGCCGGCATGAACGCGCACGTCGCCAAGCCCATCGACGTCCACACCCTTGAACGCGTCGTAGCCAAGCTGTCGCGATAGGGCAAAACCGACCTGTCGCGTTAGCCGCATTTGTCTGTTCGCTTCGCAAAACTCAGCAAACCTCGGGACAAAACATAAAATGCGTCGCAAATGTCGAGAAAATCACGATCGTGCGAGTTCCGAGAAGAGAAAAACTCGCACGATCGTGATTTTCTCCGCAAAATGAGTCAACGAAGGCGCTTCAGACTCGCACAATCGCACTTTTCTCTGCACGAAATGCTGAAAAGTTGTCCCGAGGGCTTGCTTTGGGATATCGATGGTTGCGCAGGAAGGTGGATCGACAGCGGGCTTCGAAGATCACTCATTCTACCCGGCTGCAAGCGTTCCCGGGAGGTCGTCCAGCAGGGCGCGGGCGTCCTTGAACTGGCGGGTGAGCTCCTCCATGGGGTCGCGCCGCCGCTCGGTGGCCGCCACCGACTCCTCGGTGATGGCCATGGCGCAGGCCACGGCGTCGGTATGGGTGTAGGACAGCGAGAGGGGAATCTCCCGCACGCCCTGTTCCCGGGCCACTTCGCGGGCGCGTCCGGTGAGCACCACGTAGGGGCGCCCCTTGCTCGTGCGGCGCACTTCCACATCGAGCCAGCCGATGCCCTCGGAAAACCCCGTGCCGAGCGCCTTCAGCACCGCCTCCTTGGCGGCGAAGCGGGTGGCGTAGTGCACTTCGGGGTGAGCATGGGAGTCGCAATAGGCCCGCTCGGCGGCGGAGTACACCTTCTCCACGAAAGCCGGCGAGCGATCGATGATCTTGCGCATGCGCGCGATTTCCACGATGTCCACGCCGAGGCCCACTTCCTCGTTGGGCACGTCCATAGCAAGCGCGCCATCGACGACGGCTTGGGATTTCTTCGATCGGGCCACTCCATCTGCCTTTCAGATCATCGGGGATACGCAAAGGCGCCGCCTCGGGGTCGAGTGCGGCGCCGAAAGAGACTCATAGCTATTCGACCGTCACCGATTTCGCGAGATTGCGAGGCTGGTCCACGTCGCACCCGCGCTTGACGGCCACGGCGCGCGAGAGCAACTGCAAGGGCACGCTGGCCGTGATGGGCGAGAAGGCGTCGCGCACCTTCGGCACGTAAATGACGTGGTTGGCGTGCTTGGCGATTTCCTCGTCGCCCTCGGTGGCCACGGCGATGATGCAGGCGCCGCGGGCCCGGGACTCCTGCAAATTCGACACCACCTTGTCGTAAACGGGGCTCTTCGTCGCGATGGCCACCACGGGGAATCCCTCGTCGATAAGGGCGATGGGGCCGTGCTTCATCTCGCCGGCGGCGTAGGCCTCGGCGTGCAGGTAGCTGATCTCCTTCATCTTAAGGGCGCCCTCGTAGCTGGTGGCGGCCCCCATGCCCCGGCCGATGAACAGGGCGCTTGTCGCGTCCACCATGGCGTCGGCCGCCGCTTCCACCGCCGGATCGCAGTCGGCGAGGATGCGCTCGACCTGCTCGGCGGTATCGGCCAGCTCGCTGAACAGCAGCTTGATCTGCCGGCCGGTCAGCCGGCCCACCGCCTGACCGAGCAGCATCGCCAAAAGCGTGAGGGAGACGACCTGCCCCAAAAAGCTCTTCGTGGAGGCCACGGCGATCTCCTTGTTGGCCTTGGTGTAGATGACGCCATCGGATTCGCGGGCCACGGGGCTTCCCACCACGTTCGTGATGCCGAAGACCTTCGCCCCCTTCACGCGGGCGTCGCGGATGGCCGCCAGCGTGTCGGCCGTCTCGCCCGATTGCGATACGGCCACGACCAGCGTCGTGGGCGTGATGATGGGGTTGCGGTAGCGGAACTCGCTGGCGACCTCCACCTCGCAGGGGATGCGCGCCCAGCTCTCGATGAGGTTCTTGGCGATAAGGCCCGCATGGTAGGAGGTGCCGCACGCGATAATGTAGACGCGATCGACCAGGTTGAGCTCGGCCGGCGTCATGTCCAGCTCGTCGATAACCAGCGAGCCAGCGACCAGGCGGCCGGCCAGCGTATCGCGAATGACGCGGGGCTGCTCGTGAATCTCCTTCAGCATGAAGTCGGGATACCCGCCCTTTTCGGCGACGTCGAGATCCCAATCGACATGGGTGACGTCGGGCTTAATGGGGTTGCCGGCCTCGTCGTAGTACTCGATGCCATCGGGGCGCAGGCGCGCCATCTGCCCGTCGGCGAGCACCACCACATCACGCGTGGCGTCGATCATCGCAATGATGTCGGAGGCCACGTAGCTGCCGGTCTCGCCGCAGCCCACCACGATGGGGGAATCCTTGCGGCAGGCGATGATCGTGCCCGGCTCGGCATCGGCCATGACGGCCAGACCGTAGGCCCCGACGAGCCGCGCGGCCGCCTCGGCCACCGCCGCACGCAGGTCGCCGGTGCCTTCGGCGAGCATGCGGTGGTAGGACTCTTCCACGAGGTGCGCCACCACCTCGGTATCCGTCTCGCTCTTGAAGACGTGACCGCGACCGACGAGCTCCTCGCGCAGCTCGGCGAAGTTCTCGATGATGCCGTTGTGCACCACGGCGATGTCGCCGGAGCACGAGGTGTGCGGGTGCGCGTTGGCCTCGCTCGGCTTGCCGTGGGTGGCCCAACGGGTGTGCCCGATGCCGCAGGTGCCCGTCATTTCGAAGTGGCCGAGGGTGTGCGCAAGCTCGGCCACCTTGCCCTTGCGGGTGATCACCTGAATGCCGCCGTCCTGCTCCACGGCCACACCCGCCGAGTCGTAGCCGCGGTATTCCATGCGGGTGAGCCCCTCCACCAGGATGGGAGTGGCGCTCGCCTCACCGGTATAGCCGACGATTCCGCACATAGATGCTCCTTTATCGAAAGCGGGCGACACGAGGCCGCCCTCACTCATTTGCCGGTTCGCTATTGTACCGAAGGGGCGCCGTCCCCGGCCGCCTTCCACGAAAAGCCCGTCTCGACCGCTGCCGGATCAAGCGGAAACACGGGGTGTTCTGACCGAGCGAGTTCCGCAGCGAACAGGACAGGACTGAATGTCCTGTCCTGTAGAGCGAGGACTGCCTGAGCGAATCAGAATACCGCGTGGTTCCGCCCTCGCCCGACGCCTACCCGCGGATCTCGGCGCCGGTGGCCTTTTCCACCTTCGACACGAGCTTGCCGTGGGCGCGCTCCACTTCCTCGCTGGTCAGCGTGCGGTCGGGCGCGCGGTAGACGAGGCTGTAGGCCATGGACTTCTTGCCGGCGCCCACGCGCTCCGCATCGCGGTACACGTCGAACAGCGCCACGGATTCCAGAAGCTTCCCGCCGGCCGAGGTCATCACCTGGACCATCTTCTCATGGGGCACGTCCTCGGCCACCACGAAGGCCTGATCCACCGTGACGGCCGGGAAGGTGGGCACGTCCACGTAGTCGCGGGCCGGACGGCACGCGCGCACGAGCGCCGCCACATCAAGCTCGAAGGCCACCACGGGCGGCTCGGCCCCGAAGGCGTCGGCCACGAGCGGGTGAATCTCCCCCACCCAGCCGACAACCGCACCATTCGCCATCATCTCGGCGGCGCGGCCCGGCTGCAGCTGCGGGGCCTCCTCGGCGGAAAGCGCCCGGAAGCGCACCTTGGGAAGCGCCAGCTCGCGGGCCAGGTTCTCCAGCACGCCCTTGGCATCGAAGAAGTCGAAGGGCACCGCTGGTGAGTTCCACGCCGCATCGCGCATGGAGCCGGCCAGAACGCCGGCGAGCTTCTTGCGCTCCTTGGCCTTCTTGCGGCCCTCGGCGGCCATAAACACCGTGCCGATCTCGTAAAGCTGGATGTTCTTCACGCCGCGGGCCTGGTTGTAGGCCACCGAGCGCAGAAGCCCGGGCACAATGGACTGGCGCATGACCGACATGTCCGCATTCAGCGGGTTCAGAAGCTCCACGGCCAGCCCCAGCCCCTCGGCGGGCAGGCGCAGCCGCTCGATGTCGCCGGGCTCGGCGAAGGAGTAGGTCATGGTCTCGTTCATGCCGGAGGCGCGCAGGGTGTCGTTGATCACGCGCACCGTCTCCTGCTCCGGCGTGCGCGCGCCCACGCGCTCACGGCCGCCGGGCAGCGTCGGCGGGATGCGGTCCATGCCCCACAGGCGCAGCACTTCCTCGTACAGGTCGATCTCGCGCTCCAGATCGGGGCGGAAGGTGGGCGGCAGCACCGAGAGCACGGAGGCGTCGTCGGTAGCCTCCACGGCACAGCCGAGGCGCACGAGAATGTCCTCGATGAAGTCGGCGGGAATGTCGGCCCCCATCATGGCCACAAAGCGCGGGATGCGGAAGATGAGCTCCGGACGGGCGGTGGGAAGCTCGTAGACGTCTACCACGCCGGGGCGCACCGTGCCCCCGGACACCTCGGCCAGAAGCGCCGCCGCGGCCTGGGAGACCACTTCGCACAAGTGATCGTCCACGCCGCGCTCGTAGCGCATGGAGGCCTCGGAGATAAGGCCCAAGTTGCGGCTCGTGCGGGAGGTGCGGCCGCGCTCGAAGGCGGCGGACTCCAAAAGCACGCAGGTGGTCTCCTCGGTGACCTCGCTGTTCTCGCCGCCCATAACGCCGGCGAGCGCCACGGCGCGCTCGGGGGTGGCGATGACCGTCATGTCGCTCGTCAGCTCGCGGTCCTCCCCGTCCAGGGTGGTGAGGTGCTCGCCGTCGGCGGCGGTGCGCACGACGATATGGGCGCACCCGTCGGCGCTGGCCACTTTCGCGAAATCGAAGGCGTGCAGCGGCTGGCCGTACAGGTACAGGATGTAGTTCGTCACGTCCACGACATTGTTGATGGAACGGCCCCCGGCAGCAGTCACGCGCTCGGCAAGCCATTCGGGGGAAGGCCCCACCTTCACGTTGTCGATGACCCGGGCGGTGTAGCGCGGGCAGCGCGCGGCATCGGGCACCTCAACGGTGACGGCGGCCGCCACGTCCTCGCCGGCGGTCACGGCGGCCAGTTTCTCCACGTCGCCGGAAAGCGGCCAGGCCACCGGCTGCTGGTACATGGCCCCCACCTCGCGGGCCATGCCCACCATGGACAGGCAGTCCGGCCGGTTCGGCGTGATCTCCAGGTCGAGCACGGTGTCCCCCGCGCCCATGAAGTCCGCCATGGACTGCCCCACCGGCGCATCGGCGGGAAGCACCCAAATGCCGGAATGATCCTGGCCGAGTCCCAACTCGCGCTTCGAGCAGCACATGCCGCAGCTCACCACCCCGCGCAGCTTCGACTTCTTGATCTTGAAATCGCCGGGCAGCACCGCGCCCACGAGCGCCACGGGCACCTTGATGTCCGCCGCGATGTTCGGCGCCCCGCAGACGATCTGCACGGGTTCCTCGGCGCCCACATCCACCGTCACCACGTGCATGTGGTCGGAATCGGGATGCGGCTCGCAGGTGAGCACGTGCCCCACCACAACGCCCTCGAAGGCCTCGCCGGTCTTCTCCACGCCTTCCACGCCCGTGCCCGTCAGATCGAGCCTGTCGCAGAACGCCTTCAAATCCTCCGGCACCGCCGTAAACTCAGAAAGCCACTTCAAAGATACTTTCATACTGGTTTCTTCCTCTTAATCGCCTGTCTCATTTGACAACAAGATTTCTAGCCGGTTCTATTCCACTCTCCACCATGGGAATGCGCAGAGGGATTTCGGGTGGTGCTCACCAAGCGAGTTCCGCAGCGAACGGAAATGCCCGGTGGGCATTTCCGCCGAGCGAGGACTGTCTGAGCGACTGAGCACTACTCGGAAGCCCGACCCCGGCAGAGCTACAACTAAAATTGCCGCAAGAACCGCATGTCGCCTTCCAAAAGCATACGCAAATCCGGCACGTCGTACTTCAGGCAGGCGATGCGCTCCACCCCCATGCCGAAAGCGAACCCCGAGTACTCCTCCGGGTCGATGCCGCTCATGGAAAGCACGTTCGGGTCCACCATGCCGCAGCCCAAGATCTCGATCCAGCCGGTGCCCTTGCACATGCGGCAACCCTCGCCGTGGCAGATGCCGCAGCTCACGTCCGCCTCGGCCGAGGGCTCCGTGAACGGGAAGTAGTGGGCGCGGAAGCGCGTCTTGCGCTCGGGCCCGAAGATCCGCTTGCACACGTAGTCGAGCGTGCCCTTCAGGTCGCCGAAGGTGATGCCGCGATCCACCACGAGCCCCTCGATCTGGTGGAACTGCGGCAGATGCGACGGGTCGGCCACATCGCGGCGGTACACCTTGCCCGGGGCGATCATGTAGATGGGCAGGTCCCAGTCCTCCATGACATGCACCTGCACGCCGGAGGTCTGGGTGCGCAGCAGCACGTCGGACTCGCCGCGCACCCGCGAGGTGTCGCCGGACAGGTCGTGCACGTAGAAGGTGTCCTGCATGGAACGGCTCGGATGATCGGCCGGGGCGTTCAGGGCCGTGAAGTTGTAGTAGTCGGTCTCGATCTCCTCGCCTTCCACCACTTTGTAGCCAAGGCCCAAGAAGATGTCGGACACCTCGTCGATGATGCCGTTGATGAGATGGCGGGTACCCACCTGCTGGGCGCGGCCGGGCAGCGTCACGTCCACGGCCGCCGCTCCCATGGCGGCTTCCAGCTCGGCGGCATCGAGTGCCGCCTTGCGGGCGGCCAGCGCCTCTTCCACTTCCACGCGGGCCGCGTTCACGGCCTTGCCCACGCTCGCGCGCTCTTCAGCGGGCACCTGGCCCATGGATCTCAAATACCCGGTCAGCGTGCCGGACTTGCCCAGCACTGCCACGCGCACCGCCTCGAGCGCCGCCGACGTGTCCGCCGCGGCGATTTCGGCCAAGGTGCGCTCGCGCAGCGCCGCCAACTCCTCTGCGATTGCCATAAGGTTCGCCTTTCTTCTCGAGCCAACAAAAAAAGAGCCTTCTTCCGTCCCGCCTGGGGCCGCTTGCGGCTTACCAGGAATCCAAGGACGGGAGAAGGCTCTCGCGGTACCACCTCGGTTGGCAACGCACCCGCGCACCCATTGGGTGGCGATGCAGCGTCGCCCACTTGTTCGCGCTCTGTGACGGGAGCACCCGGCACCCCTACTGGTCGCCTCGCCGATGAGCGTTCGCGTTCGGGAATGCTGCTCGGAAGGGAATAAGACGCACTCAGAGGGTCGGGCTCTCTCAGCCGGTGAAGCCCTTCTCTGGCGACCGTGACGCGCGTCCGCTGTCTTCGTCATCGCATGTAACGCCACAGTATAGCGCACTTCGAGGCGGAGCGAGCGCAGAACTTTCCCGCGCCCGACAGACGGGAAGCGGGCCGCGGGCGCGCGGAGGCAGACGGGAAGCGGGCTCCGGCGAGCCGCGAAGAGGCGCGGCGCTCCAGTGGCGCGGCGAGGCGCCCTACAGGAAGCGGTACTTGACGGTGCGCAGGCCCCAGGCGCGGCAGCTGGAGAAGCCGAAGGCCTTCCACACGCCCGGCTGCAGATCGAGGACGCGGGAACCGCCGCCCATGGAGCCGCAGTCGTTCACCGTGGCATACACGGTCTGACCGCCGTAGACGATTTCCACCGTACGTCCGAAATAACTGCGGTAGTTCGGCATCGATTTGGGCACCGCCACGCCCATGGAGTTGTCGTCGCAGACGGCGCCGGTGGACGTGGTGCCGGGGTTCGGCGTGTTCGGATCGGTGCTGCCGCCGTAGGCCGAGGCCACGCCTGAAAGCCACCCTTCCTCCGACGAGGCGCCGGATCCGCCCCCGTTGCCGGAGCCGCCGGAGCTGCCGGAATTCCCCGATGATCCTGAGCTGCCGGAATCGCCAGAGCTACCCGACGAGCCGCCGTTATCGGAGGGGCCCTCGTCGTCGGAGACCACCGGCTCGCGATCGCCCGTATTGGCGTCGGGGCTCTCCTGCACGGCCGCGGCCGCCGCTGCGGCGGCCTCCTCTTCCTGCTTGCGCAGGGCCTCGGCCTGAGCGGCGAGCTCGGCCAGACGGGCCGCGTGCTCCTCCTGAGCGCCCTCCAGGCGGGCCGTGGCATCCTCCACGACGCTTTGGGCCTCGGCGCGCTTGGCCTCCTGGGCCGCCAACGCCTCTTCCTGCTCGTTCTTCTGGGCGTTCAGCTCGTCGCTCACGTCGTCGAAGGCGCGCTTGCGCTCCTTCTGCTCGGCCACCTCGTCGGCCTGATAGGACATGATCTGAGTGACGTACTCCATGTTGCGGAGCAGCTCGTCGAAGTTCTTCGAATCAAGGATGAGGCCCAAAAGCCCCATGGAACTGCCGTCGCGGTACTCGCCCACGGCCACCTGGCCTAAAGCCGCGCGCCCCTCGAGCATGGCCTGCTGGGCCTCCATGGCCGCCGCCGCCGTCTCGTCGATCTTGGTCTGCAGCTCGGCCACCTCGGCGGTGAGCTGCTCGTACTCGCTATTGATCTGGGCCATGCGGGATTCGGCCTCATCCAGTGTGGCCTGCGCCGCATCCACGGCAGCCTGAGTGTCGTCGGCAGGATCGGCCGCAGCCGGAACCGCGCCGATGCCGACGAGGGAGAAGGCGAGCAACAGGGCGAGAAAGACCCTCGTCGCTTTTCCTTTTCCGAACGCTCGCTGTGCCAAGGTTTCCCTTCCGTTCTGCCATTACGCCGCAGCTTGCCCCGGGCGAACATGCCGACCGGTGCGCTGCATCGCTCCATCTTCCCCAAATCGACCGACCGAGGCAAGCGTCTTGCCGAAAAAGACACGAGCCGTCGACTCCTTGTCCATGGAGCATAACACTTTTTGACCATAATGCAAATACTTGTTCGTATTATTATTGCAATTTGTTCGGTGTTCCGTTATACTGCGCCAAAAGTAAGAGAAAGGAGCGGCCATGCACGCCATGGTAACGGCCCGAGTGCCCCTGGAAATCCGCGACCAGGTGAACGCGAAGCTGCGGTCCATCGGCTCGTCGCCCACCGAGCTGGTGAACGCCGCCTACGATTACGTACTTGCCACCGGCGAGCTGCCCGATGCGCAACGGGGAGAATCTCCCCTTCGCATCGCCCTCACCGACGCCCAGGCCAACGAGCTGCGCTTCCGCTTGCGCCAGGCCACGCGCCCCGTACCGGCGTCGTTCTGGGAGGCCCGCGACGGCGCGCCCGCAACCAGGGAAGGAGAATAGCCATGCGCCTGCTCATCGATAGCGACGTTCTGCTCGACTTCATCGGCGAACGCGAGAGCACCGCCGCCGCCTGGGTGAAGCTCCATGCCATGGAGCTGGCCGGGGCCGCGGAGCTGTGGGTCTCCGCCGAGGCCTTCGGAGAGGTGCGCGCTGCCCTCGCCGAGGCCCTCTCCGACCACGACGCCCGCTCGGCTTTGCGCTCGGCCATGGCGTTTCTGTCCGTGTGCTCGATCGACGGCCCCGACGTGCGCTTCGCCCTGGAGCACGAGGGGCTGCCCTATCGCGCGGCCCTCACCGAATCCTGCGCCCGCAAGCTGCAGGCCGACTTCATCGTCACCCACGGCGGCGAGGTATCCGTCTCCCGGGCCGTGCGCCGCGTGGCCCCCGACGAGCTGTTCAGCGTGCTTGAGGCGGAGCAGGGCATCGTCTTCGACGTCATCGACTTCTAGCGGGGAACCATGATCGACGAAATCCAAGTGAAGGACGTGGCCCTCATCCGCGAGGCCTCCCTTTCGCCCTCCCCCGGTCTCACCGTCCTCACCGGCGAGACGGGCGCCGGAAAGACGGCGCTCGTCAGCGCCGTGAAGCTGCTCGTCGGCGAGCGCGCCGACAGCTCTTACGTGCGCGAGGGGGCGAAAAACGCCGAGGTGCGGGGGCGCCTGTTCCCTTCCGATCCCACCGCCGATGAGCTCGTCGCAGTGCGCAAGGTCAGCGCCGACGGGCGCAGTCGCGCCACCATCAACGGAACCATGGCCAGCGTGTCGGAGCTCGCGCGCACGGTGGGGCCTTTGGTGGAGCTCTGCGGGCAGCACGAGTACCAATCGCTGCTGAAGCCGGCAGAGCACGGCCGCATCCTCGATGGTTGGGCCGATCTGGAAAGCACCGTAGGAGCAGCCTTTCGCGAGGCCCTCGCCGATGCCCGTGCCGCCGAGGCGGCCCTGGAAGAGATGAGGGCAACGGCGAGCGCCTCCAACACGCAGCTGGAGGAGGCCCGCTTCACGCTGCAGCAGATAGAGGCGGTGAACCCCGAGGGCGGCGAGTACGAGGAAACGCGCGACTGGCTCGCCCGGGCCGAGCACGCCGAGGTGCTCGCCCGCAACTCCCACGGAGCCGCCGAGGCGCTCTCTGGCGACGGCGGGGCGCTGGACGCCCTGAACACGGCCATCTCGCTCATCGAGGAGGCCTCCCGGGCCGACGAGTCGCTGGCGCCCTTCGCCACAACGCTGAGGGAAACATGCTTCGTTGTGGAGGACGTCGCCCGAGATATGGCCGGCTATTGCGACGCCATCGATTTCGACGGCGAGTCTTTGGCGGCGGCCCAGGAGCGGATGGGGCTGCTCATGGGCCTCATGCGTTCCTTCGGCCCCACCATGGAAGCCGTCTTCGAGCGCTGGGACGCGGCGGCGGCCCTCGTCGGCCTCATCGACGACGCCGATGAGAACCTGGCCCGCGCCGAGGCGGCGCTGGAAGCGGCCGAGGCGGCGCTAGCCCAGGCGGCGGCCGCCTACGACGCCGCCCGCGCCGAGGCCGCCCCGCAGTTCGCGGCAGCGGTCAACGAGGTGCTCGGACGTCTGGAGATGGGAACGGCGGCGCTGGTGTGCACGGTGGAGCCGCTGCCCCGCGAAAACTGGAGCGCCGCGGGCAGCGCGAGCGTCGTCTTCGAGTTCAAGCCCGGCGCCTCCATGCAGCCGCGTCCCTTGGCCCGCATCGCCTCCGGCGGCGAGATCAGCCGCGTCATGCTGGCCATCAAAGTGGCCTTGGGCGCGAAGGACGGAACCGAGACGCTTGTCTTCGACGAAGTGGATGCCGGCGTGGGCGGCAGCACCGCCAATGCGCTCGCCACCGTGCTGGCCGAGCTCGCGGGCAGCCATCAGGTCATCGCCATCACGCATCTGGCTCAAGTGGCCGTGCTCGCCGATGCCCATTACACGGTGACGAAGACCGTCGGCGATGCGCCCGAGACCATCCTCACCCCCGTCACGGGCGATGCGCGCGTGGCCGAAGTGGCGCGCCTGCTATCGGGCACCGCCACCGAGACCTCCCTCGCCCACGCCCGCGAACTCCTCAGGCAATAACCCGGCGCTTCCGCACAGATCGGCCGCTACCATCGGCAACGGCCGATCCGCACCCCCGCCCGTAGGGGCAGACCTTGGTCTGCCCTCCCGACAATGGCCATGCTCGCGACAAGGGGCGACCAAGGTCGCCCCCTACGAAGATTATCCGACAAGTTTTTCGCAGAGATACCGCTATTCGGCTGCCTGCTGAGAGGCCAGCTCTTGGGCGAGGGCACGGGCATCGTCGTAGGCCAGAAGCTGGTCGATGGTCACGAACTTGTAGCCCTCGGCCCTAAGCTGCGGCAGGGCGATCTTGAGCGCCTCGATCGTCTGGCTGCGATCGCCGCCGCCGTCGTGCATGAGCACGACATCCCCCGGCTTCACCGACAGCAGGCGCTCCGCAATGGCATCGGCGCCCGGTCGCCGCCAGTCCTCCGTGTCCACGTTCCAGCCGATCTCGCTCGTGATATAGGGCTGCAGATTCCAGATGATCTCGTCGTGGAAGTTGCCGCCCGGCGAGCGGAACACCTTAGACGCCTCGCTGCCCGTCGCGTCCGCGATGGCCTGCTGGCCCATCTGCACCTCCTCGATCTGCTTTTCCGGGCTCTGGCGCGTCATGTCCACGCCATTGCCGCCGCCGGTGGCCGCATGGTCGTAGGAATGGGTGCCGATCTGGTGCCCCTCGGCCGCCATGCGCTGGATCGTCTCCACGTAATCGGTCTTATCGGATATCTGCTCACCAATGGTAAAGAACGTCGCCACGGCGTCGTTCTCCTTCAGCACGTCGAGCAGCTCGCTCGTCGTGGGCCACGGGCCGTCGTCGAAGGTCAGCGCGATGACCTTCTCGCCGTTCGTGTTCGCGTTGTACTTCAGATAGACGTTGTCGGAGCCCTCCTTCACCGTCTCCTGCACGGATTTGCCCGATACCTTGCCCGTGCGCGTCTCCACCTGGGCCGGCTCGCCGGGCACGTACACGTGGATGGCCCCCTCGCCCAGCTCCACCTGGCCCGGAACCGTCTCCTCGGTGGAAACATCGTAGTCCTCGGTCGCGTCGGCGCCGTCGTCCAGCTGAACCACATCGCCCTTGTGCAGCTCGGTCGCGCCGTCGGTCACCTCGTTGCCGTTGACCGTGCCGGCAAAGACCGCGCCGCCCCCCTCTTCCAGGACTTCCCCGTCGACGGCGAGCAAGTTGCCCGGCTGCGGGGACACCACGCCCTCGGCGATCATGTCGCTCAAGGTCGTGCCCCGATCCACCGTGCGCGTCATGCCGTTGACCGTCACGTTGAACTGCAGGGGGTTCAAATACAGGTACACCCCCACGCCGATGGCGGCCAGAATGACCACGGAGACGATAATGGAGACGACGCTCGCCTTCTTCTTGCCCTTCTTCTTGTAGCGCCCCATGTCGGCATAGGGAGCCACCTGGCCATCGGCCTTGGTGGCCGGGACGACCCGCGGGGGCACCTGGGCCGCATAGCCCGCGTAGCCGTGCGGCGACGATGCTTGATGCGGCTGGGGCTGGGGCTGGGGCGGCTGATAGGGTTGCGCCTCGTGAAGGCGCGGATCCTGCGGCTGGGCGGCAGCGGCCGGCTGCTCGCGGGGCGCAACCGACTCCTGCTGGAGAGTCGGCGCCTGCGGTGCCGGCTGGACCTGATACCCCGACGGGGCGGCCGTCGACTGCGGCTGCGGCGCCGCGGCCCCATGGGCATGGGGAACCGAAGTCGGCGCAGGAGCACCCGGATGGCGGCGCGTGGGCTTCTTGTGCTGTCGCGGATTGTTGCGGGGGTTGTTCGAACCGTGGGAGGCGGGCTGATCGGGCATCGCTTTATTCCTTTGGAAGTACTTCAGGTGGTGCAGGAGCTTTCTCGCGATTATACGACGAAGCGCCAGAACGTCCACAGCAGAGCAGCTTACATTTCCGTAAAGTTCGCAATCCTCAAGAGTTCCACGAAAATTGAACGCGTCTCGTCAACCTGTCGGGGCGCCCCGCGCCGAAAGGCGCCCGCGATAGCGGCGAGGCGCCCGGGCATCGGGCCCTAATTCGCGCGCGACGACCCGTAGGCGGCGTGCTTGCGGTTGCCGTAGGCGCTCCCCTTGCGCGCGCCCTTCTTCAAATCCTTCAGCACGTCTTCCTCGGACTTGTCCTCCACGGTGCTCTTCAGCTTTACCACCTGGTCGCGCAGGCGCGCCGCCTCCTCGAAATCCATGTCGCGGGACGCGGCGGCCATGTCGTCCTCCATGGACGAGATGAGCCGCAGGACCTCTTCACGGGAAAGCTCTGCCAGCTCCTTGTTCACCTGCTCGGCGGTGGTGCCCTCCACGTCTTCGGTGATGAAGCCCATGATGTCGTTGATGGCCTTGCGGATGGTCTGGGGCTTGATACCGTGCTCCTCGTTGTAGGCCATCTGGATGTCGCGGCGCCGGCGCGTCTCGTCGATGGCCCGGCGCATGGAATCGGTGATGCGGTCGGCGTACATGATGACCTGGCCGGACACGTTGCGCGCCGCGCGGCCTATGGTCTGGATGAGCGAGCGGTGGTTGCGCAGAAAGCCCTCCTTGTCGGCATCCAGGATGGCCACGAGCGACACCTCGGGCAAGTCGAGCCCCTCGCGCAGAAGGTTGATGCCCACGAGCACGTCGAACTCGCCGCGGCGCAGATCGCGCAGGATCTCCGTGCGCTCCAGGGTGGCGATGTCCGAGTGCATGTAGCGCGCCTTCACGCCCTGATCCAGCAAATGGTCGGTCAAATCCTCGGCCATCTTCTTCGTGAGCGTCGTGATGAGCACGCGTTCGTTTCGCGCAGCCCGCTCCTTCGCCTCGTCGATGATGTCGTCGATCTGGCTGGCGCTCGTGCGCACGACGATCTCCGGGTCCAGAAGGCCCGTCGGGCGGATGACCTGGTCCACCTTCGCCTGGCTCACGCGCTCCTCGTAGTCGCCCGGCGTGGCCGATACGTAGATGAACTGCGGAATGCGCTCCTCGAACTCGTCGAAGCGCAAGGGGCGGTTGTCCAGGCAGCTGGGCAGACGGAAGCCGTGTTCGGCCAGGGTGATCTTGCGGGAGCGGTCGCCCTCGTGCATGCCGCGGATCTGCGGCACCGTGACGTGGGACTCGTCGATGATGCAGAGGAAGTCCTTCGGGAAGTAGTCGATGAGGGTGTAGGGCGGCTCGCCCGGCGCGCGGCCGTCCAGATGCCGCGAGTAGTTCTCGATGCCGGAGCAAAATCCCATGGTCTCCAGCATCTCCAAGTCGTAGTTCACGCGCATCTCCAGGCGCTGGGCCTCCAGGAGCTTCCCCTCTTCCTTGAACTGCATAAGGCGCTCGCGCAGCTCGTCCTGAATCGTGCCGAGGGCCTTGTCCATCTTCGGGCGCGCCGTAACGTAGTGGGAAGCCGGCCAGATGGGCAGCGCTTCGTAGGAGTTCAGCACCTCGCCGGTGACCTGGTCGATCTCGTCGATGGACTCGATCTCGTCCCCCCAGAACTCGATGCGGATGGGATGGTCGGCGTAGGGCGGGAACACGTCCAGCGCATCGCCCCGCACGCGGAAGGTGCCGCGCTTCTGCTCGTAATCGTTGCGGTCGTACTGGATGTCGATGAGCTCGTGGATGACCTCGTCGCGGTCCATCTCCTTCTGCTTGTCGACGAACACTGCCATGCCGGCGTAGTCCATCGGCGAGCCGATACCGTAGATGCAGCTCACCGATGCCACCACGATGACATCCCGCCGCGAGAGCAGAGCCGAGGTCGCCGCATGGCGCAGCTTCTCCACCTCCTCGTTGATGGAGGCGTCCTTCTCGATGAAGGTGTCCGATGAGGGCACGTAGGCCTCGGGCTGGTAGTAGTCGTAGTAGCTGACGAAGTACACCACGGCGTTATCCGGGAAGAACTCCTTCAACTCGGCGGCCAGCTGGGCGGCGAGCGTCTTGTTCGGCGCCATGACGAGTGTGGGCTTCTGCACCGCCTCGATGGTTTTGGCCATGGTGAACGTCTTGCCCGAACCGGTGACGCCGAGCAGCGTCTGGTAGCGCAGACCATCCTCCACGCCCTTCGCGAGCGCGGCGATGGCCTCGGGCTGGTCTCCCGACGGCTCGAAGGGCGAGACCACCTTGAACGGCGTGTTCGCCAGCCGCACCTCGGGCAGCTTCCCCGCCATTTCCATACCTTCTATATTGGAAAGATGAGTGGACACGCGCGTCCCTCCTCTCACAGTAATTCGCTATAAGGAGAACAGTCTAGCACCTTCCCCAATAAATGAACAGATGTTCGCTTAAAGTTCACGATCCGTCCAACCATGAGTGCTATACTCTGCAATCGCTGTTGACATCTCGTGACGTGAGGAGCTCATCGTGGCGAACGTGAAGAACGTGGCCCCCGGCATCGGCCTGTGCGCCGCCATCGCCATCCCCTGCTGGTTTCTCGGCGAGGCGCTGCCCGTGGTGGGCGGCCCGGTGTTCGCCATCCTCATCGGCATGGTCATCGCCCTTTGGTGGAAGCAGCCCGCGCGCGGCACCGTGCAGGACGGCATCGCCTTCACGGCGAAGAAGGTGCTGCAGTACGCGGTCATCCTGCTGGGCTTCGGGCTGAACCTCGCCCAGATCGCGGCCGTAGGCGCCGAGAGCTTGCCCATCATCCTCACCACCATCGCCACGGCGCTCATCGTGGGCTATATCCTCTACCGCGTGCTGTCCGTGGATTCCGCCATCGCCACGCTCATCGCCGTGGGCTCGTCCATCTGCGGCGGGTCGGCCATCGCCGCCACGGCCCCGGTCATCCGCGCCAAAGACGAGCAGGTGGCCCAGGCCATCTCGGTCATCTTTCTGTTCAACGTGGTGGCGGCGCTCATCTTCCCAACTCTGGGAGGCATGCTCGGCATGTCCAACGAGGGCTTCGGCCTATTCGCCGGCACCGCCGTGAACGACACCTCGTCGGTCACCGCCGCCGCAGCTGCCTGGGACGGCATGCACCCCGGCTCGAACGCCCTGGACGACGCCACCATCGTGAAGCTCACGCGAACGCTCGCCATCATCCCCATCACGCTCGTGCTCGGCATCGTCATGGCCCGCAAGGAGGGCGCCGACGGCCTCGGCAACTTCTCGCTGAAGCGCGCCTTCCCGATGTTCATCCTGTTCTTCCTCGTGGCCAGCATCATCACCACCATCGCCGTGGCCGCCGGTGCCGACGCGGCGGCGTTCGCGCCACTGAAGACGCTTTCCAAGTTCTTCATCATCATGGCCATGGCCGCCATCGGCCTGAACACCGATCTCGTGAAGCTCGTGAAATCCGGCGGCAAGCCCATCCTCATGGGCCTCATCTGCTGGATCTGCATCGCCGCTGCCAGCCTGGGGATGCAGCACTTACTAAACCTGTGGTAACTAGCAGCAGAACGACACAAGTTCGCCCCAGGAAATCAACGAGAGGCCCTGTCGCGTTTCAGATTCGTCCGCCTTTGGTCCAAGCGTACTCTGGTACGCGCCGTGGCCAAAACAAGGGCGAAGATGAAATGCGACAGGGCCTCGCAGCGTCGGCATAAAATCCTGTTGCGTTAGCAACAGGATTTATACTCGTTCCACCAGGAGATAACTTCGTTGCGCAGCTCGTCGGGGGTGCCGTCGTTGTTGAAGACGACATCCGACGCCTCGATGCGGTCGGCGTCGGTGATCTGGCGAGCGATGCGGGCACGCACGTCCTCCTCGGAAAAGCCCGACTTCACGGCGCGCTCGATGCGGGTCTCCAGCGGCGCCAGCACGGCCATGACGACATCGGCCCCGTAGGCCAGCGAGCTCTGGCGGTTGCGGAACACCGAGTATTCCACCACGACCGCCGGCTTGCCCTCGGCCTCGAAGCCGTCGATGAGGTCGGTGTAGCGCTCCTCGATGCGGGGCATCGTGATGGTGTTCAGCTTGCGCGTGGCGGCCGGCGTCGCGAAGGCCTTGGCGGCCAGGGCGCTGCGCACCACTTCCCCGTTCTCGTCGAAGATGTCGTCGCCGAACGCGCCGCGCAAGTCGTCCTTCACCGTATCCCACATGAGCACCTCGTGCCCCACCTGATCGAGATCGATCCAAGCCAGGCCCTCGTCGGTGAGCGCCTTGCGCGCCGTGGACTTGCCGGCGCCCATGCCGCCGATGAGAAACAGCTTCTTCATGCGAACCTCCCCTTCCGGGTTACCCCGGCGCACCGCCCCGGGTTCTCCAACATCCCACAGAAGCGATCCGTAGGGGCAGACCTTGGTCTGCCCTCCCAGACTGAGAAACCTCACCGCTCGGGAGGGGCGACCAAGGTCGCCCCCT
>ERZ773228.1905-NODE-1905-length-20412-cov-2.909761_pt1 | contig 20412 bp, 15 predicted proteins | sample MGYA00580524_ERZ773228 | MGnify/ENA primary metagenome ERZ773228 (study PRJEB29015, sample SAMEA2737768) | human gut metagenome | biome: human gut; feature: human-associated habitat; material: faeces | place: China | collected 2012 ... | reverse complement strand
ATGATGGCAAAATTAAAATGGAATCCGCTGAAGGTTGTACTTATTGATTCTATCTGTACAGCAGTTGCACTTGCGGGTGTAATGGGAATGTCAATGCTGGCAGGATGTGGAGATTCAGGAAAGGACGAGTCAACAACAGCAGCAAAGAGTGATGCATCAGAGGCTACAGATGCAACAGAGGCAGCTTCAGAGGAAGAGGCGATCAAGACAACACTTACAGTCTGGGGACCAGCTGAGGATCAGTCACCTGATTACGGCGAGTGGTTACAGACAACATGTGAGGCATTCAAGAAAGAGCATCCAAACTGGGATATCACATTTGACTATGGTACATGTAGTGAGGGTGATGCTGGAAAGACTGTAACACAGGATGTTTCAGCGTCAGCAGATGTATACATGTTTGCAAATGACCAGTTACAGACTCTGATCGATGCAGGTGCCATCTCAGAGCTCGGCGGAAGCACAGCAGATTATGTTAAGTCAACAAATTCACAGGCAATCGTAGATTCTATCACAGTTGATGGAGGTATCTATGGTGTGCCATTTACAACAAATACATGGTTTATGTACTACAACAAGAAGACATTTACAGAGGATGATGTAAAGAGCCTTGACACAATGCTTGAGAAGGGTAAGGTTTCATTCCCACTCACAAACTCATGGTACATCGCAGCATTCTACCTTGCAAATGGCGGAACATTATTCGGTGATGGTACAGACAATGATGCAGGAATCAACTTCGGTGGTGATAACGGCAAGGCTGTTACAGACTACCTGGTAGATCTTGTAAACAACAAGAACTTTGTAAACGATGAGTCAGGTGTTGGTATCTCAGGTATGACAGATGGTTCAATATCAGCAATGTTCTCGGGCTCATGGGACTACGCAGCATTACACGATGCACTTGGAGATGATCTCGGAATCGCAGTTATGCCAACAGCCAAGATCGGCGGTGAGGACAAGCAGCTCCTCTCATTTGCAGGATCAAAGGCAATCGCTGTAAATCCTAACTGTGAATATCCACAGGTTGCAGTTGCACTTGCACTCTACCTTGGAAATGAGGCATCACAGGAGTCACACTACACAGCAAGAAACATCGTTCCATGTAACACAAGCCTTCTTGAGAGCGATGCAGTTAAGGGCGATGCACTTGTAACAGCTCAGAATGCAACATTCGATACAACAGCATTCATCCAGCCATTTGTTCCTAAGATGAGCAACTACTGGACACCAGCAGAAAACTTTGGTAAGTCTCTCGTAAATGGTGAGGTTACACACGACAACGCAGCAGATATGACAGAGTCATTCAACACATCACTTAACACTGATGTAGCACAGTAAAAATACTAGTTATATATTTCAAAAACAGGTGCTCCATTCATCTACAGGTGATGGGGCACTTGTAATAAGAAGAGATAATGATTTACTTTGAGACGGAGGTGTTAGGATGGCTCAGGCTATAACAAATAAAAAAAGTAAAATGAAGAAAATACGAAGATCTGATTACCCATATACCGTTGCACAGGCAGCGGCAAATGGAGACATAGCTACCAGAATTTCATTTCTGATCTTGGGGTTTGGAAGCATAGTCAGAAAACAGTTTGTAAAGGGATTTTCATATCTGGTACTAGAGGTACTGTTTATATGGTTTATGATAAAGCATGGAGCATCACTCCTGGTGGATATCTTCCATCTGGGTGGTCAGGAACAGCAGAAGGTCTGGAATGAGGCAAAGGGTGTATTTGAATATACCCAGGGTGACAACTCTCTGCTCATGCTCCTGTACGGTGTGGCAACACTGTTTATAATTTTCGCATTCATCTGCCTTTGGGTAGTAAGTATAGAGAGCGCATACAAAGCGTATTGCCTGTGGGATAAGGGCAAAAAGGTTCCAAAGTTTAAGGACGATGTGAAGAGTCTGTTTGACAGCAATCTTCACGCATTTCTTCTTCCACTTCCTGTACTTGGAGTCGTTGTATTTACGATATTGCCATTGGTTTTCATGATATTTATGGCATTTACAAATTACAGCAAGCTTGGTTCACATACAGTTATATTCAACTGGGTTGGACTGAAGAATTTTGCAAAGATATTGAACTTTAGTGATGCAATAGGAAGTACATTCTGGTCAGTGCTTGGCTGGACACTTGTTTGGGCTGTGGCAGCCACATTCAGTAACTACTTCCTTGGAATGATACTCGCAATGGTGATCAACAGAAGGGGAACCAGGGCAAAAGGTATGTGGAGAGCGATCTTCATGCTCTCAGCAGCGGTTCCGCAGTTCGTATCACTTCTTCTGATGAGAACAATCTTCAGCCAGAATGGTATCGTCAATACATTACTTATAAATAACGGAATAATCGACAATGCTATTCCATTCTGGAGCAATGCAACACTTGCCAGAGTCATGGTAATTGTTATCAATATCTGGATAGGAATTCCATTTACCGTCATGCAGGTCACAGGAATTCTCCAGAGCATACCGGAGGAGATATACGAGGCTGCGAGAGTTGACGGCGCAGGCCCGGTAAAGATCTTCTTCAAGATCACTCTTCCTTATATGTTGTTTGTCACAGCACCATATCTGATAACAACATTTGCGGGAAATATCAACAACTTCAACGTTATCTACCTTCTGTCAAATGGAGCGCCTACTCCGGTTGGAAAGACTGCCGGAAAGACAGATCTTCTTGTCACATGGCTCTATAAACTGACGGTTGATAACCAGTACTACAACTTAGGTGCTGTTATAGGTATCATGACATTCATAGTTCTCGCTGTTGTGTCACTGGTAACTTACCACAACACCGCATCATATAAAGATGAGGAGGGATTTCAGTAATGGCTAAATCAAATAATGGGATTAAAGCAAGAAGCAAATGGACACTGGGAGACATCGTGGTTCATATCATACTGGTAATCCTTTCGGTTATCTGGGTACTGCCGATCGCATGGATAATCATGATAAGCTTCAGAGGAGAGAAAGGACAGTATGTTTCAACTCTGCTGCCAAAGTCTCTGACTCTGGCGAACTATACAAAGCTTTTTACAGACACAGGTATTCTGAACTTCATGCAGATGTTCAAGAATACTTTGATAATAGCAATTTTCTCATGTATAATATCAACAGCGTTCGTGCTTGCAGTTTCATACTGTATGTCAAGAATGCGTTTCAGACTGAGAAAGCCATTTATGAATGTGGCACTTATCCTTGGAATGTTCCCGGGATTCATGGCTATGATAGCTGTGTATTACATCCTTAAGGTTCTGGGACTTTCAGAAGGCTCACTCATCAGGGTTGCTCTGGTACTTGTATATTCAGGCGGTTCAGGACTTGGATTCTATATCGCCAAAGGATTCTTTGATACTATACCAAAGTCGCTGGAAGAAGCAGCATACCTTGATGGTGCTACAAGATGGCAGTCATTTACAAGGATCATCATACCACTCAGCCGTCCGATCATAGTTTATACGGTTCTGAATTCGTTCCTTGCACCATGGATTGATTTCGTGTTTGCCAAGGTTATATGCAGAGCCAACAAGGACTATTACACGGTATCCATCGGACTTTGGAACATGCTCGAGAAAGAGTATGTGTACAACTGGTTCAACTCATTTGCGGCTGGCGCAGTGCTGATATCCGTACCGATTATCATTCTCTTTATGGTAATGCAGAAGTGCTACAAGGATAGCATGTCTGGAGGCGTAAAGGGTTAAGGATAATATATGAAATTATTTGCAAAACCTAAGTGGAATGAGGAAAGCATATGCCAGCAGAGAGATATAAATTCAAGTATTTGAAAAAAATAATAACATGTGTGCTAACAATTACCCTTATAATAATATGTGGCTGCCAGGACAATAACACCCCCTCCAACCCGTCTGAGGTGACCACAGATGCAGAATATGAGTCTGCCATGCATATTGCAGAGACGACTCCGCTTGGAAGATATCCGGAACAGCTCACCTATACCCTGGGAAAGCTGTCCGGTGCAAATAATTCAAATCTCCCACAGGGAGAAACGTATGAAAACAACGCATATACACAGATATTAAATGAAATCTTAAATGTGCAGAACCAGGATATATTTGAGGCTGCTGATGATCAGTATGATGACAATGTATCCATGGTGATAGCACAGAAGGATCTTCCGGATGTGATGATCGTCCAGGATATGGATGAGCTGCAGTATCTGGTGGAAAATGACATGATCGAGGATCTCACAGACAGTTATAACAACTGTATGAGTGAAACGATAAAGAACATATATAAGAGTTATGGCAGCAGTATCATGGATGTGGTCACATTTGATGACCGTATAATGGCCATACCTGAGACAAATATATCAGATGGACCAAATCTGATATGGCTTAGAAAAGACTGGATGGATAAGCTGGGACTTGATGCTCCGAGAACGCTTTCAGACGCGGAGGAGATCATCAGACAGTTTATTGAGAAGGATCCAGGAAATAATGGCGTGGGAAATACCGTAGGGCTGGTGGCAGACACAAGTCTCTGCGGCGGTTGTGGTTATAGCAGCGAGTACACGCTCGATATAGTATTTGCCGCATATGGGGCATTTCCAAAACAGTGGATAAAGGATGAGGACGGAAATGTTGTGTATGGTTCTGTACAGCCGGAGGCAAAGAAGGCTCTGGAGCATATACATGAGATGTACGAGGAAGGGATTCTGGATCAGAATTTCCTCATGCGGACAAGCAGCAACATAATAGAACTCATAGTGAATGGACAGTGTGGTTCGTTCTTCGGACCATGGTGGGCTCCAAATAATCCTCTTATGGACGCTGTAGCGGACGATCCAACAGCAAAATGGGAACCATATCTGCTTGCCACAGAGGAAAATGGTTCAACGAGTTATCATACCCAGGTTCCGTATGGCAATTTTGTGGTTGTCAAAAAGGGATATGAGCACCCGGAGATAGTGTGCAAGATAATAAGTGTGCTGTTTGACTATGTAAGATATGAGGATAAAGACAATCAGGCTATAAAGGATTACTACAAACTCAATGTGGATCCTACCGCAAGACCACTTGCGATGAACGTGGATTACAACAATGCACTTCAGATATGTTATGGCGAGCTGAACCATGTGTTCTCTGGCGTAAGGCAGCCAGATGATCTGAATCTGCTGGAACAGTCTTATTATGAAGCATGTGATTCATATCTTGAGAATGAAGACAATGCGTCATCCGAGGACTGGGCGGCATATACATCCCGTATAACAGCATGCAAGATCCTCAATGATGCGCGTACAAATAAAGTCGAATCTCTGTACTTCGGGGAGACCGAGACCATGGTGTCAGACTGGTGGCACCTTGAGAATCTGGAGAGCGACACTTACCTGAAGATAGTTACAGGTGAAGCAGATCTGGATGAATTTGACAGTTTCGTGGACAACTGGTACAAGACCGGTGGAACAACGATCACCAAGGAAGTTCGACGTGAGTGCCGGTAACTGGATATATAATTAAATAAAAATGATCACTCGCTAATTTCTATAAAACCTGACGGTGTCAAAACCGTCAGGTTTTTTCCTTTTACGGACGGAAGGGGGACGGAGGGGTCAGGTACCTCCGTCCCCCTCATCAAGGTATGGGGTCAGGTACCTCCGTCCCCATCTTATTGGTGTAATGCACACAAGGATGAGATTGTAAAAAAAGCTCAAAATTTATATACTATGTATATAGTATGAACTAGAACACTTGGCACAATACTAAGGAGGATATATATGATAAGAGCAATAGTATTTGATTTAGATGATACATTATACGACTGTCTTCACGAGAATGATAAGGCAGTGGAAGACACTGTCAGATACGTGGCAAATGAACTTCTTCATATAGATGAAGTAACAGTGATGAAAGCCTTTGAAGAAGGCAGAGATATGGTAAAGGATCAGCTCTCCGCCTGGGATATGGCGGCGCAGCACAATAGGGTGCTGTACTTCCAGAAGATGCTGGAGATCCTGGGGGTATCACCATTCAGGTATGACCTGCAGGTGTACAACTATTTCTGGAACAATTTCCTGAACAGGATATCCATATTCCCCGGGGCATTGGAGTTTATAGATGATATGAAAGCCAGAGGGATAAAGATAGGTATCTGTACAGATATGACTGCTCATATCCAGTTCAGGAAGATAGACAGACTTGGACTTACGGGCAGACTTGACGCGATGATAACAAGTGAGGAGGCTGGTATAGAAAAGCCGAACCGCAGGATGTTTGATATGATAGCTACAAAGCTGGGCGTAAAGAACGATGAAGTCATCTATGTGGGAGACAGCTACAAGAAAGATGTCATGGGAGCAAAAAATGCCGGAATGACACCGGTGTGGTATCTGTCGCTGCAGAACAAGACGGACGAGGATGTACTGGCTGCATGCAATTATGCGGAACTTCGAAATATAGTGAATAAGGTGATATAGAGAGCAGTGCGACAGCTGCGCGTGCGCAAACTGGCAGAGTGCGAGAGACGGCATGGAGCCGCAAGGCGACATGATAAAAAATGCCGGAGTGTGTGATAACTTAAAATCACATACTCCGGCTTCTTTTGTTTAATATCCGTATTTCTTTTTATTTTTTATAAGGAAGATGATAGTTATGACAAGGGTCACAGCCTCCGCTACGGCCACAGCACACCAGATTCCATTGATGTCAAACACCATAGGCAGCATCAACACCGCTGCAAGCTGTATCACCAGTGTTCTGAGGAAAGATATGGTTGCGGATACAAGCCCGTTGCCTAGACCTGTGAAGAAACCTGAGCCAAATACGTTGAATCCGCAGAACAGGAATGATATGGAAAAAAGCATCATACCGGTCTGGGTCATACGGCATAGCGTATCATCATAGCCAACAAATATTCTTGCGATAGGGAGTGCCAGCACCTCGGACAAAACCGTCATTGTTATAGCTGTGACGGCGGTGATCACAAGGCTTTTTTTAAGCAGGCTGTGCAGCTGTTTTTTGTTACCGGCACCATAGTTATAACCGATGATAGGTGTGACTCCGATGGCATATCCGAAGAATATTGCCATGAATATGAATGACACATACATTATCACACCATATGCTGCAATACCATTTTCGTTCGCAAGTTTCATAAGCTGCAGGTTATAGACTACAGACACAAGAGATGTGGACAGGTTGGTGAGCATCTCAGAGGAGCCGTTTCCACAGGCTTTCCAGATACACTTCCAGTCAAACTTTGCTTTCGTCAGTTTCAACGATCCTGTAGTGTTGGTCGCAAAATATATGAGCGGTACTACACTTCCTATAATTTGTCCGCACACCGTGGCAGCCGCAGCTCCGGCTATGCCGAGGCGAAATACATACATGAGAAGAAAATCAAGTACCATGTTGGTGATGCCCGCAAGTACTGAAACCAGTAGACCAAGGTTTTGTTTCTCTGCCGTTGTAAGAAAACTCTGAAAACTGTTCTGAAGCATAAAAAATGGTTCTGACAGAATGAGTATTCTTCCATATAATATGGCGTCTGAGCGTATAGCATCGCTGGCTCCGAGTAGATCAACTATCTGGGGCATGAAGACAAATCCGATGACTGCCACAATACAGGACGAGATGATGATAAGCCATATCAGCATCGAGAACACCTCGTTTGCCTTTTCCTTTTCCCCAAGTCCCATATAATATGAGGTCAGTGCGCTGCCTCCCGTACCGATCATGAATCCTATAGCGGATATCGCCATCAGCACAGGCATGACCAGATTGACCGCTGCAAATGGATTCTTGCCTATGATGTTGGAGACAAAGTAGCCGTCCACAATGCTGTAGATGGATGTCATGATCATCATGGCAATGCACGGCAGCACATATCTTATAAGTTTTTTATATGTAAATGAATCAGAAAGTCTTATTTCCATAATCCCTCAGTTCCTTTCTTAAGGTAATCAAGCTGACGCTGCATGAGTGAGAGCAGAAGTTCCCGTTCCTCATTTGTAAAACTAGAAAATGATGAAATATCAGCATTTGTCAGTGGTGTGATATATTTGTTGGCGAATGAGACTCCATTTCCCGTGAGTGATAAATATTTGATATTTCCTGCACCTTTGTGGGTTGTCAGAGAAATGAGTCCCTTGCCTTCCAGTTTTTTGACAGCAGAGTTGCATGTCTGTCTGGGTATGAACCATGTGTCGCATAGCTCGGCCTGAGTAAGTTCAGGTTTATTCTCGATGGTCAATATATAAATTATCCAGAAAGCAGTCTCAGGAAGCCCGGAGTTTCTTGCTGCCTCCTGCCAGATATCGTCCTGAGCTTTCCAGAGAGTGTTAAATATGCGCAGTTGTTCTTGTAAATGACTGTCTTTATATGCGATCATAAAATATGAAAAAACTCCTTTAATTATTATTGGGGTGCAAATTTAAAACCATAGCAATGAGAAAGTATTTTCTCAAAATATATGATATTTGATCGGGAAAGCACCGCTATTTAATATAAATCCGAAATCGGATTTGGTCAAGCAAGTTTATATAAATTATAATAAGAGGACAGGATATCGGGTTAAGTAACGATATGCATAAATATTTTCATCTAAAGATAGGTGAAGGTGTTGTTTTGGGCCGGTCGTGTGGCTATAATAATAGATATGGGCTATGAATTTATAGATATATGTTATGGATGACTGAAATCTATGCGGTGAGAAGAAAGTAGTCATGGCCAGGAAAGGAGTATACACTTATGGGGTTTTTAACAGGTAAGACAGCGATAATAACAGGAGGCGGACGTGCAGTTCTCAGCGATGGAAGCTGTGGATCCATCGGATACGGAATAGCGACAGCATATGCCAAGGAAGGTGCCAATCTGGTGCTTACAGGACGTAATGTCCAGAAACTTGAGGATGCAAAGGCAGAGCTTGAGAGCAAATATGGGATCAAGGTTCTTGCAGTCCAGGCTGATGTAAACGCAGGTGCGGACAATGAGAACGTTGTCAAGAACGTTGTGGAGCAGGCGGTTAAGGAATTTGGAAGAATAGATGTGCTCATTAACAATGCGCAGGCATCTGCATCAGGCGTTACCATCGCAGATCATACAACAGCACAGTTTGACCTTGCCATATATTCAGGTCTTTACGCTGCATTTTACTATATGCAGGCATGCTATCCATATCTGAAGGAGACAAAGGGTTCAGTCATCAACTTTGCATCAGGTGCAGGCCTCTTTGGAAATTACGGACAGTGCGCATATGCGGCAGCGAAGGAAGGCATCAGGGGCCTTACAAGAGTTGCAGCTACAGAGTGGGCAGCAGATGGAATAAATGTCAATATAGTATGTCCTCTCGCATGGACATCTCAGCTTGAGAACTTCGAGAAAGCATATCCGGACGCATTCAAGGCAAATGTAAAGATGCCACCAATGGGACACTTCGGAGACGTAGAGAAGGAGATTGGACGTGCGTGCGTGGCACTCGCATCACCGGATTTCAAGTACATGAGTGGTGAGACCATCACACTTGAGGGCGCGATGGGACAGAGACCATAGAGCAGTCAATATATCAAATATGGCTTATGCTATGATAATAGAATATGATGTAGATGCGAAACCTGGTTCGCAGCTTACATAAAAAATGAGCGTAACACAATAATACCCAGATGGGAAATGTGTTATGCTCATTTTGTTTAGCAGACTCAGTCATCAACTATATCTCAAACCAGATGGTTGTCCGCTTGTCGTTAATAAGACACAAGGTTTCTTAAAAAAATATGAAATATCTGCCATCATCCTTGAATAACCTTACTTGGAGTACTTATAATAGAACTTTGTTAAAGAAATCATGAGATGTCATGGACAGTCGATGAATAACATTTGCCGACCATATACACAGGAAGAGGTGTTTTATTTGGATACAAACTCAGAAAGCAATTTGGATACACGGGGAGTCCCGATCATGGGTCTTACCTCGGAGGAAGTAAGGAAAAGGATCGACAATGGACAGACCAATCACACGGATATAAGTACGCAGAAGACTGTGGGGCAGATCGTCAAGTCCAATCTGCTTACATACTTTAATCTTATATTCCTCATACTTACGGTGCTGCTATGTATCGTTGGTTCATTTAGGAATCTGACTTTCCTGCCGGTCATCATAGGCAACACGGTTATAGGAATATTTCAGGAGCTGCGTGCCAAAAAGACTCTTGACAAGATGAGCATGTTAAATGCGCCGCATTCGATAGTTGTGAGAGACGGAGAACAGCAGAAGATACAATCAGAGGAACTGGTTAAGGATGATATCATCATTCTGTCGGCTGGCAATCAGATATGTGCTGATGCTACGGTGCTCAGCGGCAGTATATCGGTAAATGAAGCCCTGCTCACCGGTGAGTCGGATGAGATCAAGAAGAAATCAGGTGATCGACTCATGTCCGGAAGCTTTGTGGTGTCCGGGAAGTGCTATGCCAAGCTTGACAAGGTGGGCAATGAGTCATACATATCACAGCTCACAGCCCAGGCGAAGGCCATGGGTGACGGCGAACAGTCAGAGATGATCAGGTACATCAACAAACTTGTAAAATGGGTTGGAATCATCATCATACCAGTGGGAATCATCTTGTTCTGCCAGGCGTATATCATGAATGGAGAGACATTCAAGAAGAGTGTTGTATCGATGGTTGCGGCGGTTCTCGGAATGATCCCTGAAGGACTTTATCTGCTCACAACTGTTGCGCTTGCGCTCAGCACAATAAGACTTGCGAAGAAACAAGTGTTACTGCATGACATGAAGAGTATAGAGACACTCGCGAGAGTCGATGTACTCTGTGTGGATAAGACCGGAACCATCACTGAGCCGGGTATGCAGGTTACAGAGCTGGTGATAAGCTGCAGATGCGGCGATGCCGAGATGGACAAGAGAGCATTTGCGCACTTGCTGGCGGATTACTCGGCGGTCATTGAGGACAACAATGCCACAATGGAGGCGATCAGATCCTATGTGGCTAAGAATGAGATAGAGAAGGGCAGCAGGACACTGCTCAAGACACAGCCTTTCACATCAGCGAACAAATACAGCAAGGTGTCATTTGTCGAGGGAGACTATATGCTTGGTGCTCCGGAGTTTATAATGAAGGATAGGTATGAGGAGATATCCGAAGAGATAGAGGAGTACCAGAGTAAGGGATACAGAGTCCTTCTTATGGCGGAGTCAGGAGTTTCATATATAGAGAACAACGACGACAAAGATGCGAATGATAGTAAGAATATTAATGGAGAGAATTCTATTGGTTCGATAAGACCATTAGGAGGCATATCTCCTATTGGTTATATAGTGCTTTCAAACCCAATAAGGGAAAATGCCGAGAGTACGTTTACATATTTCAAAGAGCAGGGCGTTGCCATAAAAGTCATATCCGGAGATAATCCTGCCACAGTATCAGAGGTGGCAAAGCGGGCAGGCATAGATGGAGCGGAGAACTATGTGGATGCTTCCACTTTGGCGTCTGAGAAGGATATAACTGAGGCTGTGGATAAATATACAGTATTTGGAAGAGTTACACCTAAACAGAAACAGCTCATAGTCAGGGCGCTCCAGAAACAGAAACACACGGTTGCCATGACTGGTGATGGTGTAAATGATATACTCGCAATGAAGGATGCGGATTGCAGTATAGCCATGGCATCCGGAAGTGAAGCGGCTGCGCAGGCGGCACAGACGGTGCTTCTGGATTCGGATTTCGGACGTATGCCATATGTGGTGTTTGAGGGAAGACAGGTGGTCAACAATATACAGAGATCAGCAAGCCTCTTCCTTGTTAAGAATATATTCTCACTGCTGATGGCCATATTCTCAGCGATATTTGCGATCACATATCCGCTGGAGCCATCACAGATATCGCTCATAAGCATGTTCACCATAGGATTGCCGGGATTCCTGCTGGCACTTGAGCCGAACAGGAATCGTATAGAGGGAAACTTTATGGTAAATGTCATGTTAAAAGCATTGCCTGCAGGACTCACGGATGTGTTGTCAGTCGGAGCACTTGTAATCTGCGGACAGGTCTTCAATCTCCCGAGTGAGGACATAGCCACAGCCGGCACAATGCTTCTTGCGGTTGTCGGATTCATGATAATAATCAAGATCAGCCATCCGTTCAACAAGATGAAGTATGGTGTACTTCTTATCAACATAGTCGGACTGCTGTTCTGTGGCCTTTTCCTCGGCAGGCTGTTTGCCATAGAGTCGATATCCAACATATGTTTCCTGCTCATGGTTGTATTTGCATTTGCTGCGGAATCTATGTTCAGATATTTGACATTGTTTGTTGAAAAGCTCAGCAGCTTCTTTGGAGACGAGAAGAACAGACGTAAGATCAGAAGAAAGATAAGGAAATATAACATTTTTAAGTAGAGAATTGTCGAAAAAAATGGGGACAGGTACCTCCGTCCCCGGGAAAAGATTGTGAGGAGGTGTAAGATGGCGAATACAACGAAGAAGGCGCTTGAAGTTTCGCTTAAGAAATTGCTTAAAGAGAAGCCGTTTGACAAGATAACGATAGCGGATCTCACTGGAGACTGCGGGATAAGCAGAATGACATTCTATTATCATTTTCAGGATATATATGAGCTTGCCGAGTGGGTGTGTATAGAGGATGGAAAGCAGGCGCTGAAGGATAAGAAGACCTACGATACCTGGCAGGAGGGCATGATACAGGTGTTTGAGGCTGTGCTGGAGAACAAGCCATTTATCGCAAATATATATAGGTCGGTGGATAAGGCTAAGATAGAAAACTATCTGTATAAGCTGTCGTATCAGCTCATAGCGGATGTAGTCGATGAGAAATGCGCAGGGGATAATCTTTCGGAGGCTGATAAGCAGTTCATCGCAGACTTTTACAAGTATGGATTTGTGGGGATTATGCTTGACTGGGTAGACAAGGGGATGAAAGACGATTATCATAAAATAGTGGAGCAGCTTAGCACCACGCTTCGTGGAAATATAGCAAATTCTATTCATAATTTTGAAATCGAGATGTAAAAGCAGAAGACAGATCAGGATAAAGAAACCTGTTACTACGGGGATATACGGGAGAGCACTTATGAGTCGAACATCAGATATGAAAAAGAGATTGCCGGGGATAATACTGATAACAGGGGGGATCGTGTTGGTTGCTATGGTCATCCAGGCGGTTATACTCAGCTTTATCAATAACAGGAGTTTTGACGGGACCTCGCAGGTGCTGTTGGATCAGGTCAGCAATGTAATCGAGAAGAATAAGGCAAGTGAGGAAGATCTGATAGACTCCCTCAAGGAAGATTATATGGTCAGGGCTAAGGCTGTGGCGTATATAGTTGATGCAAAGCCTGAGGTTGCAAATAATGTGGAGGAGCTCCGCAAGATTGCTGCACTTATATCTGTTGATGAGGTGCATTTGTTTAATACGGATGGCGTGATATATGCTGGTACCAATCCCGAATATTTTGGATATAGCTTTGATTCCGGGAAGCAGATGGCGTATTTCAAGCCGATGCTTGATGACAAGAATCTCACCATGTGTCAGGATGTCACTCCGAACACATCAAATGGTAAGAAGATGATGTATGCAATAACATGGAACGACGATGGAACCAAGATGATACAGGTTGGAATCGAGCCGAGAAGACTTCTGAATGAAGTAAAACAGAATGAGATATCCACGGTGGTTGCCAATATGCCTATGTATGATGGACTGAGTGTTGTAGTGGCAGATGGCGAATCGGGAGAAATATATGGATGTTCATATGAACCGGTAGTAGGGCTTACTCTTGATGAGATCGGCATTTCGGTGACTGATGATGTGCTGCCGGACGGTGAGGACAGTTTTACAGGCATAAGAAAGATCAATGGATTTAGAAACAGATGTGTATTCCGAAGATCCGGAGAGTATGTGATCGGGGTCATATATAGAATGGATGTGAATAGCCGGAGTAATATGGCAATCATGGTTATCATGGCACTGTATCTGTGTTTTGCCGCCGGCCTGGTGGTAAGCATGGTGATGAAGGTGATACATGCGAACCGGGAGAGAAATGAACAGCTGTCAATATTGACATCCATGTCGGGGATGTATTACAGCATGCATATGCTTGATCTTAGGCATGATACATTTGCCCTCTATACCGCAGGAGACCTGATATTGAGGGCTGGTGAGCGGGCAGCAGGGGCGAAGGAACTTATGAGGAAGATCGTTCATAAGGTGGTTGTGGATGAACATCAGGCAAGTGCCCAGGAATTCATGGATCTGGATAGTCTGGGGGACAGGCTGATCAAGAAAAAGATTGTATCAGGTGAGTTCATGGTGAAGGACCTTGGATGGTTCAGACTGTCATTTATATCGATAGATGTTGACGAGGACGGACGTCCTTTAAAAGTCATATTTACCACCAGAAACATAGATGAAGATAAGAAACGGGAGCAGAAGCTGATAAGACGGTCTTATACAGATGAGCTCACAAAATGTTATAACAGGAGCGCATATATAGATGATGTCAGGGAGCTGCCGGGAGATTCTGTATATGTGTATGTGTCCATGGATGTAAATGGGCTTAAGCCAGTGAATGATACCCTGGGACATGCGGCTGGAGATGAACTGCTTCAGGGTGCTGCCGAGTGTATGGAGCAGTGTTTTGGAAACTATGGTAAGGTGTACAGGATGGGCGGTGATGAATTTGCAGCCATCATCTTTGTAAATACCAGAAGGCTGAAGAGAGTGCAGCAGGAGTTTGATGACGTTGTGCGTGGATGGTCTGGACAGCTGGTGAAATCCGTATCGATATCATGTGGCTATGTGTCAAGTGATGAGAAGGACTGGGAGTCATTTGACGAGATAGTAAAGGCTGCAGATGAGAGAATGTATGAGAATAAGGCGGCATATTACAGGCAGAAGGGTATCGACAGGAGGTATCACTAGAGTACATATGCAATATAGGGTTATACAAAACGGGTGGAATGATAAAATTTTTATCATTCCACTTTTTTTGTAAATATGAAATAAAAATTGGGTAAGCTATTATAGGGACATGAGATGGAAATAGACGGCAGACTGAAAGGAGAATTGCTTATGTCAAAGAAGAAATTGGGAATCGGGATAGCGGCGGTGGCAGCAGTCGGCGCAGGAGCAGCAGCTCTCACAGTAAAGAATCACAATAAGGCAAAAGTTCAGAAGGAGAAGGCTGCGGCTGAACATGCAGAGTACCGCAATACGGAGCGCGGAAAGCATGAGAAGAACAGCAAGGGAATCTATTATACAAATGGTAACTATGAGGCATTTGCCAGACCGAGAAAGCCGGAGGGCGTGGATGACAAGAATGCATATATAGTGGGAAGCGGTCTTGCATCACTGGCAGCAGCTTGCTTCCTTGTACGTGATGGACAGATGCCGGGTTCACATATCCATATTCTTGAGGCTATGGATATAGCGGGCGGTGCATGCGATGGAATATTTGATCCTGCCAGAGGCTACGTCATGAGAGGTGGACGTGAGATGGAGAACCATTTCGAGTGCCTGTGGGATCTGTTCAGAAGTATACCTTCCATAGAGACACCGGGGGTATCGGTTCTTGACGAGTATTACTGGCTGAACAAGGAGGATCCAAATTATTCGCTGTGCAGAGCAACAGTGAACAGAGGCAAGGATGCCCACACAGATGGCAAATTCAATCTGAGCCAGAAGGGCTGTATGGAGATCATGAAGCTATTCATGACAAAGGACGAGGATCTGTATGACAAGACGATAGAGGATGTATTTGACGATGAGGTATTTGATTCAACATTCTGGCTGTACTGGAGGACGATGTTCGCATTTGAGAATTGGCACAGCGCGCTGGAGATGAAACTTTACTTCCAGAGATTCATACATCACATCTCAGGACTTCCGGATTTCTCAGCACTCAAGTTCACAAAGTACAACCAGTATGAGTCGCTGATCCTTCCGATGGTGAAGTATCTTGAGGCTGCGGGTGTGACATTCCAGTACAACACGGAGGTCACAAATGTGATATTTGACATGAGAGACGGCAAGAAGATAGCAAAGACCATCGAGTGCAGGGTAAACGGAACTGAGAAGGGTATTCCACTCACTGAGAACGACCTTGTATTTGTCACAAATGGAAGCTGCACGGAGGGAACTATTTACGGAGACCAGAATCATGCGCCAAATGGTGACGCAGAGGTGAGAACAAGCGGCTGCTGGAGCCTGTGGAAGAACATAGCTGCACAGGATCCTTCATTTGGCCATCCTGAGAAGTTCTGCTCTGATATATCTAAGACAAACTGGGAGTCAGCAACAGTCACAACGCTGGACGACAAGATCATCCCATACATCGTAGATATCTGCAAGCGTGATCCGAGAACAGGAAAGGTTGTCACGGGTGGTATAGTGAGCTGTCAGGATTCAAGCTGGCTGATGAGCTGGACCATCAACAGACAGGGACAGTTCAAGACCCAGGACAAGGATAAGGTGTGTGTATGGGTATATGGCCTGTTCACAGATGTTCCGGGCGATTATATCAAGAAGCCTATGAAGGACTGCACAGGTAAGGAGATCACGGAGGAGTGGCTCTACCATCTGGGTGTGCCAGAAGAGGAGATCGAGGAGCTGGCCACAAACAGCGCAGTCTGTGTGCCAACTATGATGCCATATATCACCGCGTTCTTCATGCCTAGAGCAAAGGGCGACAGACCAGACGTAATTCCGGACGGATGCACCAACTTTGCATTCCTCGGACAGTTCGCCGACACTCCTCGTGACACAGTGTTCACCACAGAGTATTCAGTGAGAACTGCCATGGAGGCTGTGTATGGACTCCTCGGTGTGGACAGAGGTGTTCCTGAGGTGTGGGGAAGTGTGTACGATATCCGTGAACTGCTGGACAGCAGCGTGAAACTCATGGATGGCAAATCTCCGCTTGAGATAAATCTCGGACCACTGAACAAGCTCAAGAGACCTATACTTAAGAAGATCCAGGGCACGGTGATTGAAAAGGTACTGAGAGACCACGATATTATAAAAGAGGGTATGCTGTAGGTTGAAGTTAATATAGAGTAATAAGAAAGTTCCATGTGTCTGCACGGTGCAGATGCATGGAACTTTTTATGTGGTGAAGACACTGGGGACGGAGGTACCTGTCCCCTCCGTCCCCCATGGAAAATAAATTGACTTTTCCCGTGTATAAAAATATACTTTTGGATATAAAAGATATGAGAGAGAAGTAAAAATGAATAAGATAGAGATAAACGACAAATGGATGCAGAAGACCAGTGTTGTGTGGCTCGGTGCCATGCTGTGCTGCCTGTTGTGGGGAAGTGCGTTTCCTTGTATAAAGATAGGTTATGGACTGTGGAATATAGAGAGTGCGGATACGTCGGCACAGATACTGTTCGCCGGTATGCGATTCGTGCTGGCGGGAATCCTTGCCGTGATATTTGGAAGTCTGCTGGAAGGAAAGTTCATAAAGCCGGAGAAGGGCTGCGCCGGCAAAATAGTGTGGCTTGCTATGCTGCAGACAGTCATACAATACCTGTTCTTTTATATAGGTCTCGCGCACACAAGCGGAGTCAAGGCCTCGATCATAGAGGCAGTAAATGTATTCGTTGCCATCATAGTGTCAGGATTCATATTCCATCAGGAAAATGTAACTGCGAAGAAGATGCTTGGCTGTCTGGTTGGATTTGCGGGGGTTGTCCTCATAAATATGAACGGAATGAATTTTCAGATGAGCCTGTCAGGAGAGGGTGCGATATTTCTGTCGACAGTGGCTTATGCGTTCTCATCGGTATTTTTGAAGAGATATTCGGCAAAACACAATCCGGTCATGCTCAGTGGCTACCAGTTTATATTTGGCGGAATTATTCTGTCGGCTGCCGGTTTTGTTATGGGAGGCAGACTCAGTACTGTATCCACTGAAGGAGTTTTGATGCTTATATATCTGGCTCTTGTATCGGCGGTGGCATATTCTCTGTGGGGAATGCTGCTCATCAAGGGTTGCAGTATTTGGATTTATGAATCCGGTATTCGGCGTGATACTGTCGGCATGGTTGCTTCATGAGGGTGCGCAGGCGCTTGGTCCGATAAGTCTGGTGTCGCTGGTGTTGGTGTGTGCAGGAATATACATAGTGAACAGCAGAGAACAGAGTGAGAAAGATTAATTGTATTTGCGACATGAAACGTGCAAAAGAGGGTAAGGAGACAGTAGTAATTATGAAGATGACAACACTTTGTTACATAGAGAAAGATGGAAGATACCTGATGCTCCACAGAACAAAGAAGGAGAAGGACATTAATAAAGGCAAATGGATCGGTGTAGGTGGACATGCCGAGGAGGGTGAGAGTCCTGAGGACTGCCTTCTGAGGGAGATAAAGGAGGAGACGGGACTTACGCTTACATCGTACAGATTCAGAGGGCTGGTGACATTTATCAGCAATGAGTGTGAGAATGAGCTTATGTGCCTGTTCACCGCAGATGGATTTGATGGGGAAGTTCAGATATGCGATGAGGGGGACCTTCAGTGGATAGATAAAGAGATCGTGCCAACACTTCCGACGTGGAGCGGGGATGCGATATTCCTGAAATTGCTGCTTGAAGGGGAGAAGAGATTTTTCTCACTCAAGCTCGTATATGAGGGGAGTGAGCTGGTGGAGCACAGGCTGGAATTCTATTGATAATGAATATGCGATATAGTGAAGGGTAATATAATCGCGGAAAACAGAACTGGGATTTATTATTACTTGCACGGGATGGAAATGGTGCAGTGGACAATCCGGTCACGGATTTCTACAGAGAACATAAAGAGGGGATACATTGAGCGCGTTTAGAGGAAAGGGGTATAGGATGTTTCAAAGAAACAATCGTGGAAATATAAGCAGTAAGGTTTCGGCTATAATAATTATGGTCATTGGTATTGGAATAATGATAGTTGGAATATTGATGGCAGCAGACAGAATGCGGAAGGATGATTACTACGGTTTCGCAACAGGAAAGGTAGTGGGATCGTCATATTATGAAAACAGCGATGACGAGAGGATGTACTCGGCTATTTATGCGTATTTTGTGGGCGATACGGAATATGAATTAGAGGATGATGATGCATCAAAGGTTCCACCGCAAATTGGGAAAAAGGTGGAGATCAGATATGATCCAGAGGAGCCAGCTGATGCATATGTGGGCGGAAAGCCATTGCCGGGCCGCATATTGATGAGCATAGGAATTACGATGATCATGTTATCAATACTTGCCTTTGTGAAAATGCGTAAGGGTCAAATCTCTGATGAGAGAAAGCTTGTGATCGAATTGCTGACGGGGATTATAATGCTTGTGGTTTGCATAGGAACTATTAGATTACTCCAGGACGACGGGGGAGGTATCGGATTATCCGATATAAGCATAGTTGTATGTGGAATTGTGGGAATTATTGTAATTATCTCAAGTATTAAGTATTACATAGATGTGAAGATGGGCAGGACCCCATCTAGATCTATACTCTCTCATTTAGGATTAGACGCGGCTTCTCTGATATTGGATGATGAATCAGAGGGGGAAGAGTATAATATACCGAAATACCTCATGCCGGAATCTGAACAAGCGGAAACGGTAGGGGAAAAATCGCAGAAACAGGAGTATGAAAAATATGATCATCTGCAGGGAGAGGGAACCCAGAATCCATATAGTGGGAAGATTTAGGGACGTCCCTAGAAGGAGAAAACAAAATGGAATATAAAAGATTTGACAACACAATAATTGCAAGGATTGACAAAGGTGAGGAGATATTGGAGCAACTGAAGGTAATTGCTATTAATGAGAATATAAAGCTTGCCAGTATCAATGCTCTTGGAGCTATCGATGATTTTACAGTCGGAGTATATAAGATAGATGAAAAGAAATATTACTCCAACAGCTTTAAAGGATATTATGAAATCACATCGCTTACAGGAACAATCAGTACAATGGACGGAGAATATTATGCACATCTCCATATGAGCGCCGGAAATGAGAAGGGTGAAGTGTTTGGCGGACATCTGAACAGAGCTGTTGTCAGTGCAGTCTGTGAGATGGTAATTTCAGTAATTGATGGAAAAGTTGACAGAATTTATGATGAAGGAACAGGACTTAATATATTTAAGTTTGATTGAGTGCGTTGAATATATAAGATAAATCGGAATTTTGCGTAGAGGAACAAGGCTGAGGTAAGAGGTGATTTTCTATGAAAGTATATTACAAAGGAGTTTTATGTAATCTTGCCACATATCGTGTTATGGGAGAAGATAAACCTGCATTATATTATATTGATAGTCCAGATCAAGAAACAATGCTTAAAGCAGGATTTGTAGATGTTCAGCCCTGCTTATGGGTCAAAGTATTAACCGATGAGGAATATAATGAAATTACTAATATTTTGGATTA
>ERZ773228.1903-NODE-1903-length-20430-cov-2.841914_pt1 | contig 20430 bp, 18 predicted proteins | sample MGYA00580524_ERZ773228 | MGnify/ENA primary metagenome ERZ773228 (study PRJEB29015, sample SAMEA2737768) | human gut metagenome | biome: human gut; feature: human-associated habitat; material: faeces | place: China | collected 2012 ... | reverse complement strand
TGCATGGTGTTCGCGCTGTGCGCTTGCGGCCAGCAGGCCGCTTCCCAGCCTGAGGAATCCAAGGCTCCCGAAGCAGAGACCCCCGCAGAAAACACTCCCGCAGAGAACACCGAGAAAGCTCCGGAAGATTACTCCGGTACCGTAGTTGTGTATTCTCCACATGATGCAGACCCGTTAAATGCAGGTGTGAACCTGTTCATGGAGAAGTATCCAAATGTTAAGGTAGAAGTAGTAGCAGCCGGAACCGGCGAGCTGTGCAACCGTATTGCAGCTGAGTCTGCTAACCCGATCGCTGATGTACTCTGGGGCGGCGGTGCTGACTCACTGGCAGCATTTAAGGATTACTTCGCACCATATGTTTGTGCAAATGATGATGTAATTGCAGAAGAGTACAAAGACCCGGATGACAAGTGGATCGGTGAAAGCCCACTGCCAATGGTACTGTTCTACAATAAAGATCTGATCGAAAAAGACGGAATGACCATTCCGGAGACCTGGGAAGATCTGACAAAGCCTGAGTGGAAGGGCAAAATTGCATACTGCCTGCCATCTAAATCCGGTTCTGCTTACACCCAGTTATGTACTATGATCCTGGGTCATGGCGGCAAGGAAGATGGATGGGATTTCATCAAGAAACTGTATGACAACCTGGATGGAAAGATCGTTGATTCTTCAGGTAAGTGCCATAAGATGGTAGCTGATGGTGAGTTCTATGTAGGGCTTACTCTTGAAAAAGCAGCAGTTCAGTACAAGGATGATCCTTCTGTTGGATTTGTATATCCAAAGGATGGAACCAGTGCAGTTCCGGATGGTGTAGCTCTTGTTAAGGGATGCCCGAATGAAGAAAATGCAAAACTGTTCATCGACTTCGTTACCTCTAAAGAGTGCCAGACAGAGCAGAGCGAGAACTGGGGACGTCGTCCTGTAAGAAGTGATATGGACGTTGCAGATGGACTGGCAAAGCTGAGCGACCTGGTATTAGTTGATTATGACTTTGACTGGGCTGCAAATGAAAAAGAGTCCATTATTGAACACTTCAATGATATTATGGTAGATTAATCTTTCTGAAATGAAAGTAACGGGAAACAAATAATAGAAAGACTGCCTGGCCCTGGCGGGCGGGCAGTCTTTCGCATATATAAGGAATGTAAAAAGTGGGAGTGTCTTCCAGAAAAGCGGTTGCAGAAAGATTTTGAGAGGACATTGAACAAAAAGGAGGACCAGATATATGAGCCATGCAGTGATCATTAAAAATGCCGTGAAAAAATACGGTGATTTTACAGCATTAAACGGAGTAAGCCTGGATATTAAACAGGGAGAATTTTTTACCCTTTTAGGGCCGTCCGGATGCGGAAAAACCACCCTTCTGCGTATGATCGCAGGATTTAATACAGTAGACGGAGGAGAGATCTGTTTTGATGACCGGGTGATCAACAATCTGGAGGCTCATAAAAGAGACATCGGTATGGTCTTCCAGAACTATGCGATTTTCCCACATCTGACAGTGGCTGAAAATGTAGCATACGGCCTGAAAGCGAAAAAGTGTCCAAAGGATCAGATCCCTGGAAAAGTAGAAGAGGCCCTGGAATTGGTGCAGATCGGCAAGTTAAAGGACAGAAAACCAAATGAACTTTCCGGCGGACAGCAGCAGCGAGTCGCTTTAGCAAGAGCTTTCGTTATTGAACCTGGTGTTCTGTTGATGGACGAACCGCTGTCTAACCTGGATGCAAAGCTGCGTGTGCAGATGAGAACGGTTATTAAAAAGCTGCAGCGCAGACTGGGAATTACTACGATTTATGTAACCCATGACCAGGAAGAGGCACTGGCTATTTCCGACCGGATCGCTGTTATGAAGGAAGGAAATATTATGCAGGTGGGAACTCCTGAAGAGATTTATAAAAAGCCGGAAAATACCTTTGTAGCCGGATTTATCGGTGTTTCCAACTTTGTAGAGTGTGATGTTAAGGGAGATGACCCAAATCAGGCAGTGCTGGATATTAAGGGAGAGTGTTCTATTACCTGTACCTTAAAGAAGCCATTTACCGGTAAGGGAATTATTTCCGCAAGACCGGAGCAGCTGTTCTTTGACGATAAAGAGGGACTGCCGGGAACCATTATCATTTCAACTTATGTAGGTGACTTCATTGAATATGAGATCCTGTTGGATAATGGACAGACCGTACAGTTAAATGAGTATACAAAAGATGTACATGAACTTCGCCCGGATGGACAAAAGGTAAAGGTAAACTTTGACATCCGCGCCGTAGGTGTATATGATGCAGCGACCCAGGAGGTGATCTCATGGTAGGTTCCGGAAAGAAGTTAGACTTCTGGTTCTGGGTGAAAGTGGCAGTTGTGGGATTTATGCTGGTATTTCTGATCTATCCCTTCTGTACCCTGATCACCCGAAGCTTTTTCTCAACCAAGGTAGACGGCTTTACCTTTGAGAACTATATCCGATTTTTCACAAAGAAATATTATTATTCCGCATTGGGAAGAAGTATTTTTGTATCTGTGGTAACAACGATCACCACACTGGTTGTAGGTGTGCCTATTGCCTATGTAATGTCCCGTTATAATGTATGGGGCAAGCAGTTCATCCATATTTTTATCATCATGAGCCTTATGAGCCCGCCATTTATCGGCGCCTACAGCTGGATCATGTTGTTTGGACGTTCTGGTCTGGTGACAAATATGTTTTCCCAGTTTGGTATCCATCTTCCAAGTATTTACGGAAAACTGGGTATCATCCTGGTATTTACTTTTAAGCTGTTCCCTTATGTTTATCTGTATACCTCCGGTGCTATGGGAAGCATCGACTCCAGTCTGGAAGAGGCTGCAGAGAACCTGGGAAGTAACAAGCTTCGCAGACTGTGGACCATTACACTGCCGGTAGTCCTTCCGTCTATTGCAGCCGGTGCCATTATGGTATTTATGACCAGTCTGGCAGACTTTGGTACTCCAATGCTCATCGGCGAAGGTTATATGGTACTTCCTGTTCTTGTATATAATGAGTACATGAGTGAGATCGGCGGAAATGCCCACCTGGCAAGTGCTCTTTCTGTAGTAGTAGTATTCTGTTCTACTACCGTCCTTCTGGTGCAGAAGCATTTTGTTACAAAGAAAAACTATGTAATGACTGCCATGCGTCCGCCAAAGGAAGAGAAACTTCACGGAGTAAAGCGTTTCCTGGCAACATTCCCGGTTATGCTGGTTACATTTATCGGTATCCTTCCTCAGATCGTAGTTATCGTCAGCAGCTTTATCAAGAGCGACTTTACAGGATTTAAGAAGGGATTCAGCCTGGGAAGCTATATTACGATTTTCAACCGTCTGTGGACCAATATCCGCAATACCTTTGTATTTTCAACCATTGCCATTATATTTATCATCATTATTGGTATGCTGATCTCCTATATCGTTGTGCGCCAGAAGGGCTTTGCAGGACAGTTAATGGATCTGCTGATCATGTTCCCATTCGTAATTCCAGGCGCAGTTCTTGGTATCAGCCTGATCGTGGCATTTAACAAGGAACCTGTGATCCTTACAGGAACCGCAGTGATCATGATCATTGCCTTTGTTGTACGAAAACTGCCTTATACGGTACGTTCCGGCAGTGCTTTCTTACAGCAGATGGATCCAAGCGTAGAAGAAGCGTCTATCAGTCTTGGAGTATCACCTATGCAGACATTTATCAAGGTGACAGCAAGATTAATGGCACCTGGCGTATTATCCGGTGCGATCTTAAGCTGGATCACCTGTATCAATGAGCTGTCTTCCAGTGTTATGCTTTACGGCGGCAAGACCAGTACCATTTCTGTAGCTATTTATACAGAGGTTGTAAGAAACAGCTTTGGTACAGCGGCAGCGCTGGCATCTATTTTGACCGTAAGTACAGTTATTTCTCTGCTTATCTTCTTAAAGGTAAGTAAGGGTAAGGTATCGATCGTTTAATTTGTTTCATACTGCAACATGAAAACAGTGCCTGCGCCTCTGGCGCAGGCTTTGTAAGTCTATGTATATTGAAAAGATGGGAGGAACACACAAATGGTAAAATTTGGAACTGGCGGCTGGCGTGCGATTATCGGAGAAGAGTTTACCAAGGAAAATATACAGAAGCTGACCTTAGCCATATGCCTGAAAATGAAGGCAGAGCATAAGGACACAAAAAGTGTGGTCATTGGTTATGACCGCCGTTTCCTTTCCAAAGAGGCTGTGATCTGGGCATGTCAGATCCTTGGAAAAGAAGGTATCCATGTACAGTTTGTAAACCGCAGCGCACCAACGCCTCTGTTAATGTTTTATGTGATGAAACATGAACTGGACTATGGAATGATGGTCACAGCCAGCCATAATCCGGCGATCTACAATGGTATCAAGGTGTTTACATATGGCGGAAGGGATGCAGATGAGATCCAGACAAAGGACATTGAAAAATGGCTGTTGGAAGCAGAAAAACTGTATACACCATGTCATGAAGAGGATGGGCAGATGCCGCCGCCAAGTTATACAGAACTGGTAAAACAGGGCATTGTAGAAGAAATCAATCCAATGAATGAATATCTGGATAATATCTTATCTGTGATCAATGTAGATGCGATCAGAAAGAGAGATTTAAGGGTAGCAGTTGACCCCATGTATGGTGTCAGCCTGACGGCTTTAAGCACCATTCTGGCAGTTGCAAGATGTACGGTAGAGACCATTAATGCCCAGCATGATACGCTGTTTGGAGGCAAGATGCCGGCACCTGCGGAAGATACCCTTAAGAACCTGCAGAATTATGTGCTGGACCGCTACTGCGATATTGGTATTGCGACAGACGGTGACGCGGACCGGTTAGGTGTTATTGACGATAAGGGACATTATCTTCACGCCAACCAGATCTTAGTTATGCTGTATTATTATCTTCTGAAATATAAGGGTTGGCGGGGCGATGCAGTACGAAACCTGGCTACCACCCATATGTTGGACAAGGTGGCTGAAAGCTTTGGCCAGAAGTGTTATGAAGTGCCTGTAGGCTTTAAGTATATTTCTGCAAAGATGCAGGAGACAGATGCCATTATTGGCGGTGAGTCTTCCGGTGGCCTGACTGTAAAAGGTCATATCCATGGAAAAGACGGTATCTATGCAGCAAGCCTTCTGGTAGAAATGATCGCAGTGACCGGTAAGAGCCTTTCTGAGATCGTAAAGGATATTGAGGACCAGTACGGTGAGACTCATATGGAAGAGCGCAGCTACCGTTTTACAGCAGAGGAAAAGGCACGTATACAGAAAGTGCTGTTAGAAGAGCAGAAACTGCCGGAACTGCCATTTGAGGTATCCCGTGTTTCTTATCAGGACGGCTGCAAGGTCTACTTTAAAAATGGTGGCTGGGTAAGCGCCAGATTTTCCGGTACAGAGCCGTTACTTCGTATCTTCTGTGAAATGGAAAAAGAGGAAGATGCAGTCCGGGCCTGCGTAGTGTTTGAGAGGTTTTTGGGGCTGTAAAAGTGTGGAAATGGAACTGTTTTTCTGGTATACTGATGGAACGAACAAACCGTCCGCATTAGCGGACAGTAGAGCGCGTCAGCGCGTGTTTGCGAGTCTAAAAAATACAAGGGGCACCGCAGCATGTATACAGGAAAAGCAGACAGAAATGCAGTATATAAAACACATAAATTTTTCAACAGGGAATGCAAAAAAGGGCGTTCCCTGTTCTTTTTATCGGTCATATCTGCAGCTGCAATATTGGCTGGAACAGTTCTTACAGGCTGCCGCCGGGCTGACGATCTGGTGCAGGAACAGGCAGAACCGGAGAACTATGCCCTGACCGTATTTACTGCCCAGGAAAGGAAAGAATGGGAGCCGGTGATCAAGGAATTTGAGGAGCGTACCGGCTGGAATGTAAGGGTAGAAACAGGCTCTGCAAAGGAGATGCTTTCCCAGCTGGAAAAAGAAGAGGCAGACTGGGATGTGGCCTTTGGGGTCAGTGCGGACGCCTTAGAGGAAGGCAAAGAGTACTGGCAAACAGGTAAAGATGCCTGGACAGGGTATTCAGCGGTATCCTTTGTGATTTTATATAATACCAATGTAGTGACCTACAGAGAGCTGCCAACAGGCTGGGACAGCTTGTTAGAACCACGGTGGAAAGGCCGCGTGGCAGTGCCGGATCCCCTTAAATCAGATATGGCTGCTTCTGTTCTCACAGAGGCGGCAAAAAACAGTGAAAAAGAAGAATTTCTGGACCTTTTAGCGGAAAATATGCAGTATCAGATGCCGGAGACCTTTAAAGAGGTGGAACAGGGCATTTCTGACGGCCGCTATTCTATTGGCGTTACCTCAGAAGAGGCAGCGAAAGCGATGTTGGCTGCAGGTCAGGACGTAGATTACATTGATCCGGAAGAAGGAGAATGTTTCTTTGAAGACGGAACTGCGATCCGGAAAAGAACCCCAAATCTGGATGCTTCTGAAGCATTTGTAACCTACACTACCTGTGATGATACAAAATGGCTTTTACGGACCCAGCTTTTACGCCAACCGGCAGAAGATGTGGCTGCAGAGAATGACCGGTCAGATGAAGATCTGAAACAGAGATATTCCAGACAGCAGGAAGTTTTAAATATCTGGAAGCTTATTATGGAAGAAAAGTCTGGTTCAGCCCATGAACAGGAACAGTAATAAAGAAGGCAGGGAAAAAGATGAAGATATTAAATAAGCTTTCATTTCATAAAAAGATCTTTCTTGCCTGTCTGCTGACGGCACTGGTGCCTTTATTGTGCTCCAGTGTGGTTATGATCCGGCTGTTTACGGCAGCACTTGACCGGCAGAATTTAGATGAGGGGCGGACTCAGATCACAAAGGCAGAGGCGCGACTGGAAGCAGTTTTTGAAAAATGCGAGGAAGCCTGCAAGACCATTGCCACGGATAAAAAGACAGCCCGGATTATGATCGAAAAAAGTGAAGCAGATCACCAGAGGGAGATGTACTTATCTTTATATCAGGCCACCCAGGAAACCTCAGGATATGCCCGGTTTTCTATTTATGATTCAGGAGGCCGTCTGTGCTATACGACGGATACAGAGGGGAAGGAAAAAGACCTGCCTGTATTCTGGGGGCTTTTAAGAAAGGCTTCCAGAACGGATGATATTGTATATTACAGGACTGATCCGGATCTTTCTATTACGGACGGGGACATTCTGCTTCAGGGTGCAAGACCGCTGTATACAGAAGGCGGTGCAAAAACTGGCTATATTGTTTTTGATTTTACAAGGGAAAACCTGGATGATCTTTTAGGGGCAGAGGTGTCATCTGGGGATGTGCTGCTGCTTTTAGATACCCATAAACGGACGGTGTACTGCTCTGGACAGGACAAGAGCCAGGTTCAGACAGGTGACATGATCGAAAAGATACTGGAAAACAGGAAAATGTCCGATGCAGGCCATGACAGGGAACAGTATCTGGTAAGCCATGGAGGAAAAATTGGCTTTTATTTTCTCTTATGCCGCCAGGCGCCTATGAGCCAGCCAGCTGTGCAGACTATGTGGACCGTCAGCCTATGCCTGTCAGCGTTGGGATTATTCCTCTGCCTGGCTGTATCAGGCGTACTTACAGGCAGTATTGCCCGCCCGGTACAGACATTAGATGAAGCTATGGAAAAAGTGAAAAAGGGTGATCTTTCTATCCGTATCCATACCCAGTCCAATGATGAAATGGGACGTCTTACCCGCAGCTTTAACCAGATGACAGAAGATCTGGGCCGGTATCTGGAAGATAAGGTGCAGAGGCAGAAGGACCTGAATGAAACAACATTAAAATTATACCAGACCCAGTTAAATCCCCATTTTCTCTATAACACGCTGGACACCATCAAATGGGAAGCAAGGATCCGCCAGGTGCCACGGATCGCAGTGCTGGCGGAAAATCTGGCGATCATATTGCGAAAAAGCATTTCCAGTAAGCCATTTATCCCTTTAAGAGAGGAACTGGAGACCATTGACAGCTATGTAGAAGTGCAGAAGATCCGCTTTACAGGCCGGTTCTTGTGTGAAAAGGAGATACCGGACCAGTTAGAGGAGTGCCTGGTGCCGAAAATGATCTTACAGCCGTTGGTTGAAAATGCTATTATTCATGGGCTGGAAGGCTGTGAAAATGGATATATCTGTATTTATGCAGGCCGTGAAGGAGATGTTTTAAATATTTCCATTACCGATGACGGCCGTGGCATGAGCCCGGAGATATTGGCCTGGATCAACAGTCCGGAACCGGAGAAGCGGGAAGGACATCTGGGGCTTTATAATATTATGAGGATATTAAAATTATATTATGGAAATGAATATGGCCTGAAGGCAGAAGTGACAGAAGATGGAACAACTGTCACTTTGAGACTGCCGGATGTTCGCTCGGGATCTTTTGGTGCCGAAAGACCCTGAGAGGACATCTTAGGAAGGAGGGGGACGATGTATAAAGTAGTAGTGGTAGATGAAGAGATTGCCAGAAAAGGCATTATATTTACCATTAACTGGGATGCATTAAACTGTATGATCGCCGGGGAAGCTGCCAATGGGGAAGAAGGGGCAGAGGTGATCCGCCGCCTTTCACCGGATATTATCGTTACAGACCTGAAAATGCCCCGTATGGACGGCGTGGAAATGATCGCAAAGCTGCGGGAACAGGGAAACAGGGCGAAATTTATTATCCTGACGGCTTATGGGGATTTTAAATATGCCCAGAGTGCGGTGAAGCTGGGAGTCAGCGATTATCTGTTAAAGCCATTAAAGGACGGTGATTTGGAGCAGGCAGTGACCCGGATCATCGACCAGTTAGAAGAAGGAGACCGGCTCCGGCAGAAAGAAGAGGAAGAAACGCCTATTTTCCGGTTTAATGCAGACAGAAAAGCAAAAAATAAGTATGTAGAGCAGGCGATCAAACAGATCCGTGAACATTATAAAGAAGATATCAATATCAGTACAGTGGCAGAGCAGCTGCAGATCAGCGAAGGCTATTTAAGCCGTGTGTTCAAAAAAGAGACAGATTATACATTTACCACCTATCTTTCTTATTACCGCATGAAAGTGGCAATGGAACTGTTAAAAGAGGGAAATTTAAAGGTATATGAAGTAGCAGATGCTGCGGGCTATTCAGATACAGCCTATTTCAGCGCCCAGTTTAAGAAAATAGTGGGGATCGCGCCTTCTGAGTATCAGGATCGGGTAAGAGGGCACTAGGCGGCTGGTCATGGAGCCTGTGAATGGTAATTGCACTGGAGATTTTTGCACCTGGAAAAAGTGTGTACAGGAAAAAGTAATTATGTTATCATAGTGATAAGATCGTGAGAGCACAAAGTGCAGAGCATCCGGTAACAAACAAGGTACTGGGGGAGGTGGCCACATGCTTGAATTTAAAGACATCTTAGGACATGAACAGATCAAAGAACATTTTCAGAATGCGGCAGCAACGGGGAAAGTTTCCCACGCTTATATTCTAAGCGGCGAAGAAGGAATGGGAAAAAAGACCCTTGCAAATGCCTTTGCCATGACTCTTCTCTGTGAAGAAGGAGGCAGAGAGCCCTGTATGCAGTGTCATGCCTGCAAGCAGGTCCTGTCAGGAAACCACCCGGATCTGATCTATGTAACACATGAAAAACCGGCCAGTATGGGTGTAGATGATATCCGTGAGCAGATCAATGATACCATTATGGTGCGTCCTTACAGTAGCCAGTATAAGATCTATATTGTAGATGAAGCGCAGAAAATGACGGTGCAGGCCCAGAATGCTCTTTTAAAGACTATAGAAGAGCCACCGGCCTATGCAGTGATCATGCTTTTGACTACAAACCAGGATGCATTTTTACAGACCATTCTTTCACGGTGTGTGCAGCTGAAACTGAAACCATTAAAAGACTCTGTTGTGAAGACTTATCTGGAAGAAAAGCTTCAGGTAAAGGACATTCAGGCAGAAATATACAGTGCATTTGCAAGAGGAAATCTGGGCAAAGCAATTCATCTGGCCCAGTCAGAGGACTTTAAGATGATGTATGAAGAGATTTTAAAGCTGTTAAAGGAAATCAAGGAAATGGATATTTCCCAGCTTTTGGATGTGATCCGCAAATTAAAAGATGACAATACGGATATTAAGGAATGTCTGGATTTTATGCAGATGTGGTACCGTGATATCCTGATGTATAAAACTACCAAAGATTTAAACCTTCTCATTTTCAAGGATGAGTTTTCCGCAGTGAAGAAGGCGGCGTCTTTAAGCAGTTATGAAGGGCTGGAACAGATCTTAGGGGCCATTGATAAGGCCAGAGTCCGTTTAGATGCCAATGTAAATATGGAACTGGTCATGGAGCTTTTACTTCTGACCATGAAAGAGAATTAATAGAATTGTATTTTAAGGGTGTTTTAGGAAAGGAAATTAAGTAAGAGAAATGTTAACAGTAATCGGAGTGCGTTTTCGGGCTGCCGGAAAGATCTACTATTTTGATCCTGCAGACCGTCAGATAAAAATTGGGGACCATGTGATCGTAGAAACTGCCAGAGGTATTGAATACGGTTACGTAGTTCTTGGAAACAGAGAAGTAGATGAGACAAAGGTAATACCACCTCTTAAGCCGGTGATCCGTATGGCAACGGATGAGGACCGTGCCATTGAGGCAAAGAACAAAGAGAAAGAAAAAGAAGCATTTAAGATCTGCCAGGAAAAGATCAAAAAGCACAACCTGGAAATGAAGCTGATCGATGCGGAATATACCTTTGACAATAATAAGGTGCTGTTTTACTTTACAGCAGACGGAAGAATTGACTTCAGAGAGCTGGTAAAGGACCTTGCAAGTGTATTTAAGACCCGTATAGAGCTGCGCCAGGTAGGTGTGAGAGACGAGACCAAGATCATGGGTGGTATCGGCATCTGCGGAAGACCGCTGTGCTGCCATTCTTATCTGTCTGAGTTCATCCCGGTTTCTATTAAAATGGCAAAGGAGCAGAACCTGTCCTTAAATCCAACTAAGATTTCCGGCGTGTGCGGAAGACTGATGTGCTGCCTGAAAAATGAGGAAGAGACCTACGAGGTATTAAACAGCAAACTGCCGGGAATTGGTGATACAGTTACCACTGCAGACGGCCTGAGGGGAGAAGTACACAGTGTAAATGTGCTGCGCCAGACTGTAAAGGTGATCGTAGTAGTAGATAAAGACGAAAAAGAGATCCGTGAATACAAGGTAGACCAGTTAAAGTTTAAGCCCAGAAGAAAGAAGGGCAAAGGCGGCGAAAAGCAGGACGAAGCAGAGTTAAAGAAGCTGGAAGCACTGGAAAAGCGGGAAGGAAAGTCAAGGTTGAATGATAAATAGTGAAATGGAACACAGCTGGAGACAGGAAGGAAATATCCTTTTAAGGGATGATGAGCGGATCGATGATCTTCAGAGAAATCATTACGGCATCATCCAGAGAAAAGGCACCTTCTGTTTTGGGATGGATGCGGTGCTGCTGTCCGGTTTTGCAGTGGTAAAGCCGGGAGAAAAGGCGCTGGATCTGGGAACAGGAACCGGTATTATCCCCATTCTTTTAGAAGCAAAAACAGAAGGAAGGCACTTTACCGGCCTTGAGATCCAGGAAGAGTCTGCGGATATGGCCAGGAGAAGTGTGAAATACAATCACCTGGAAGAAAAGGTGGAGATCGTAACAGGAGATATCAAGGAGGCCGGAAGCAGGTTTGCACTGGCTTCTTTTGATGTAGTCACCAGCAATCCACCTTATATGAATGATGCCCACGGCATTAAAAACCCGGGAGATGCCAAGGCCATTGCCCGCCATGAGGTGCTTTGCACCTTAGATGATGTGGTAAGAGAAGGCACAAGAGTGTTAAAACCAGGGGGCCGGTTTTATATGGTCCACCGCCCAAGAAGGCTGATCGAGATCTTACAGACTATGAAGCAGTATGGTTTAGAGCCTAAACGGATGAAATTTGTACATCCCTATAAGGACCGGGAAGCCAATATGGTGCTGATTGAGGCAGTAAGAGGCGGCGGAGCCCTGATGAAGGTAGAAGCGCCGGTTATTGTATTTGATGAGAACGGGGAGTATTCACAGGAGATACGGACTACTTACGGGTATTAAAAAGCGCTTGCGGAGGAAAGGTACATGACAGGAAAATTATATCTGTGTGCAACACCCATCGGTAATCTGGAAGACATTACCTACCGGGTGTTAAAAACATTAAAAGAGGCAGATCTGATCGCAGCGGAAGATACAAGACACAGTATCAAGCTGTTAAATCATTTTGACATAAAAACGCCTATGACCAGTTATCATGAGTATAATAAGGTGGAAAAGGCAAAATATCTGGTAGAGAAAATGGCAGAGGGTACCAACATTGCCCTGATCACCGACGCGGGAACACCGGGAATTTCTGATCCGGGAGAAGAACTGGTAAGACAGTGCTATGAAGCAGGTATTCCGGTCACTTCCCTTCCAGGACCTGCAGCCTGTATCACCGCCCTTACCATGTCCGGGCTTCCTACCAGAAGGTTCTGCTTTGAGGCATTTCTGCCAGCAGAAAAAAGTGATAAAAAAGAGCGCCAGCGGATCCTGGAAGAACTGAAAAAAGAGACCAGGACCATGATCGTCTATGAAGCGCCTCATCATCTGGTGGCAACTTTAGAGGACCTGTACGGGGCACTGGGAAACCGGAAGATCACCATCTGCAGAGAACTTACCAAGAAGTTTGAAAGTGCCTTCCAGACTACCTTTGAAGAAGCACTGGCCCACTACGAAACAGAAGAACCAAAGGGTGAGTGTGTCATCGTCATTGCTGGAAAGCCGGTAGAAGAGATCCGTGAAGAAGAGATCCGCGCCTGGGAAGAGATGCCTATTGAAGAGCATATGGAGCATTATCTGTCACAGGGAATGGATAAAAAAGAAGCCATGAAGGCAGTTGCAAAGGACAGAGGAATATCTAAGAGAGATGTGTATCAGCAGCTGCTGTAATAAAATGTGCGTGATGCTGAAATATTCGCTCATGTTTTGTGTAATGAATTTAGAAGTAATTAAAAAAACTGCCGTAAGACCACGGATTTCATGGTCTTGCGGCAGTTTTAATTGTTTTTATGTAATTTACTCAGCTAACTTCAAACCAGCCAGCTTTGCCAGCGCCAGAATGGATGCCTTAGAAACTTTCTTTCCTTCATATTCAACCAGATCTTCTGTTCCCCCGGTGAAGATATCTGTGTTTGCTGCTTTTTTTAGGATGATGCAGTCATCCTGGACTGTGATCTCAAGGGCGTCTTTTACGTCCAGGTTCAGGCTTCTTCTCAGCTCGATAGGAAGAGTGATCCGTCCAAGCTCGTCCAGTTTTCTTATAACCCCTGTTGTTTTCATAATGAAATACCTCCTGTTTTGTTGTACTTTGCGAACCCCATACCGCTGCGATCCCTAACTTAAGGGACATCATGCATTGTTTACAATGTATAATTAAAAAGTAGCAAATTTTGGAAATTAAGTCAATGATAAAGGGGGGATTATAAAAGAATACAGGAAAATACTGAACAGAAACGAAAAAACAGTGGATTAAATATTAAAAAAATATTTCTTGACAAAAGTTATCTATTCCTGTAGTATTACTTTGAAGTTCAAAGTATTTCTGCGGAAAGGTAAGAAAAATGACTACAAAAATTATAGGAACTGGTTCCTATGTACCGGCTCAGATCGTAACAAATGATGACCTGTCAAAGATCGTCGAAACCAATGACCAGTGGATCCGCAGCCGCACGGGGATCGGAGAGAGAAGGATCGCAACAGACGACAGTACATCAGATATGGCGGCGAAAGCAGCTGCGAGAGCCATTGAGCAGGCGGGAATTGATCCGGAGGAGATCGACCTGATCATCCTGGCTACTTCATCACCGGATTACTGCTTCCCAAATGGAGCCTGCGAGGTACAGGCGAAAGTTGGCGCAGTGAATGCAGCCTGCTTTGATATCAGTTCTGCATGTACTGGTTTCGTGTTTGCCTTAAGCACTGCACATGCCTATATTTCTTCCGGTCTTTATAAAACAGCCCTTGTGATCGGCGCTGACCTGTTAAGCAAGTTAGTAGACTGGACAGACAGAAGCACCTGCGTTCTCTTTGGAGACGGAGCAGGAGCAGCAGTGGTAACAGCAGCTGAAAATGGTATCATCGGTCTGAACATGCATTCCAACGGAGCCAAAGGCGGGGTACTGACCTGTGGAAGCCGTTCTACGGGAAACTTCTTATTAGGAAAGAAACCGGAGCTTGGCTACATGACCATGGAAGGACAGGAAGTGTTCAAATTTGCTGTAAAGCAGGTTCCAGAGTGTATCAAAGAAGTTTTGGAAGAAACCGGAAATACAGCAGAAGATATTGACCAGTTCATCATCCACCAGGCAAATTACCGCATCATTGAGTCCATTGCAAAACGCCTGAAAGTGGATCTGGAGAAATTCCCGGTGAACATGGAACACTATGGAAATACATCCGGCGCGTCCGTACCTATTTTACTGGACGAGTTAAACAGAGCCGGAAAGCTTAAAAACGGAGACAAGCTGGTGTTAGCCGGATTTGGCGCAGGTCTTACCTGGGGAGCTGTTTTACTGGAGTGGTAAACAGACAGTAATAAATAACGTAATATACACGCAGTGGCTTTGCCGCAGCGGATAAGTTAAATAAAAATATAAATTTTAATCAGAAAAAGGAGAACAATATCATGTTAGAGAAGATGAAAGAACTTATTGCAGATCAGTTAAGCGTAGATGCAGACAGCATCACAGAGGCTTCCTCTTTTAAGGACGATTTAGGAGCAGACTCCCTGGATCTGTTCGAGCTGGTTATGGCTTTAGAGGATGAGTATTCCGTAGAGATCCCTGCAGAGGACTTAGAGAACCTGGCAACTGTAGGCGATGTTATGAACTACTTAAAGAACAAAGGCGTTGAGGCTTAATTATAAGTAGACATGCTGCCAGGCGTCGGCAATGAAAGTCAGCTGCTCCGCGAAAAAGCGGAGTGTACATCAATAGCAACAGGGGGACGGCGTGCTTACTATGGAAGCACGCTGTTTCTACAAGGCTACGGGAAAATCCCGGAATTTTGGAGGAAAGAATGAATACAAGAATTACAGAAATGTTAGGAATCGAATATCCCATCATTCAGGGAGGAATGGCATGGGTGGCAGAGCACAACCTGGCTGCAGCCGTATCTGAGGCAGGCGGTCTGGGACTGATCGGCGGCGCAAACGCTCCTGGCGAAGTAGTCAGAGAAGAGATCAGAAAGGCAAGAGAGCTGACAAAGAAGCCTTTTGGTGTCAATGTTATGCTGTTAAGCCCACATGCAGATGACGTAGCAAAAGTAGTTGTAGAAGAAGGCATCAAGGTAGTTACCACAGGTGCCGGAAACCCTGAAAAATATATGGATATGTGGAAGGCCGCAGGCGTTAAGGTCATTCCAGTTGTTGCATCTGTTGCTCTGGCACGCCGTATGGAAAAATATGGAGCTGACGCTGTTGTTGCAGAGGGAATGGAGTCCGGCGGACATATCGGCGAAGAGACTACCATGACTTTAGTACCACAGGTTGCTGACGCTGTTTCTATCCCGGTGATCGCAGCAGGCGGTATTGGTGACGGAAGAGGCATTGCAGCTGCATTTATGTTAGGTGCAGAGGCAGTACAGATCGGTACCCGCTTCGTTGTTTCCAAAGAGTCTATTGTACATGAAAATTACAAGGAGCGTATCATCAAGGCAAAAGATATCGACTCCACTGTTACAGGAAGAACCCATGGACATCCGGTACGCTGCCTGAGAAACCAGATGACCAGAGAATACATCAAATTAGAGCAGGAAGGAAAGTCCTTTGAGGAACTGGAATACCTGACTTTAGGAACTTTACGCAAGGCAGTTCAGGAAGGCGATGTAAAGAACGGAACCGTTATGGCTGGTCAGATCGCAGGTCTTATTTCCAAAGAGCAGACCTGTAAGGAAATGATCGAAGAGATGATGGATCAAACAGAGAAACTTTTAGGTCGTTGTTAGGTACTTTTTGAACCGCTTTTAAACAGGGAGTAATGAACATGAGTAAGATCGCATTTATCTTCCCAGGTCAGGGCGCACAGACCTGCGGTATGGGAAAAGATTTTTATGAGCAGACAGAAACAGGCCGCAAGGTATTTGACAAAGCCACAGAGCTTTTAGGCTTCTCTGTTCCGGAGCTTTGCTTTGAGCCGAATGACAGACTGGATATTACAGAATATACACAGGCAGCTATGGTCACCACCAGCATTGCCATGATGAAGGTTTTAGAAGAAAATGGCGTAAAACCAGACGTAGCAGCTGGTTTAAGCCTTGGCGAGTACTGTGCACTGGCAGCAGCAGGGGTTATGAGCGAAGAAGATGCCATTACAACGGTACGTCAGAGAGGCATCTTCATGCAGGAAGAAGTTCCTGCCGGAGAAGGCGCTATGGCAGCCATCCTGGCATTAGATGCAGCAGTGATTGAAGAAGTAACTGCTGATATAGACGGTGTATGGATCGCCAATTACAACTGTCCGGGACAGATCGTTATTTCCGGTAAGAAAGCAGCAGTAGAAGAAGCCTGTGAGAAGTTAAAGGCAGCAGGTGCAAAACGTGCCATTATGTTAAATGTAAGCGGCCCATTCCATTCAGGAATGTTAGTTGGCGCAGGCGAGAAGCTGGGAAAGGTTCTTGAAAACGTAGAGATCCACAAGCCGGTTATCCCATATGCAGCTAATGTGACTGCCCAGTATGTAACAGAGGCAGAACCTGTAAAAGATCTTTTAGTAAAGCAGGTTTCTTCTTCTGTAAAATGGCAGCAGTGTGTGGAAACCATGCTGGCAGACGGTGTGGATACTTTCATTGAGATCGGACCAGGAAAGACACTGGCTGGCTTTATGAGAAAGATCGACCGCAGCGTAAAAACATTAAACGTTGAGAAGTTAGAGGATATAGAAAAGGTAGTAGAAGCTTTAAAAGAGGCGTAGAAGGAGAATAAACATGCTGGAAGGAAAGATTGCACTGGTTACTGGCGCAAGCCGCGGAATTGGACGCCAGATCGCTAAAACGTTAGCGGCAAAAGGCGCATTTGTGATCGTAAATTATAATGGTTCTGCTGCAAAGGCAGAGGAAGTAGTAAAAGAAATCCAGGCAGCCGGAGGAAACGGACAGGCAGTTCAGTGCAATGTTTCCGACTTTGAAAGCTGCAAGGAAATGTTAGATGCAGTAGTGAAAGAGCATGGACGTCTGGATATCCTGGTAAATAACGCAGGTATCACAAGAGACAACCTGTTAATGAAAATGTCTGAGGAAGACTTTGACGCAGTGATCCAGACCAACTTAAAGGGCGTGTTCAACTGCACCCGTCACATTGCAAGACAGATGTTAAAGCAGAAGAGCGGCCGCATCATCAACATTTCTTCTGTATCCGGTGTATTAGGAAATGCAGGACAGGCAAATTACTGTGCAGCGAAGGCCGGCGTCATCGGACTGACCAAGAGTGCAGCAAAAGAGCTGGCAAGCCGCGGTATTACTGTAAATGCAGTTGCACCAGGATTTATTAAGACAGAAATGACAGATGTGTTAAAAGATGATATCAAGAAAGCAATCATGGAAAATATTCCTATGAAAGCTTTTGGTGAGACGGAAGATATTGCAAATGCAGTTGCGTTTTTAGCATCTGAGGAAGCACGCTATATTACCGGTCAGGTAATATCTGTTGATGGAGGCATGGCTATGTAGTAAAACAGCTTTCGCTGTTTCGTTACACCGCCAATCAGGCAAAAATAGAACAGGAGTCAAATATATGAATACAAGAGTAGTAGTAACAGGTATGGGCGCTATTACCCCAATTGGAAATAGTGTAGAGGCTTTTTGGACTGCAGTCAAGTCAAATACAGTAGGCATTGCACCAATCACTCATTTTGATACAGCTGATTTTAAATGCAAGCTGGCAGCAGAAGTAAAAGATTTTGATCCAAAGCAGTATATGGATCCGAAAACTGCACGTCGTATGGAAACATTCTGCCAGTTTGCAGTAGCAGCAGCAAAGGAAGCAATCAATGCAGCAACAACGCCTGAGGAAGCAACAGGGGCACAGAAAGAAGCAGTGACATCTCTGGATGAAGTGTTTACAGCTGCAAAGAATGCTGATAAGAAAGCAGAACCAACCCCAGATCCGAAGCCGGTACACAAAGACGGACTTTCTGATGAGAAAGATGCAGACGGAAACTGGTATTACTACAAAGATAACAAGATTGCAACAACTGTAACTACCGTAGCGAAAAACAAAAACGGCTGGTGGAGAGTGGTCAACGGTAAGGTAGACTTCAGCTGCAACAGTGTCGAGAAGAACGAAAACGGCTGGTGGTACATCCGAGGAGGAAAAGTAGACTTTAATTACACAGGAATAGCAAAAAATGCAAACGGCTGGTGGAGAATCGTTAACGGTAAGGTAGATTTCAACTGCAACAGCGTAGAGAAAAACGAAAACGGCTGGTGGTACATCCGAGGAGGAAAAGTAGACTTTAGTTACACCGGAGTAGCAAAAAATGTAAATGGCTGGTGGAGAATTGTCAATGGTAAAGTTGATTTCAACTGCAACAGCGTGGAGAAAAACCATAACGGCTGGTGGTACATCCGAGGAGGAAAAGTAGACTTTAGTTATACCGGAGTAGCAAAAAATGCAAATGGCTGGTGGAGAATCGAAAACGGAAAAGTAAACTTCAATTTCCGCGGAATTGCACACAATGAGAACGGCTACTGGTATCTGTCCGGCGGAAAAGTTGATTTTTCCAAAAACGGAACAGTCAAAGTTCAGGGTAAGACTTATCGTGTCGTAAACGGTAAAATCAAATTTTAACAGTTAATAGTTAAATAATTACCAAAAATAATGCAAATATTTTTACAATTTTGGTTAATCTGTTTCTGCTATACCTGCTATAATTGCACTGTAACAAATAAGGAACTACTTAACAAAACCTCTTTGTAGAAGGCTGCTAAGCAATTCAGATTTTTGGAGGAAAAGATAAATGAATACTTTAAAAGCTGAAAAAAGAAGCATGGATGTCAAAGCAAAGAAACTCAGAAGAGAGGGATTCGTAACAGGTAACCTGTTCGGTAAAGAGATCGAAGGTTCTGTTCCGCTGAAGATGAACAAGATGGAAGTGGAGCGTCTGTTGAAAACAGATCACAAAGGAAGCCAGATCATGCTGAATGTAGAAGGACAGGATTACGATGTTCTGATCAAAGAGGTAGATTATAATTCAATGAAACGTTGCGTTGATGAGATTGATTTCCAGGCACTGGTAAGTACCGAGAAAGTTCATTCTACAGCAGCAGTTGTAATTTGGAACCGTGAAAAAGTCCTGGAAGGTGCTCTGCAGGAGTGCTTAGAGGAAATCGAATACAAAGCGTTACCGGCAGCATTAGTTGATCACGTAAATGTTGATGTAGCAGGCATGAAAGTCGGCGATGTTATCCGTGTCAAAGATCTTGAGATTTCTAAAAACCCGGATATCGATGTTCACACAGATCCGGAAGCAATCGTTGTCATGGTTGATGCAATCAGAAACAGCATCCCGGAGGATGAGGCTGCTGACGAGGAAGCAGCCGAAGCATAAAAGCAGAAATGCTTTTATGAGAATTGAAAAAAGTATGAGAAGCGGAATCACAGAGTTAAGCGCTGTGGTTCCGTTTTTTGTTGAAAAAAATTTGTTAAGGAAAAGGTGTGGTTCAGAAAACGATAAATATCAGATGGGGGATTCAATTTTAAGGAAAAATGCATAAAATTTGAGCAAACCATGCATCTTAAATGGAGTGAGAACTGTTCGATTATTTAATTGCAATATAATTTATGTAAAAGAAAGACAGTTCTAAACGGATTAAGATGATTGGAGGAATTGTCATGCAGAATAATATGGAACTTGGATACGAAATGTTTTGCTATCAGTGTGAGCAGACTGCAAACGGAAAAGGCTGTACCCGACAGGGCGTGTGCGGAAAGACACCGGAGATTGCCAACTTGCAGGATCTGCTCATTTTTCAGTTAAAAGGCATCAGCTGCTATGGAAAAATACTGTTGGATCAGGGAGAAAAACTGGATAAAGGTGTGATCTCTTTTATTGAAAACTGTCTGTTTACCACGCTGACTAATGTAAATTTTGATTCGGAAGTGCATGTAAAACTTCTGAAAGAGGCGCAGAAGATCAAAGATGAACTGCGTCAGCAGATCGGAGGAGTTGCAACGGAAAACATCTATATGTCTTATCGTTTGCCACAGGAAAAAAGTGAAATGCTGCGCACCGTAGAGGTTGCCGGAATCATGTATGATCAGGATCTGGATGAAGATATCCGTTCTTTGCGCCAACTGATCATTTATGGGTTAAAAGGAATCAGTGCTTATGGACATCAGGCCCGGGAATTAGGTTATTTTAGTGAT
>ERZ773228.1887-NODE-1887-length-20555-cov-2.551756_pt1 | contig 20555 bp, 25 predicted proteins | sample MGYA00580524_ERZ773228 | MGnify/ENA primary metagenome ERZ773228 (study PRJEB29015, sample SAMEA2737768) | human gut metagenome | biome: human gut; feature: human-associated habitat; material: faeces | place: China | collected 2012 ... | reverse complement strand
TTTCATATGATAACTGTAATCAAGCATATCTGCACTATAATTTTTTGTTGCTTCAAGAAACGGCAGAACTGACTTTTTAGCACCCTCAAGATCATGTTCCCTATAGTTCCCGCACTCCTTTTCGCTCACACCCGGAATTTCACCGTTATATGAAGCAATATATTCAAAAGAATCCCTTACAATTCGGATTGCTTTTTCAGGATCAAGATTTCTTGTAAGAAAATAAAATCCTGTACGGCAGCCCATTGGTCCTACATATATAATGTTATCTGAAAATTCAGTGTTTCGTGCATATGTCGCAAAAAGATGTTCTATTGTATGAATTGCGGGATATTCAAGATACCTGCCGCCATTCGGTTTAGCCATTCTTACATCATATGTAGTAATATCGCCGTCAATTCGTGATGTATACATTCCTATGCCGAATTTTGTGTGATCCACTTCAAAGCTTTTAATTCTTTCCATTTTCTTTCCCTCCGTACTGTTTGAATAAGTTTAATATGTCGCTGCTTATTGGTATTGTTATTTTTAAATTTTCGTTCGTGACAGGCTCTGTAAATTCCATTTTTCCACAGTGAAGTGCCTGTCTCTGTATATGCTCAAGACTTCCGCCGTACATATCATCACCTGCCAGTGCATGTCCGATATAAGAAAAATGTACTCTTATCTGATGAGTTCTGCCTGTTTCAAGATGAATTTCCGCAAGTGAATGTCCGTTGGCATATTCAAGTCTTTTATAGTGAGTTACAGCATGCTGTCCATGCGGACTGACACAACGCAGAATTATTGTTTCGTCTTTACGGGCAATCGGCAGATTTATTGTTCCCTGTTCTTTAATCTCACCCTCAACGGCGGCATAATATACTTTTTTTATGTTATGCTGTAGTACCTTTGCACTAAAAGGATTCTTAGCAACTGCACAAAGTCCCGACGTATCTCTGTCAAGGCGGTTTATCGGACGAAATGTCAGTTTCGGATAAAGATACGCAAAGTAATTGCCCAAGGTATCTCCCTGATGCTTTATTGATGGATGTACAGGCATACCGCTTGGCTTATCAAAAATAACAACATTTTCATTTTCAAAAGCAATTCTTACATCAAGTTCACCATTAGATTCAAGAAAGCTGTTATCATCAAGTCTCAGCAATATCTCGTCTCCATTATATACAAAGTCAATGCTCCTGATTGTTTCTCCGTTTCGTGTTATACCGTTTTCCTGACGTTTAAGCTTTGTCAGCAGGCGGCGTGAAACTCCCTGACTTCCAAGCAGAAAGCTTTGCAGTGTTATTGGTCTTTCTGTTTCCACTTTGAATTTCAATCCATTCATTATACTCCACCTCCTTGATGCTTATATTAATATAAAGTGATAGGGACATGAAAAGTCCTGAAATCAAAAACGGTATAGTAACAATAAGGCACATAGGAATCAGATAAAGCAAAAGCATTTTCAGAAGTCCTCTTCTTCGTCCCTTCATTATCTTAAATGAATTAAAGATAAGGCTGAACGGACTGCATTTAACATCTCTCAGCATTAAAAACGGTACTGCCGTCATTCCAAGCATAGTCCACAGCCACAGAAATATTGATAAAACAGTCATCGAAAAGCAATGTACAGCATAAAACAAGCTAACGCTGTCGCCCTTGCCAAACAAATCAGCTGAAAAGGCTGCAAAAACCGCAACCGGTAAAAATGTTATCAAAAGGACCGCTTTTTTGCAAATAAATATCGAGATACATTTAAATGCAAGTCGGAAATCCGACAAAATCTCAGCAATGCTGTATATTTTAATTTTCTCATCACAGCAAAATCCTGTAAACCACCCCCATACCGCAAAAGATACAGGAGCTGCAGCTGCATACTTTAATAATGTACAGGCGAACACAAAAATCTGCCATAATCTGTTATCAGCTGAAAAAAGTTCCGCAGGCGAAATATCAGTGCAATAGAGTATGATACTTGCGGCAGCAGGTTCTGCAAGCCGAAAAAACAAAAATATGCATATCAGAGAAGATGCTGAAGTAAATGCCTTTAAATTTCTTTTTTTCAGAAGTGAAGAACTGTAATTGATAAGTGAAGCTGTTTTCACCTTGCCACCTCGTATTTCAAATCATAATATTATATGAATATACTAGGCAGTTTTTTTCAGTTTATTCAAATTCTTCATTTTCTTCAATGCCTATTTTCTCATACGGAACAACTCCAAGGATTTCAAAAGCCTGTGATTGCTGCCACATTTTAGCTGTCACAATTATCTCAAAGCCCTCTCCTGTAGGACACGATATTTCCTTCGGGTCAATTTTAGGAAGTCCGAAGCAGGAAAGCATATTTGAAATAATGCCTGCATGAGTTATAACCGCACTGTGAGTTATTCCGTCATTCATCATGTCCATTATTATTTCATGAAGTGCTTTATATGTGCGAACACAAAGCTCCTCCATGCTCTCTCCGCTTGGTGCTCTTTTAATGCCGCCTTTAAGCCATTCCTTATAATCCTGTCTGTTAATCAGCTCATCAACACTTTTACCCTCAAATTCACCAAAATTCAGTTCTATCAAATCTTCAACCACACAAAGCTCTGCACTTGGAAAAAGAATATCAGCAGTTTCAGTACACCTTCTCAGCGGTGAAGAATAAACTCTGTGTACATGAGGATACTCAAACTCTTCCATTTTACTGCAAAGTTCACTTTCGCCCTTAGCTGAAAGCGGCAGATCAGTTCTTCCTATGTAAATACCTTTTTCATTTGCTTCTGTCAATCCATGACGTATTAAACTAATTCTATATCCTTTCATACATACCTCACATGACATTATATTTTATATACCGTTTCATTGTATTTATCGTTATTTTCAACAAATTTAAACGTTATTTTTTTACATGGTGTAAAATCCTACAAAGTTCAGCATAAATTTTCTTTAAATATTCCAATAATACCCGTATTTACTTTTTATACATTTTGTATTATAATTAATATGTTAGTCTTATTGCTGAAATTAGGAGGTTCAAATAAATGAATTTAGATTTTGCACGAATAATAACACTGCAAAGAAAAGAACGCCAAATTAGTCAAAAGCAGGCGGCTGCAGATTTGGGAATTTCTCAGGCATTGCTTTCACATTATGAAAAAGGAATTCGTGAATGCGGACTGAATTTTCTCGTAAAAATCGCAGATTATTATAATGTATCATGCGATTATCTTCTCGGACGAACACCTGAGCCTGAGGGAAAAATTATGACTATCGAGGATATTCCTGATGATGACGGCAATAATGAGATGCCATCACCTGAAATAATCAATTTCAACAGAAAAATTATCAACAATTCAATCAGTATGCTCTTTGCTCTTGCGCAAAAAGCAAACAGTATTACATTAATAAAAGAAGTTTCATCTTATCTCATGCTTTCAGTCTACAAGCTTTTCAGAATAGTCTATAATGCGAATCCCAAAAATGACCAGAAGCTTTTTAAAATTCCAAAGGTAATAGCCAATGACAGTGCAAATGCAATAATCTCCATGAATGAAGCTGATATAAAAGCTGCATCAAGCGGAATATGCCTTGACGGAAATGACTGTGTAGAAAATTTCGATACATTATATGTAACTACTACAACTCTTTCTGTAGATTATGCTCCTTACTCAGCCTCATTGCTGAATTTAATCAAGCTCAGCGAGGACAGAATAACAAAAACAAGAAACAAGAAATAAAAACACATTCTTAATTATATCATTTTTTGAATAAAAATAAAAGGGTTTTTTCATGTTTTCTAAAAAAAATTTATTCTCTCTTTTACTGCTTATCCCACTTGGACTGTTTTCGTGTTCTGATAAAAGTAATTATAACAGCAAATATGAAACAAAGGATATTTATGTTATGGATACTCTTTGCAGTATAAAAGCTGAAAAAAAATCAGTTTCTGAATTAACCGATGTACTTAATAAATTTAATATTGCTTTTGATTGTTGTTCCGAAAACGGTGAAGCTTATCAGCTCAACAAAAATAAGTCCATGATTTGTTCTGAAAATCTCGCAGACTTAATTAAAAAGTCAAAGGAGCTTTCACAGAAATACGGAGATGAAGTCCTGATTTCAAGCGGTGCTTTAACACTCTTATGGAAAGACGCAAAGAAAAACAATATACTTCCGGAAGAAACACAAATCAAAACGCTTATTGACGAAATTGGTGATAACTTGATTGAAATTACATCTGAAGATGGTCAAAGTAAAATAGATTTAAAACAAAATTGTGAAATTGACACAGGTGCATTTGCAAAGGGATATTCACTTGATTTCTGCAAATCCGTTCTTGATAGAAATAATACGGATTATGCCGTTATTTCTATGACATCATCAATACTGCTTTACGGAGAAAAGCCTGATAATACTGATTTCAAAGTGCAGATACGAGATCCTAACGGCAAAGGAACAATAGGAACAGTTGAAACACCTGCCTGCTTTTTATCCACTTCAGGAGGTTATGAGAGATTCTTCACAATAGATGGAAAAGATTACTGTCATATTATTGACTTGAACACAGGCTGTCCGAGTGAAAGCGACTTGACCTCTGTTACTGTTTTTGCTGACAGTGGTATACTCACAGATTATATGTCAACAAAAATATTCATAGAGGGAACCCAAAATATTAAGAATCATCTCAATGCTGCTGATTATAAAATTGCTGCCTTTGATAAAAACGGAAATTCATATATAAGCAGCGGTCTGAATTTTAAGAAAGAATAATGATTATGAACAGAAAGCTTATCAAAGTTAAGGACTTTATTATTTTACTTATTATAATAACAGTTTGCGGTTTATTCATCTTAATCAGCCATAATCAAAAAAAAGGCAGCTATGCAGTTATTTCCGTAAACGGAAAAAAAGCTGAACGGCTTTCACTTTCAAAGGATATTGAAAATTTTACAGTAAAGGGGGCAGATAATATATCATTTACAATAAAAAATGGTGAGATATATGTGAGTGAAAGTGACTGTCCCGATAAAATCTGCCTAAAAACAGGTCATATAAGCCGCAAAGGGCAATCAATCATATGTGTACCCAAAAGAGTGTCAGTAACGATTGAAAGCTCCGGCAATGATACAGATGTAACTATAGGATAGGAGGATATATGAAAAAAAATTCTTGTATTGCTCTATCCGGTATTTTACTTGCTATTGCATGCGGTATATCATATATTGAAAGTGTTGTTCCCCTGCCACTGCCACTTGGTGCAAAACCGGGACTAGCAAGTATAGTTATAATGTTTTCAATTATAAAGCTTGATTTGAAAAATACATTTGCAATTACACTGCTGAAATCCGTATTTGTTCTGTTTATAAGGGGAATAACTGCTTTTACTCTATCACTCTGCGGAGGTTTGATTTCACTTGTTATCATGCTTATCATATATAAGCTTACCGACTCGTCATACATACTTATGAGTTCGGTTGGTGCTGTTTTCCACAATGTAGGACAGCTTCTCGCAGCAGGCTTTATATATTATCACTCATTTTCCGCAGTTACAGCATATATGCCCATTTTAATAATAACAGGCTGTATTACAGGAGCTTTTACAGGCTCTGTTCTTGGACTTCTTCTAAAACGGCTGAATCAAATGCCGGACAATTAAAGCAGTACCACACAAAGTATATCAAAAGACTTTGTTCTGTGTTGCCTTATATGAGAACAAATTCTAATAAATCGGAGGTTAAAAATGATAAAACTAAGCTGCATTCATCTTGCTCACAACAAAAATACAGAGAATTGCAAAATTCAAAATCTGCCGCTGCCTGAATCAGTAAAAATTCCAATGCTGATGAATATGGGTGCTCCATGCAATCCGCTTGTCAAAGTCGGAGATACTGTTTCAGCAGGACAAAAAATCGGTGATACAGATGCATTTTTTTCTGTACCTGTACATTCGGGTGTATCGGGTACTGTTACTGCAATCAGTGATTTTAAAATGGCAAACGGAAATGTCTGTAAAGCGGTTGAAATCAAATGTGACAATGAGCAGAAGCTGTCAGACGATATACATATACCCGAAATTACTGATAAAGCATCTTTTCTTAAAGCAGTTCGTGAAAGCGGCATAGTCGGTCTTGGAGGTGCGGGATTTCCTACCCATATCAAGCTTGCTCCAAAAACAAAAGTTGACTGTCTTGTTGTAAACGGTGCTGAATGTGAACCGTATATTACCGCTGACTATCGTGTTATGCTGGAATATGCCAACGACTTGATTGAAGGTCTGTCAAAAACTGCCGATATGCTTGAAATTCCAAAAATTATTATAGGAATTGAAAATAACAAGCCTGAAGCAATAAGACTTCTTACAGAAAAAACAAGCAGTTCGAACAAATTTGAAATTAAATCTCTGCCTTCTGCATATCCTCAGGGAGGCGAAAAAGTGCTTATTTATAACTGCACCGGCAGAATTGTCAAAGAAGGTAAGCTTCCTGCTGATGAAGGTGTTATTGTTATGAATGTTTCAACAGCAGTTTTTCTGAATGTTTACCTTAAAACAGGAATGCCTTTTGTAAATCGTATTCTGACTGTTGACGGGGATACAGTTAAAAAAAGCGGAAATTATTGTGTACCTATAGGAACAAGTGTTTCTTATATTCTTGATCAGTGTGAGTGCGACAAGGATAAAATAAACAAGCTTATAATGGGCGGCCCAATGATGGGTATGACTGCTTATGATATTGACCAGCCTGTTTCCAAAGCAAATAATGCCATACTTGCAATGAACAAAATAGAATCTAACAAGGAATCAGCTTGTATACGCTGCGGACGCTGTATACGTGCATGTCCTTTCAATCTTATGCCGACTGAAATTGAAAAAGCATACATAAGACGTGACATCAACTCACTGAAAAAGCTGAAAGTTACATTGTGCATGAACTGCGGCTGCTGTACATACGTCTGTCCTGCAAAAAGAAAACTGGCAGAAACAAATCAGCTTGCTAAGGGAATTATCCCCAGAGATAAGTAGAAAGGAATGAAATTATGTTAAAAGTATCAGCATCACCGCATATTACAAGCAGCATGACAACACAAAAAGTAATGCTGTATGTAATTATTGCACTCCTCCCCTCTCTTGTAACAGGCATTGTTATGTTCGGAATCAAGGCACTTATTCTCACTCTTGTATGCATTGCAGGTTCAGTGGCTATGGAGGGCTTGTGCAGAATTATCATGAAACGTGAGCAGACTATAACTGATTTAAGTGCAGCAGTTACAGGTATGCTTCTTGCAATGAATCTTCCGCCTGAACTTCCTTTGTGGCAGGCTCTTATAGGTTGTTTTGTTGCTGTTGTTATCGCAAAACAGCTTTTCGGAGGATTGGGACAAAACTTTGCAAACCCTGCAATCCTCGGACGTATTGTATTAATGCTTTCATTTACTTCAAATATGACCTCATGGACAGCAACCAAATTTATGGAAGGTGACGCTGTTACAGGTGCAACACCGCTTGTAAGCGAAAATGCTTCATATACAGACCTGCTGATTGGAAACACAAAGGGCTGTATTGGTGAAGTCTGTGCAATCGGACTGATTATAGGCGGACTTTTCCTTATTTTCACAAAAATCATTTCTCCAGCCGCACCAATAGCATTTATAGGCTCGGTTGCAGTTCTTGAACTTATTGTTGGAAACGATCCGCTTTATCATATTCTTTCAGGAGGGCTTTTGCTTGGTGCATTTTTCATGGCAACTGATTATGTTACAACTCCGATAACTGCAAAGGGTAAATTTATTTTCGGACTCGGCTGTGGAATTATAACATTTATCATAAGAGAATACGGAGGATATCCTGAGGGTGTTTCCTTCTCAATTTTGCTCATGAACATTCTTACCCCGTATATTGACGCATTCACTGCTCCTAAGATTATCGGTGCAGTAAAACCTGAAAAGGAGGTAAAATAATATGAAAAGCTTTATGCCTCCTCTGGTTCTGATGATTGTCTGTATAGTTGTAAGCGGACTTCTTGCTTTTGCAAGTGACCTCACAGCACCTAAAAAAAGACAAGCTCAATAAAAGCCTTAATGAAGTTTTCGGAGAAGCAGATTATAATGTACTTGATTCTGAATATGACGGTGTTACTCAGGTTATCACCGATGATAAGGGACGTGCTATTTTTGATATTACCGTTGACGGATACTCAAAAGGCGGCATTCAGGCTCTGATCGGTATTGATTCAAACGGTCACGTTTGCGGAATAAGCATTGTTTCAATTTCAGAAACAGCAGGTCTTGGAACAAAGGTTCAGGACAATAAATACATTGATAAATACATTGGTCTTTCTGAACCTGAATTTTCAGGAGATACAATAATAACAGGTGCAACATATTCCTCAAAAGGTATGCAAAAGGCAGTTACAACTGCTCTTGAAACCTACAATAATAATAAGGAGGCGATCTTAGGTGAGTAATTTTAAGGAATTTACAAAGGGACTTATCAAGGAAAATCCAAACCTTGTCGGACTTCTTGGTATGTGTCCTACTCTCGCCGTTACAACTCAAGCCAAAAACGGACTTGGTATGGGACTGGCTACAACATTTGTACTTGTCTGTTCAAATTTAATAATATCACTTTTAAAAAAGGCAATTCCGAAAGCCGTCAAGCTTCCATGCTATATTGTTATTATCGCCGGCTTTGTAACTCTCGTTGAATTTATCCTGCATGGATATGTGCCTGACCTTTATGACAGCCTTGGAACATTTCTTTCACTCATCACAGTAAACTGCATTATTCTCGGACGTGCCGAAATGTTTGCCTGCAAAAATAAGGTTATCCCATCAATATGTGACGGACTCGGAATGGGACTCGGTTTCACCCTTTCACTCTTTATGATGGGCTCAGTAAGAGAAATTATCGGTGCAGGTCAATGGATGGGCATTACCATTTCAGACAAAATCCAGCCTATGACTGTATTTATTATGCCGGCAGGCGGTTTCTTCGTACTTGGCTGTATAATTGCCGCAGTAAACAAAATTGCTCACCGCAAACCACCTGAAAAAATCGGATGCAGTGGATGTCCCAATGCTGCAATATGCGGTCAGAAAGGAGAATGTGATAATTAATGAAAACTATTTTTACTCTTATGATTACTGCCATTTTAACTGATAACATAGTTCTTTCAAAATTCATGGGAATATGTCCTTTCCTCGGAGTTTCCAAAAAACTTTCGTCAAGTCTTGGAATGGGTGCAGCAGTAATTTTTGTTATGACTTGTGCAACTCTCGTTACATATCCTGTTTACTCTCTCATATTAGAACCATATAACCTCACATACCTCAGAACTGTTGCATTTATTCTTATTATTGCACTTTTCGTTCAGCTTGTAGAAATTGTACTTAAAAAGGTAATGCCTCCGCTTTACAATGCACTCGGAGTTTATCTGCCGCTTATAACAACAAACTGTGCTGTTCTTGGTGTAACACTCCAGAATATTGACAATGAACTCAATTTTGGTTACGCTGTGTTAAATTCAATATTTGTCGGAATGGCATTTACACTTGCTCTTATACTTTTTTCAGGAGTTCGCTCAAAGCTGGAAACTGCCGATATTCCTGCAACATTCAAAGGAGTTCCAAGCACTTTGATTGCCGCTTCAATCGTTTCCCTGAGCTTTATGGCTTTCTCAGGCTTAAAGCTGGGATAAGGAGGTTGAATTATGTTTAATACTTTTATTCTTCCTATAATTATTTTTGCTGTTATAGGAGTAATTGCAGGGATACTGCTTACTGTTGCCTCAAAAGTCTTTGAAGTTAAGGTTGACGAACGAATTGATAATATCAGTGAAGCACTCCCACAGGCAAACTGTGGTGCCTGCGGTTTTGCCGGCTGCGGAGATTATGCAAATGCAATTGTAAACAAAGGTGCTGCCGCTAACTTATGCAAACCCGGCGGTATGCCTGTCGCTGAAAAAATTGCTGAGATAATGGGAACAAAGGCAGAAGCTGTTATTCCTGAAGTTGCTGTTTTACATTGCAGCGGCAACTGTAATGTTACAACAAAAAAATTTGATTTTGAAGGCATACAGTCATGCGCTGCCGCAAAACGCTTTTACAGCGGAAACGGTCTTTGCAGTTATGGGTGTATTGGTCTTGGCGACTGCGTTAATGTCTGTGATGAAAACGGTATTTCAATAAAAGACGGTATTGCAGTTATAAACAACTCAAAATGTGTTGCCTGCGGAAAATGCGTAAAAACATGTCCTAATGGTTTAATTTCAATAAGGCCTGTTACAAAGCATATTGACGTTAAATGTTCATCAAGGGATAACGGAAAAATCACAAAGCAGTCTTGTAAAAATGGCTGTATAGGCTGTAAGATTTGCGAGAAAAAGTGTCTTAATGATGCTATACATGTTGTGGACTTCCATGCAGTTATTGACTATTCAAAATGTACAAGCTGCGGTATGTGCTATGATGCTTGTCCAATTGGTGCAATTGATAATTGTGAACCTGATGACCTTGATTAGAAAATTACTTTAAGGCGATGCTGTACAAAAAATGCGCAGTATTGCCTTAGAACAGGTTTTTAAAAATTTGCTCTGACTATTGACTTTTCAAAAAAAGTATGCTACAATACTTTTATAAACTTATGATGAAGGGTAAGTAAATTCTGTCACTTCATTTCAGAGAGCTGATGTTTGGTGAAAATCAGTATGAATTTCAGTTTTGAATGGACTTCTGAAGGCAATCCGAAATTTCAGTAGGTGCGACGTTTGATTTGCGTTATAAAATCAGTGTATGAATGTACACATAAGAGGATGTTTTTACATCAAGCAGGGTGGCACCGCAGGAGATATATACGCTCTTGTCCCGGCATATTCAAATGCCGTGGCAGGAGCTTTTTTTGTATATTTAAGCTTTTCACCCCTCGGCTCAACAAACCGTATACGTCCTTTAAAGACAGATTGGAGAATTGTTATGTTAAATGAGAAAATACCTTATAAAATTTATTTAGAAGAAGATGAACTCCCAAAGAAGTGGTACAACGTTCGTGCTGATATGAAGAAAAAACCTGCTCCGCTTCTTAATCCTGCTACACTGAAACCGGTTACTGCGGATGAACTCGGTCATGTTTTCTGTGACGAGCTTGTAAAGCAGGAGCTTGATGATACTACACCATATGTTGATATTCCTGAAGAAATCCTTGATTTCTATAAAATGTACAGACCGTCGCCACTCGTTCGTGCATATTGCCTTGAGAAGAAACTCGGCACACCTGCAAAGATTTACTACAAGTTCGAGGGTAATAATACAAGCGGCAGTCATAAGCTTAATTCTGCTATCGCTCAGGCTTACTATGCTAAAAAACAGGGCTTGAAGGGCGTTACTACTGAAACAGGTGCAGGTCAATGGGGTACTGCTCTTTCAATGGCTTGTTCTTACTTTGACCTTGACTGTCAGGTTTACATGGTTAAGGTTTCATATGAACAAAAACCATTCAGACGTGAAGTTATGAGAACTTATGGTGCATCTGTAACTCCTTCACCTTCCAATACTACAGAAGTAGGAAGAAAAATTCTTGCTGAATTTCCGGGTACAAATGGAAGTCTTGGATGTGCAATCTCAGAAGCAGTTGAGGCTGCTCAGACTCAGGAAGGTTATCGCTACGTTCTTGGCTCTGTTCTTTCTCAGGTTCTTTTGCATCAGACAGTAATTGGACTTGAAAGTAAAGCTGCTATGGATAAATACGGAATCAAGCCAGATATTATTATCGGCTGTGCAGGCGGCGGTTCAAATCTTGGCGGACTCATTTCACCATTTATGGGTGAAAAGCTCAGAGGTGAAGCAGATTACAGATTTATTGCTGTTGAACCTGCATCATGCCCAAGTCTTACAAGAGGTAAATATGCTTATGATTACTGTGATACAGGAAAGGTTTGTCCGCTCCAAAAAATGTATACATTAGGCAGCGGATTTATGCCTGCTCCAAACCACGCAGGCGGACTCAGATACCATGGTATGAGTTCAATTCTTTCAGAACTTTATGATCAGAAGCTCATGGAGGCTGTTTCTGTTGAACAGACATCAATATTTGCTGCTGCTGAACAGTTTGCAAGAGTTGAGGGAATTCTCCCGGCTCCTGAAAGCAGCCATGCAATTAAGGTTGCTATTGACGAAGCTCTCAAATGCAAGGAAACAGGCGAAGAAAAGACTATTCTATTTGGTCTTACAGGTACAGGTTACTTTGATATGTATGCTTACGAAAAGTTCCATGATGGAAAAATGTCTGACTATATCCCAACTGATGAAGAAATTGAGAAATCACTCAGCGGACTTCCAAAAACAGAATAATCAAACAACATATAAACAGGCAGTACTGAATAAATTCAGTACTGCCTTAGTTTTATTCTGCATTTTTTAGTGCTTCAGCAAGAGGAACTTTTTTAATTTTTCTATACTGTAAAACTGCAATAACAGCATAAGTCAAAATACCAATTATAAGCATTTCAACATAAATCATAGGTTCAACATAGAATGTTATCCAACCAGACAAACTTGTCATCATAAGATTTATAAACATCCACTTCATTGCGTAATATTCTATTGGCAAACTCAAAAGCAGGCATATAACAACTACTATTGATGTCGACATTATGTAAAGTCTGCTTATCTCACTGTTAAAATAACCAAGAATTTTTGTCATGGATATTGACTGAGCATTTTTTTCGATTACAATCTTTGAAAGCAGATAAATAAGTATCATAAACATTACAACCGCAAAAATGTTTACCATATTCATCATTTCGCCCATTGAAACATCAAGCTGTCTTGAAAGTTTTGTAAGTGTTTCTGCGTCAATAACAGACGCAATATATGCATCATCAATATCATCAAGCTTTTCATTCGAGAAGTATCCATTGAAGTAATCATTCTCATAATCAAAAGTATCAGTAAACATATTATTTGTCATAAACACAGAAATTGAACCAGGATTATAAACCACTCCGCTTACAGTAAATGTATACTGATTATCATCATACTTTTCACAAAGAGTAATTTTATCTCCCTTACCAAGACTAAACTTTTCTGCATATCCGTTTGATATATATACACCGTTTTCATCTAAATCAGCGTCAATATACTTACTGTCATTTTGTATGCCGTATATGGTAACCTCATCAGTTTTAAACTTGTTTTCGGGAGTGTTAAGTGAGTAAGCTGAAAACTTCTCTGCACTCTTAACCTCAGTTTCCACAGGTGCTTTTAAAATATACTGATAATTGCACAGCATATTATCCTGAATTTCATTCTGGTAATTATCAAGAACAGACGGAAGAAGAAGTCCGAACATAAGCAGAAGATTAGCAAATATAACTCCAACAAAAAGCGTTATGTAATTGCTCATATTCTGAAAAATAATTCTTATTCTGAAACGATTGAAAATTTTGATTTTTGTGTTAAGCTTGAATGCTTTTTTCTTAGTACGTTTATGCAAATCTCTGCGGATAAACTTCAAAGGAGAAAGCGAAAGTTTATTTATAAGTATGCAAAGATTAATGATAAGCATTAAAATAAAAGGAACAACTGTTGTAAGCACAAATGCCTCTGCATTCCACTGAACCTCAAATGTAGGCAGACTGTAGCTTCCATAGTACAAATCGGCACAAATATCCTTGAAAAAAGTATATCCAAGAATATTTCCTATAACTGCACCAATTATTGTAACAATAAGCGGCATTGTCAGATAATGACGGACAAGCTCTGCTTTAGTATAGCCAGAAGCTCGCAGTGTTCCTATGACATTAGCTTCTTCTGAAATAGTATTGCTTATAGTTATGCCAAAAACAAATGCAATAATAACTGTAATAATATATAGGAGTGTTATCATCATTGACTTATCTCCGCCCATATCGTCACCTGTAAATTTTATTGCCTGATTTGCATACTGAGGAACAAAATCATCAAGAGGAACTATCTTATTAATATCTTTTGCAAGGTCATCTGAAATTTTCTTTTCTGCCCTTTCGTCCTTTGGAGAATTATCATATTTCCACGAATAACAGTATTTCTGTTTGCTTTGGTCAAGGTGACTGTACCCTGATTCACTCATTACAGCAACACCAAATTTAACCGAATCAAACATTGAATCATTATTATCCGAGAACAGTGCACTGTAATCTGAAAGAGCAACAAGTCCGCTTACTTTCATTTCTTTGTCGCCAACATCAATAAAATCGCCGGCTTTTATATTATTGTTATCAGCATACATTCTGTCAACAGCAATTTCATCATCAGTTTCAGGCATTCTGCCTTTCATAAGGCACACCTTATTCAAATCTTTTCTGTCTGCAAAAATTCTCACTATGCTGTCATTTTTGGTTTCCTGTTCAATATAAAAATTATCATATAATTTTATTCCAAGCTTTTCGATTTCACTTTTTTGAAACTCATCGGCTTGTTCATTAAGAAGAAAATGACCGTCCTCAATATTATACTTTTCAAAGCTTTCATTATATGAAGAAATCATACTTCCGTCTGCAACAAGAAATCCTGAAACCATACCTATAGTACCAATCAGCAGAATGAAAATTACAATATACTTTCCTATTTCACTGCAAAACTCTCTGGGGAGTCTTTTAATAAGAGGATTTTTCATCTTTTTCCCTCCTTACCATTCAAGTTCCTGCACAGGAGTTTTAGTTTCATTCAGATAATTCTTGCGAATCTGACCATCACGAAGTTTAACAACTCTATCTGCCATATTCTTTATGGCATCATTATGAGTTACCATAATAACTGTGTTTCCATATTTTTTATTAATATCCTCAATCAGCTTTAAAATTTCTTTTGAGGTTGCATAATCCAATGCACCTGTCGGCTCGTCACACAACAGAATATCAGGATTTTTTACAACTGCACGTCCGATTGCTGTTCTTTGCTGCTGACCGCCTGAAAGCTGATTTGGAAGCTTGTGACGATGTTCATATAATCCGAGAGTTTTAAGAATATCATCAACATCAAGAGGATTATCGCTTAAATATGCACCAACCTCAACATTTTCCTTTATATTAAGATTAGGAATCAAATTATACATCTGAAAAATATATCCAAGATGTTTTCTTCTGTAAAGCGTCAGCTTTTTCTCGCTCATGTCAGCAGTTTTTTCACCGTTGATTGAAATGTATCCGCTGTCTGCATCATCAATTCCGCCTATAATATTTAATAACGTTGACTTTCCTGAACCCGATGCTCCAAGCAAAACGCATATCTCACCCTTTTGAATTTCCAAATCAATCCCCTTCAGAACCTCAACTCTGCTTTCACCCTCACCAAAGTGTTTTTTTATTCCACTTATCTCCAGAAACATAATCATTCTCCCTTTCATTTGTTTTATGTGAAATGCTCATATGAACACCTATTCATATTATAACTGTAATTACAGATTTTGTCAAGTGTATTTAAGGCAACACTGCACAAAGCACGTCATAAACTTGCAAATTTTACGTCATCTTACACATGTTTTTCTCATCATACAGCAGTATGCTTCTCAAAATTCTATGCAATCTGACGAAATTTTATCTGTGTTTCTGCCGCACAAGCTTTGTGAGGTATTGCATTAAAAACTTATTCTCATAGGATATAACATTCAGTTTTTTTATGAGAGTGCTAAAAATGTTCATATAAATTATCAGTTAATTGCAATACTGTTCAAGAATTGACTTCAATGCACTTACACTTGCGCTGTGTATTCTTGCCACAGGTATATCATGTTTTTCTGATTTCTGATTTACACTTCTCACCATTTTGTGTGAACAAGTATTAGTAAAAACCACCATTAAATCAGGACATCCAAGTTTATTTTCAAAATCAGACGGCATTTGAGTAAAAACCTTCGCTTTACAGTTATAAGATTTGCATATATCTTTATATCGAGTTGCCATACGGTCATTGCCGCCTACTAAAACAATACTCATTTTTTACACCTCTTTCACTTAGTTAGCATACGCTTACTAAAAATATAATATCACATCTTCCGGAATTTGTCAAGCATTTTTAAGCAATAAATATCACTTATAAAACAACAAGACACAAGTCACGTTAAAATACTTTATACGGTGCTGCCTATAGTTTTAATCTATAGCACACCATAAATTTTTTATGTTTGCATAATATAATAAAATGTGATATAATTTAATACAGTAAATAATAGTAAAGGCGGACTAAATATGAAAGTTTACCAAAGATTTAAGGAAAAAACTGTATTTTCTTTGGAGATATTCCCACCAAAGCCGAATTCTCCTGAAAATGTAATCTACGATACACTTGATGAGCTTAAAGACATAAAACCGGATTTTATCAGCGTTACATATGGTGCTTCCGGAGGTTCAAATTGCAGTAAAACAATTGAAATTACATCTGCAATAAAAAATAAATATCAAATTGAAAGTGCTGTACATCTTCCATGCATTTACCTTACTAAGCAAAATGTTCTTGATATTCTTAATACATTAAAAGAAAACGGAATTCAAAATATTCTTGCTCTGAGAGGTGACGTAAATCCTGACCTTGCTCCTGTAAACGAGTTTAAGCATGCCAATGAACTTATTGAATTTATAAAATTAAATGGTGATTTTGATATAATGGCTGCTTGTTACCCTGAGGGACATAACGAAAGCTCAGGATTGGTTGAAGACATTGTTAATCTGAAACGCAAGGTGGATTCTGGAGTAGATCATCTTATAACACAGCTTTTTCTTGATAATAATTATTTTTATTCATTTTATGAAAGAACGCAGATTGCAGGTATTAATGTACCTATTGAAGCAGGGATCATGCCTGTTACCAATAAAATTCAGATTGAAAGAATGGTTAAACTCTGCGGAATTAATTTACCTAAAAAGTTCATGAAAATGATTGAAAAATATGAAAATAATCCAATTGCACTTCGTGATGCGGGAATTGCATATGCCATTGACCAGATTGTTGACCTTATTTCACAAGGTATTGATGGCATTCATCTTTATACAATGAATAAACCTTATGTTGCCAATAAAGCATATGACGCAATTAAAAATCTTATTCCCTATAGCAATGCAATAAAATAATGAGAGATAAAATGACAAAAGCAAACCGCATAGTACAAGGCGGATGATGAAAGCATACTGTTGTATGTTGAGGATGACAACGCAGTAATATATGGTTTGAATTGTCAGATTAGTTACAGCATTTTGTTGTATTGCTATAAAATAAAAATCACTTGTCAATATATAAGACAAGTGATTTTTATTGCATAAATTTATTTTGACATATTTCTTCGGCATGCAAGACCTACCAGATCAGGACCTGCATTTGCTGAAACTGCCGCTCCCACATGAGCATAATATTCAGCCTTATAGCCGTATTTCTTTATCATTTCCTTTTCAAGCTCTTTAGCCATGGTGTCATCTTTACCGCAAAGCATTATATAAGGAGTCTGAGGAGTCATGACAGCCTCGACGTGATTCATAATCTTTGGAATTATATTTTTCTCTCCTCTGATTTTTTCATGTATTTTTGAACCGCCGTCTGACATCTCAATAAGAGGCTTTAATCCCAAAAGTTCACCTGCAAATGCCGCTGCTGCTGATATTCTTCCCGATTTCTTAGCGTATTTCAATGTCATAGGTACAAAATAAGCTGCAACAGAACCGCACCATTCTTCAATATAAGCTGCAATACTTGCTGCATCCGCACCTTTTGCCGCTTTTTTCGCTGCTTCCATTACACAATAACCGTACATTGCCGTATATCCCTTTGAGTCAATAACGTAAATGTTGAACTTTCCTTTTGCATCAGGATTTTCCTCAAAGAAATTTTTACTCGCCATTACTGCATTTGAATTTGTAGCTGAACCCGTTGATGATATTGAAACATAAATTACATCTGTATAGCCGTTTCTATATGCATCATTAAATATTTCTTCAAATTCAAAAGCTGTGACCTGAGCTGTTTTAGGAATTTCTGCACAATTCTCCATAAGCTCATAAACTTCTGATTTACTCTTATCAACATATTCCTTAAAGCTGATGTCACCTATTGAAATATTAAATGGAACAATTTTTATACCAAGTTCATTTACAACTTCAGGTTCAAGATCACAAGAGGAATCACTCATAATCATAATTTTCTGCATTATTTTCTCCATTCTGCCAAAATGCACTTTTTTGGCATTATTATTTTTTAGGCAACACCGCTGAAAACATATCAAAGGACTTTGTACGGTGCTGCCTTAACAAATACCATTTTACCATTTATATTTTGTAAGCTGACCTTCTCTCGAAAGGTCAGGATAATTCCACTGTCTTAATATTTCATAAGCTGCAATTGCAACAGAATTTGAAAGATTAAGACTTCTTAATTCATTTCTCATTGGTATTCTAACACAATTATTTTCATTTTTATATAATAAATCTTCAGGCAGACCTTTATCCTCTCTGCCAAAAATTATATATGCATTATTCGGATATGCAATATCACTGTGAACATTTTTCCCTTTTGTAGTAAAATAAAAGTAAGGACCGTTATTTTTACTGAAAAAGTCATTGAAATCATCATAATAAGTTATATCAAGTTTATCCCAATAGTCAAGCCCTGCACGTTTCAGATGCTTATCAGTAATTTCAAATCCAAAAGGTTTGATAAGGTGAAGCTTTGCTCCGGTAACTGCACATGTCCTTGAAATATTGCCTGTATTCTGAGGAATCTGAGGTTCCGCAAGTACAATATTCAGATTATACATACTAATCTCTCCATGTATATTTTATGTTATATGGATAAAAATATTATTGAAATCTTGTATCAAGTTTTCAAAGTCAGTCCGCATATTTTTAAAATCAGAATAAGAACCTGCAATATTTTTATGCGGAAAAATTTTCAAACAGCTGCTTATAAAAAGTGGCTGAGTTAAATTCGGTCTTTCGTCTGCCGAAAATGACGATACTGCAAAATGCAGCATGGAGTTTTTATGGATATTAAATCAATCGTAAAAGGTGTAACATTCGGAACTGCGGCAGGCTTAATATGCTATACAATGTCAGCCGCAAGCTCCGGAAAAAAGAAAAGTTTAAAGCGTAATGCAGGAAAAGCACTAAAAGCTGCCGGAAGTGTACTTGAAGAAATAACCTCTATTGTAATGTAGCTGTATTTTTTCTGTAAGCCAGATAACTTTCAAGAATTATTGTAGCAGCGACAGCGTCAACTACAGCTTTTCTCTTTTTTCCTCTTGTATTTGTTACGTTTAGGTAATTATGTGCAGAAACTGTTGTACAGCGTTCGTCCCATAAATTAACAGGACATTCTGTCAACTTTGCCAGTTCTTCTGAAAAGAGCTGGCATTTTTCTGCTCTTTCACCTATTGTTCCATTCATGTTTTTAGGATAACCCACTATAATTTCTTCTGCTTTTAGCTCAGCCGCTTTTTCGGCTGTTTTGCGAATACAGGTTTCAAAATCCTTTTCAGAAATCACACAGACAGGAGAGGCAAGAAACTCGCCTTTATCACAGCATGCAATTCCTGTTCTTGAGTCTCCGAAATCAACCGACATTATTTTCATGCTTTTTCATCATCCCTCCACCATTTTGAACTGTTCAATGTTGAATTCTCAGCTGATAAATGAGATGAATCATTCATATAGATGACTTTTGGATTAAATTTTTCGTCAAACTCAATAAGTGACACCGCTGTATTGTCTGACCAACCCAATTCATTCATATATGCATTTGTTTTTCCAAGGCAGAAGCAAAGAAAATTTTTGACAGCACAGCCATGAGATACGACCGCAATAGTTTTTTCTTTATTTTCAGAACAAATTTCTTTCATTGTTTCAACTATTCGATTGTATACTTGATTCATGGTTTCCCCATCAGGAGCTTCAAATTTTTCCGTATGGTTTTTCCAGTTGTCATACTGCTTTGGAAAAAGCTTCGGCAATTCAGACCATGGCTTACCCTCAAATTGACCGCCGTTTATTTTAATAAGTCCGTCATTAAATTTCAGTTCATATCCAAAATTTTTATTTATATATTCAGCAGTAACTCTCGCCCTTATAAGCGGACTTGTATATATACTGTCCAAATTGATATTCTTAAAACGCTCACTCAATTCATTCAACTGACGGTATCCTTTTTCAGTTACCTCAGTATCAATATGTCCCTGAAACACTTCATTGATATTTCCAAATGCTTCCGCATGTCGGACAAGATAAACTCTTACCATGCCTTAACACTTCCGATAATCTCTTTTACACTGCTGATAATTTCTCCTTTTTTGTAGAAATTTTCCGATAATATAGATTTTAATTTCTCTTTGTCTTCTTGGGGTAAAACTGAAATCGATTCATTTAGGTAATCGATATTGTTATATTTTAACTCCATGTGCCGCATTTATTGATTGTTTGCAAATATAGAGAATATAAACGGTAAAGAATGTAAGTTCTTCTTAAAAACGTCTATAATATAAAAATCTGTAAAACTTTAATTTTCGGCGATAAAGACCGGCACATGAATTTGTGTTTCAGGTTCGAATCCGAACCAATAATTACCCGTTTTGTGTGGTA
>ERZ773228.1875-NODE-1875-length-20683-cov-3.321602_pt1 | contig 20683 bp, 37 predicted proteins | sample MGYA00580524_ERZ773228 | MGnify/ENA primary metagenome ERZ773228 (study PRJEB29015, sample SAMEA2737768) | human gut metagenome | biome: human gut; feature: human-associated habitat; material: faeces | place: China | collected 2012 ... | reverse complement strand
ACAGGTTTTTGTTTTGGATTATTGTATTACATTATAAGTTTAGGAACACACCCAGTAGCTTATATAAAAATACCCGAAGATTCAAAGTATTTTGGTAAAGGTATTTGTGATATAGGCATAGAAGTACATGGTGGAATAACATATGCAGAAGATCATCTATATATATCTGATAGCCAAAAGTTGGAAGGATATTTTATCGGATGGGATTATGCACATTGCTACGATTATGCTGGATACGAAGAAAGATTACCAATAACGATGAGAACTAAAGGAAAAAAGTGGACAACACAAGAAATATATAAGGAAGTAAGAGAGGCATGTTACCAAATACAAAATGCAAAGGAGGAAAAATAAAATGGGTACAAAAAATAAGTTAGTTGATCTAAATAATCATTTATTTGAGGAATTAGAAAGATTAAACGATGAGGAATTAAAAGGAGAGGCACTACAAGAAGAAATGGAAAGAGCAAAATCAATGTCACATGTTGCACAAACAATTATAAATAATGGAGAATTAGCATTAAAAGCACAAAAGCATTTTGATGAGTATGGAAAGGCAAATCAAATACCAGATATGTTACAAATAGGAGATGGAAAAGATGCATAAATTCACAGAAGAGCAAATCAAGTTTATTAGGGAAATAGCTCCAGGAAGATATGCAGCAGAAATAACAGAAATGGTAAATAATCGTTTTAATTTAGAGTTAAGAGTAAGTCAAATTGAAACCTGTAAAAGAACTCATAAAATAAGGTCCGGTATTGACTGCAGATTTCAAAAAGGAATGATACCAGCTAATAAAGGAAAAAAGGGCTCTATGAGTCCTAAACAATATGAAAAATGTAAAGCAACAATGTTCAAAAAGGGCCAAGTTCCACAAAATCATAAACCTGTAGGAAGTGAGCGAATAGACCGAGATGGATATGTACTTATAAAAGTTGCAGAGCCAAACAAATGGCGACCAAAACATAGAGTATTATGGGAAAAAACAAACGGGCCAATACCTGAAAAGCATAGACTGATATTTGCAGATGGAAATAGGCAAAATATTACATTAGATAACTTGATTTTAGTATCTTATGCCCAGTCATTTATTATGAATCAAAAAGACTTATTTAAGAATGATAAAGAACTAACAAAAGCAGGTGTAGCAGTTGCGAAGGTTTTAGATAAAGTAAATAAGAGAAAAAAGGAAATATAGTATGAAAGAAGATATAGATTACGAACAACTTTACTACGATGAAGTATATAAAAATAGAAAATTGCAAAACAGAATTGTAGAACTGGAAAATGAAATCCAGGATCTAAATATCTGCAGAACAAAGAAAAATATTGATTTACAAAAATATATTATGCTGCAGGTGGAAAGGAGAAGCAATGGCAAAACCAGTACAAAGAAAAAGATATAAATATCAAGGTGCAATAAATAATTGTGAGCAATGTAATGAGTGCGAATATATAGGCGAGGGAGACTTCGCCTGTATGAAATATAACTATCCAGTATTAGTAAAAACAGACTGGACACCTACAGATTATTACAATAGTTGTAAGAAATGTAGAGAATACATACCAAATAAGAAAGGGTGATAAACAAATGAAAACTAAATATTACGATAAGGAAATACATGCAAGAAATGAAAGTATAAAGGGTATTTTAGTAGTAATAATATCGTTTATATTAGGATTTGCGGCGGGTTGTATAGCAATAAACCAGGAGTTAGAAAACAAAATAAAGGTCCAGGAATCAATAATAAGCAATCAGTATATAGAATTAGATTCATTAAGAGAAACAATACATATGTATGAATTATATGGAAGGTAGGTGCTGCAAATGTTTAAGTTTTTATTAGGTATATTTATAGGAGCAATAATAGGCATCGGGCTTATGTGCATTTTACAAGTGGCAAGGGAGGATGAAGAGTGAAAATAAATACTGAAAATAAATGGATTGAAAAGCCATCTCCTAAAGCATTGAAACAAGGAAGCGGATGGTTTGCACAAATGGATAAATGTTACATATATAACGGAGAATATGCAGCAATGACAAGAGAAATTGAAACTGAATGGGGAAAAGTAATACATTGTTGTTTTAGAAATCTAAATGGAACTGATATAACATGGGCAAAAAAGCAATGGCTAAAAAATACTCTATTTGGAGAGGATAGAACAGCAGTTGAGGTATTTCCAAGTAGTGAAAGACTAATTGATGCAGCTAATATGTATCATTTATGGGTATTTGAAAAAGGATTTGAATTACCATTTGGAATACATGATAAAGATAAATCAGAAAGAAAGGAGGGCTAATATGCCAACAGATAATATAAAAGAAATAATGGATGGAGATTTTTTTATACAAGATCAGGAAGGCAATGTAAAAAAAGTTGCGGAAATAACACAATTTGAAAATGGATTTGCAGAAAAGGATGATGCAGCAGATGCAATAAGATATTACATAGAATCAATGGAAAATGGAGCCACATTTACAATGGACAAGGCATCAGTTAGAAGGTTACACAAAATGGTAGGATTAGAAACAATTACAAAAAAGAGATTTAAAAAGTTGTTAATGGGTTGCGGATTGCAAAGAAATGATGCGGAGATAATTGCAGAGGTTTTCCATAATAACAAAATAAGATATACACCTTTAGCGGTGCAAAATATTATTGAAACAATTATTAAGGAAGCGGAAAAAGAAAGGAAAATGTAATTATGAAATGTCCTGAAATGTACAAAGTAGTACAACAAAATATTAGAAGGCCAATAGTTAATATAGATAATATAGTAACGGGGGAATACCATGTATTAATCGAGACACAACAGTTTAGTGAATGTTACAAAGAACAATGTGCAGCTTGGGACAGCGAAAAGAATATGTGTAGGAAGGTAGGTGGAGAATAGAAATATGAAAACAGAAAGGACTAAAAAGCTAGAAAGACTTTTGATGTCAAAGTTCGATAGTCGCAACGACTTTTATGTGTTTGAGTGTACTATTGGTTGGTATGGTGGAGAAATAGTAGACTGTATTAAATATAATTGCCAGAGGGAAATAACTTGTTACGAAATAAAACAATCTAAACAAGACTTTCACAGCAAAAATCATCTAACATTTATAGGCCATAAAAATTATTTTGTTATGCCTTATGAATTATATGAACAAGTAAAAAATGAGATACCAGTTGGAATTGGTGTGTATGTGGCAATAGATAGGTTAGAAGAAAGAGAAAAAACTGAAATAATAAATGAACATGGAGCCAAGAAAACAAGCTATTATATGGAGCCAATAGATGGACTCAAAGAATTGTACTGTATAAGGCCGGCTAGAAGTAGAGATTTAAGGGCGGACAAGGAAGTTATATTATCATCTATGTTAAGGAGTATGCAAAGAGATAGAGTGTATGCTTTACCAAAGGAGGAATAGCAAATGTTAGTGTTACCTATAAAGAAACAATGGTTTGATATGATTGTAAGTGGTGAGAAGAAAGAAGAATATAGGGAAATAAAACCATATTATGACAAAAGACTAGGATATTTAACAGAAGGAACAGGAAAAGTAACAACAATAATATTAAGAAACGGTTATAGTCATAATTCGCCAACTGTTAAATGTAAATGTACTGTAGAAATTGGAGAAGGTAAGAAAGAATGGGGAGCGGATCCAGATATTAACTATTACATAATTAAAATTATAGAAATATTAGAGGTAAAAAAATATGTGTGAATATTGTGAAAAAATAATAAATAATAAAAAATATTAGACATAGATAACGAAAAAGAAACACATATGGAAATTATTAATCAAAAGAAATCTTGGGGATATATGTTATATGTTGAAATAGAAGGACAGGACAATGATGGATATAAACCAAGTCAATTTTTTCAAGTAAATTATTGTCCAATGTGCGGAAGATCCTTAAGAAAGTAAAAGGTAGTTAGATAAAAATGAATACAAGAAGGAGGTGGTAATAATGCCTAAGAAGAAAACTAGCGGGACAAAACAAAGTGAAATTCCTAAAAAAGTTGACAATGAAGTGGAGCCAAAAATGAAACCAGTAGCAATAAAATGGCACGAATTAGAGCAGTATGTAGGACAACCGATATGGGACACCAGGGAAAAGAAATGGCGTGTTTTGGATGGATACAGAAGGACAGGAAATACATATTCAATTACATTCTCAGATATTGCAGACTGGTGCAGCTTTTTAGATCGTGAATTATATTTAGAGGAGGTAAAAGAATGAAATACATATTTTTAGATGTAGATGGAGTTCTAAATAATAAGAAGCACTATTCAAAGCAACATAAAAGGTATGGAGGAAGGTTTTTTTGCGAGGATATGCCATTTAACCCTAAATCACTAGTTAACCTAAAAAAGATAATAAAAAAGACAGGAGCAAAAGTAGTATTATCATCTTCATGGAGAAGAACTACTAATGGAATGATTGTATTGAAGGCAAGGCTTATGGAATATGGTATTAAGATTCATTCTACAACACCACATATTGATGGTTATAGAGGAAAAGAAATAAAAAAATGGTGCGAAGATAATATAAAATCTGAAGATAGAATTCTAATTATTGATGATGAAATGTACGACATTGAGGAGTTTTTCAAAACAAACGAAATTGTAAAGGTAAATTATAATAATGGACTAAACAGTATAAAAAAATATGAATCTATAAAAAAATTGAATAGAAAGGAGAAAAAAGTATGGATGAAAAAGTAGACCTAATAGCAGGTAGACTAAATAACAGAAACGGAGAAACACTATACTGGAAGCTAGAGAAAATGGTACCTTGTAAACTGGGAGATTTTGCAATAGTGGAAAATGCAAACGGATATGATCTAGTAGAAATATGTGGATTTATTACTACAACAAAAACAAAGGCAAGTTATTTTTCAAAAACAAAATACGAAAATATGAAAAGTGTAATAATGATAATTGAAAAAGAGCAGCTAATATGCAAGAAAGAGGAAAATTGAACAGCTTTGAACAGTAATGAACAGTTATAAATTGTAGGAGGTATTATGCAGGTAAAATTAAATGGAAAAATAGAAGATATAAGTGCAATGTTAGTAGGTGCAGAAAGGTACGCACTAGGAAGAAGAACATATATAGTCCAATGGACCTGCGAGTTTATAAAAAATAATCTGCATCTAATAACTAATAAGGACACGCAAGTAATGATTAGAGATATAGAAAGCCAAATTAGTTATGGAGATGAGTGCGATAAAGAATGCTGGTTGCAGCTATTAGAAATATTAAAAAAGGAGGAAAAAGAAAATGAAAGTAATGGTAAGTCAGCCAATGAAAGGCAGAACAGAGGAGCAAATAAAAGAGGAAAGAAAAAGAATAGTAGATAATTTTGAAAAAATGCACATAGAAGTAATTGATACAATGTTTACCGAAGAAGCACCAGAAAATTGTAATGCAGCGGTTTATTATCTAGGAAAATCAATAAGTGCAATGAAAGATATAGATGCATTATATATGTGCGATGGTTGGAGAGAAACTAGAGGTTGTATTATAGAACATGAAGTAGCAATGAAATATGGAATAAAAATATTATATAGCGATTTTTTTGGAAATAAACCTCAAATAGGTGTAAGAAATATGGAGGTACAATAAATGAAAATATTTTTTGATACAGAGTTTACAGGGCTTCACAAAGACACAACAATAGTTAGTATTGGTATGATAACGGAAGATGGAAAGCAATTCTATGCTGAATTTACAGACTATGATTCTAAACAATGCAATGATTGGATACAAGCAAATGTACTAGAACATACACTACAAAGAAATTGGAAAAAAAGAGAATCAGTATATGTAGAAAATTATCATTTGGGAACAAAAGTAGATATAGGAAAGACATTAGAAAACTGGCTTGCACAATTTGATCAAGTAGAGTTTATATCAGATGTATGCCATTATGATATGGTGTTACTTATTGATTTATTTGGAACTGCATTTGAATTACCAGGACAATGCTCTCCAAGTTGCTATGATATAAACCAGGATATAGCAAAGCACTATGGAATATCGCAAAAAGAAGCGTTTAACAAGTCAAGAGAAGAAATATTAGAGGAAAATAAAATAGAAATCGAAGGAGATAAGCATAATTCACTATATGATGCTAAAGTAATAAAAGAATTGTATTACATATTAAATAAAAAATAATTAAAAAAATAGGATATTGTATTATAAAGTAATGGTCACAAAATTGTAATAAACTAAAGTATAAAGCATGCAATCCGGAAAGAGGGTTTTGTATGGAAAGGATGGAAATATCTGAAAAAGATAGTAAAATGTTGGATATTATTGAACAACTTGTTGCTGCAGGAGTAGCAAGAGGTATTAAACAAGGGTTGGAACAGGCGAGAAATGAAAAGAAATTAAAAGAGAAAATTACATATGATACTAAATTAAAAAACACAAGATTATTATTAAAGAATTATAGAAAGTTTATAAGTGCTTGTAAGCAAGCAACATTTACAGAAAAAGAACTAGAAAGTGCAACAGTAGAGGAGATATTAGATAAGTTATATTGCTCTACTTATGATGAAGTTACGGTTGTGCAGTCAATATTAGCATCTAAAAAGAGAACAGAAATAATATTAGAGCATATAAAAAATATTGTAAATTTTTATATTTTTGAAGCGGACAGTAGTAAAAATGACGAGAAACGCAGGAGAGCACATATACTTGAGGACTTATATGTAAAAGGAAAAAAACAACCTGCCATGTCAGCTTTGGCAGAAAAATATAATATAAGTGAAAGACAAGTACATCGTGACAGAAATATTGCAGTAGAAGAAATTGCAGTTTTTATGTTTGGTATAGATGGAATACGAAAGATGGAATAAAATTTGTCAGAAACATGTCATTGACATGTCATTATCAATATTTTATAATGGTAATATCCAAAATTATAAATAACAAAATATTGATCCCCTAAAAGGCCTTTGCAGGTCTTTTTTATTTTGAGAAAGGAGTTTGATGAAACAATTTAAGAGCTTTTATAAGGAAGTAGGCGGAAATGAAGGCGGCAAGTGTAATTATCCTATAAGACTAGATACTTATCGGGTGCCGGTTGCAGCCATGACTGTAAATATTGCTATGCTAAATCCCTATTGAGCTTTAGAGGTTTATGGAATCCAGAAAACCCAAGTGTGGCCAATATTGAAAAACTAAAAAGGAAGATTAACAAATTACCTAAAGGAACAATAGTAAGGCTGGGCCGGGATGACTGATTGCTTCCAACCTGTAGAATTAACCAATAGAATTACTTATAAAATTATTAAATACCTGAATAAAAGAAGAATAGGGTATTTGATAGTTACAAAGTCAGCTATTGTTGCAAATGATGAGTATTTAGAAATTTATGATAAAGAACTGGCACATTTTCAAGTAACAGTTACTACTACGAATGATAGTAAGTCGCTTGAATATGAAAAAGCAACAGTTCCAAGTAAAAGAATAGAGGCAATAGAAAAACTCTATAAAAATGGATTTGATGTACAAGTTAGACTAAGTCCTTTTATTTATGAATACATAGATTTTGAAATACTAAACAATATAAAGTGCAATAAAATATTAGTTGAATTTTTACGAGTGAATCATTGGATTAAGCAATGGTTTGATATAGATTATTCAAACTATACTGTAAAACATGCAGGGTATGAGCATTTACCTTTAAGCATTAAAAAGCAATATCTACAAAAGATTACAGGCTTTGAGCAAATAAGCGTATGTGAAGATGTAGATGAACATTTTGAATACTGGAAAAGCAACATAAATCATAATAAAAAAGATTGTTGCAATTTAGGAGGGTTAATATGAAAATTGAAAAAGTAAACATTGATAGCGTTAAGGTTTATCCTAATAATGCTAAAATTCACACAGCAGAACAAATCGAAGAAATAAAAAAATCGATGCAGGAATTTGGAAACAATGATCCAATTTCTATTGATGAAAATGGATTTATTATCGAAGGTGAGGGCCGTTATTTAGCACAAAAAGATATGGGACTTAAAGAGATAGAAGTTATAAGGTTAACACATTTATCTGAAGAACAAAAAGTTGCCTATATGCTTGTGCATAATAAGTTAACTATGAATACGGGCTTTGATATTGATTTACTGGAGGAGGAATTAGCAAAAATATCTAGTATTGATATGAAAGACTTTGAATTCGATATAAAGGAACTAGAAGAGGAATTAGACAATAGAGAAAAGGAAGCAAACGCCGCTGCAGACAGTAGCTTTAATTATAAGGAGCAATATGGAGTAATAGTTATATGCAAGGATGAAGCAGACCAGGAGAAAGTATATAACGAATTACTAGAAAAAGGCTATGAATGTAAGGTGGTGACAACCTAATGGGAAAGACAACTAAAATAGAAATACACAATAGAGTTCAAGATTTCAATAGTTATAGAGCGGCAAGAGTAAAGTCATTATTTAATGCAGAAAGTGGCTGCAATTTTGATTTGGAAGCAGAGATAGATTTATCAGGAGAATGGCAAATTGGAGTTGTAGTTGGACCAAGTGGAAGCGGAAAGTCTAGCATAGGAAAAGTTATATTTGGTGAGAATCTTATTCACGATTATACAAAAGGCTGGGCTCCAGATAAACCGATAATAGATGAAATTGCACCAAATGGAGATTTTAACGAAGTAACAGGAGCTCTTGCAAATGTTGGATTAGGAGATGTACCAGCGTGGCTACGACCATTTAGGGTACTATCTAATGGAGAACAGTTTAGAGCAGGACTTGCAAGACTAATTTGTGAAAAACCGGAAAAGGTTGTAGTAGATGAGTTTACATCTGTAATAGATAGACAAATAGCAAGAATTGGATCACAAGCATTTCAAAAGGCTTGGCGAAGAACAAATCCAAATGGAAAGGTGGTGTTATTAACCCCACACTATGATATTTTAGACTGGGTTAAGCCCGACTGGGTATTTGATACAAAAACAAAAATATTCGAGCGTGGGTTGGCCAGGCAAAGACCAAAAATTGACCTACAAGTATTCAAGGTCGACCAAAGTTACTGGAAATATTTTAAACCACATTATTATTTAGATCTACCAATGCCGCCTTGTGCGGAGTATTTCATTGGAGTAGTAGATGGAGAACTAGCTTGTCATGTAGCAGTTGCTCCTTTTTTTACTTCCAAAGGATATAGAGCTACAAGGCTAGTTACAATGCCAGAGTGGCAGGGTGCAGGCGTAGGAGTAAGATTTTTAGAATGGATTGCTCAGTACCATTTAGAAGGTAATGGAAGATGTAATAAAAAGTATCCTACATATTTTCATACATCTCATCCACAATTATGTATGGCTTTAAGAAAAAGTAAAAAATGGGTGCAAACAAGTGCAAACCTATATGGCGGAAACAAATCTAAAAGTGCAAAATCTATAACAAAATCTAGAATAAAGCATAATGGAGAAATGACAGGATGTGGATCCGGATATGGCGGACATTTTAGAGCAGTTCAAGGTTTCAAATATATAGGAGGATAATGTGATATGAATATTTTTATATGCGGACAAAAGAGTTTTGGAAAAGAAGTATTAAAGGCTTTATACGAAAGAGGTCATAATATAGTTGGAGTTGCTCCACCACCACAGGAGAAATATTACGATAAAATGCAAGGGTATGCTATCAAGTTGGGAATTCCAGTTATTAGCGATTGTGATAAGTTAGTTTCACGAGATATACCAGAAAATACAGATTTAGTAGTTGCTGCACATTCGCATTGGTATATTTCTACTAAAATAAGAGAAAAGGCTAAATATGGAGCAATAGGTTTTCATCCCTCATTACTGCCAAGACATCGTGGACAAGACGCAGTAAGATGGACAGTAGCAATGGGAGAAGCTATAACTGGTGCAACTGTTTTTTGGCTTGATGATTCAGTAGATGGAGGAGAGATATTTTTACAAAAAGCAATTCATGTAAATAAAAAGTGGGACTATCACGATTTATGGAAGCAGATATTTCCTATTGGTGTAGAAATGATATGCGAAGCAGTAGAAAACATAGAAAAAGGCAATATTATAAAAATACCGCAAGACAATCAATTCGCAACATGGGAGCCTTCTTTTACCAATACAAGATTAAAAAGAAATGAATTATTGCAAATTGGTAATGGATTAAATGTATGAAAGCAGGTGGTGATATGGTGTGATAGATAAAAGTAAGATTCCTAAAATAAAAAAGGATTATATGGATCGGGGCTACATATAAAGCAATAATGAAAAAATATACTATCACACAAAGCGAACTGGTATATTTAATTCAAAAGAGCAAATGGAAGAGAAAAAGTAACAGGAGTAAAGTACAAAAAGGAAATAAGAACGCTGTAGGAAACAAAGGTGGCCCTGGAGCAGAACAAGAAAACAAAAATGCATTAAAAACCCGGAGAATTTGAAAATGTATTCTCTGGGATTTTTTCTGAGGATGAGCTAAAAGTTTATAGCGAAGCTGAAGAAGATAAGAAAAAATTATTACTAGAAGAAATAGCAATAGCAAGAATTCGAGAAAGAAGAATGCTAGAAAGAATAAAAAAATTAAATGATGGAAAAGACATGACCATAAATACAATGTCAAAAATAAATTATCAAAATGTAGGATATAACAAAGAAAATTCTGCAACAACAACAACGCAAGCTGAAAACACAATAGTTGCTATTCAAAGAATAGAAGAAGCACTCACTAGAGTACAGGAACACAAAAGAAGATGTATAGAGTCATTACACAAAATGGATATTGATGACAATAGGTTAGAATTAGAACTTATGAAAATGGAAATAGAGGCGGCAAAAGAATCCGGAGAATATGAAAACCAGGATAATGGAGAAGCATTGATAGAAGCTCTAAATCTAAAAGCAAAGGAAGTGTGGGCAGATGATAATACCGAATAAAAGCAACCTTCCTATAAAGGAGAGAATTTCTAACCTAAAAAAGAAAATAATGTCAAATGCTGTTGAGCTAAGAAAAAGAATAAGAAATGGAACAGTATTTCAATTCAAGCCATTTAGTGTAAAGCAAACGAAAGTATTGACATGGTGGACTGATGAAAGTCCAATGAAAAATTATAATGGAATAATTGCTGATGGAGCTATTAGAGCAGGAAAAACCTTATGTATGTCATTATCATTTGTAATATGGGCAATGGCCAAATTTAATGGCCAGAATTTCATTATGGCAGGTAAAACAGTAGGAGCATTTAGAAGAAATGTTTTATTTTGGCTAAAGCTAATGCTAAAAGCACAAGGATATAAAGTAAGAGATAGAAGGTCCGACAATTATGTAGAAATATCAAAAGGCGACAAAATGAATTACTTTTATATTTTTGGTGGTAAAGATGAACGAAGCCAAGATCTAGTACAAGGTATTACTGCTGCTGGTGTATTCCTGGATGAAGTTGCACTTATGCCAGAGTCATTTGTTAATCAAGCATTGGCTCGTTGTAGTGTTGAAGGCTCTAAATATTGGTTTAACTGTAACCCTGAAGGACCAAATCACTGGTTTAAGGTGGAATGGATTGATAAGGCAGCAGAAAAGAAAATATTATATCTTCATTTTACAATGGAGGACAACTTAAGTTTATCCGAAGAAGTAAAAGCAAGGTATCGCAGTATGTTTGTAGGAATATTTTATCAGCGTTTTATATTAGGATTATGGGTACTTGCTGAAGGTATTATATATCCTAATTTTAAGAAAGAAAGACATACTATAAAATACGGTGATCTACCGTCAAGTTTTGATTATTATTATGTACCAAGTGACTATGGTATCACTAATCCACAAGTATTTTTGCTTTGTGGAATAAAGTACATAAAAGAAAAACCACATGTTTATATACTGAAAGAGTATTACAACAAAGGTACAGATGAAAAAATAAAAACAGATACATTATTTTTACAAGACTATTTGAAATTTATAGGAGATTTGAAAATAAGAAAAACAATTATAGATCCAAGTGCTACATCTCTTATAAACTTATTTAAGCAAAATAATATTGAAGTAAAAGAAGCAGACAATGCAGTTATAGATGGTATCAATTTGGTACTATCTTTTTTAGAGGAAGAAAGAATACATATCGTAGCTGAGAATTGCCCTAATCTTTTAAGGGAATTTGCAAGTTACATTTGGGATAGCAAAGCACAAGAAAGAGGCGAGGACAAACCAGTTAAGGAAAATGACCACGCATTAGATGCATTAAGATACTTGCTACAAACATTATTCCCAATTAAGAGAAAAGGTGCATATTTTTATGCAAATAAAGGAGTGAGATAACAAAATGATATCAGAAATGGAAAAAGTTGATTTTATCCTAAAGGAAGGATTAAAAAAAGGAATGGTGCTTTCTAAATTTGTAAAAACACAAATAGATGAATTTAAGCACTCAGATGAATATGAGCATATGCAAATAGGCTCTAGATATTATAAAAACAATGGAGATATTAAGGACAAAGAAAGAACATACATAGATGAAAATGGGCAAGAACAAGTATCTCCACACGCACAAAATTTTAAGCTACATCATTCTATTTTGTATAAAATGATAAATCAAAAAGCTGGATATTTATTAAGGAAAAAACCTACAGTAAAACAGGTTATAGAAAAAAATGAAAAAGAAGATCCTGAATATAAAGAAATATTAAAAGGAATATTTAACAATAAAATGCACAAAAGATTAAAATATACCTTGATAGAAGCAGTTAAAAGGGGTATAGCGTGGTGGCAACTATACATTGATGAAAAAGGGGACTTTAAGGTAAGATTAAGGTATGCTACTAGAATAGTACCAATATGGGAAGATGAAGAACACGAAGTTCTTGCAGCTGTTATAATGTTTTATGATGTAGAAGTATATACAACTGAAGAACAAAAGGAAAAGAGAACAAAAGTTGAATATTGGGACTTAGAAGGCGTACGATATTATATTTATGATGGAGAAAACTTAATAGAAGATGTAGAAGAAGTTGAAAAAAGAAAAGATCTATATATAAAAAAGGATAGCGAACAGATTAGTATATTAGGCCATTTTGCAGTTGATGGAAAACCGCAACTATGGGATAAGATGCCATTTATTTATTGGAAATATAATGGAGAAGAATTGCCTTTAATATATTTCTTAAAAACTCTAATAGATGCGTACGATTACTTGTGTAGTAGAACAGCAGATGCTATATATGAAACACCAGATGGTGTAAATGTTGTTAAAAATTATGGGGAAGATCCAGAGACTTTTCAAAAGAATTTACAAACATTCAATACAGTATTTTTAGAATCTGATGGAGAATATGACAGAAAAAGTATAAAAATAGAAATAGAAGCATTTAAGGTATTTATAGAACAATTACGAAAAGATATTTATGAATGTGGATTTTGTGTTGATACACAAAGTGAAAAGTTTGGAACACAAGAATCAGGTGTAGCAATAAAACAATTATATGCTGACTTGGATTTAGACTGCAGCAATATCGAAACAGAATTTAAAAGTAGCTTAGAATATTTTATGTATTTTGCTAATAGCTGGGCACAGGGAACAACAGGAAAAGACTATATGGAGAATGAAGTTGAATTAGTATTAAATAAAACTATGACAGTAAACGAAAAGGAACTAATTGAAAATTGTAAAAACTCTGTTGGAATAATAAGTAATGCGACAACAAGGGCTCATCATCCATGGGTTACTGATGAAGAAGATGAAAAAGAAAAAATGGACACAGAAGCGGAGGAAGAACAAAAGAAGTTAGATCAAGAATTAAATAATCAACTAAAGCAACTAAAACAAGAAGGTGGCAACAAGACTAATAAAGAAAATGGTGATGCCTAATGGAAAAAGACTATTGGATTAAAAGATTTGAATATTTAGAAAAAATGCAAATGGTAAATGAATCTAAATATATGGAGGAACTAACAAAACAATATGTAGTAGCATTAGAAAAAATAAAAAAGGAAATACAACAATGGTTTATTAGATTCTCAGTAAATAATCAAATATCGCTTCAAGAGGCAAAAAGGTGGCTAGATAGTAGTGAATTAAATGAGCTAAAATGGGACATTAACGAATATATAAAATATGGAAAAGAAAATGGAATAGATCTAATATGGAGAAAAGAACTAGAAAATGCAAGTGCAAAAGTACATATTTCAAGACTAAATGGCCTAATGCTTCAAATTAAAGAGCAGGTAGAGAAATTATATACCCTTCAGGAAGATGATACCTCAAAATTTATTATAGATAGTTATAAGGATACTTATTATACAACTGCATATGAATTACAGAAAGGGTATAATGTAGGATTTAATATAAATGTTCTAGATGATATACTAATAAAAAAGCTAATAGCAAAACCATGGGCTGCTGATAATATGACATTTTCCGATAGAATATGGAAAAATAAAAAAGAACTAATCCATATACTAGAAAATGATTTAACACAGTCTATAATAAAAGGAGAAGCACCCGATCAGGTTATTGAAAAAATAGCAAAAACATTCAAAACAAGTAGAAGTAAAGCAGGAAGATTAGTAATGACAGAATCAGCATTTTTTTCAAGTGCTGCAAGAAAAGATTGCTTTAATGATTTATGGGTACAGAAATATGAAATTGTTGCAACTTTAGATTCTCATACATCAGATATTTGTAGAGAACTAGATGGAAAAGTATTCGATATGAAGGATTACGAGCCAGGGGTAACTGCTCCACCATTTCATGTATGGTGCAGAAGTACAACAGCTCCATGGTTTGAAGATGAATTTGAATTTGGAGAAAGAGCTGCTCGTAATACAAATGGAAAAACATACTATATACCAGGAAATATTATATATGATGATTGGTATAAAAGATTTGTTGCATAATAAATATGTGGTGGCGGAATAGACAAGTCAAGTTCCACTTGATTTGGTAAAACTAAATGGCGGTTAAGGACGAAAGTAGCACAATGCAAAACATAGTGTGAAATGGAAAAAGTCTGAAAGTCGAAAGGCAAACGACATAGCGGTAAAAGCGAGAGGATGTCGGTAGAGTGAAGTTCGAATCTCACTAATCGCTAAATGGTAATAGTAAACGCTCTTAAAACCAATCCCATTTGTGACATTATGGGGCTCATTCAAGGAAAGCTGTTATTGGTTAACTGAAGGCTTTTATGTAGGGTGCAAATCCCTACCCACATTAATTAAATATGTTATTAAATTTAGGCATCTTAAGTGATGTCTATTTTTTATATTAAAAAATTGGTCAAGTGGTAGACCTATATTTTAATTGCCACTATAACGATGAAATACGGAAGATGGAAAACTGCCTAAAAAAGCCTAGTATGACAAAGTTATAAAATGAAAGGAGCAAATATGAAAACAGAAGATTTAAAGGCACAAGGCTTATCTGAGGAGCAAATAAATTTTGTAATGGGCGAAAATGGAAAAGACCTAAAGGCATTACAGGAGGAAAATGCAACTCTAAAAACAGAAAAAACACAATTAGAGAATGACAAGAAGGTCCTTGAAAAAGAAAAAGGAGAAAAGGAAAAAGCATTAAAAGATTTACAAAATGGCTCTATCACAAAAGAAGAACATGATAGGTTAGTGAAAGAAATAGAGCAAAATTCAAAGAAAGAACAAGAGGAATATATTTATAATAATTTATTGGAAAAAGCTCTAGATGAAGCAAAAGTAAAAAAAGATGAAAAAACAAGAAAAGCATTTATTTCACTACTAGACAAAGAAAAAATTAAACTATCTGATGACAAAAAGTCTTTGATAGGAATTAAAGAGCAAACTGATGCTTATAAGAAAGAAATACCACATTTTTATGATACAAAGGCATCAGGATATTCTCCAGCTAATCCAGATGGTGACAAAGGAGATGGAGATGGAGAAATTAGTATGGCTTCTAACTTTGCAAAAGAAGCTAATAAAAATGAATCAGGCGAAAAGAAAAGCCTATTCTTTAATTAAATTTTAGGAGGTAAAAATTATGTATGTAGAAAGAGAAAAAGTACAAGAAGTTAATTTTTTAGCATCAGCTAAATTTTTGAATTATACTCATCAAATTAGTGATGAAGGAGTAACTGCAGATGCAAAAGGAAGAAAAATAGTCCCAGCAGGAACTGTTTATAGAAATGAAAATGGAGTAGCCATCGGTTTAGTATTTGCTGATGTAGATGTTACTCATGGACCACAACCAGGAGCAGTAATGTATCAAGGTGTAGTTTATGGATCAAGATTGCCAGCAGAAGTTACAGAAGCAGACAAAGCATCTATGAAAGGAATTCTTTTCAAAGATGATTATGAGAATCAAGATTTTAACTATGTTGCAACTACTGACACAAAATATCAAGCAGGAACAACATACTTTTCAAAAACAGGCGATAAATATAAGAAATTAGTAGCAGGAACTGATTACACAGTAGGATCTGATATTAGTGGAACTGTATATGTTATTGCCTAATTAATATAAAAATGTAAATGAAGGAGGGCTATATTATGCCAAAAAGTGTATTAGAATTATTTAATCAAAAAGAAGTTTTAAATTATTTGAAAGATAGAAAATATCCTACAATGTTAGGAGAGGAATTATTCCCAGAGGTAAAAAGACAATCATTAGAATTTGATATGTTAACTAATGGAAGCAAAACGCCAGTTATTGCATCTGTTCATGGATTTGATACAGAGACAGAAATTGGGCAAAGAGAAGCTGAAAAAATGGCTATTGAATTAGCATTAATTAAGAGAAAAATGCAATTAAAAGAAAAAGAGATAATTGCTCTTGAATCTCCAAGAAATGAAGCAGAAAGAACATACTTAATGAAAAATGTATATGATGATATTGATGCTTTAGTAGAAAGTATTAAGGCAAGAATAGAAGCTATGAGAATGGAAATAGTTGCTACTGGTAAAATTACATTAAATGAAAATAACTTAGATGCAGTTATTGACTTTGGTGTACCAACTGAAAATAAAGCAACAAATGTTAATTGGTCATCTGAAAATAGCAATCCAATTAATGATATGATTACTTGGAAAAATCAATTAGACACAGCTCCATCAAGAGTGTTAACATCTACAAAAATATTATCTAAAATTTTAGCAAATAAAAATGTTGTTAATGCAATATTTGGAAAAGACTCTACAAGAATAGCATCAGTTGGTGAGTTAAACAATTACCTAGAACAACTAGGATTACCAAAAATTTATACATACGATGCAAAATATAGAAAATTAGGAGCAAATGGAAAATATACAAAACACAGATATTTCCCAGAAAATGCATTTGTAATGATGCCAGGAGAGCCTCTAGGCGAAACAATTTATGGACCAACTGCTGAAGAAATTAGACTTCAAAGGGATCCATCAGTTGATATTAGAACAATAGGAAAAATATTAGCAATGATATATGAAGAAGGAAAGGACCCAGTAAGTACATGGGAAAAAGCAGTTGCTACAGCATTACCTGCTTTAAAATGTGCAGATGAGTTATTCCAAGCTACTATAAACATAGAGTAAGGGCAAGAGCCTTTACTCTTAAATTTTTAATAAGAGGTGATATAAATGAAAAGAGTAACTCCAAAAGAAGCAGGAGTAAAGCTAAATGGAAAATGGTGCTTTAAAGGCCAAGAGGAAATAATAAGCGAGGAAGAATATAATGCTAACAAAGAATATGTAGTAGTATTAGAAGATATAAGAGAATCAAATGAAAGAGTAATTGAGATAGTAGTAAAAGATGAAACAATAGATATTGAAGCCTTAAGAAAAGATTTAGAAGAATTTGTAGAAAATTATAATAAACCTGAAGCACCAGAGAAACACGAAGAAGATCCGGGAGAAAATCCAGGAGAAAATCCAGGAGAAAATCCAGGAGAAGATGAAGAGTTAAAAGCATTAAAAGCTAAAGCACAAGAGTTAGGAATTAATGTAACACACAATATGAAAAAAGAAACAATTATAAAGAAAATTGAAGCAGCAGAAAAAGCAAAAGAAGGACAAGGCCAAAATCCAAAAGGAGAGTAGGTGGAACATATGGAAGTAAGAGAAAAGTTAAAAAACAGAACAAATATAGATGTTGATCAACTAATAGAGAGGCTTTGTAAAGAACTATCTAGTAAAGATACTTCACAAGTAGAGTATGCTCTATATGATACATTAGTTATTATATTAGATGTAACTCATCAAGCGAAGGTACCTTCAGGGCTATATACAACATGGATAAGAATGACAAAAGATTATTGGTACTTAAATGGATTTGATAAATTAAATAAAACTGATGGAGAAGCTGGAAGTGAAGCACAAGAGAAAAGAGAAATACAATCTATTTCTATTGGTGATACAAAAACTACATTTGTTGATAAATCCTCACAAATTAATATAAATGGTGTAACATATACTGCTGGAAGCATAGACTACTCGGAGGATGCATTAATCGAGAAATATAAGAAAGATTTATATAGACATAGAAAGATGAGGTGGTAATTATGCCACTAAATGAAGTTAGAGAAGCAATAGAAAGTCAATATATTGGAACTTGCGATATTATAGAATTACAAAATTCTACTAATCCTATAACTAAATTAGAAGAATCAAAAGAAGTTGTAATAAAAGAAAAACAACCATGCAGAAAGTCATATAAAAATATTTCAAGTGCTAGTGATGGAGAAGAAAATGCAAAAGTAACACAAATAATTGAGTTATTTATTGCACCAGAAATATCTATAAAACCTGGATCAAAAATCATAGTAACGCAGAATGGAGAAACAATAGCTTATACTAGAAGCGGGGAAGCAGCAAAATATGAAACACACCAACAAATAATCCTTGACCTTTGGAAAGGCTGGGCATAATGAGTAAAAAATGGGGAAAATGTGACTTTAGCGAACTTGTAGATTTACAAAAGAGACTAGATAAAGCTCTAAATGGAGATACAGTTTTGTTTTATGAAGCATGTGCTAGAGAACTAGCAGCTAGATTACTGCGTAAAGTAATAAAAAGAACACCTGTAGGAGAAAACCAATATGAAATAAGAAGCATAGATGGCAAAGAAAAAAAGTATGTTATTAAAAATGGTGGAACTCTTAGAAGAGGCTGGACATCAAAAACAGAAAAAGAAGCAGAGTCTGGTATGGAAAAAGATGCCTTTGAATGGGCAAACTCATTAAAAGTACAAAAAAATAGCGGAATTTATACAATAGAAGTTATAAACCCTGTAACTTATGCTTCATATGTAGAATATGGTCACAGACAAGAGCCAGGAAGATATGTGCCAGCTATTGGTAAAAGGCTTGTTAATTCGTGGGTAGATGGAGTATTCATGTTAACTATTTCATCCGAAGAATTAGAAGCTGAAATGCCAAGAATACTAGAGGCAAAAATAATAAAATTTTTGGAGGAGTGTTTCAATGGATAATATTATTAAGATGAACGATATTGTTGATGCTATATCTATAAAAATAAACGATATATTTAACCCAGTTAAGCAAGAATATCATATATATGATACTAAATCAAAGCAAGGGTTTGAATATCCTTGTTTTTTTATAAAATTACTTAATGGTAGTATAAGTCAATTTATAGGTAACAGATATGATAATAAATTATATTTTGATATCCAGGGATTTGCAATAGATGAAAATGATAGAGAATTAAGAAATATGGCAGATTCTTTGCAAAATCTAGAATATATAAAACTTTTGAATAACGATCTGCTTAATGCAAGAAAAATGAGATATGAAATCAAAGATGGAGTATTGCATTTCTTTGTAGATTATAGCTTTATTGGAAAAAAAGTCGAAATACCAGTAGATGCTATGGAAAAATTAAGTATTAATGGGGAGGTAAAAAGTGATGAAAAAGAGTAATGAACAAGAATCTTTATTTACAAAAGAACAATTATTAAATAGTGCTAAATATAAAAATAGGGTTGACTTACTAAATGTCCTACTAACAGACAATAAACAATATTCATTGTCTGAGGTAGATGAGCAAATAAATAAATTTATGAAAAGGAGAGTGTAGATATGTACGGTGGCGGAAAATTTACAACACAAAATAAAAAATTACCTGGAGCATATATGAATTTTGTTAGTGCATCAAAAGCAACTTCTACAATAGGAGAAAGAGGAGTAGCAGCATTAGCAGTTGAATGTGACTGGGGTGTAGACAATGAAATTTTTACTGTAACTGCAGAAGAATTTATGAAAAATTCTTCTAAAATATTTGGATATGAATATTCAAATGAAAAATTAAAAGGAATTAGAGATCTATTTAAGAATATAACTAAATGTCATTTTTATAGATTAAATAGTGGTGTTGCAGCAGCAAATACTTATGCAACCGCAAAATATACTGGTGTTCGTGGAAATGATATTAAGATAGCAATTCAAAAAAATATAGATGATGAGAATAAGTTTGATGTAATTACTTTATTAGAAAATAAAGAAGTAGACAAGCAAACAGTAGCAAATATGTCTGAATTACAAAATAATGACTATGTTACATTTAAGAAAAGTGCAACACTTGCAGTTACTGCAGGAACACCACTAACTGATGGAGCAAATGCAGAAAGTGTAACAGGAGAAGCTCATCAATCATTCTTAGATAAAGTAGAAAGTTATACTTTTAATGCTTTAGGATGTTTATCAAAAGAAAAAACAGTAATTGCTTTATATGTTGCTT